>OIXA01000286.1_pt1 | contig 74519 bp, 77 predicted proteins | sample 1587721 | NCBI WGS metagenome assembly OIXA01 (sample SAMEA3888900, study PRJEB22519) | human gut metagenome | biome: human gut; feature: human-associated habitat; material: faeces | place: Denmark | collected 2013 | reverse complement strand
CAAATCACTTTCGTAATTTGTTGCTTGATATTCTTTTTTCATATCTCCTATTATATCACTTTTTCGCTATGAACACAAGCTCTAAGGAAAAAGTACTCTCTGCTATGCAGGGGGTACTTTTTTATAGCATAAGAATACAACTTGACGATTTCCTGTGAAATATGCTATAATAAGAATCATACCAATCACAGAAAGGTTGTGAAATCATTGCATCCGATTGCACATATTGAAAACGCATTTCAAACAAAATTTGGCATTCCAAGACAGAGCGGTCTGGTTTCTTCGTTTCCATCTAAGATTGTTTTTGAACCGGAATACCGCAATCCAGATGCCTTTCGGGGACTGGATGCCTATTCTCATTTGTGGCTGATTTGGGAGTTCTCCGATGCAATCCGAAAAACGTGGTCACCAACGGTTCGACCGCCTCGGCTGGGCGGAAATCAGAGAATGGGCGTTTTTGCAACTCGTTCGCCGTTTCGCCCCAATCCAATCGGTCTTTCTGTGGTAACACTGGATCAAATTTCGTGGGACGAACCAAACGCCCCGATTCTCTATGTCAATGGAGCAGATTTGATGAACGGAACGCCCATCTATGACATCAAGCCCTATTTACCGCATATTGACAGCCATCCAGAGGCAACCGGCGGATTTGCCGTGCAGGTTGCAGATTATGCATTGGAGGTTGTTTTCCCGGAAAAATGGCTGGTAAAAATCCCGAAATCGCTTCAGACTGCCATCTGTGAAATCTTATCACAAGACCCTCGCCCGTCTTATCAGCATGACCCAGAACGAGTGTACGGATTTTATTTCGCAGATTTGGAGATCCGATTTACCGTGCAGGATTCTGTATTGACAGTTTGTAGCGTGTCTGAGATTGCAAAAGGAGAATAAACCATGGAACATGAACGCATCATTCATATCTTAGAATATCTTCGCAGAAATACAGATGAAACCCGAACCGTTAGCATCAAACAAATTCAATCCCACTTAGACCGCAACTATAATATGCAATCGGTTTCCCCCTTGACCATTCGCAGAGATATTGAGCGATTAACCACAACGGGTTATCCAATTACCATAAAAAGAGGGGCACACAATACGTATCTCTATCAAATGGAAACAGATGGCTTCACTTTCAATGAAATTCGGTTTTTGGTGGACTCTGTTTCTATCAACAAGTATCTTTCTGTTGACCAGAAGCAGCACCTCATCAAAAAATTTGAACGGCTCTGTTCGGAATCGGATGTCCGAAAGCTCATCAGCCGGATTCAAACCAATGATTTAACACCGCCGGGTTTAAACCTGCTCGAAAACCTAGAGCAGATTCACTTAATTATTGCAAATCGTCAGAAAATCGACTTTGAATATGGCAAACAAGAAAAAGATGGGATGAAATACTACTATAAGAAACGAAATATGATTCCCTGTCAGGTTGTATTTTTTGAAGACCGATTCTATCTGAAATGCATCCATGCAGAAACAAAAGAACCACGTACTTATCGAATTGACCGCATGAAACAAATTCAGCCAGGAGAAACCGTATGTGAAATGCCAAAGCTGCCGAAACCAAAAGGGGCGATTTTAGACATTTTTGACCCGAAATATTATGAAACCGTCACACTCCGCATCAAATCTTTTTTAACTGGAGAAATGAAAGAAAAATTCGGCTCATATCTGCATATCATCCCCGGCGAAACAACACCAGAAGAAACCGTTATTCGGGTAACGGTTGGAATTAGTGATAGTTTTTTCCGTTGGCTCATGCGATATGGCAGTTATGTGGAGCTGATTTCCCCCGAGTCGCTGCGAAAGCAGTTTCAAGAACAGTTACAAGAAGTTGCAGCACTTTATCAAAAGAAAGAGGAGAAATCAAAATGACACTTTCTGAATGTTGCATGCAAATACAACCATTAGATGAAATAGCAATGCAGGCAGCCCAACAGCATTGGAATCAGCTTGCAAAGCCGCTGCACAGCCTTGGACGCTTAGAAGATATGATTGTACAGCTGGCTGGCATTCATCATTCTGCACAGTTAGAGCAGAGAAAAAAGGTTGTTTTGATTTTTTGTGCAGATAATGGCATTGTAGAAGAAGGCGTTACGCAAACTGGACAGGAAGTCACCGCAACCGTAGCGGAAAATTTTACGAAAGGCATTGCCACAGTCAATTCTTTGGCACAAGTTTGTCAGGCGGATGTTATGCCGATTGATATTGGAATTGCAGGAGATATGACTTGCAAAGGCATTGCAAATCGAAAAATCGCCTATGGAACAAAAAATTTTGCAAAAGAACCGGCAATGACTCGAACAGAAGCGGAACAGGCAATTTTAACTGGCATTCAATTGGTAAGAGAAAAGCAGGAGCAGGGCTATAATTTAATCATCACCGGAGAAATGGGCATCGGCAATACAACTACGTCCAGTGCAGTATTTTCTGTATTGTCGCAAATAACACCGGAACTGGTAACAGGAAAAGGGGCTGGGCTTTCAAAAGCAGGCATTCAACGAAAAATACAGGTGATTCAAGCTGCAATTCAAAAGTATCAACCCAATCCAGAAGATGTGATTGATGTGCTTTCCAAAGTTGGCGGATTGGACATTTGTGGAATGATGGGGGCGTTTTTAGGCGGTGCAATTTATCGTGTTCCCGTTTTAATAGACGGCTTTATTTCCGCTGTGGCTGCAAATTGTGCAGTTCATTATGCACCAGCTTGCAAACCGTTTCTCTATGCATCGCATTGTTCCGCAGAACCGGCAGGAAAGCTTGCTCTAGAAGCACTGCAGTTGCATGCTTATTTGGAATGTGGGATGTGTTTGGGAGAAGGAACGGGTGCGGTAATTGGTGCAAAGCTGTTTGATTTTGCACTAGCTGCCTATACGGAAGCGGCAAGTTTTCAACAGGCACAAGTAACGCCCTATCAGCCATTATAAGGAGAAATGCATATGGAGAAGAAAATGATACTGGAACAGCCGATGGAAATCGAGAAAAAAAGTTTTTCCATCATTGAAGAACATTTGCAAGGTGTGACACTTCCCGATGCAGAACGCAGCATTTTAAAGCGTGTGATTCATACAACAGCGGATTTTGACTATATTCAGAATCTGGTTTTCTCTAAAACAGCTGTTTCTACAGCATTGGAAGCTTTACAGCAAGGGGCTGACATTGTTACAGATACCAACATGGCACTTTCCGGTATCAATAAACGTGCATTGCAAAAGCTGGGCGGAACAGCACATTGTTTCATGGCAGATGAAGAAGTAGCAGCGATTGCAAAGCAAAAAGGTGTTACCAGAGCGATGGTTTCCATGGAAAAAGCCTGCTCCCTGCCAAAAGATTGTATCTTTGCCATTGGAAACGCACCAACTGCATTGATTCGCCTGTCGGAACTGATTGCAGAACAGAAAATTCAACCAAAGCTGATCATTGGTGTTCCGGTTGGATTTGTCAATGTCATTGAGGCAAAAGAATTGATTTTAGCCGGAACAACGCCATATATTGTCGCAAAGGGCAATAAAGGTGGCAGTAATGTTGCAGCAGCCATTTGCAACGCTTTGCTCTATCAATTGATTCAACGATAATAGAGGAGAATGGATTATGATTCACATTTATTGCGGAGATGGAAAAGGAAAAACAACGGCTGCGGTGGGATTAGCAGTTCGCTGTGCCGGAGCAGGCGGAACGGTTCTGTTCTATCAGTTCATGAAACCAGAAACATCCAGCGAACGCATTGCCTTACAGCTAATCCATGGCATTACAGTACTTTCCGGATATTCAATTCATCAATTTTCTTTTCGAATGACACCGGAAGAAAAAGCAGAAGCTGCCATTGGTTATCAAAAACAGTGGTACACACTATTAGAGCAGGTAAACCAAACGACTTACCAAATGCTGATTTTAGACGAATTGTTGTCTTGTATTTCGACGGGATTTTTGCCGTTGGAAATGGTTTTAAGTGGCATGGAACAGCTGCCAAAAAAACTGGAAGTGGTGATTACCGGCAGAAATCCAGATGAAAAATTGCTTGCCATTGCGGACTATATTACAGAAATGAAAAATATCCGGCATCCTTACGAAAAACACATTGCAGCTCGAAAAGGAATTGAATTTTAGCAAAAAATCAGGAAAAGCAATGGAAATGAAAAAAACAAGCTTTGTTTCTTTACAAATGCTTTCAGATGTGGTAAAATAAAAAAAATTGCCCATCCACCCTATCAATCAAAAATATCTGAAACATCCGAGTCGTCAATTTACCCCATTTTGATAGGAATTGGGTGTTTTTCTTTTTTCATAAAAAAGAGAGGTGTTCACGATGCAAATTCTCTTTTTTCGGCACAGCATGACTGCTGGAAATCTTGAACATCGTTATCTGGGCTGCAAAACAGATGAACCACTTTGCCAAGAGGGAATTGCTTTTGCAAAGCAACAGGTAAAACAGGGATCATTCCCATTGCCGGAGCAGGTATTTGTCAGCCCGATGCGACGTTGCCGAGAAACAGCATCCATACTATTTCCCAATCTGAAGCAGCAAATTCATCCAGATTTACGGGAATGCGACTTTGGAATGTTTGAAGGGAAGAATTATCGGGAACTTTCCAACTGTCCCGAATATCAAGCATGGATCGACAGTGGCGGAACACTGCCATTTCCGGACGGAGAATCCCGAGAACAATTTCTGACCCGTTCCTGTGCAGCAGTTTCTGAGATTGTACAGACCTGTAAATCTGACCGAATTGCAATTGTTGCACATGGCGGAACGATGATGGCAGTATTTTCTGCCTGTGAGATGCATCACAAATCATATTTTGACTGGAAAATTCCGCATTGTGAACCATTTCTCTGCGAGGTTTTCCGTAAAAATCCGTTGCAACTGCAATGGAAAGAGAGGAACTGACAATCATGTATTTGCAAATGGCTGGTCTGGATTATCATACAGCATCAATGGAACAACGAGAACCGTTTTCTTTTTCTAAAGAACAACAGGAAACCATTCTGAAGACTTTAAAAGATTCTGTTCAGGGGGTCGTGTTGCTGAATACTTGTAATCGAACGGAACTCTATCTTTCCAGTGATGTTCCTTGTCAACCATCGCAATGGTTACTGCAATTTGCAAAGGAAACACATTCTTCCATAGAATCAGTTCCTTTTTATGAAAAATCCGGCATAGCCGCTGCTCGACACATCATAGAAGTAGCCTGTGGATTGCATTCCCAGGTATTACATGAAGAGCAGATTGTAACGCAAGTACAACAGGCAGTGGGACAGGCAAGACAGCTGCAAACAACAGATGCTATTTTAGATACGCTTTTCCGGACAGCTGTTTCTGCTGGAAAGTACGCATTGACACATATTTCCGATGCAGAAATTCCCGTTTCACTTGCAGAAAAAGCCATTCAAACGATGGAACAGCAAGGATTTTCTCTGTCCAACAAGATTGGTCTGGTAATTGGAAATGGAAACATGGGACAACTTGCAGCACAACAACTGATGAAGCGAGGTTGTACCGTATATATTACGCTTCGGGCACATCACAATAGCAGCAGTATTGTTCCATTTGGAGCAATCCCCGTTTCCTATGAAAAACGAATGCAGTATGTGGCACAATCGGACTTGGTAATCAGTGCAACCAGAAGCCCACATCATACAATCACGGCAGAGCAGTTGCAAAGCATTGACAAAAAACCAAGTTATTTGGTTGACCTTGCTTTGCCGAGAGATATCGAGCTGACTTGCAAGGAAATTCCATCTGTGCATTGTTTGGATTTAGATGATTTTTCTGATGCGGCAGAACAACATCAAAATATGCAGGCGGCTTTACAGACAGTTGCAGAAAAATACACAGCTGATTTTCAAGCCTGGCAGCAATATCGTGCTGCCATTCCGCATATTGCTGCATTAAAAGAGTTGGTTGTTGCAAATCTGTTGCGAAGCACAACTATGGATGCTGTTAGAACACAGCCAGATGCAGATAAAGTGATACAGGCAGCCGCAGAACGTACCATTGATTTGATTATGGGAAATATGCGGGAATGGATTACATCGGAGCAGGTGGAACATTGCTGTCAAAAGATTGCATCTCATTCCAGACTACCACAAAAGGGGGTAACCGTATGAAACCGCAGCGAATCCGAATTGGAAGCCGTGCCAGCCGATTGGCAGTGATACAAAGTGAATGGGTGATGCAGCAGATTCATCAAATCGCCCCAGAAATACAACTGGAATTGGTGACCATGCAGACGACTGGGGACAAGATTCTTCATAAAACATTGGATCAAATCGGAGGGAAAGGGCTATTTTTAAAAGAATTGGACGCTGCTCTGCTTGCAAACGAAGTAGACCTTTGTGTGCACAGTCTAAAAGATGTCCCTGTCCTAGAAAATCCTGCTCTCCCGATTGTGGCTTATCCGAAACGAGCACCTGCTTGTGATGTGATGGTACTTCCAAAACAGCAATCTTTTGCGGATTGGAATCGGTCTTTCCCGGTTGGTTCTGCCAGTAGCCGCCGAACATTACAGTTTCAAATGCAATATCCGGCTTGTACCGTTCATCCGATTCGTGGAAATGTTTTGACACGATTAGAAAAATTAGACCGTGGAGAATATGGAGCGTTGATTTTGGCAGAAGCGGGATTACAGCGTTTGAGGCTGGAATATCGAATCACAAGACGATTTTCCCCAATAGAAATCGTTCCGGCAGCTGGGCAGGGAATCCTTGCAGTACAAGGACGAGCAGGTGAATATACAGACTTATTGCAACGCCTCAACGATCCACAGGCAGCATTTTGTGCAAAAATAGAGCGTGCCGTTTCCAAAGCATTAAACGGGGATTGCACCGCTCCGATTGGTGCATATGCAGATTTGCAAGGGGAGCACGTAACGCTCTATGGATTCTATGCAGAAGATGGCATTGGTATAAAAAGCACCTTGACAGGTTCTGTTACACAGGCAGGATCCTTAGCAAACACTTTTGCAGAACAATTGAAACAGCAAGTACAAGAGAAAAAGGAAGCGATGTTATGAATTTGATTCAACGACCAAGACGGTTGAGAAATGGTTCTGTATTACGTAGCATGGTACGGGAAACCAGAATTTCTGCGGATACCTTGATTTATCCGATGTTTGTGATGGAAGGAACGAATATCAAAGAAGAAATTGCGACCATGCCAGGGCAGTATCGTTGGAGCATTGACCGGATGGATGAAATTTTGCAGGAATTGACAGATGCAGGCGTGAAAAGTGTTTTGCTCTTTGGCATTCCGAAGAAAAAAGATGAAATTGGTAGCAGTGCTTGGGCAGAAGATGGCATTGTTCAGCAGGCAATTCGCCACATCAAGCAGCAGTTTCCACAACTCTATGTCATCACAGATGTTTGTATGTGTGAATACACTTCACATGGACATTGCGGGATTTTATGTGGGCATTCTATCGACAATGACCAGACGTTAGAAGTTCTTGCAAAAACGGCACTCTCTCATGTGCAAGCTGGTGCAGATATGGTTGCACCGTCCGATATGATGGATGGCAGAGTGGGAAAAATCCGTGCTGTTTTAGATGAAAATGGATTTAGCAACACACCGATTATGTCCTATTCCGTGAAGTATGCCTCTGCATTTTATGGACCATTTCGGGATGCAGCCGGTTCTGCTCCGGCATTTGGTGATCGAAAAGGCTATCAAATGGATCCGCACAACTTACAAGAAGCCATTCGGGAAGCAGAACTGGATATTCAAGAAGGTGCAGATATTTTGATGGTGAAGCCAGGTATGGCATATTTAGATGTGCTGTATGCGTTAAAAGAACGGTTTCCATATCCAATTGCGACCTATAGCGTCAGTGGCGAATATGCAATGATAAAAGCGGCTGGTATGGCAGGTTATGTAGATGAAGCTGCTCTGGTATGTGAATCGGCAGTTTGTATGTATCGTGCGGGGGCAGATTTGTTAATCACATACTTTGCAAAAGAGCTAGCACAATACATCAAAGAGGGGAGAATTGGATAATGCAGACAACACAATCAGAAGCATGGTTTCAGCGTGCAAAAGAGAAGATGCCGGGCGGTGTCAATTCTCCAGTGCGTGCATTTCCATCTGTTGGCGGTGCACCGAGATTTATTTGTAAAGCAAAGGGCAATCATCTCTATGATTTAGATGGTAACGAGTATCTGGACTATATCGGTTCTTGGGGGCCGATGATTTTAGGACACAATCCGGATTTTGTGTTACAGGCTGTTCAAGAACAAATGCAGTATGGATTGAGTTACGGAACAGCAACTGCCTTAGAAGTTGAAATGGCAGAACTGATTTCTGAAATCGTCCCTTGTGTAGAAATGATTCGGATGGTCAACTCCGGAACAGAGGCGGTTATGAGTGCCGTACGGGCTGCAAGAGGCTTTACAGGCAGAGATAAAATTATCAAGTTTGCTGGTTGTTATCATGGCCATGCAGATGCAATGTTGGTGAAAGCCGGCTCTGGTGTCATGACAGCGGGGATTCCCGATTCCAGCGGTGTTCCAAGCGGCTGTACAAAAGATACCCTAACTGCTGTTTATAATGATGCAGAGAGTGTAAAAGCGTTATTTGAACAATATCCGAACGAAGTTGCCTGCATCATTGTAGAGCCAGTTGCAGCAAATATGGGGGTTGTTCCTCCAAAAGAAGGATTTTTGCAACAGTTGCGGACGCTGTGCAATCAATATGGAGCATTGCTGATTTTTGATGAAGTCATCACTGGATTTCGATTGCAACTAGATGGTGCAATTGGATTTTATCACGTTCAGCCGGATTTAGTGACATATGGAAAAATCATTGGAGCAGGCATGCCGGTTGGAGCATATGGTGGAAGAAAAGACATTATGCAGTTAGTTGCTCCGTTGGGGTCTGTTTATCAGGCTGGCACATTGAGTGGAAATCCCGTTGCTATGCGTGCAGGATTGGCACAGCTGCATTATTTGAAGCAGCATCCAGAAGTATACCCCTATCTTACAGAACGGGCAGAACAGCTGCGAAATGGTCTGAAACAGTTGATTGACCGTTACCATATGCCGTGTACGGTTACTGGTGTTGGTTCTCTCTCCTGCCTGTATTTCACCGAGCAGACTGTTACCAACTATGAACTTGCAAAGACAGCAGATACAGAATTGTTCCGCCAGTATTTTCATTTTATGCTGGAACATGGAAATTATTTTGCTCCCAGCCAGTTTGAAGCGATTTTTCTATCTGCTGCACATACAGAAGCAGATATTGCAAAAACACTTTCTGATGCAGAATCATTTTTTCAGATGATTTCTCATAAATAACAACATTGACAATCATCCAAGCCGTGCAGAAAATCCAAAAATAAAGGAGGAATTCCTATGAAAAAAGGAATGGTCTATCTCGTTGGAGCAGGTTCAGGCGATCCGGCACTGCTCACACAAAAAGGACAGCAATGCTTACAGCTTGCAGATTTGGTTGTTTATGATGCATTGGCATCGGTTTCGATTCTCAATCATGTTCGTCCGGATTGTGAACTTTATTTTGTTGGAAAGCGAGCAGGAAACCATAGCCTTCCACAAGCAGAAATCAATCAACTGTTAGTGGATGCAGCAAAACAAGGCAAGCAAGTGGTTCGCTTAAAGGGCGGTGACCCGTTTGTCTTTGGCAGAGGGGGAGAAGAAGCACAGGCTTTATCTGCTGCAAATGTGCCGTTTATCATTGTTCCGGGTGTTTCTGCATCCTATGGTGTTCCTGCTTATGCTGGAATCCCGGTTACGCATCGGGATTATGCTGCTTCGTTTCATGTTATCACGGGACATACACAAGCAGACCCGAAACAAGAGCCAGATTATGCAGAATTGGCAAAGTTGAACGGAACACTGGTATTCTTGATGGGATTAGCGAATCTGTCGCATATCACAACGGAATTGATGAAGAATGGAATGTCCGCAGATATGCCAGTTGCTGTTATTCAAGAGGGAACAACGGCTAGACAGAGAACCGTAACAGGAACACTTTCTATCATTTCAGACCTTGTTGTACAACAGCATATCCAAGCCCCAGCAACGATTGTGGTCGGGAAAGTTGTTACACTGAGAGAACATCTGCAGTGGTTTGAACATGGAAAATTGTTTGGAAAACGGATTCTCATTACTGGAACACCACCGCACAGCCGACATCTTTCGGAACATTTTCAGCAGTATGGTGCAGAAACAATGGAAATCAGCTTGATTGATACTGTCCCAATTGCAGATGCTCCGCTGAAGTCAGTCGATTGGAGTGCGTATACTTGGATTGTGTTTTCCAGTGCAAATAGTGTGCATATCTTTTTTGACAGCCTACAGCAACATGACATTGATTTGCGGATGTTGTTACATTTGCGATTTGCAGCAATTGGAAACGGAACAGCGTGCGAATTGGCGGCAAAGGGCATTTTTGTGGACTGTGTACCGCATCGGTTTGAAAGTCGCTATCTAGCAGAAGCATTGATTCCACAGTTAGAGCCACATGACCGAGTTTTATTGGTTCGTTCTAAGAACGGTTCTACCGTATTGCCGGATATGCTAAAAGCTGCAAAGAAATCGGTAGACAGTATTTCCCTGTATGAAACAAAACCGTTGTTGCAAAAGGAAACACTGTTGAAACAGCATTTACCAGATGCAGATTATCTGGTATTTTCCAGTTCCTCTGCGGTACAAGCCTTCATACAGATGTATGGAACGAACTTACCGGATACTGTAAAAGTGATTTCGATTGGTGCTGTTACGACAAAAACGGCAGAAACACTTGGGATTCCTGTTTTTGCAACCGCAAAAGAAGCAACTGCGGAAGGAATCGCTGCTTGTATGCTGCAAGATTGCGAATAAGAAAATTTTTTGTATGAAAGAAAATGCCGTCAGGAGAATCATCTGGCGGCATTTTTAGAAGGAGGTTTCTATGTATCCGATTTTCCTACATTTGAAACAAATTCCATGTTTGGTTGTTGGAGCAGGTGTAGTTGCACAGCGTCGAATTTTTTCACTATTAGAGCAGAAAGCTGATGTGACTGTATTAGCACCAGAACCCATTCCACTACCATTGCAGCATCAACCATTGCGATACATACAAGCTGTCTATGCGAACGGTTTCCTAAAAGATAGGAAACTGATCTTTGCGGCAACAAATGATATACAGTTGAACAAAACGATTGTACGAGAGGCACAAGAACGAGGAATCTTAGTTTCTTCGGTTACAGATGGGATTACAACCGATTTTTCTGTACCAGCTCATACAACGACTGGAAACTTAACTGCAGCGATTAGTACAAATGGAGGTAGTCCTTCTTTAGCAGCAGCTATTTGTAGGGAAGTAACGCCCATTCTTTCTGCTTATGAACCGCTTTGTTCATTACAGGTACAGATAAGAGAAGAATGGAAAGAGTGGATTTTTGATACTAAAAAACGAAAACAATTATTATCCAGTCTATCTACTCCAGAAGCATTGGCTTGTTATCGGGAGCAGGGAACAGCTGCTTACTTGAATCATATCAAGAATCCATGCCGAACCGCAATTGTTACTGTTAGCGTTGGAACACGTGAGAAAAAGGAAGAGGAGAAAACCATTGTTGCCATTGAGAAACAGATACAAATTGCTTTTCCAAATTGTGATGTTTATTCGGCATATTCCAGCCGTATAATTCTTCAAAAGCGAAAAGAACAGGGGGAAAAGGTGCATTCTGTTACAGAGGTGTTGGAGTATCTACAAAAAGCTGGCTATCAAAATGTTTATTGTCAACCACTCTATTTGACAACTGGAAAGATAGATGCACAGCTTTCAGCGGATGTGCAACCATTTCAGAAAGTATTTTCTATTTTTAAGGTAGGGAAACCCTTATTAGAAAGTCAAGAAGCAATTCCAACTTTCTGGAATGCAATTCAGCACGTTTGTTCTTTCTCCGATATTGCATATCTTTGGATGGGACATGGGTCACATCCGATTTATCAAGTGTTGAAAGACTGGATCCAGCAACAGGGATATTCCAATGTATTCCTTGCGACATTGAAAGGCGAACCATCTTTTGACGCAGTTCTAAGAGAAATACAGCATACAAATTACCGAAAAGTAGTCCTTGTTCCATTGATGCTTGTCGCTGGCTGGCATGCCCAAACGGATATGATTGGAGCAGAAAATCCAAATTCATGGAATCAGGTTCTAAAACGCTCTGGTTATCAGACAGAAGTGATTTTACAGGGGCTTGGTGCTGATTCAACGATTCAGCAATTATATGTAGGACGAATACAGGCTTTGATGGCATCAAAGCTGTAAATTATTTTTAAACAGACAGAGGGTTGTCTGTCAAATGTGCTATAATAGAATTACAAAAAACATCTACCAGACAGAAAAAAGATAATAGGAGATACGAAAATGGAATCAGCGAAAAATTGTTGTACGTTAGAAATTTTTTATCGAGCACTGAGAGGGGAATGGATTTCAGTAAAAAAGATTGCTGAGGAATATCAGGTTTCTACAAAGACCATTGGCAGATACATCAATGACATTCAGCAGTTTTTGTCTGAAAATCGGGAACTGATGCAGAATGCAGAGTTGCTATATTCTCACAAAGAGAAAGCATATTATCTGCACGCCGATGATTTTTTGGAAAATAAAGAGTTATTCGCTCTTGTGAAAGTAGTTTTAGGCTGCCGTTGCTTTCAAAAAGAGAATTTATTGAATCTCATTGCAAAATTAAAGCGAATGACTACACCAAAAGACCGAGAACAATTTGAAAATCTTATTCGGAAAGAGCTTTATCATTATCATGAAATCAAGTCAGATTGTAATATGGTCATAGACTATCTTTGGAAACTGATACAGGCAATTGAAGACAAGCAGATTTTGACCATCACCTACTACAAAATGAATCGGGAGCAGGTGAAACGGAAAATTCGTCCTGCATCTATTTTGTTCAGTGAATACTATTTTTATTTGATTGCCTATGATGCAGACGATGAAACTTGTCGTGCAAAATATTTTCGAGTGGATCGAATTGTGTCCATTGTAACCCATCGAGAACGGTTTTCTTTAAAACGAGAATATGATTTTGATGAGGGCGACTTGCGGGAAAAGAATCAGTTTATGTTTCCGGGTAAGACGGAGAAAATCCGGTTTTCGTTTTCTGGGCTTTCTGTGCAGGCAATCCTAGACCGTTTACCAACTGCAAAAGTAGTGGAGAAGAACGGAAAAGAAAGCATCATTGAAGCAGAAGTAAATCATGGCAGAGGAATTATCATGTATTTATTATCGCAAGGGGCTTGGGTGAAAGTGCTTTCTCCACAAAGCTTGGTGGATGAGATACGAGAAGAACTTCAAAAAATGCAAAGTTTCTATCAATCGTGACATTTCTTGACTTTTGAATGAAAATCGTGGTAAAATAAAAGAAATTTTATTTTACAGGAGGAACATATGCAAAAGTCATTTTTACAAAAAACATGGGTGGTCGCCGGCGTTGCCTTTCTATGCTCTGCACTCTGGGGGAGTGCCTTTGCCGGGGTCAAAATTGGATATGAACTGTTTCAGATTGCATCAGCGGATTGGGCAGCACAGATGGTGTTTGCTGGAATTCGCTTTGCAATTGCTGGAGTCATGGCACTGGTTGGAGGTAGCATCGTTGCAAAACAAGCACTGATTCCGCAGAAACAAACAATTCCAAAAATTGGAATCATTAGCCTTTTTCAGACGATTTTACAATATTTTTTCTATTATATCGGATTAGCCCATACAACCGGTGTCAACGCAGCCATTATTGTTGCAGCAAATGTTTTCATCGCCATTCTGCTTTCTACCTTGGTTTATCGGATTGAAAAAATGACAGCGGCAAAGCTGTTTGGTTGCGTGATTGGCTTCTTAGGCATTATTCTTTGCAATTTAAACGGATTAAAAGGCGGTATTCATCTTTCCTTTCTGGGCGATGGATTTATTTTTTTGTGTACGATCGCCAGTGGTTTTTCTTCCGTTCTGATGAAAAAATATGCTGCCTCTGAAAATCCAATTTTATTAAGTGGCTGGCAGTTCTTGTTCGGCGGATTAGTTATGTTCGCAGTTGGGCTTCTCTTTGGCGGAAGAATGGAACATATTACCAGTTCTGCTGTTGCGATTCTTCTTTACCTTTCCTTTGTTTCTGCCGCAGCCTATTCATTATGGTCGCTTCTTTTGAAATATAATCCTGTTTCAAAAGTTGCTGTCTTTGGATTCTTGAATCCAATTTGCGGTGTTTGTATTTCTACCATTTTCCTGAAAGAAAAAGATGCCTTTCATATTTTTACAATCCCAGCTTTAATTTTCGTTTGTGTGGGAATTTATATTGTAAACCACAAAAAACAAAATGCCTGAAAAGAACGCTCTTGTATCGAAATAAATTGCAAAATGGATTTGACAAATGCAAGGCAGTACGTTATAATAATAATGCACGTTGTTTCGATTTAGAAAAGAGCAGAAATTGTTTCCTTATTTTTTATCATGAAAAACGGTTCTTTGAAAAGAAACAGGAAATTCTGATCAAGCAATATTTGTATTTAGGAGAGGGATTATGGCAGAAGAAACGACCATTGAGTTAAAAAGAGCGGCACTGAATCACTATTTTCAGAATTTGAATACGCCACAACAGCAGGCGGTTTTTCATGTGAATGGTCCCGTTCTTGTTTTAGCCGGTGCAGGAAGCGGAAAAACAACCGCAATGATTCACCGGATTGTACAGATGATTCACTTTGGAGATGGTTGGGTACAGGCAAACGCATCCATTACAAAAGAAGATGCAGCATACTTAAAAGATTATATTGCGGACAAGCAGCCAGCAGATTTAGAACGTCTTTGCAGCATCCTTGCTGTGCAGCCCATTCAACCGTGGCACATCCTTGCAATTACTTTTACCAATAAAGCCGCAAACGAATTGAGAAGCCGCTTACTGCAAGCAATTGGCGAAGAATGTGCATCAATGTTGCATGCTTCTACATTCCATTCTGCATGTGTGAGAATCCTACGGAGAAGCATTTCCAAACTGGGGTATGATTCTAATTTTACCATTTATGATACAGATGACAGCCAGCGACTAATGAAATCCTGTATTGCAGATGCAGATGTTTCAGAAAAGCAATTTCCGCCTCGTGCTGTTTTAACAGAAATCAGTCTTGCAAAAGACCGGATGTGTTCACCGGAATATTTTTGTATCGAAGCTGGTTCGGATTATCGAAAGATGGTAATCGGAAAACTATATAAAGAATATCAGAACCGCTTGAAGTCTGCAAATGCACTGGATTTTGACGATTTGATTTATAAAACAGTGGAATTGTTGGAATCATTCCCAGAAGAATTGGAATACTATCAGAATCGGTTCCGGTATATCATGGTGGACGAATATCAGGATACCAACCATGCACAATTCCGTCTGGTGCAATTGCTTTCCCAGAAGCACCAGAATCTTTGCGTGGTGGGGGATGATGACCAGAGTATTTATCGCTTCCGTGGAGCAACCATTGAAAATATCCTCAATTTTGAAAAGCAGTTCCAAAATGCAGTTGTCATTCGCTTAGAGCAAAATTATCGTTCTACAAAGACGATTCTGGAAGCAGCAAACGATGTGATTGCTCATAATGCAGGCAGAAAAGAAAAGACACTCTGGACAGATTTGGAAGACGGCAAGAAGATTATCTGGTATAAGGCAGTAGATGAAACCGATGAATCTCGATTTGTTGCAGAGAAAATTGCAAAAGAAGTTCAGAATGGTGCTTCTTATCAGGATTTTGCGGTCTTGTATCGGATGAATGCACAGTCTAACAACATAGAACGGATGTTTGTAAAAGAAAAAATCCCGTATCATATCTATGGCGGCACACGATTCTATGACCGAAAAGAAATCAAAGATGTTCTGGCATACATGACCATTCTGTATAATCCATTCGATATGGTTCGATTCAAGCGAATTGTCAATGAACCAAAGCGTGGCATCGGAGATGCTACCATGGAAATGCTCGAAAACATTACGAGAGATTTGGGAATTTCTCCAATTGATGTTATGCGGGATTCAGAAACATATCCAGTATTATCCAAAAAAGTGGCTCATCTGAAAAAATTCGCATTAATGGTAGATGAATTGACCGATGCAGTGAAAACAATGCAGTTGGATGAATTTTTCGACCTTTTGTTACAGAAAACAGGTTATGCAGATTATCTGAAAAACATGGGCGAAGAAGGAAAAATTCGTCTGGAAAATGTACAGGAATTGAAATCCAACATTTTAAAGTACATGAAGGAATCAGAGCTGCCGTCTTTGGAAAATTTCTTGGAAGAAGTTTCTCTCTATGCAGATGCAGAACAGACAGAAACTGCACCGGATACGGTTTCGATGATGACCATTCATGCAGCAAAAGGATTGGAATTTAAAACAGTCTTTTTAATTGGAATGGAAGAAAATATTTTCCCAAGTGCTCGCAGCATCAATTCTCTGGATGAAAACGATTTGGAAGAAGAACGCCGGCTGGCTTATGTTGCCATCACAAGAGCAAAAAAACAGCTTTGTGTCAGCACAACTGATCGCCGGATGTTGTTTGGTATGACGACCAGCAATCCACGTTCTCGCTTCTTAGGAGAAATCCAAGGCGACTGCATGGAACAGGTTCAGAGCAAGAAAAATGTCGCAGCAGGAACAAGAAAAGTGGAAATGGTACAGTCAATTTCTCTACAGCAGCAGCTTGCAAGCAGAAGAAATCATCATCCGCAAAAAACTGCTGCAAAATCTGTCAATTATTCAGTTGGCACAAGAGTGCGGCATAAAATTTTCGGGGAAGGAACGATTCTTTCTATCACCGATATGGCGAATGATTCCATGCTGGAAATTGGATTTGACCAAGTTGGAACGAAAAAAGTCATGGCAAACTTTGCAAGTTCCAAAATGCAGGTAATATCCTGATAAAAAGAGAAGAGGCATTCAGAATATGAAAAATGGGTATACGATTTTTGATGCACATGCTCATGTGTTCCCAAATAAAATTGCAGAACGGGCGACCAGCAGTATTTCTGTTTTCTATGATGACATGCCGATGCAGCACATCGGCAGCATGGAACAGTTGCTGAAAAGCGGTGCAAATGCTGGCATCGATGGCTATTTGATTTGCTCCACAGCAACCAATGTTGCACAGGTTCAGGCAATCAATCAATTTTTGTGGGATAGCTGCAAAGACCATGTCAATTGCATCGCATTCGCTGCCATGCACCCATTTGCTTCAGATTGTCAAGCTGATATGGATTTTATCTTGCAGCATGGATTTCGTGGAATTAAGCTGCATCCGGATTTTCAGAAGTTTTATATTGATGATCCGGCAGTTTATCCGCTATATGAAATCATTCAGGAAACACAACTTCCGATTTTGATGCATATGGGTGACCCGCATCAAACATATTCTCAGCCGCAGCGTTTAGCAAAGGTTTTAAAAGAGTTCCCGAAACTGCGAGTGATTGCAGCACACCTCGGTGGTTGGGAACGCTGGGAAGAGGCGGTTGCCAATCTAAAGGCAGATGAACGGCTACGGTTTGATACCAGCAGTTGTTCGCCATTCTTGCCAAAAGACAAGATGCGGGAGATTATTCGGCATTATGGAGCAGAGAATTGCTTCTTTGGTGTAGATTTTCCAATGTGGGATCATGAAAAAGAATTAGAACGATTCTTCGCACTCTCGCTGACTGATTATGAAAACAAAAGAATTCTATCAGAAAATTTGATTGAATGGATTCATCAGACAAACAAAAAGTGACCCAGAATAAACGACATCAAAAAAATAATTGAGAATTTACAAGAATATACATGAATTCTTAACAAAAATATGTTATTATTTAAGTGGTATGGTGTATATTTTTTGTTCACTTTCTGCATTGGCAGAAAAATAATGTAAAGGATGCGTTGAATGATGAGAAAAACAAAAATTGTTTGTACAATTGGCCCAGCAACAGACGAGGACGACATTATGCGGAGAATCATGCAAGCTGGCATGAATGTTGCTCGTTTCAACTTTTCCCATGGGGATTATGAAACCCATCAGAAACGGTATGAACAAGTTGTCCGGTTACGGGAAGAACTTGGACTGCCGATTGCAACTCTGATGGATACCAGAGGACCAGAAATCCGGCTTGGAAAGTTTGTAGATGACAAGCCAGTCACCATTCACGATGGGGACACTTATGTTCTGACGACAGAGGATGTACTTTGCACAGCAGAACGGGGAAGCGTATCCTTTAAAAATTTACCGCACGATGTAAAGCCGGGAACACACATCTTAATCAACGATGGTGTCATTGAAATGGTTGTAAATCGTGTAAATTCAACAGAAATTACTTGCTTAGTCATTCACGGCGGTGTGCTCTCTAATAATAAGGGCATCAATGTTCCGGGCGTTACGCTTTCTATGCCGTATTTGAGCGAAAAAGACCGGAATGACTTGGAATTTGGTGCGAAGATGGGATTTGATTTCATCGCAGCAAGTTTCGTCAGCACGTCCGCAGATATTGACTATTTGAGAAAATATACGCATAGCCTTGGTTGGTTCAATGTCCGAATTATCGCAAAGATTGAAAATCTGGAAGGTGTAAAGAACATTGACGAAATTTTGGAATCAGCCGATGGCATTATGGTTGCTCGTGGTGACCTTGGCGTAGAAATCCCATTTGAACAAATTCCGGCAGTTCAGAAAGAATTGATTCGGAAGGGCTATCAGGCAGGCAAGCAGGTCATTACTGCAACGCAGATGCTGGAATCCATGATTACAAATTCCAGACCGACCAGAGCAGAAATTACCGACGTTGCCAATGCAATTTATGATGGAACGAGTGCAATTATGCTTTCTGGGGAAACAGCTGCTGGTGCTTATCCGGTAGAAGTTGTTCGGACAATGGATTTGATTGCAAAGACCACCGAAGACAACATTGACTATAAGCATATGCATGCAACTTATCAGTATAACAAGGATATTTCAAATGCAATCGCTCATGCGACTGTAACAACTGCTCATGACTTGGATGCAAAGGCAATTTTGACTGTAACAATGAGTGGTGTAACAGCAAGAGAAATCTCGAAATATCGCCCGAAATGCCCGATTATCAGCTGCACCATTAGCGATCAAGTTTGGCGACAGATGAATCTGAGTTGGGGCGTTCATCCGCTTATGATTGGCGAAAAGCAGAATACCGATGAATTATTTGAAGCGGCTGTAGATGCAGCATTAGAAAACCATCTGGTTGACAAGGATGATGTTGTTGTTATTACAGCAGGCGTTCCAGTTGGTGTTTCTCACTCTACAAATATGATGAAAGTAGAACGGGTTGACAAGACTTTATAAGAGTGAAATGATTTTATACGAAACCGGCAGTGAAGAGGGAAGTCTTCACTGCCGGTTTTTGTTATGCTTGTTCTTTTTGATAGGTTTCTTCTAAAAAATGAATCATCTCTTGAAAACCTTCTGCATTGTTTGGATATGTTTGCTCAATTTCTATGGTTGCCTTTTCAGCACAGAGCATTCCATGCCAGATTTTCAGCGTCAAATTTTCTTTTCCATATTCCACCTTATAATTAAACTGATTTAAATTCTTGCTTCCAGAATAATCGTTTCCGCTCTCAAAATAGTAGTATGGTGGGATATCGAAAATTTTTGAAACTCTCGGTTTATCCATTTTGTATCGCCTCCTTTAAAATCGGAATTGCTTGTTCCAAATTTGGTGCAGTTGCATATAGAAATGGCTGTAACATTTCATCTGGCTGCGATAAATCGGGAATCATTACGACTTTACAGCCTGCATAAAATGCAGAAAGCACACCATTTGGAGCATCTTCAAATGCCATGCAGTCGAAAGGTGCACAACCGATGGATTGAGCAGCCGCTTGGTAAATATCCGGAAATGGCTTTCCTGTTTTCACTTGATTGCTACCAAAAATCTCCGTAAAATAGGGGAGAAATCCAACTTCTTCTAAGTATCTGGTTGCCCGGTCTTTTGGCGTGGCAGTTGCAACAACCGTTGGAATCTGTTGTTCTTTACAGAACTGCAAAAAGGGAAGTACGCCCTGTTTTACGGGAATTCCATTTTTTTGCAGTTCTTCTGCAAATAACTGTTTCCGTGTTTCTCGAATCGCCATATAATCAAAAGATTCCCCGAAAACACGCTTCAAGTATGGCTCTGCAAAGCGATATTGCAGGCTTCGGATATTTAAAGCGTGTTGTTCTTTCATCTCAAATCCATGAAGGGCAGCACTTTTAATCCAGCAACGAATTAAAACTCGTTCTGTATCCAAAAGTGTTCCGTCCATATCAAAAATCACACCATTTATCATGATGATTGCTCCTTATTTTCATTTTCTGGTAAAACATCTGGGAGAACAACAGATACTACATCAGGTTCATCTGGCTCTGATTCATCGGATGCTGGATGATTGGTGATTTCAGCAAGTGGGGAGTGGTCAGCGGCTTCTTGCAAGATTGCATTTGACAAATGCGTGTAGATTTCTGTTGTTGCAGTGCTTTTGTGCCCTAGAATTTCTTTTAACGTCAACGTATCTACATTTCCATACTGATAGAGCAAGGTTGCTGCGGTATGCCGAAGTTTGTGGGTAGAATAACCTTGTCCGGACAATCCAGCTCGTTGCAGAGCATCCTCTACAATTTGCTGCACACGTCGCTTGCTGATACGAGAACCACGTTTGCTTAAAAACAAGGCAGGTTCTTCTTGACTGTTTTTTATTTTTTTTCGTGCTTCTAAGTAATCATTTAATGCATTCATGCACGCATGATTCAAATAAACCATCCGTTCTTTTCTGCCTTTTCCGAATACCCGCATTTTTGTTTCCTTCAAATTGATGTGATTGAGGTTCAAACCAACCAACTCACTTAATCGAAGACCACAATTTAAAAACAGGGTAATGATGCAGTAATCTCTTTCTGGATAAGCAGTATCCATATGTTCCAGCAGAGATTTGCTTTGTTCCAGAGTTAGATATTTCGGCAGGGACATTTTAAGAGAAGGCAGTTCCAAATATTCTGTTGGATTCTGGTGAATCAGTTCTTTATTGACATAAAGATAGTGGAATAGACTTTTAATAGCAGAAACTTTGCGTCCACGAGCACGGTCATGGTTGTCACGGGATTCTGTCACATAGTATAAGAACTCATATAAATCCTGAAGTTTGATGGTATCCAATAATGAAACCGGAAAATCGACAATAGAAATTTTCTGCATGTCCGTTTCGTCCAGCTTTACATATTGTTTGTCTTTCATCATCAGGATGTATTGTAAGAACAGCCGAATGTCCAGATAATATTCTTCGACTGTCCGAGGAGAAAGCGATTTAGACATGGAAAGATAGAGAATATAGTCATTTAAGAATTCTGGACAAGCGGTGCGGTCAATTGGCATAAACAGCACTTCCCTTCCAATTTTGATTTCTTATTGCACCAAATTTGTATTTGGTGCAATTGAATATAACCCCTTTTGAGAGGGGTTTTTCAATTATTTTTTTCAATTAATTTTTCTGCACACTTGATTCCGTCCACGGCTGCCGACGTAATGCCGCCAGCATAGCCAGCACCTTCGCCACATGGATACAATCCAGCAACTGTAATGCATTCTAACTTTTCATTTCTCAGAATCCGAACTGGCGAAGAACTTCTTGTTTCGACGCCTGTCAAAATAGCTTCTGGATCATCGAATCCTGCAATTTTTTTGCCCATTTCTAAAATGCCGTCTTTTAAGGTTTGTACCATAAATTCCGGCAGATATTCTCTCGGATTTACAAATTTTACACCCGGTCGGTATGTTGGTGTTACTTTTCCGAAAGAACTAGATGTTTGATTTTGCAAGAAATCACCAACACAGCTAACAGGTGCTGCATAATTGCCACCGCCAGCCAAAAAAGCTTGGTGTTCCAATTTCTGTTGTAAAAACATACCTGCTAATGGATGCTCACTTGCAAGAACTCTTGGAGAAATCCCAACCAACAATGCACTATTTGCATTTCTCTCATCTCTTGCATGATTGCTCATGCCATTGACAACTAAATGTTCTTCTTCAGATGCTGCTGCAACAACACTTCCGCCCGGACACATACAGAATGTATATAAATCATAGCCAGATGGCAAATGAACAGCTAGCTTATAATCCGCTGCCGGTAACTGGTTTGCAAATGTTCCGTACATACTTTTGTTGATGTCAGATTGTAAGTGTTCAATTCTAACACCCATTGCAAAATTTTTCTGCTGAAGTGGGATATTTTTGTCATAGAACAGCTGAAAAACATCTCTTGCACTATGCCCAATTGCTAAAATACAGTGCTGGGTTTGCTGTTCTCGAAGACTTCCCTCTTTTTCATATGAAATTGATTTCAAACTTCCCTGCTCATCTGTTTGATATCCCATAAATCGTGCAGAAAATAGAATTTCTCCGCCAAGTTCTTGAATCTGACAACGAATATTCTTTACTACTTTTTCTAAATAGTCTGTTCCAATATGTGGCTTTGCAAGATATAGGATTTCAGATGATGCACCACAAGCAACAAATGTTTCTAAAATGAAACGAATGCGGGAATCTTTGATGCCAGTTGTTAGCTTTCCATCTGAAAAAGTGCCTGCTCCACCCTCTCCAAATTGAATGTTGGAGTCTGTATGCAGAACGCCATTTTCCCAGAAATCCAGAACGTCTTTTTTTCGTTCTTCGACACATTTTCCTCGTTCTAACACCAATGGCTGTAACCCTGCTTTCGCTAAAACAAGAGCGGCAAACATGCCAGCTGGTCCAAATCCAACTACAACCGGACGATTTTCTGATTTTTTAGAAATGGATGGAATCGGATAGATATAAGGTTGATAAGATGTGATGTTTTTTTCTTTTCTAGCACTTGCCTGTTGCAATAACTTTTGTTCATTTGGATGAGAAACGAGAACAGAGATTTGATATTGAATTTGCTGCTTTTTTCTGGCATCAATGGACTTTTTAAAATAGTTCCATGTAAGAGCAGTGTCATTCTTTAAATGCAATTTTTTTAGAATGCTAGCGGTTACCATCTCTTCTGTATAACCAACTGGCATTTTGATTTCACTGATTTTAATCATGATTTTATTTCCATTCTTTTGCTGCATGTGTCCCCGTCCACCAGCCGGATGCCCATGCCCAACTTAAGTTATAACCACCACAGTCCCCTTGTAAATCCAACGCTTCCCCACTAAAATATAATCCCGGATAACGAACTGATTCCAAGTCAGCGGATACTTCTTCGGATATAATACCACCACAAGAAATTTGTGCGTTCTTCCAGTCCCCTTTTCCGATGACTGGAAATTTCCATACTTTCAAAAAAGATGCCAATTGTTCTATTTCCTTTGGTGTACAGGAAGCGATCAATCGTGGTTCTTTTTGTAAAATCCCACATTGCTTTAAGACTTGCAGACCCACTCTTCTTTGAAATACACCTGTGAAAAATTCTTCTATTGGTAATGTCCCACGCAGTGCATATAATTCCCATAGAAACGCATAAACCTGCTCTGAATTCCAATCCGGTAATAAATCCAATGCCACTGTATACATTGCATGTGACAGCCTATCACAGTATGCAGATAGATTAAATATACAAATACCAGATAACGCTTGTTCTGTAAACTGCACTTCCCCACGTTCCTGACGCTTTAGAATGCCGTTTTCATAAAGCGATACCTTTGCAAGCAATCGAATCCCTTTCAATGCACGAACCAGCTCTGTCTTTGTTTTTAGAAAACAAAGTGCAGGTGTACAAGGACGAATCGCAATCTTTAAATCTTTTAGCATCGCATATGCAGAGCCATCTGTTCCAAGTGCAGGAGCTGCATACCCTCCACAAGCAAAAATCACCTGCTCCGCAAAGTAAGACTCTGTATCTGATTGTAACAAAAATCCATGCTTTTTCGGAATCATCTTTTGAATTTTACAATCGCATCGTACTGTGATTCCATAAAGTTCAATTTGTAAACGTAAACTATCTAAGACAGCACTGGCATGGTTACAATAGGGGTATAAGCGGTGTTCCTCTTCCCTACAAATCAATCCTATCTGACGAAAATAATCTTCTGTTTTCGGTGCTTGCTGAAAAATTGCAAAGGCTTTTTCTAATAAAGAACCACTATAATTTTCTTTTCGGATTACAGTATTCCCGAGATTGCATCTGCCGTTCCCTGTTGAAAGAATTTTTCGACCTATTCGATCATTTCGTTCCAGAATGACAACACTGCAATCTGCTCCACCTTCTATTTTGGCAGCAATGGCGGCAAGTAAGCCAGAAGCACCGCCGCCAATTACTGCAATATGATATTGTTTCTGCATTAGTTTTTTAAGCTCTGCATCGGAGCTGGAATCTTACCACCACGATTGATAAACCGAGCAGAAGATTTCTTGCTAACCGGCATAACTGGAGCACTACCGAACAATCCGCCAAATTCCAGCATGTCGCCTTCCTTCATGCCAATTGCCGGAATGACACGAACGGCTGTTGTCTTAGTATTTACCATACCAATTGCCATTTCATCCGCAATAATCGCAGAAATAGTAGTTGGGTCTACATCGCCCGGAATTGCAATCATATCCAGACCAACGGAGCATACTGCTGTCATTGCTTCCAGTTTGCTCAAGGTCAATGTACCGTCTACCGCAGCATCAATCATACCAGCATCTTCAGAAACCGGAATGAATGCACCAGACAAACCGCCAACACTAGAGGATGCCATAACGCCGCCCTTCTTAACTGCATCGTTCAGCATTGCCAAAGCGGCAGTTGTACCATGTGTACCGCAGATTTCCAGACCCATTGCTTCCAGAATGTGTGCAACACTGTCCCCAACTGCCGGAGTTGGTGCAAGAGAAAGGTCTACAATGCCAAATTCTACGCCGAGCATTTCAGAAGCCCGCTTACCAACTAACTGACCCATTCTGGTAATCTTGAATGCAGTCTTTTTAATGATGTCTGCCAGTTCATTGATAGAAGCATCTGGATACTTGGAAATTGTAGAGCGAACAACGCCAGGACCAGAAACGCCAACATTGATGACACAATCCGATTCTCCGACACCGTGGAATGCACCTGCCATGAACGGATTATCTTCTGGTGCGTTACAGAATACAACCAGCTTAGATGGGCCAACACACTGCCGATCAGCAGTCAGCTTGGCAGATTCCAGAATAATTTCACCCATCATCTTTACAGCATCCATGTTAATACCACTCTTGGTAGAGCCAACATTGACAGAAGAACAAAGTCTTGTTGTAACATCCAGTGCTTCCGGAATCGAACGAATCAGAGCAATGTCCCCTGCACTAAAGCCCTTATGTACCAATGCAGAATAACCGCCAATGAAGTTTACACCGCAGGTTTCTGCTGCACGCTGCAAGGTTTTTGCAAACAGTACCGGATTTTCGTTCGGGCAAGCTGCTGCCAGCATTGCAATCGGAGTGACTGCAATTCGCTTGTTAATAATCGGAATGCCATATTCCTTTTCAATGGTTTCACCTGTGGAAACGAGCTTTTCTGCCCGTCTTGTGATTTTGTCATAAACCTTGTCGCAAGCCTTATGAATGTCAGAATCAATACAATCCAGAAGAGAAATTCCCATCGTGGTTGTACGGATATCCAAGCATTCATCCTGAATCATACGAATGGTTTCCAGAATGTCTCCGGCATTAAAGATTGCATTATTCATGATGTTTCTTGTTCCCTTCCTTAGATTCGATGCATTGCGTTAAAAATGTCTTCGTGCATGCAGTGAACAGAAAGACCAAGTTCTTCTCCCAATGCAGTCAGCTGATCGCTCAGCTTTGCAAAGTCTGCTGTCATCTTTGTGATGTCTACCATCATGATCATTGCAAACATATCCTGCAAAACGCTCTGAGTTACTTCCAAAACATTTGCCTGATATTCTGCACAAACACCACTGACCTTATGTAAAATACCAACATTGTCCTTGCCAATTACTGTAATTACTGCTCTCATAATAATGATAATCCTCCAAATTATTTCTGTAACATTTTCTTGAAGCGTTCCATTGCTTCCTTTGTGCGTTCCCGATCACCAAATGCAGTCAGACGGAACCAGCCATCGCCATTCTTACCAAAGCCTTCGCCCGGTGTGCCGACCACTGCAATTTTATGCAGCATTTCATCGAAGAATTCCCAGCTGGACATGTGATTCGGGCACTGGAACCAAATATACGGAGAGTTTACACCGCCTGTATACGGGATTCCCAGTTCATCCATTGTTTTGCTGATAATGGCTGCATTCTCCTGATAGTAAGCAATGTTCTTCTGAATCTGCTTTCTGCCTTCTTCTGTGAAAACAGCAGCTGCTGCACACTGTACCGGATAAGAAACACCATTGAACTTGCTTCCCTGCCGTCTGCCCCAAATCTGAGAGATGCTGACAACGGTTCCATCAGAAGCAGTTACCGTCAATTCGTTCGGAATGACGGTATAACCGCAACGCATACCAGTAAATCCAGCCGTCTTGGACAATGAGCACATTTCAATTGCACACGTTCTTGCACCTTCTACTTCAAAAATGCTGTGCGGAATATCCGGCTGTGTGATAAATGCTTCATAAGCAGCATCATAAATAATGATTGCCTTGTTCTGCTTTGCGTAATCAATCCAAGTCTTGAGCTGTTCCTTCGTATAAACAGAACCAGTCGGATTGTTCGGAGAGCAGAGGTAAATCAAATCTGCATGAACAGAAAAGTCCGGCATAGCTGCAAATCCGTTGGATTCATTGGAATTTGCATAGATAATGGTTCTGCCATCCATCTTGTTGGAATCCACATAAACCGGATATGCTGGGTCTGTTACCATAACAACATTGTCATCACCGAAGATATCAACAATATTCCCGCAGTCTGACTTTGCACCATCATTTACACGGATTTCATCCAGAGATAAGGTAACACCATACTGCTGATAATAGTCAGCGATTGCCTGCTTCAGGAAATCATAACCCGTACCACTATCTTCATAGCCCTTAAAGGTTTCTTTAACGCCCATTTCATCTGCACCTTTTTTCATTGCTTCTACGCAAACTGGTGCGATCGGCAGGGTAACATCTCCAATGCCCATCCGAATCAAGTCAGCTTCCGGATGTTCTTTCAGGAACGCATTGACTTTTTTTGCAATGTTGATAAACAGATAGTTCTTTTCCAACTTCAGAAAGTTTTCGTTAATGGTTGGCATTTCAATCTCTCCTTTAATCAAATTTCATCATAGAAAATCGGCTTATCATACCGGATATTCCATTTTTCCTTCAAAGATGAAGGTTGCAGGTCCAATCATAGTGACAGATTCGTCATTGTGATAGATAATCCGTAAATCACCGCCACGCAGATGAATCAGAATTTCCTGCTCCCGTTTGCAATAGCCGTTCAGAACAGAAGCAACTGCTGCTGCACAAGCACCTGTACCGCAAGCGAATGTTTCACCGCTTCCCCGTTCCCAAACACGCATTTGCAGCGTATGATCATCAATCACCCGAATAAATTCTGTATTGACCCGATTCGGGAATAATGGATGATGTTCAAAAGAAGGTCCCATTTTCTCTAAATCCAGAGAATCAATTTCCGGTAAGAATACAACCGCATGGGGATTTCCCATGGAAACACAAGTCATATCATAAGAAACGCCATCTACGACAACCGGCTTTGCAATAAAGCGGTCACCATCATCTGCCACCGGAATTTCTGCCGGTTTTAAAATTGCCTTCCCCATATCCACCTTTACAGCATCCACTTTGTTGGTTGCTTCGTTGACATAAAGGGTTAAGTACTTAATACCGGAGTTGGTTTCCAAGGACACTTCGGTTTTGTCTGTCATGCCGTGTTCGTAAACATATTTTCCGACACAGCGAGTTGCATTTCCACACATCATGGCTTCTGAACCATCTGCATTGAAAATCCGCATTCTGAAATCAGCGACTTCAGACGGTAAAATCAATACCAGCCCATCCGAACCAACACCAAACCGAACATTGCTCATAAAAATAGAGAGCTTTTCCGGGTCGGTTACAGTTTCTTGAAAACAATTGATGTAAATATAATCATTTCCAATCCCATGCATTTTTGAAAAAGTCAGCATAATACAATCCTCCTTCTTGATACGCTTCTCTTATTATACAAAAAAATCCGTCATAAATCAAGGCATAATACAAATTTTTTTCGTTCCGCCAGAAAATTTGGATTCTGTTCAAGAAAAAACTTGCAAAACGCCTGTATATGTGTTATAATTTATCAGAATACAGAAAACAGATTCTCTTTGCGGTTGCCGTTTTTCAAGCAATTGTCGGGAAATCTGTTGAGAAATGAGGTTTTAGAATTGGATTTGAACATGGTTTCCTATCTGGCAGAACTGGGCAAACTCGCTTTTTCTCCGGAAGAACTGGAACAAATGGCAAAGGATATGACCAGTATCATTGCAATCATGGACACGGTAAAAGAAATTGACATCACTTATGATGCAGTCGCAGATAATAAAAATGTCTATCTGAATGACTTGCGGGAAGATTTCAGTGTACCGAGCTTCCCAACAGAAAAAATTCTGCAAAATGCTGTCAATGATGAAAATTGCTTCGTCGTACCGAAGGTCGTAGAATAATAGGAAAGGAGATTCACTTTTTATTAAGTGAAAAAGCCATATGGATATTACAACAATGGGCATTCGTGAACAGCGGGATCTGCTGGATCGTCACGAAATTTCTGTAAAAGAACTGACAGAATGCTATCTGAATCGAATCGAAACATATGATCCTGCTCTGCAAAGCTATATTACAGTCACCAAGGAGCAGGCATATCAGGATGCAGAAGCCGCACAAAAGAAAATTGATGACGGAACTGCTGCTCCGCTCTGCGGAATTCCGCTTGCCATTAAGGATAACATTTGTACGGATGGTGTTCGCACAACGTGTGCATCAAAAATGCTGGAGGATTTCATTCCGCCGTACAATGCAACCGTTATGGAAAAGTTAAACGCACAAAATGCAGTTATGCTCGGCAAAACCAGCATGGATGAATTTGCAATGGGTGGTTCTACACAGACTTCTGCATTTGCAAAGACAAAGAATCCATTCGGAAAGGATTGTGTACCGGGCGGTTCTTCTGGTGGCTCTGCTGCGTGTGTATCCGCTTCTCTTGCAACTGCTGCATTGGGGTCGGATACAGGTGGTTCGATTCGTCAGCCGTCTGCATTCTGTGGCGTTACCGGATTGAAGCCGACTTATGGCCGTGTTTCCCGATATGGCTTGATTGCATTTGCATCCTCTCTGGATCAGATTGGGCCGATTGCAAAAAGTCCGTATGATTGTGCCCTGCTCCTGAATGCGATTGCCGGTTATGACCCGCATGATGGAACGGTTTCCAAGAAGCCGGTGGAAGATTATACTGCAAAGATTGGAAAAGACATCAAGGGCATGAAAATTGCATTGCCAGAAGAATTCTTCGGCGAAGGAATTGACGATAGCATTCGCAATGCTGTTATGGAAGCTGCAAAGACCTATGAAAAAATGGGTGCAACACTGGTTTCCTGCAATATGCCGAGCTTGAAGTATGCAGTTGCAGCTTATTACCTGATTGCCTCCGCAGAAGCATCTTCTAACCTGTCCCGTTATGATGGCATCAAGTATGGTCATAGAAGTAAGATTGGCGAAAACTTCAATGAATTGATTTGCAATTCCAGAAGCGAAGGCTTCGGCTCTGAAGTAAAGAGAAGAATTCTGCTCGGAAACTATGCGTTGTCTAGTGGTTACTACGATGCATACTATGGAAAGGCAATGGCACTGCGGCAGAAGATTTCCGCTGAATATGCTGCAATCTTTGAAAAGTGTGATGTTATGCTGACACCGACTACCCCAACAGTTGCCTATCATATTCATGAAAACATCTCCGATCCGGTTAAGATGTATCAGGCAGATATTTGCACCGTTACTGCAAACATTGCAGCACTGCCTTCTCTCTCAACCCCGTGCGGTTATGATGAAGCTGGTATGCCAATTGGTATGTCTTTAACGGGCAGACAGTTCGATGAAGCTACCATTCTGCAGGTCGCAGATGCATTTTCTCAGCAGTTTACACTGAGAACCCCGTCCCTTTCACTTTAATTCTCAGGAGGTCATATTATAATGTCATCATATATTCCTGTTATTGGTCTGGAGATTCATGCGGAACTGCTGACAAAATCAAAAGTATTCTGTACTTGTAGTGCAGAGTTTGGCGGCAGTCCGAACTCCCGTTGCTGCCCGGTTTGTACAGGTATGCCGGGAACACTGCCAGTCATCAACCAGACCGCTGTACAGTATGCTGTAAAGGCTGGTTTTGCACTGGGCTGCAACATCAATAAATTCTCTGTATTTGACCGGAAAAACTATTTTTATCCGGACTTGCCGAAGGCTTATCAGATTTCTCAGTTGCAACGTCCGTTGTGTATTGATGGTTTGGTAGAAATTGAAACAGAAAAAGGAAAGAAAAACATCCGAATCAACCGGATTCATCTGGAAGAAGATGCTGGTAAGCTGATTCATGATGATTTCAACGCTGTTTCTCTGGCAGACTATAACCGTTGCGGTATTCCGCTGATTGAAATCGTAACAGAACCGGATATTGGCTCTGCGGAAGAAGCAAAGGCATTTGTAGAAAAAATTAGCCTGCTGCTGCAATATGCAGGAGTTTGTGACTGTAAGATGGAGCAGGGTTCTCTGCGTTGCGATGTCAACATTTCCATCATGAAGCCAGATGATAAAGAACTGGGTACTCGTGCAGAAATCAAGAACTTGAACTCTCTGAAAGCAATCACCCGTGCCATTAACTATGAAATCAAGCGGCAATCTCGGTTGCTGGATGCTGGTAAGCGGGTCATTCAGGAAACACGTCGGTTCAACGATAACAAGGGCGAAACTACTTCTATGAGAAGCAAGGAAAACGCTCACGATTATCGGTACTTCCCAGAACCGGATATCTTGCAGGTAAACTTTACCGATGAAATGCTCGACAACATTAAGAATATGTTGCCGGAACTGCCACATAAACGGTTACAGCGGTATATCCATTCTTATGGGCTTTCCGAAGCAGACGCAAAAATCATCGTAAACCAGAAGCGAGTTTCTGATTTCTTTGAAGATGCTATGAAAACTTATGCTGCACCAAAGAGTCTTGCAAACTTCATCATCGGGGAATTGATGCGTCGAATCAATTTGGGCGAAGTTACGATGGAAACTTTGCCGTTCTCTGCTTCTGAATTTGCAAAGCTGGTAGAAATGGCAGATACCGAAAAGGTTTCTAAGAATGATGCAAAGAAAATTCTGCGTGCTATGGTAGAAACTGGCGAAGATGCAGAAAGCATTGCAAAGAAGCAGGGCATGCTGATTGTCAACGACCTTGCAAAGGCAAAAGAACAGATTGCTGCCATTCTCTCTGAAAATGAAACCGCAGTGGTTCAGTATCAGAACGGTGAACAGAAGGTATTTGGCTTCCTGATGGGTCAGTGCACCAAGGTGTTGCGTGGTATTTGTACACCAAAGGTAATCAAGGAAACACTGGAAGCTGCTTTGAAACAGCCAGTTGCTGCAAAAGAAACAGTTGCAGAAGAAAAAGTAGAAGCAAAGACCGAAACTGCTCCGGAAGAAGTTGCATATGCAGAATATCACAACGATGCCGCTTATCGTCCGACTGTAAAGGACAAAATTCTGCAAGTAGATGGTAATACATTGCTTCCAGAATTCGATTATGAAGCAGCAAGAAATCAGATTGGTAAAGAAATCAGCCTGAAGGCTTGCGTTCATAAGGTTCGTCAGATGAGCAACTTTGCATTTATCATTCTGAGAACTGGTCGGTATCTCATGCAGGCAATTTATGACCCGTCTGTTTGTGCAGAAAAGATGGATGGCATTCGAGATGGTAACTTTGTATCTGCAACGGGTATCGTAAAAGAAAATGAAAAGGCTGTTGGCGGTCTGGAATTGCAGTTGACGCACTTGACCGTAATTTCTGCATCCAACGAAGAAGTTCCGCTGAAGATTTTCAATCCGAAGCTGAGCTGTTCTCTGGATATCAATCTGGACAACCGTGCTGTTTCTCTGAGAAACGTGAATGAACGTGCTATCTTTAAGATTCAGGAAGGCGTTGCAAATGGTTTCCGGCAGTTTATGCTTTCTCAGGGCTTTACTGAAATTCACACCCCGAAGATTGTTGCACAGGGTGCAGAAGGCGGTGCAAATATCTTCCATCTGGAATATTTCGACAAGCCAGCATTCTTGAACCAGTCACCACAGTTCTACAAGCAGACTGCTGTTGCATTCTTTGACAGGGTATTCGAAATTGCTCCGGTTTACCGTGCAGAAAAGCACGCAACCTCCAGACATATCAATGAATACATTGGTCTGGACTTTGAAATGGGCTACATTGACAGCATGTATGATGTTATGGCAATGGAAACTGCAACCATTCGCTATATCTTCTCTTACTTGCAGGAACACTATGCACATGAACTGGAAATGCTGCATGCAGATGTTCCGGTTGTCAAGGAAATTCCGTGTGTTACCCTCTTGGAAGCAAAGGAAATCCTTGGAAATAAGGGCTCTAAGAATAAGCTCGACCTCGAACCGGAAGACGAAGTTGCTCTTTGTGAATATGCAAAGAAAACATTTGACAGTGATTTCATCTTTGTTACCCACTTCCCTTCTTCGAAGCCGCCGTTCTATGCAATGAATTCTAAGGAAGATCCGAGATTGGCTTATAAGTTTGACTTGCTGTTCCGTGGACTGGAAATCACCAGTGGTGGTCAGAGAATCCACAACTATCAGGAACAGGTAGACAAGATGATTGCACAGGGCTTGAATCCGGATGATTTCCATTATTATCTGGAGGCACATAAGTATGGACTGCCGCCGCATGGTGGCCTTGGAATTGGTCTGGAACGGTTTGTCATGAAGCTGCTTGGTCTGTCCAACGTGCGTCAGGCAAGTATGTTCCCGAGAGATATCAACCGTCTGCTTCCATAATCTTTTTCATACGAATCCGACTGTTTTTTCTCATTTGCGAGGGATCAGAATCATGGATGACAAAGAATTTTATTTAGATGCCATGAAAGGCATTGTACCAGAACAAAAAGAAGTACAGTTGCAGAACGTGTTCTATTCTTTTTTGGAGATTGAACACTTGTATGATTCTGCAATCAATGTTGTAAAAACGCAGCTTAATATTTTGAACAACGAATTTAATATGCGTTTTCAGAGAAATCCGATTCATAGTATTGAAAGCCGTATCAAAACCCCGCAGAGCATTATCGGGAAACTGCAAAGAAAAGGCTTTGCAGTTTCTCCCGAATCTGCACGGGAACATTTGCAGGATATTGCAGGCGTGCGTGTCATTTGCTGCTATATTGATGACATTTATGCACTGGCGGATTTGCTGACTGTTCATAAAGATTTTCATCTGATAAAGACCAAGGACTATATCAAAAATCCAAAACCAAATGGATACCGCAGTTTTCATATGATCATTGAAGTCCCGATTTATACTTCTACTGGCAAACAAATTGCTCCGGTGGAAATTCAAATTCGTACCATTGCAATGGATTTCTGGGCAAGTTTAGAGCATCAGTTGCATTATAAGTCCATTGGAAATGCCACTGCTTCTAGTTCCTTGACCGGTGAATTAAAGCACTGTGCAGAAACCATTGCGTCAATTGATTTGAAAATGCAGGAAATGTTCAATCAAATTAATAATCTTTGAATTTGTAAAGACATGGTACATTTTCACAAAATCAAAATGCCTGCTTTCTAGCGATTTTCACAAAATTGAACGAGAATTCTTGACATCTCATTTTTGATGTGGTATCATAGAATTATATCAGGAATGTCGTGTTGCGAAAAGCGTAAATCCGTACAAAATGGATTTACGCTTTTTTGCGTTAGTACCAAGGAGGTGCAATCATGGAATACCCGATTCATAGCGTTGTCATGCATATTACAACTGGCGTATGCCGAATTCAAGACATCCAAGAAAAACAATTCACCGAAGACCAACATCAGAAATATTATGTGTTGCAGCCAATTTTTGAAAAAGGCACAACGCTATTCGTTCCAATCGAAAATGACCCTGTTCGGATTCGCCCATTGTTGACAAAAGAAGTAATTACAGAACTGTTGCATGGATTATCCGCACAAGAAGATGAACCATGGATTCACAATCAACATCAGCGAACTGCACATTTTAAAACCATTTTGAAAAATGGCAATGAACAGGAAATCTTATCTATGCTGCATATGATGCAAAAACATCGGAAATTACCAATCGTAGAAGAACGAATGCGACAGACAGCCAAAAAGTTAGTAGAGCAGGAATTTTCCTATGTGTTGGGAATGAAACCGGAAACTGTTCCAGCTTGGATTCGTGCACAGCTTCAACAGGGATAAACAGATATTTTGCACAAATTTTGATGCTTCTTTATTGCAACTTGCATAAAAATAAAAAAAGCACATTGACAATGGTCGTTTTTTATGGTAAACTAATCAGTAGAAACCGTAGATAACGTGTAAGTACGATTTTCAAGGTTGCCACAGAGAGTTGCAGATGGTGGGAATGCAATGCAAACGGAAAATGGGAATGGACGTTGGAGGGCAATCCGAATCATTGAAAAATGTAGTAGGTGCGACGGGGTAGCTTTCGTCATCAAGCTAGAGTGGATACAGAATACTGTATCAAGCAGGGTGGTACCGCAGAAGAATCGAATGGTAATCGTCTTTTGTCCCGGCAACTTTTTATTCAAAAAGCGGCTGGTGTGCAAAAGACGATTTTTATTTGCCGCTTTTCTATGAAAGGAGTATTTTGTAATGTCAAAAGAAATCCCATACAAAATTTATCTGGAAGAATCCGAGATGCCGAAACAGTGGTACAATGTACGTGCTGATATGAAGAAAAAGCCTGCTCCGCTGTTGAATCCGGCAACCAAACAGCCAGTTACCGCTGAAGAGTTGGAAGCTGTTTTCTGCAAGGAACTCGTAAAGCAGGAATTGGATGACACAACTGCATATATTGATATTCCGCAGGAAATCTTGAATTTCTACCGGATGTATCGCCCATCTCCGCTAGTTCGTGCATACTGCTTGGAAAAGAAGCTGGGTACACCGGCAAAGATTTATTATAAGTTTGAAGGAAACAATACCAGTGGTAGCCACAAGCTGAATTCTGCAATTGCACAGGCTTACTATGCAAAGCAGCAGGGTTTGAAGGGTGTTACCACAGAAACTGGTGCTGGTCAATGGGGTACTGCACTTTCTATGGCTTGTGCATATCTGGGACTGGATTGTCAGGTATTCATGGTAAAGGTTTCTTATGAACAGAAGCCATTCCGTCGGGAAGTTATGCGGACATATGGAGCAAATGTAACCCCTTCCCCATCTACAAAGACCGCAGTCGGCAGAAAAATCCTGGAAGAATTCCCGGGTACAAATGGTAGCCTTGGCTGTGCCATTTCAGAAGCAGTAGAAGCAGCAACCACACAAGAAGGTTATCGCTATGTACTGGGCTCTGTATTGTCACAGGTATTGCTGCATCAGTCTGTCATTGGATTGGAAACCAAAACAGCAATGGATAAGTACGGCATTCATCCGGATATTATCATTGGCTGTGCTGGTGGCGGCTCTAACTTGGGCGGTTTGATTTCTCCGTTTATGGGTGAAAAGCTGCGTGGTGAAGCAGATTATCGTTTTATTGCAGTTGAACCGGCATCTTGTCCGAGTTTGACTCGTGGCGTTTATGCCTATGATTTCTGTGATACTGGTAAGGTTTGCCCGTTGCAGAAGATGTATACACTGGGTAGTGGATTCATGCCAGCTCCGAACCATGCAGGTGGTTTGCGGTATCACGGTATGAGTGCAATCTTGTCTGAACTGTACGACCAGGGTTTGATGGAAGCAACTTCTGTTGAACAGACAGCTGTATTTGCTGCTGCAGAACAGTTTGCACGAGTAGAAGGCATCTTGCCTGCTCCGGAAAGCAGCCATGCCATTAAGGTTGCGATTGATGAAGCACTGCGTTGCAAGGAAACTGGTGAAGAAAAGACCATTCTGTTTGGTTTGACTGGAACAGGTTACTTTGATATGTATGCTTACGAAAAGTTCAACGATGGAAAGATGTCTGACTATATTCCGACAGATGCAGAATTGCAGAAATCTCTGGAAAACCTGCCGAAAATTTAACTTCATTTTTCTATAAACAACAAAATCCCTCCCTCAGGAATTGTTCTTGAGGGAGGGATTTCTTTATTATTTATGAATGATAGAATTATGCCTGGTCAGATTCCGAAACAATGACTTCTGTTACCAAGTTGGACGGTAACGGTTCATATCGCAGTGGCTTCAAGGTAAACCAACCACTGCCCTGCGTCATCTGCCGCAAAAGCAATGCAAAGTCATTCATTTCTCGCATTGGAACTTCTGCCAAAATATCCGTCATACCAGATTTTTTCGACGGCTGCATTCCAAGCACACGACCACGCCGCTTATTCAGTTCGCCCATCATATCGCCTGTATTTTCATCCGGAACAGCAACGTCTAATGTACCGATCGGCTCTAACAGAACTGGTTCTGCCAGCCGCATCCCTTCTTTATATGCCAAGGAAGCAGCGGTTTTAAAGGACATTTCAGAGGAATCAACTGGATGGTAAGAACCATCTACCAAAATCGCTTTCAGTCCAACAACTGGGAAGCCAGCTAAAACGCCTTTCTTTACAGAATCCTGTAATCCTTTTTCTACTGCTGGGAAGAAGTTCTTCGGAACTGCTCCACCAAATACCCGTTCTTCAAAAATCAAATCATCTGATACGCACGGCTCAAATTCAATCCAAACATCACCATACTGTCCATGTCCGCCGGATTGTTTCTTATACCGTCCCTGTACCTTTACTTTTTTCCGAATGGTTTCTCGATATGCGATTTTTGGCGTTTTTAATGTAACAGATACACCAAAATCAGACTGCAACCGAGAAACAACTGCTGCCAAGTGCTGTTCTCCTAAACCACTCAGAATTGCTTCTTTTGTAGTAGGGTCTTGCTCATAGGAAAGTGTCTGGTCTTCTTCTAAGATTTTCTGCATCGCACTGGCAACCTTTGCTTCATCCCCTCTTTCAGCTGGCTGTACTGCCATGCGATAGCAAGGCAGTGGGTATTCCGGTGCTTCCATGGAAACAACTTGTTCCTGTGCACAAAGTGTATCATTTGTATGGGCACGCAGCTTTGCAACTGCAATCAAATCGCCGCAAACAGCTTCTGCCTTTTCAGTCTGTTTTTTTCCGCATAGTTCTAACAACTTACCGATTTTTTCCGTACTGCCGTCTGTTGCATTCACCAATTCCATGCCACCTTTCAGAGAACCAGAGAGTACTTTCAGGAAAGAAAGTTTTCCAACAAATGGGTCGACAGCAGTCTTAAAAATAACCGCCTTAGTTGGTGCATCTGGTGTGCAAGAAATCTCGACTGGCTCACCGGCTGCATCCAATGCCAACGCCTGCTCTGGAGCAGATGGCACTAACAATTCTAATTCTTTCATCAACATATCAACGCCCGCCAAAGTTGCAGCAGAAACACAGGTCACTGGCGTGATAATTCCGTTTTTGATGCCGTTGTGAATGCCATCAATTCGTTCTTTCTGTGTAAACGGTTCACCAGAGAAAAACTTCTCAAATAATGCTTCGTCGGTTTCTGCAACGGCTTCTGAGAAGGCTTCAATCAAGCCATCCATTCGATAGCCCATCTTTTCCGAAACTGCTGCGGTCGGCATCTCTGTTTCTACTGCCTTTCCGGCTTCATCATAGCGGTAAGCTTTCATTTCAATCAGGTTGACATAAGAGATAATCTTTCGGTCTGCAATTACCGGCACAACAACCGGACAAACCGTAGAACCAAATTTCGACTTCAAATCCGTCAGAACATTATAGAAGTTTGCATTGTCATCGTCCAGCTTCGTGACAACAAACATCCGAGGTTTTCCGAGTGCAACTGCACAATCATATGCCTTTTGCGTTCCAACCCGAACGCCAGATTTCCCCGAAACAGTAATCAAGGTGCAGTCACTGCCATAAATTCCTTCTGTCATCTCTCCGGCAAAGTCAAACATTCCGGGTGTATCCAAAAGATTGACCTGTAAGGCATCGGTGCGAATGGTGGAAAGTGTTGTATAAACGGAGGATTTCCGCTTGATTTCTTCCGCTGTATAGTCAGAAACCGTGTTGCCTTCTGTGATTTTTCCAATTCGTTCTGTGACACCGCTCTGATAGAGCAGAGCTTCACATAAAGTTGTTTTTCCAGAACCGGCATGCCCGGCGAGTGCGATATTTTTCGTCATAGTTGTTTGCATTTTTTCTTCGCTCCAGTCTTATTAAAATGAAGTAGCAGATAAGCAAGTTGCAACTTGCACAATTTCTTTGAACTGCTTGATTATAATTATATAACATTTCACGAGAAAATGCAACCCTTTTTTGAAAAAAATTGTTCCAATTTTTTAGAAAGCAAAAAACAGCTGCTGATTTCCTACAAAAAACCAGCAGCTGTATGCTTTTTCGACTTTTTCTTATGATTTATTCAATCAATCCGCTTTCTTTCAGCATCAATTCAATATCCGTTCCATGAACTTTCTTCAAAAGAACACGAATCATTTTCTTTTCTACAAATGACAACGGAACTTCTGTGATTGGTTTCTTGTCAATTGCATAGTAGCAGGCACGTAATAATTCTCGAACATCATACTTACTGCCCCAGACTTCCGGAACGCCTCGGTCAATGTCTAGCAGGGTATATACCGATTCCATACCCGTCCGCATGGAATATTCTGTGGTAAAGATGGTATCTCTTGGCGTTTCTGCAAACTGTCCGATGAACGCAAAATTCACTGCACCATTTGGAACAACACGAGGACGGTCAGATTCTTTTCGTGGCTGGAAAAATGCGTTGATATATGGCATAAAGCAAGTAGTTGCGTTGCAGGCATTCTTCGCAAGTTCTGGAATTTTTTCTTTTGGAACGCCAATGTGATACAACCATTCCTGACAGATTTCTTCCCCTGTGCAATTTCGCATGGCTTTTTTGACATAGTTTCCTGCTCGGTTGGTGTGCAATCCATACAGCCAAACTAGAACCATGTTTTTATCCTGCGAGCGGAATTGTGGCTGCCGGTTAATCGTCCAAGAAAGATACCAGTTCTCTGTACTATCTTTTACCGTTACAATGCCACCCGTTGTGACTTTTCCGGTACGAGGGTCACGCTTGCAAACCTGAATGATATGCTGAATGATTTCTTCGTTAGAAGTTGCAACAGTTGCACTCATCCAGTTGGTTGCATTTACGTTTCCACAAAAGACTTCCGGCTTGCCAAATTCTCCATGCTTTGCTTGGTCGGCGATTGCCTTCCACAAATCCCATGATTCTCCGCAACCATTCTTGATGTGTGATAAATTCGGTGCATGTGTCTGGTCGCCATAACAAGAAGTATCCGTACAGCAACCATTTGTGATGAATACCAAATCATCTTCAATTAAGTCAATGGTTTGGTCTTTTCCGTCTTTGCGATAGATAATTTGTTTTGCAACTTTCTTTGTTCCAATTGTTTCAATGATGACATTCTTGACATCCATGCCATATTCAATCTGAACGCCATGGGCTTCCAAATATTTTACCAGAGGCAGAATCATACTTTCATACTGGTTATACTTTGTGAAACGGAGTGCACTGAAATCCGGCAAGCCATCAATATGGTGTACATATCGGCACAAGTAACGTTTCATTTCCAGAGCACTCGACCAACGCTGAAAAGCAAACATGGTCTGCCAATACAGCCAGAAGTTTGTTTTCCAGAAAGAATCCGGCAGAACATCTGAAATTTTCTTGTTCTCCAAATCCTTTTCTGGTGTTAGAAACAGCTTGGATAATGCCAGTGCGGATTCTTTGTCAAGCGTAAATTTTTTGTCTGTATGGGCATCTTTGCCACAATTGACCGTTGCACGACACAGGGAATAGTTCGGGTCATGCTTGTTGAGCCAATAGTACTCATCTAACACAGAGATTCCCGGTGTTTCGATGGATGGCACATCACGGAATGTGTCCCACATCACTTCAAAGTGATTGTCCATTTCCCGACCGCCACGCATGAAGAACCCCTTTGTGACATCTTTTCTGCCATCGCAGCTGCCGCCGGCAAGCTTCAATTTTTCAAACAGGTGAATGTGTTCGCCTTTCATCTGTCCATCTCGAACCAGATAAAAAGCTGCGGTCAGCCCTGCCAGCCCTGTTCCAATGATATAGGCTGATTTCTTGTCCACATCCTTCGGTTTTTCAGGATGGGCAAACGATTCATAAGTTCCTGCGGAATAGTACATACGGAAACCTCCTTGTAAGTTTTTTGATGCTCTTATTATACCCGATTTTTTAAAATGTTACAATAGGCAAAAAAAGCCCTGTGATAAAAATTTTATCACAGGGTGAGAGATTGTAAATATTTTTATCAAATGAAGAAATTTGATAAAATTAAATGCGGAATCGTTCGATTGCTGCGGTAATTGAACCGTGCAGCAATTTTGCAAGACGATCTACCAGTTCTTTTGGTTTTTCTCGCATCTCATTTTTAATCCAGTCTAACATGATTCCAATAAAAATATGAGAATAGACTTTTGCAATAAACTGTGTATCCTCTTCTCGTATTGTCATGCCAACTGATTCTTCTTGAATGACATCCAATAATAATTGGTCAACCAATGGCTGTAAATATTTTTCAACCTGCTCTCGATGAACACAACGGTAAACATTTAAGATAAAGGGTTTGTTTTCCTGTACGGCTTCAAAAATTTGCAGCAGTCCTTGTTGCCAAGTGTCATAGGTTTTCTTTTGGTCTAAAGCACGTTTTGCATCTTCTAAGCAAACCCATTCCACAAGGTCATAGATGTCTTTAAAATGATAATAGAATGTCATGCGGTTCATGCCGCAGTCAGCGGTAATATCAGAAATTGTGATTTTTGTCAGTGGTTTTTTCAACAGTAAATTTTTCAGTGATTGTTCTAAGGCTCGTTTTGTAATGTTCGACATGGCAACCTCTTTCTGTCAATTCTGATAGTGAATTTGTTCTCCGGTTATCATTGGATAGCGAATGAGGAAATCGCTGTCCAATGGTTCATTGTGCAAATGCACCGCAGAAATCTGATGGTTCTGGTAGGTCGTATAATAGAAAATTCCCTTTTCCGCATTGTAGCAATCCGTATAGATGGTGATTTCATATTGTCCGTTTCCAACATCACAGCAGCCTCGTTGCTGTTCCACCGCACCGAGAATGTGGAAAAACTGACTGACGCTTTCCTGTTCAGAAGTGCCAGAAACAGAATTTGCTCTGACAAATGCAGCACGAATAAAACGAGATTGCGAAGAAAGGTCACCCGGCAGACCCAATGCACCCATACCACGGCTATATGGCTGTAAAGAAAGAGCACTTAAAAAATGATTTTGTGGCTGTTTAGGCGATAAATGCATGAAATCATTTAATCGAAATAGCTGCTCTGGAAACGGCGGATTGTTGGTCAAAACGCCAACTGAATTTTCATAGATTTTAATTCCATCTGCAACGGCTTCTACAGTAATGGTTTGATTTTTATCTGCAATCATCCAATGCAGTTGTCCGACTGGCATTTGTTCGCAGAATGGCGTATCTGTGATGCGAATGCTGGAGATTCGTTCTTTTGCTTCAGCAGTTGTTGCACAGGTGCTGAGAATCCACGGAATGAATTCATATTGTGCAACTTCATTTTCTCCAGTTGTATTTTTTGCATAGTGTGCATTGCCAACAAAATTTAACCCTGCCATGCAGAGTCCTTTTTCATTGATTGCATCATAAAAAAGCGAGTACTGATTCGCAACGTGGGCAATTCCCATGATTGCATAGTGCTGTGTAACTGTTCCCATATGCAAAAAAGGAAGTGGAAATTTTCGAGGTAAAATTACAATTTCTTCTCCATAGGAACTTTCATAGTCCAGTGTTCTGCCAAAATAGAAATGGTTTGTCTGATAAGTGACAGCAGTACACATGATAATCCTCCTAATATAAAAAAATCCGACGAGAGTATGACTCGTGTCCGAACAGGGAAAATAGTCCGATTCTACACAACTTTTTTCTTTCCTACGACAAATATCACGACATAAATCTGGATTTATTTTTTATCTGTTTTCAATTGCTTTCGTAGTACCTCCATATCATTATGCACATAAATGTTGAAAGTAACCGTGATGTCAGAATGTCCGAGCACTTTTTGATAGGTCTGGTCTTTTACTTTACTTTATATTGCTCTGTTTTTCGTCTGAATTCTATTTCTATTGTAGCATGTTCCAGTCGAAAAGTCAACCATAAAAAATCCGCCTCGTATGGGCGGATTTTAAGAATGGACTTCTAATATTTGTTTTCCGTTTTCTTTGGCAAGTTCTTCTCCATGTACCAATCGTAACGCTATTCTAATTCTTCATAACAGTCCGGAATGAAATTTTTGAACAGAATCAGAATAAAATCTGAAATGGGATCTTTTGTTGCAGGGTATCTTCCGCATCATTTGTGGACTGTACTGCTAAAAAACAAATCGTGTCTTTGGCTGTGATGGATAATGAAAATGTAACCGGCTGTGGCTGTTCCGCTTGCAATGTGATTTCTACTTGTTGACTGATGATTTCATTTTTTGCATTCAAAAAGAACAACCGATAACTTGCTTCATTCTTTTGAAACGGCAATTTTTCCGAAAGACGAAAATGCAAGCAAACCGCTGAGGTGGTAATAACCTGATTCATATCCGTGCACAAAAGCATAGGTTCTATAATTTTCCGATCAGCAATTTTGAATTCCGGATTGGAAACAGGCAAAGCCGATTCTGCTTGAAAGAATGGCTGCTGTTCAAAAGCAGTTTCTACAGGATTTTTGATTTTCAATTTTCCTTTGATAAAGTCTACTTTCTCAGACAGTCTGGTAATATCAGCAGTTAAGCTTTCCAATTCCTTATCGCTCAAGCTGCTGAAAATTCTGGTATCAACGTCTTTCAGAATCGTAAAACTTTTTGAAACGCTCTGCGATGGTTTGGATTTAGTTGCTCGCTTTTTTGCTTTTAAAATGAAATCATCCAGTGTGTTTCTCAATTCTTCTGCAAGTTCTGGATTTTCGTTGATGAAATCATTCAATTCTACTCTGTTTTTCGGTGGATTGGCATAAAGTTTCTCTTTTATCTTTTCGGTTATCTCCAATTGTTTTTGAAGATAGGTCTGAAAAATATTAGTTTCCATCATCTGATTGATGTAGCGAATAAACTTTCGACTATCATCAATCGTTTGCATGAGAATATTATTGAAAATTGCCTCTTTCAAGGTAATAACATCCGATTCTCTTTTGCATTTTTTGAAAATTGGCAGCATATCAGAAAAAATAGATACGACCTGATATTCTCTGGCAATATAATATTGTTCTGGCATTCCGATATATTGCAAAAATTCGCTAAATAGCTTCGCATTTTCTACTCGTTTTTTTACCTCTTGAATGGTCTCATTCGTACTCTCTGCATATTCTTCTATGGTAAGCAGTCTTGTTTTTACAATATCCTGATAAACACCAACCAAACGATCAATTGGGTTATAGTCAACCTTTTTTTCTTCTCCATGCTGAATTGCAAGTTCCAGCATTTTTATCTGTTTTTTGCTATCTGTCATGCGGATATTGAGAATGATCGTTTCAAACCAGCAAAAATTAGGATCTTCTTCAGCAAGTTTTCGCAGACAAGTAAACCGTCTGTTTCCATCCACGATTCTTCCGTCTGACAGAATTACACCCGGTTCTCTTTGGTTGACAGCTTTAATATTATTCTTTGTTTTCTCAATGGAAGCAGGATTGCTTTTGATGATAAAATCTTCAATCACTGCATTGTACGCTTCCTTTGACAAGTTATGAAATCCACCTTGTTCACTCTTATACTGACTGATCCAAGTTGCAATTCGGTCATTTTGGTCATTATAATATAACAACTCTAACCGAACACGATAGATTGGGTAGGCTTTTGTTTCTCCATTTAAAGTCAGCTTTTTTGTGAGGGTTGTAGGTTGCACAAACTCACGATACTGTTCATCCAATAAATTCATATTCATCCTCCTCGTCGATACTCAACAGTTCTTCATAATAAGTGTGATAGTTACGATAGATTTTATCCATGATGTTATCAAAATATAATTCTGTATTTTGAATGCGTGGAATTATATCCCATCGGTCTAATTGAATGTGATAGTCTTCTTTGAGCTGAGCAATCAGCCAGTCTACATCCACACTGCTTTTCTGTTCCAAAATAGAAAAAATCAGATTCCGTATGGATGCTTCTTGACCAGCTGCATGAAACAAAACAGTCCCTCCCGTTTTTCTATAGGAAAAACGATGATCTTCTCTTAAAATAGAACTGTAGAACCATGGTTCAAAACCGAGGTTTTCTAAATCAGCAGTAAATCCCTGTTTAGAAAGGCTTTCAATCGTAAAGAAATCTATATTTTGGGCATATGCATATACTTCATCACAATATTGCTTTAGTTTTGTTCTGTCAAATCCTAGACTTTCCAGCCTTGCGATAGAGACATATTTATTTTTCTCGAATTCAATAATGGTATAATCTCTTTTCAGTTCATATAAAATGCTTGAAAACATATTAATTTTGTAAAATCGTTTCCGCATTGCAGAAATATCTGTGATGTCGTTTTTCGTTAACAGTGCATGAAAATAGGACGAACTGCTCGGATAGTTCTTAACTGCATAAGTAGTATTTAAAACAAACCCAAGCCGTTTTAAATTGAATCCATTTACCAATTCAATTTCTGCATCTGGAAACAACATTGCAAATTTTTGTTCGATCTCATCGAAGTAATAGAAATCATCCGGCAAGTTTTCGGATAAGATCTTTATCTGCTCTTCCGTCATTGCTTTGTGGTCAACTATGTACACGCCGTCTTTTTCATACAAGTCAATACAACCAAAAAGTCCAATCAAACTTTCTGTTCGAAATCCATAATCTTCAGAGATGGCATTTGCAAGGGCTTCTTTTGAAATCGGAGCAAGTTTCCACATATACGCCTTAATCACAGCGATTTGGTCAAATTCTCCAAAGCAGAGGTGCGGCATTCGTCCAAATTGCAGTTCTGGAGCGTCAATTTTGTCTGCAATTTTTTTCAGCAGATTGTGAAGTTCATATTCATCTCGAATGTCATATTGATGCATCAAATCCGGATATTCTCTGATAAACTTTAGTGTAGACAATTTCACATTGTGATATTGATTCAAATCCAGCGTTTCCAGTAATTCTGTGTAGTCATGTGCATCAATATCATAATAACGAAATTTTCTACCAATCTTCCAAAAAATATCCATTCTGGCAGACAATTGATTTTCTTGAGAACGTTTTTCAAATTCAGAAATACAGAGTCTGCTGTCATCTTCCAAACCATGATTCACAATAAAATCTTGATATAACTTTACAAAATCATCAAACAGCATTTCATCCTGACAATATTTTGCTATCAAATAGCTTATAATTCCACATCTGCTTTTTTCAATTAGACGATTTCCATCTTCTATAATACATAAATACTGAGAATCTATGGATTTTCGACAATACTTCTCCCAGTTTCCAACCATCCACCCCGGAACTTGTACTTCCTGAAACATCTTTTCGATTGGTGCGATTCCTTTCTTTTTCACCGAGAATTCCAAAAATCGATAGGTTTCGGATGATTGTTCTGTTAAGGTACAAAAAAGTTTTTCCTGAAACGCATATGTTTCAAAAAGTGGACGGAATCTATTTTCTGTAATCATAACATTTGAACAGTCTGCTATTTTTCTTATTTTTCGAATAGCTTTTTCTTGCTTTTGTCGAATTCGTTCTCTTGTTAAGCCGTATTGATTTGCTATTTCTTCTAACGTCTTATTTTTCAGCCGAGATTCCAAAATTTCAAATTCAGGGGTATTCATAATATTTTCTCTTTCGAGCATAGAACGCAAGGATTCACTTTTTTGAACATATCGTTTTCCGTGATCTTTCTGTGCGAGTTGATCTAAAATCTCCTCAAATAACGCTTCTGGAAAATTTTCAGGTAACCTTGCACGAAGTTCAGACAACCGCAGCCCAAAAACAGAATGTTCTTTTAAAGCATTCGCAATTTTTCTTGTAGCAACCGATTTCACACATGGAAGATAATACCATTTTTCTAATCGTTCTTGTTCCGTATCTTCAGGATCATTAAAATGGTAGCAATAAAGACGAAGATCTTCAATTTCCTCTTTATCTGTTAATGCGAATGCTGTAACCATCGTTTCAAACGTATTTTTCACGTCATCTGAAAGGTCGGATTCTGTACAGATTGATTGAATGAGTAATTTTGGAATTTGTTTTTTGAGATATAATGCCTCTTGAAATGACTTTTTTCCAAGATTGCGGATACTTAAAATTTTTTCACTGTTAGCACGCATTAATTTCCCAATGGTATCAACACCACCTCGCATAAGTGCATTGACTGTACGGAGAGAAATCGGTATGGTATCAATTTCTGTGATGTATGTTTCCTTCGTATACAGTGACTGATTTGATAAACTTTCGCCGCTAATCTTCTTTTTTCCATGATGAAAAGTGGTATCTAGAAAATCAGTAATTTCTTTAATAGAATATTTTCCTAAATTTCGAACGCCCAAAAGCGATTCTTTATCGTATTGAAGTAACTGTCTTAATGTCATGATTCCACCTCTGCAAAGTCCATTTCTGGAACGTGCAGAAAGCGGTAAGTCTTGTACAGAAATATTCAAGTTATATTGTTCTGGAGGAAATGACACAGCAGTTTCTCTCTTTTTTTCTACACGGACAGTTTCTTTTGGATTTTCTTCTATTGGCTGTTTTGTGAGGTCTGGTGTGATCATAAACGGTGTTTCTTCCATGTTATTTTCTTTTAGTCTGGTATGTTCAACTTCGTATGTAGAATCTTCTGTTGTCGGCAATGATGAAAGATGAAGCATAGAAGAGTCGTTATGAAATGGTGTTTCATCAATATCGTCATTATTTTCTGAATCATCTACGTTTTTATTTGTGAAAACCATACGAATTATCTCCTTTTTTTCAATAATGTTCTATCTGATTTCTTAAACTATTTATCAACTTTCTTTTATGATAGCATCTTAGATTTTCAAAATTGATATAACTGTAAAAAATATGAAAAAATGCTCTCTATTTTTTGCTAGAGAGCATTTTTTTATTGTAATAAGAAAACCACCGGCTAGGCCGGGGGTTCAAAAAAGCTTATAGCGATGGGTCTTGAAAAAAGAACTCCTTTTGATTATAATAAGATTGCGGCTCTTTCCATTCCTGCGACTTTTTCTTTGCATCTGCAATCAGTACAGAACCAACGCTCACAACTGCACCAATTCCCAAGGCAATCCACCCCAATGGATTAGATGCATTCAAAATCTGGAAGGCAGTCTTAATGGTTTTGACTGTGTTGACGGTGGTCGTTCCGAAATCCACAATCTTTTTTACCGCAAAGGCAGCTGCAATTCCAGCAGCAATCGGCTTTGCATGCTCTACAATTTCATCCAAGTGTTCAGAAACATAGTCAATTGCCTTTTCGATTTTCGGCATATATTTCTGCGTGATGGGAATAATGACATCCATTTCGACTTGCCGTTTCAGTGCAGCAGTTTTGTCTGCAAAGTTGTCATAATTGATTTCTTCGATGGATTCCATCGTGCCTTTTACATCGCTGTAAGTGTCGTTCACATTGTTCAGAGAGGTAATGACCTTCATCGCATTGTCTTCGCCCAAAGCACTCCAAACAGAGGATGCAATGGACAGGGCTTCCTGCTGGTCTGTCATATTGGATAAGTCCGAAATGATGGAGTTGAACACATCCTTCTGCGATGCTTTCCCGTTCTGCCACTCTGCAAACAGATTTCGTGTTCCCAGCGAAAACTTGTCTACATTTTCTTCGATTCTGCCGTCAGAAAGAGATATGGAAAATTCCTTTACAAAGTCGTTGACTTTATCCAGATTGTATGCACCGCTGTCCAAGCCATTTTGCAGGATGGAGAACATCTCTTCTGCGGAAAATCCAGCCTGTTCCCAAATCTGCGAATACTCCGCCAGATTGTCAGAGAGTTCACCGCTTTTGTCCAACCCATTTTGTGTGCCTTTTGCAATGTAGTCGAAGGCTTCTTCCGCACTCAATCCCATGTTGCTCATCAGAGCGTTGACCCCTCGCAGCGTTTCGTTCAAATCTGTTCCGAAAATACCAGACATTGCAATGGCATCCTGTGTGATTTGCTCCAGCGTGCTGGAATCAATATCGCCAAACTGCTGTTTTACCAGGGCAGCAGCCCCAGCAACTTCTTCCAGATTTTCACCAATGCCGCTGGTATAAATCTTTTGGATGGAATCGCTCATGGCATTCATTTCTTCGGTGCCGGCACCTGTAACAGCAGCAACCTGTTTCATAGCCTGTTCGTAATCCGTGCCGATTTCCGTAATTTCCTTCGCTCCATATGCCAGCCCAGCAGTCGCCATGACTTTCTGTAGCTTCTCGGAAAACTGGTCTACAGATGTTCCAGCAGCTTCAAAACTCTTTTCAGCATTTTGCGGAATCGTAGAAAACGACTGACTTGCAACTTCTTCCACGCTCTGTAATTCGGATTCTGCTTTCTCAGCAAATCCAGACACATTCCTTTCTGCGGTTTGGAAAGAAGATGAACCATCTCGTACTTCTTCCCATGCCTTTTTCATGGCATCGGATGCTGTCATTCCGGCTTCTTTGTAGGAATTTTCCAGTTTTGCAACCTGGGACTTCATGCTGTCAAACGCTTTTTCTGCTTCTTTTTCAGAATTGGTAGCAGTGGATACAATGGATTCTTCTATTTCTGCCAATCCCTTTTCTAATCCGCTTTTATCAATTCCAGTGTCAAAGACCAATGCCTTTTCTTCTGCCATTTTCTCTCCTCTTATCCAAATAAACTGCCGACCTCTGCTGCGGTCATGGGCTTCTGTGGAATCGCAATTGCACGCTGAATCTGCAAAATCCTTTTCCGTTCTTCCTTGTCTTTGATGCAACCAATATTGATACACCGATACGCAATTCGCTGTTTTGTGCTGCTTTTCTCCGGCAGCCCTTCAAATAATGCGTTAAATGCAAACCAGTGCAGCGGTGTTGTCTGCAAGTTGATTTGATAGTATCGCAAAAAATCAGAATACAAATACACGCTGTCATGCAGATACGAAAAAACGGGAGTGGAACGTGCTCCCGTTGTTTTTCGTTTGGACTTTGGCAGACGTTCGCAGGCAGCAAATTCCTGCAACGCCTGATAAGCGGCTGCTTTGTTCCCCGGAATTGCGTTCCGATACCAGTTCATTGCAAGTGTCACTTTTTCGATGTCTGTCAAGTCTGCATCTTCGTGCAGAAAAAAGAAGGAAATCCAATCCCGAAAGCTGGTGTGAACTGGATAGGTTTTTCCGTTCACTTCCACACTGTCCGGCAGGCGGTCGGTCAGGATGTTATACCAATTCTCGTGGGACATATCGTTTTGCCGCCTCCGTTAGTCGCAGTGCTGCCGCCATTCGCTGCTCCAATATGGCTTTTATCAGCACGGTAAAAACTTCATCGTACATTCTTGCATTGTCCGGCATTCCTGCAAATACAGCCGCAGCTGTTCCATCGCCAAAGAGAGCATCAAAAAAATTACGATAACTCTGACAGTATTTTCGAATCACTGTTGCCGGATTGTCGTTCAGCGTGTCTGCAGGATTTGCAGACATCGCATCATAAGCGGCTTGATAGCGTTCCATGAAACTTGCATCTTCTGCATCAACATGCAGTTTCGTGCCATTGATGGTAACTGTATACAAATCCTGCATCAATTACTTTTTCACCTCTACATTCTTTTCCGTGCTCTTTGCACTCTGACTGGCAACAGTGCTTTCTGCTACAATTTTTACCGTTTGGAAATCGCTATCAAACGATACTCTGCATTTAGTCTTCGCTCCACGGGACTTAAAATCACCGGAATAGGTCATGCAGTCGGTCGTGTCACCATTGCTGGATGGCACAATCGTATAGCTTCTCACAGTTGCTTCGGCGGAATATGTTGGTACTTTATCGCCCGAACCAGTTAAAGTTGTCATATCGGCTACAATGATTTTACGAACTGCATCAAAACCAGTCAACTCGTTTTCGGTAATCTTTACAATTTCTTCCAACGCCTCCTGACCGACATACTGGTCAAAAGCGTAGTTGATGCTCTCTGCATAGCTCTTCACGTCTGTCCGTTCGGTGTCTTCGTCCACATACTGTCGGCTGTACTCGCTTGCATTTGCGTTAAACGTCTGTGTTGTGAAGCCTTCCAGACGAACATACTTGGATGTGCTGTCAGTCTTCACTTCCAGAAACGCCAGCTTTTCGGAACGCTTTCTTGTTTTTAAACTATCAATACCCTTACCCATTTTTCCAATACCTCCATGATTGTAAATAGGTGATACGCAGCTGGATTTGATAGCGTGATGTTTTTTCCGTCACCTCTACTGCATAACCGCTGCTAATCACTTGTATGCTTCTGACTGTTTTCCATTTGCCAAAGTCCGGATAGATTCCGGCATCATCGTTCTGCTCGACCCAATCAGCGAACTTTTCGTAAAATTCAGAGTTCTGGATGTTTTGTATGACATCCCGTCCATACGGTTCCCGGCTGGAAAATGTCAGTTCGATTTGTCGGATGCTGGAACCGTCCACATACCGCTTTACGATTTGCTCACCGGGAAGAATGTCAATGGTGTATTCGATTGGGTCAACGCCCAACCGGTCAACTCCTAAAATTCGCTGATTTTCCAGCAGGGGGCAGGTGGAAAAATAGTCCCATACTGCCTGTACCATCGACACAATATCACGCTCCGTTCAATATTTTTTGTGTGCTTCTTTGAATAGCATCTCCATGTGCCATCATCGCACGTTTCATCCAGTACCGCCCCCGTTTGCCCGTGGAAAGCCCTTTGTAGTATTGCTTGCGTGCATAGGGGGCAAGGTAGCGAATCCTGCCGCTGCCGATTTTCGTTCCTAAAACGCCAGAATCTCGCAGCATGCCAGTCTTGAGCGGAACATATGGGTCGCTTTTTCGCAGTACCTCACTGTCTACAAACTTCTGTGCTTTTTGCAGACGGTCGGAAAAATCTTTTGCAGTCGGCATGCGAATCTTAAAACCTGTAATCAATTTGCTGTCACCTCGATGTGCTGAACCGCTGCAGAGCCATATCGGCAGTCTGCAACCGCTGTAATGGTGTGTTTGTTTGGCAGCGTCTGTATTTCGTGCAGTTCTTTTTCTTCCGAAATAATGCCACGAAACAGCAGGTCATCCCGTGCTGGAACATAATCTGTTACAGACGATGCAGGAATGCAGACATAAATGCTGTCACTCTGCTGCACCTCTTTTCCGTTCTGTCGGCTGCCAATGGATTCTTCCCAGTACACGTTCTTGATGACGTGTCGACAAAAAACAGGACGGTGATTGACTGCCCCCTCTGGATGATAAATTGTAACTGCATTGCAGTTCGTGAACATCAATCACACCCCCCGATACATCAGCCCTGTGCGTCCTAAATACCGCAGACAAATGCTGTACAGATAATCCGAAACACTTTTGCCGCTCAGCAGAGCCGTCAGCGTTTCCGCTGGCGTGCTGTATGTCACGCTGTAATGGTACTGTGTTTCGGATTTTTTCATACCGCTGCTGTCTGTGCTGGCATACACCTGTCGCTGCAACTCAAATACCTCTGCCAATTCACACGCACATTTTTTGACAGGTTCTGCAAACGGTTCCGGTATGTTACTGGCAAGCCGCCCGAAGGTCACATTGTCGATATAGTCGGATGCACGGGCGGCAGCCGTGCGAAATGCTGCCGCATCCGTGATGGATGTACCACAGTAAAAGTCTTGGTAGTATGGAAAATCTGCATAGACTGCCATCCTTATACCTCGGTTCGTTTCACATAGACGGTCTGCGGTTTCGAAATGCCGATGCCGTAAACCTTTCGGCCCTGTACCGCAGAAGAACCAATGTATTCATTCGTCAGGTTTTTGATGGCGACTGGAACAGACCATTCCTGCACCCGGTGGCACCAGTTCGGGTGACCGCAAATAAATTCTGTGGTGGTCTTCTTGCCGCCAACAATCGTAGTATCCTCGAACATCGTGTTGTTGGATTCAAAGACGTTGTATCCTGCGATTCTGCCAACCACCCCAGACTGTACCAGTTCCTGGGATAAATCCCCCTGCCGGATGTAGTGGTCATCTGCCAGCAGCACTTCCATGAATTCTGGAGATGCAATCAGCCACCGCTTCCCATCGTTCGGCACGCCCAGACGGGACTGCGTTCGCTTTGCTGCCAGTACCTGCTTGTATGCAGTGCTGTCCGTGCAGGCGGTCTTTGTAGTTGCAATGGTGATGCCTGCGGTTTCTTCCAAAGCACGGATGCATTTCGTATCCATGGACAGACCCAGAGAGTAACCAGCACTGTCCAGCCGTTCTGCAGTGATACCGTCCGGAACGCTCTGTGCATCGAAACCATCAATCATTTCATTGACCGCTTCATCTGTATCAATGTTAATGTCAAAGTAGGTGGTAGAGCCGGCAGAGATGGCAGCACCCTTCTGCTTGTCGTACTTCTTCACCTCTACTTCGGTGTCCCGAACTGGAACTTTGACCTTTCCAGCCTTCGGATTTCCTTCATAACGTGGGTTGAAAATGAGATTGTCCTTGGTGACAAGTGTCGCACGCAGCTTTTCATCTACCAAACTCGAATACCGTTCCTGTGCAATATGTGGCATAAAATTTTCCTCCTTGTTACTGTTTCAGATTTGGGTTCATCTTGTAAAATTCCGTTTCCACACCGGAAAGCGTGGTTGGTGGGTTGCCGGAAGTCGCAGCGGCTGCCTGTTCCTGCGGATTTGGTGCAAAGGCATCCTCGTGGGATGTCCGGAACGCATTCACGATGTCGTCACCGCCGATGAGCGTATCGCCATCGAATTGCAAATTCTTTTCGGTCAGCAAATCCGTGACATGCTTTTCATACACATCATTTTTCAGTCCCAGCTTTTTCACATACTGGGTCATTTTTGTGCGGTACTCAAACGCTGCCCGTTCTGCTTCTGCCTGCGTCAGCTTCTGCTTGTATTCCTCCACACTGGCTTTGATGCCGTCAATGTCCATATCCTTGTAAGATTGGATGGTCTTGTTGGCTTCATCCAGCTGTGTTTTGGTGGCTGTCGCAGCGTCCTGTTCTGCCTTGATGTCAGCGGTGTAAGTTTCGGTAATCTTCTGCACCGCACTTTCATCCGTTACACCAAGGCTTTCTAAAAACTTCTGGTCAATCATGGTCTTCCTCCTGTTCCTGCATTTCTTCCAGTGTTACCCAGCAACTTTCGCCCATGCTGTAAAGAAATGCGGTTACTTCTTCCTGTGTGCCTGTGATTTCAATGGTCATATGCTACTCCTTTCCGAATTTTTGGTATAAAAATAGCACCCGAAAGAGTGCTGGTTAGGTTTGAATTGTGCTGGCATGCAGCAGTTTCAATCTTTAGAAACAATTGTAAAAGGTTGAATCATTTCCGGTAAAAAATTGATTTCATAGTGATACGGGTCAACATGTGCTCCGCTAATGTCTTCAACTGTGTAAATCGTCCATTCGTTGAGATAAACATAGTTAACTTTGTATTCATTCTGCCCAGTTTCCAGTGTGACGACAAGTTCATTATCATCATTATTGGAAATAGAAAAATAACCAACCATCTCCAACACAGGTTTATCAGAACGGGCATTGATAACTGTCAGTCTTCGTTCTACATTAAAATAGTCCGCTTGCTTTTGCACGTTGTATCTCGCACGAGTGGATTCTCTGCACCCTGTAAAGGCAACCGCACAGCAAGCAAGCCCAGTCAGAACCGCTAACCATTTCTTTTTCATCAAATTTCTTCCTTTCCAATGCTGTTTAAAAGCCGCTTAACTGATATTTAAGTATGAAAAAAGCACCTGATTTGCTCAGATGCTGATTTGTTGATAGAAAGAACGCCGTACCCACAGGCTTGTTTGTTCTTGGTTTCCGTCCCTCCGCCAGTTTTTTCCCATGGTCGGGGCGATGATTAAAGTATGATATTTTCGATTGCTGCACGGGCTTCCAGAGCGGTGATATAGTCTGCCATCGCTCTAATCTGCAAATCATAAATGCTTCTCGGGCAAGTTGGATAAAAGTTTAGCTTTCCCTTGTCCCATCTGGCAAGCATGCATTTCAGCTTTCGATACCGGATAGCAACCTGTATATACTCCGCCTTAAAGCGTTCCTTATAGTCTGTGCTGCCCATCATACTTACTGTATCTTTCAATTCTGCTGGTTTGCTTGTTTCCATATTTTTCTCCTTTCGGGCATGAAAAAAGCACCTCATTGAGATGCTTTAATCAATAATTTTTAAGATAATCGCAGAACCATTTGCAGTGACAGTGACATCCTCATATGGTTCTGCGGTTGTTGTTTCTACGCCTTCACGGGTCATCAATTCGGTGACAAGTTCCGCTGTGGTGCAGTCTTTAAGATTCATGCTTGTTCCTCCTGCTGCCGTTTTTGATAAAGCAGTTTATCATATATGCTATATAACTGCTTTCCAATTCCATTTACAGTATCTTCATCGTCCATACCAACATCTAAGACAGCAAATGTATGTTCGACGACAAATTCATCAAAGTTTGTAATTGAAAATCTTACATTCTCATTTTCAATGCTGGCTACGTCTATAAATGCAACTGCATTGGGTGCATATTTTTTTAAAAAATCATAATCATTTAAGCTTAATTTCATTTTCATGTGGAAACTCCTTTATCGCTTTGGTGTAACTTGTATTAAATTGCCACTTTTATGATTAACAGATACAGAACAGTATTCAGTAAAATATACACAACTTTCTGCTTTAGACTTCACTTTACCATTTTTCAAAGCATCTGCAATGTCCTCCAGCTCCACCCCAGTCCGCATAACACCGTCATGAGATGGGTCAGAAATTGTTCCGAATACACGTTCCAAGAAATGTTTACTTTGAGATTTGATTGTGATTCCATTGCTTGTCGTAAGTCCAATCAATTCTTTTTCCACTCGCTTATGATATTCCTTATATTTTTCATATCCAACAAGTGGCGACATCATGCCAGAGTCCACAGATTTAGAATAAGACTGCATCAAATCATATTCCTTAGGATTATTATACTTCATTTTTTCAAGTTCTGCAAGACTTTTCGGAGGATTTTTGATACCTTTTTGCCGCATTGTATTTCTAAAACTGGAATTGTTCGCCTGCACTGCCCGTTGAGCCTCAGACCGCCCGAACCCATACACCTGTTCCCGGAACCGGTCACGGTCTTGCCCGGTTTGTCTGCAAAAATCTTTCAGCTTTGCTTCATTGGCTTTCAGATGCACCGCAGACTTGCTGTATTCCGCCTGTGCGGCTGCATTGGTCGCTTCATCTGTGGCACTGTTCACGCCTTCCTGTGCAGTGATGCAACGCCGCTTCCAGGCTCGGACTCTTCGTTCCTGTGCTCGCTGCATCTGGCTGACTTCATATTCCGTGTACAATTTTCCGTTGTACGAAATACAAGGTTTATCCAGCTTTTTCAGTTCCTCCGGCGTGTAATTCGGTGTGCTTAATCCTGGATAATAAGCATGCCAGTTGTGGCGGCAGTTCCAACCTTTGAACCCTTCGCCGCTGCCGTAACCGATTTCAGAGAGGGTAAAAACTCGCAGCCCGTCAATGATTTTTCCGGCATTTTTTCCGGTTATTGTAACAAGCTGCCCCTGCCATTTTGCATGGTCAGGTCTTGCACCGCTGTGGGCAGTGATTTCCATGAGATAGCAGCCTGCTTCTTCCGCCTGCCGCAGGGAAACCGCTGCCGCTGTCTGGCTGACACCCGTCAGCACGCACCGCCGAACAGCAACATCCATGCGGTCTTTGTGTTTGGTTGGATAAACAACTTCTGCTCCTGTATCCGCTAAGGCTCGCAGAGCGTTCATAATGGCTTCTTGATAGGAAAACGCCCCGGAGGATACCTGCATATATATCCGGTCACAGGTCTGAATAAATGCGGTCTGCGTCTGCGTTGCGGTCGTGCTGACCAGATTCCGCATCGTGCCAAGTGTCTTTTTGTATCCGGCTTCCAGCACTTGTCGGGTGCTGCTGTCCTGCCGGATGTCAATGGGTAACGCTCCGGCAGCTTCATGCAGGCTGTTGTCAATTTCGACCGTCTGCACACCAGCATCCTCAAATAACGCCCGAACCTGTGCTGTGCATGCATCTGTGCGGTCGGCAATCAGCTGCACGATGTCATCATACAATAAGCCGGCAGCCTGTAAGACTTCCAGCTGATGTTTGGACGCTTCCGAAACATACCCCATTTTCAGGATTCTGCGGATGACCGCTGACAAAATATCGTCCTCTAATTGCTGATATAGAGCAATGATGCGGTCAGCAGATGGTTCGTATTGCTGCCGCATTAAAATGCACCGCCGTCAAACAAACCGCCTGCATCCTGCTGTTCGGGCAGCAGATTTCGGGCTTCTTCCTCCGTGCATTGGAAATGATATTGCAGCAACTGTTCCGGTTTCAATACTCGTGCCTGTACCATAGCAAGCTGTCGGTTGAACTCCTTTTCTGTGTCCTCCAGCACGCCATCCCCAAATTGACAGGTAATCGTTGCATCGGTATTGGAATTTTGGAAGAGCAGGCGGTCATAAGTCAACACCGCTGCTGCCAGCTGTTCCAGAGCAGTCTGCAAATTTTTCTGGATGTCACACACTCGCACAAAGGAACGCTGCTTGCTGCTTTTGACTTCCTCTGCCGTTTTTTCAACGTCCGAAACCTCGGAAATTGTTCCATAACTCAGCCCGGTCGTATTCTCGATTTGCCGGAATATCTGGTTGAGGGCATGAAAATACGAATTGTCCCGCACCTCCGGGGAAAAGGTATTGTAGATGGTTTTTCCGCCCTCTCCGGTCGCTTCCAAGCAATGATACATCCGCTCCCGTCCCTTTGGCAGGATGGGCTGGTTTGTACCCGGATGGAAGCGGAATAAATCCTCGCTGGCATCAATCGCCCGTTCAGAAGATTCCAGTTCCCAGAGAATCCGTTCCCATTGTTCGTCTGCATCCCGGATAAATCCAACCGCATCTGAAAAAGCGGATACTCCCAGCGGACAGTCTAAATCAATATTATTGGTGTCCGGCATCTGAAACACTGCAAACAGTGGCTGTTCTGCTGGAAATGTGATGGATTCCAAAAGGGATGCCCACTGCGGAACTTCCAATAGACTACAGGGCGTTCCCAGCACGCCAACCATTGGCGACCGGAAACAGCGATTCTCTACAGTATGACTTCCGTTTTCATAGGTATGGATTTCGATGCGGGTATAGCAGTTCTTTTCCATCACTGCATACTCTGTGCAAGCAATTGCTGTACACTGGTCATCGGTATACTGGATGGGTAAATACCGCCCCTGCGGTACCAGATCTACAAAAATTCCACCTGCTGCATAGCAAGGCTTCATCAGCAATCCGCCGGAGGCAATGCCGTAATCCAGCTTTTGCCGTAGTTTGGGCAAAAAACGCTGCAAAATCTCTTGCAGCCGGGAATCCGCTGCGGTCAAATCAAATTCTGTCAGTGTCAGCCGTTTCAATTCTCTGGATACGACCGCCGGAATTTGCAGGGAACGTACTCTCTGATTCACCCAGGCTGCCTGATTGCAGTAAAGCGTTTCCCAGAGCTGCAAATGTTCCTGCATAACGCCGCTGACGGTACAGGGTACGCCAATCGCAGCAGCAATTCCATTCATATCAATCATTTCATCACCTCCGCCGTAATTCTTTCAGAGTGTGCTTCATCGCTGTCCGCACAAAATACCGCATGTCATCCATGGCATGGTCATATTCTTTGATGACCTGATCTTGTCCCTTGGATTTTCCGTCCCATCGGTATTGCCCAAATTCCCGGATGATGTCTTTGCATCCGGCACAAATGTGCAGACGGTCTAAAGCAAGCAGCGTGCCAACATCCCGGATACCGTCCAAAACAGAATTATTTGCCTTGTAAACCCGGAATTTTCCGTGCCGCCGAACACATTCCATAAAAGAAGCAGCGGACGGGTCAATGATGACTGCCCGCACAAATGGATAGAGTGTTCCGACCAGCTGCTCCAACGCTGTGTAATGCTCTTCATCCGTTCGGGGATTTTGTTTCCGTCCATCATAATAGTACTCCCGCAATCTTGTTGCATTGCCGTTCGAAGTCAGATGCCACAGACCAATGGACGTCGGATTTCGGGTACCATAGTCGCAGGAAACCCAAAATGTTCCCGTTCCGGCAGGCGGCATGCAATCCGGAACCACATGCCTGCTGCGGTCGAACATCGGATACACCAGACCTTCTGCCATTCGCCAAAGCCCCAGAATATACCGCTCATAGAATACACCGGTATACATTCGTTCGTATCGCTGCCGGACAGCATCGGACAGTGCATAATTGTCCTCCATGGTAAAATGCAGGTACAGCCGATTTTTCCCAGATGCAGCTTCTCCGCCAACCCAGTTCTGAAAAAACCAATGTTCTTCGCTGCCGTCCGGATTGCAGTTGAACCAGAGCCGGGAATCCGTGACAGAACAACGGGCAACTGCCTGATCCACAAAAGATTGCGGCATCAAGGCGGCTTCATCCAGCAGCACACCTGCCAGAGTGATGCCCTGAATCAGCGTATAACTGCTTTCGTCCTTACCGCCGAAAAAATAATAGCGGTTTTCATGTCCCAGCCACTGCACATCCATGTAGTTTTTGGATAAATTGATTTTCGGCTGTACAATGCCCTCCATCCATTTTTGCAGGGGCTGAATGACGTTTCGTTTCAAGCTGTCAATGGTCTTTCCGCAGAAGGCAAAGGATTCCCGGTCAAAATTCCGCATGCTCCAGATCAAAAATCCAATGCTCATTGCCATTGTTTTGCCGGAACGCACCGAACCGTCACAGACAATGGCATCATACTGCTTGCTCTCCGGCATCGCCCACCAGAGCATTGCTTGCCGCTGCTTGGGAGAAAAGTCCTGAAATATCATGACAGTCCCTCCTCCAGTTTTTCCAGCAAGTTGGAAATCTGCTTGGAACCCGTTTCATTCTGTTCTCCGGCAATCATTGCCTGCAATTCCGTTTCTGCGGTCAGCAAATCTGGATGGCTCTTCAAAAATTGATGCAGTTCCAAATGTCGCTTCTGAAATTCTTCTGCCAGCTGTTTTCGTTGCTTGCGTCCCGGCGTATTAAGGTAGGCAGAGAGAAAAGTTTCCAGCGTGGAAAAGTCTGCCTGCTGCTGTTTAGCTTCAAACTGTTCCATGCCGGCTGCCAGGATGCGAATGCTATTCTTTTTTCTGTTCATGGACAGTTCCTCCTTCTAAAAAAATGAGGGGCAGAATTGCCCCTGTATGCCGTTTTCTGTTTTTGTGGAATCTGTTTCGGGTGGAATTTCTTAAACGATTCTACAGGCGTTTAAACACCTTTTAAACGCTCTTTTCTCCGGGCAGGCTCCGCCATTCGGATGTTGCTGTAAAATCCGTTCTGTTTTTTTGTTGCAAACGCCGTTCCGGCGGGACGAATCTACCGCCGTGCAGACGTAGGCAAATTTTTTCTGCAAAGATTTAAATTCCGATTACCGGCAATGTGACGGAATAGGTCTTTCCAAGAATGGGAATGGCAACTTTCGCTCGCCGCTGCCGCAGCTGTATGCTCTGAATCTGTCCTTCATATTGCCGCAGCATACCGGAAAGAATCATACAATCTCCGCTTGCGGTCACAAAGACACGAGAGGCAGAAATCGGGAAGCCCTTGTTCCAGAGTAAGCGAATATATACTTCTTCCCGGCTGGACAGAGAAGCTGGTCGGCTGCCCTGCTTTAAAAAATACAGCACACCATCTGCCTGACAGATGTCATAATAGGACTCTGACCGCAAAGGCTCTGGAGATTCTAAAAACAAATATCCGGAAAAAATCGGTTCTGTCCGGTCTGTCCAGGTACCGTCTTTCCGGATGGACAGGGTTCGCTGCGGACAGCGGATAAAGTATCCTCGCTTTCGCAGGCTGGCTGCTACTTCGCAATCCATTCCGGGTTTTACCCGAATCACATACATACTCATGCCTTGTCCTCCTTCTGTTTTTCCTTCATGAACCGCCGCACTTCCTGATATAAATCCGGTCGTTCTGCTGCCATCGCTTCAAAAATCAAATCCCGGAACTGTTCCGCTCCGTTTTCCAGTGCATCCCGTGTTTTGACATCTACATTTTTCTTGTATGCAACCGCACGGGTCAGAGCAACTGCATTTTTGGAAAGTGTATCAAAATCCACTTCCTGCAACCGTTCTTCCGGCAGCTTGTTGATGGCATCCAGCATCTGATTGCACAGCAGCCGGAGAATGCCGTCTGTCATGTCCAAATCCGGATATCGGTCAGTTTCTTCCATGATTGCCCGGAAATTTTCCTGACTCAGCCGCAGAGCGTCCAGTGTGCTCATTAAATTCTTTGCATACTTTCCGACTGCTGCCAGTGAGATGCTGACACCGTGCGACTGGATATATGCCACAATCTCCCGGTAATACGCCCCGGTTTTAATCATTTCATCCACAGTTTCTTTCACTGCCGGTTCCAGCTGGTCAATTTTAGAATGCTTCCTTCGTTTACCCATTCTGCACCGCCTTACACGTCAATGCAGACATCTGTCCGCACACAGGCGATGATTTGAATGCCTTCCGCTGTTACCTTGGCTTCCAGTTCCTGCATTTCTGTATCCGCCAATGTGGACGATTCCTTGCTGCCTGCTTTCCGCAGGCGGATGTATCCGGATTCCGTCAAGTAGTTCACCGCATCCCGAAATTCTGCTTCGTTCATGCTGGGGTGCAGGGCATAACAGACATCGGACAGCGATACATATTTGTCCCGCAGCAGATTGACTGCCTTCAGCACCATGCCGTTATTCTTGAAAAATGTTTTTTGCTGCATCCGCCGCAGCATTTCTGTCTGTTCCATCGTTCCGCCTCCTATCTGCTGCAGTAATGGTCGATTTTGCTTTCCAGTCTTGCCATAGTTCGGATAAAATCCTCATTTTTCGTTGTGTGTTCCTTGATATAGTCGATGTTCTCCGACAGCTTTTCCATGGACGCTTTGATTTCCCGAATCTCTGCCTTTGTGGCATATTTATCCGATAATGTCAGCAGATTATCCCGCAGTTCCTGCACAGCTGCTTCGTTTTTGTCGTTCCTGTCCATTGTGCGTTTTAGAAAATATCCAATCACACCCAGAACTGCTGTAATCACGGTTGTGATAATGAAGAGGATAATCTCCTGTGTCAATTGCAAACGCCCTCCTTCCATAAAAAAATGTGTTATCCTGTTTGTTCCAGCATAACACATTTTTTAGATTCTTGTATAGTTAGGCGACAGATTCACCTATTTCTTCAAAACTCTTCCTGTAAAAGGGACATCTGACCGCTCATATTGACTGCATTTTGTCTGTCAATGATGTCCCGTACTGTTTTTTCTGTCAGATGATAGGCAAGGGCAAGTTCCCGGTAATTGTCGCCGGTAAAATGATGATAAATGGCATCATCCCGCAGGGGCTGCAGCAGGGTGTCCGGTTTGCAGATGTAGATGTTTCCGCCGCCATACTTCAATACCAGCCGTTTGTATGCTTCGATTCCGATGGTTTCGGCAAGTTCTCTCTGATTGCCATGTAGCTGTTCCAATATCAGCTGATCCAGATTCATTCGGCATCGCCGCCTTTTTTGGCATGCTGCACATAGCGTTTCAGCTGCTCAATCAATCTCGACCCGTCTGCCAGAGAAACCCATCGCAGAGGATCTGCGGCAGAGGCTGTAATTTGCAGTTCCTTCTGTACAACGCCTGCCATTCGTTCCTGAATACTGACCGGAGAAGGAGTAATTCGTTCCAGTTCATACAGCAACGCCCATGCCTTGCTTTTCTGTCGGGCAGTCATCTTTCCGGCAAATTCTTCTTTGGACGGATGGTAGCTCTGGTATTCTTTTCGCAGCCGTTTTCGCAATTCTGCTGCTACCGATTTTCGTTCTGCTTCAGACAGTGACCGAACGGAATCTTTTCCCGTCATACCGTACACCAGCTGATGCAGAGCATCTTCCCGGTTTCCGGATTCCACCATGCCCAGCACAGCGGCAATGCCATAAATCTTTTGCACGGAATCTCGTTCGCTCATCCGTCCGCCCCTTTCAGCCGGTAATTTTTGTTCCGGTCTTTTTTCACGCAAATGGTATAGCCCCGTGCCATGCGGATGATTCTTCCGGCAAGGGCTTCATCCACTTCGACCAGCTGGGCAGTTGTCCATTCCGTAGATAAGATGGTCAGCATTCGATTGCGGCAGCGATAGTCCAGCAGTTCAAATGCCAGCTTGACATCTGCATTGCTGACATCCTGCAAAAAGCCGCTCTTCGTCTTGAACAGATCATCCAGATACAACACATCCGCTTCTTTGTAGGGCAGCAGCTCCGTTGTATAACTGCCGTCCATAAGGGCTGCTTTCAGTCGGGCAGCGTCTTCCTGCCAGACCAGATAGCGGACGGAAAGCCCCAGCTTGATAAAACCGCCAACCAATGCCGTGCAGATATGAGTCTTTCCGCAGCCGCTCTGACCGCCGACAAAAAACCATGCCTGCCGCTCGCTCAAAAAATCCAGGGCACATTGTTTCATCCGTTCCTGAAAGGGTTGTTCCGCTTCAAAGTTGGAAAATGTGCAGGTGCGAAGCAGATCTTCCAGTCCGCTTTCCTGAATTCTTCGCAGGGCATCTCTGGTTTTCATGCAGGTGCAGGGGGTCATCCATTCCCGTTCTCCGTCTGTATCTGCCAGCAAACCCTTGTCGTTGCAAATGTTGCAATGATACCCGGTCAATGTACCTGGCTGGGCATTGTACTGCTTTACCCGCAGCCGCATCAGGTCAGAATACGTCAGCCCCGTAGCAGCCATCTTCGGAAACGACAGTTTCTCCAACCACTTCATCCTCCCATCGTTTTTGATTTAACCAGGTCGCAGGGTGTGGAATGTATTTCCAGGTCGCCTTGCTCCAGGAATAGACACGGCTTTGTTCCGTGATGGCTTCCAGCATCCGAACAAGCTGGTCTTCTGTCGGATGCACTTTTTCAAATGCCCGGCGTGCTTTTTCTTTCCCGACCTTCTTCGGATAGGCTGCCCAAAAACGGTCGAAAAATGGATTGCCGGTTGTTTCGGTCGTTCTCATACCGATTCCTCCTTGCAAAGTTCAATGGATGTATTCTGTTTGAGAAAATGGCTTTTCAGCGTGCGGAAGGAATAGAAAACCGGTGAGAATACCTGATAAGACGCTCTTGCAAGCACGGCTTCCCGAACTGCTTTCCGTTCCTTTTGCAGCTTTTTCCGTTCTTTTGCTGTCAGCAGCGACCGTTCACTGCAGTAATAGAACTTCCTGCGAATTTCGCAGTCCTGTACAACCCATTCTCCTTTGATGGTTCCATCTACATAAACGGTCAATCCGAGCCGCATCTTATCGCAGGGTTCTTTCCGGATGGTGATTGCATAGCCATCTACCAGCAGGTCAACTCTCCCGAATGCCGAGTTCAGCTTTTCTTCTACATGTTTCCATTCTTCTTTTGTCATCGCTTTTCTCCTTAAGAAATGGAAAATCGTTTGCTGGAAACGGTTTCCGTGTACTGTTCATACAAATCTGCATGCGTTTTCTTGAAGGCGGACGTGTTGAACCGTTTAGATGTCACAGACACATACCGAACAACATATTCGTCCAGTTCCAGTTCTTCCAGCTGCTTGTCCGTCATCAATGTTTTGATGCGTTCCTGCTGTTCTGCAATGGCATACAGGATTTCCCGCTTTGCCGTTTCCAGCTCCCGAATCTGCTGAACAGCAGTCAGCATGTCCAATTGCTGTTTACTTGTTAAACTTTTTTTCATTTGCAATTCCTCCATAATTTGATTCCGGCTCTGCATTGTCTGCGGGCTTGCCACCGCCATCGGCTGCATTCGGAGAGAGGGGGCAGCCCCTCTCAATTTTGGAATTGTTTCGGAACGTGTCTGGTGTGTCCGGTGTATCGGTGCTGTATCAGCAATTCCGTGCTGGTATTCTTTACAATCAGCCAATCTTCTGCCTGAAATCCAAACTGCTGCAAAAGTTGCTTCTGGGATTTGGTGGGCTTTTTTCCGTTCTTCATTTTAGACCTCCAGTTCCATGAACTTTGCCATGGCGACCAGTCCGGCATAGCTGTAGTCCTCGTTGTCGTAGGCGTTGGAAAACAGGTTGATGGCTCCCCGCAGTGCCTGCGGTGTTCGGGCTGTCTGAAGTAAAAAATCCAGTTCCAGTTCTTTGTTCTCCTGCACCAGAATCGGGAATAGTTTTTCAATGTCAGAACGCTGAATCTGTGACCGGAAATAGGTCTTCCGTTGTTTGGTGCGGTTGGAAATCTGGGCAAATTCTGCTTTCTGGCTGCCCATTTTGGTGACTGTATCCAGATTTCCGATGAAACAAATTCCAAGTGTCTGCCCCCGGTCGGCAAAATAATCCGAAAAGCTCCGCAGTACCTCGATGGTTTTCAGATTCAGATGCTGGGCTTCGTCAAAAATCAGCACCATGCCGTCTTTCAGTTTTTGCACGATGGCATACCACAGGGCATCTTTAGAGCGTCCCGGTGACAGATTCAGTTTGTCTGCCAGCAAATTTAAGACTGCTTTGATGTTGATTAAACAGGGGTTCATGGTCATTAAAATGCTGTTTTCCGGGTGCAGAGCCACATAATGCCGGGCGGCTTTGGTTTTTCCAATGCCGGCATCTCCGGCGGCAACTGCCAGACCGCCTTTGATCTGGCATACACTGATCACATCATAAATTTCTTCGGAAATACTGGTATCTGCATATGGCACTTCCTGATAGGTCTGTTCGGTTTGTTCTTTCACGCCGAAATAGGATTCCAGGATGTCAAACATCCGCTGCGGATCGGCTTGATATTTGCCGTTTCGCAGCTGGGATAATGCCGTGCCGGAAATCCCCAGTAATTTTCCAAGGGCATTCTGGCTCAATTGTTTTTCCTGCTGTAGAGCGGTGACTTTTTGCAGCAATGCCTGCTGCTGTTCGGTATATTCCATACGTTACCTCCGTTTTTGCGAATTTTTCTGAATGCGTTTCAGACTGATGTCGACCGTCTGATGTTCTGCTCCGACCGCCATCGATTCTTCCAGGGATTCTTCTGTCCGGATCGGAACAATATTCTTTGGCAGATCGATGTGAAATTGTTCTGCTTTGGCTGTCTGTGCATTTCGGACAGTCATGTCCAGCATGGTGATCCGCTGTTCCGGTGTCAGGCTGGCAGTTAAACCCTTTGCAACACTGCGGATAAATTTCCGGCTGTGGTGGGCAACTGCCTGAGCATCGGCAATCTGCTGCTGTTCTGTTTCCAGATACGATACCAGCAGGGTATCTGCAAGACTCCAGGTATACAAATATCGGTCTTGTTCATCATAGAGCCGGACGCTTTTCAAATCTGCCGGGTCATACCGAACATAGACCGATTCATCCAAGTGCAAAATGGTCTGTTCCGGATGCCGGTACCAAATCCGTTCGCCGCCATAAACCACATATACGCCGTTTCGTTTGATTTTTTGCAGCCGGGTTGACCGCATCAGCATCAAATTCAAGTCTGCTGCATTGGCTTTTCGGATGGATTCGATTTCCTGATTCCAAACATCCAGACGACTCATTGTCCGATACTGGGATTCCACGCCACCATAGGGCTGCAGGTTGTAATCTCCATCAATCCAGTCTGCCAATGCTTCCCGAATTGCAAAGTCCTTTGGCAGCTTGCCGGCTTTGATGCGTTTTTTCAAGCTTTCCGGTTTCTCCAGCACATTGCCACCGCAGAATCCGGCAGTTGCTCTGGAAAAATGTTCTTTTACTGTGCGGAATGTCCGTTCAATCGGCTTTGCCTTGGCATTGCACACAATCGCATTATGCACCTCAATTTGCAGCCGGTTTAAAATCGTGGTCGGGCTGTTCTTTTCTGCATCGCTTTTTCGTTTACGGTTGCCTTTTCCACCTAAGTCAAAGGTTGTAAATTCATGTCCGTTGTCGAAATAGACTGCTTTCGGGATTCCGAACCGCAGGATGCCATGCCGCAGGGCAAGAATCGTAGACTGGGAATCGACTGTTTCTGTGATGTTCCATCCCACAATTACGCCAGATTTTGCATCCTGAAAAGCAGTCAGATACAGCCGGTGTCGCTCTCCGCTGCTGTCCACTGTTTGGATGTCCAGCGTGTGATTGTCTGCAATCCAGACATCATTGGGCTTCAAGTCGTCATACATCCGCATAATGTACGGCATGCAGCGGTCAGCAAATGCCTTGTTTCCGTTCCGGGTCAGTTCTTTGACTGCCTTTGCAACGTCATTTTCTACGTGCCGCCGGAAACTCCGTTCCGATGGGATTTCTCCCAGCAATTCCGGGTAAAACAGTTCCGTCCAGTGCAGGGTAGATTGATAGCACCGGCTCAGCGGCGGTTTGTTTTCTTCTAAGTAATACCACAAAAACGCTTCCCAGACGGGTTTCGGGATGGTGCTGCTGCCTCTGTTCCAGGCACCCCGCAGTCCCAGCAGCCCGGCAAAGTCGTTTTCTTTGTAAGCTGACCATTTCCGGTACAAAATGTCAGTCGAGATTTGCAGCTCCGGATGTTCCAGCTGGCATTTCGCCACATACAGGCGGTCAAATTCTGTCTTTTTCTGATACTGTTCCCGTTGTCCCTGCCAGTCCTGCAAAATGGTTGTCCAGAAATTGATGGCTTTTCGTTGCTCCTCCGTACAGTTTTCAAACGTCAGAAGCCGTTTGGCTTTCTGTTTCTTAGGGGCAGCTGGTTCTGGCATCACGCCATTTTCCGCACGCTTTCGCTGATAGTATTTCAGCTGCAATTCTTCTGGCAGTGTTGTGATGGGAATCATGTAACACATTTTATGATTCTGTGGATGTTCTTGCTGTTCTGCAAAAATCTTTCCAGTACTGCAAATTCGTTTTATATATCGTTCAGAGCAGCCTTTCAGTTCAGCCAGCTCTTTTACTGATAAGTAATCCAAAAGATTCCTCCTTTCCAGCAGAAAAAATCTGCCAAAACACTTGACAAAATCTGCTGTTTCTGCTATACTATATCCGTCACTTTAGCAATGGTAGTTCTTTGCTAAGCGTGAGGATCTCCAGTTGTACGGCTTTTGCAATCTCGTCAAGATGGTAGCCGTATGACTGGATTTTTTGTATTTGCAGCAACAATTTCTGATTCCATTCCAAAAACTGCAATTTACAGGTGCGGACGGCTGCAAGATTCAGTTCCTGCAAACCAAACTGATCAATAAAGACAGCAGTTTCTGCTTCTGCATCCAGAACACTCTGCATCAGTCTGCTCTGCAATCCGATGTTGTCTTGCAAGTCTGCACAGAAAACCGTCTGTGCCATTGCAGCAACGGTTTTTGTAACCATTTGCAGTGTCCAGCCCATACATTCCTCTAACTGCATCTAAAACACCTCTTTTCCGGTCTGCCTCATCAGTGCCGGTAGACCATCTCCGGCAGACGGCGGAACAAGTCCACCGTTTCGGCTTACAGACATTCTGCCGTCGGGCAGTTCAAATTCAGCGATGGGAAACACCAGTCTGCATAGAATTGTTCCGCCTCTTCCTGACTGGGAAAGTATGTGCCGCCCCAAACCCCTCTGCCATCGCAGTCAATATGCCATACTGCATATTCTCCATCCGGTGCAATTGGTCTTGCCAGACAGATGCCACTGGCATGCAGACTGTATACGATATGTCCGCCGATGACAGAGCCGATTTTTATTTTTTTCATCTTATGCACCTGCTTTCTCATGGGGTTCTGCTGCGGCAATCAGGGCTTCCGGCGGCAGCTGCAAACCCTTTGCCAGTTTCAAAATGGTAAACACGGACGGGTAGGAAATACCTGCTTCAATTCTGCTGACATGTGCCTGTGAGAGCGTGCTGCGTTTGGACAGCTCTGCCTGGTTCATGCCCAGTTCCTTTCTCCGGTTACGAATCAAAATGCCGATTCCTGTAGATTGTTTCATCATAGATTCCTCCTTGTTGTTCCAGCTGTCTGTCCAGCCTGTAATTGTGTATGCGAAAAGCAAATTCGCTGATGATTGCCGCAGTGCCGAAAATCAGCAGCAAGACGGTCTGCACGGCATCGCCTCCTTTTTTCTTTTTTGGTGAGCTGCTGCGGAATTGCACCGCACAGCAAGACAGCGGAAACGAAATAGACAATGCTCCCTGTCGGAGACAGCTGTCACGGAGTTGCACCGTGCATTGTCCAGAGGCTTCTTATCTCAGCTGGTCACTCAGACGCATCCCAATTATGCGGTGATCCGCTCACCGCAAAGCGTGTTTCGTATAAAGGCAAAGAATGAGGTGTTTGTCAATGGCTACGATGCTGCCACATCGTTCCGGTCATCCCAATAGGAAAATCATTTTGTATGCCATGTACAGAAGCAATCCAACACTCGCACAGATAAAGCCAATACAACAAAGAATAAAATCTTTTTTGCTCATATGGTCACTCCATCAATCAACATCCACATACGGACGTTTGGTAGGCTGTTCCAAAGGAACAGCAAGGTCTTCTAATGTCGTATCTCCAATAGTGATTGGCACTTTTACAGGCTGGCTTTTCTGTTCATTCATCTTCTGTGCAAGTTCCTGCTCTTTGGCAGCATACTTTTTTTGCAGCCGCTTTCTGAATACTTCCAGTTTTTCAGTGGCTACTTGTAGTACGCCAGTTTCAGCAAGAATAACCAATGAAACAGCTGTGATGGCGATGATTTTCTTTGCATTCACGCTTTTTTCCTCCTTTTCCATTTACTTACACAGCCATTTGTGATACAATTATCATAGGGCTTTTTCTGCCCTGTGGCTTGTGTATATGTATATTTATACCGCTATTTTTAGCGGTATAAATATACATATCGGTAAAAAGTTCGATAAAATTTGGAGGACATAGTTATGCAACTTGCACAAATTCTAAACAACTTGATGGAATCTAAATCAATTTCCGCTTATAAAATGAGTAAAGATACTGGTATTTCTGACCAACTCATTGGATACTGGAAAAAAGGCGAAAAACTTCCAAGTGCTGAAAATCTAATGATCATCTCTAATTATTTTGGCGTATCTATTGACTATCTTCTTACTGGAGAAAATAGAAAAGAATCAAATATCTCTCAATCAGCAATTACTACAGGTGATCATTCCACCAGTACTGTGAACATCGGATCACAGGAAACTCATTCACAGCAGGAAGATGAAACAGTACAGGAAATTACTCGAATACTGAATGGGCTTCCATTAAAGGAACGAACCAAACTTCTTTCTATGATTTATGACTTCGAGGAAAATTATCAGAAAAACTCAAAATGAAAAATAAGAAGGGGGGGATGCGTACTTGTTCGCATCCCATTTTCATGACCTTTTAGATGTAATTTTTAAGAACCGTTTAAAGACCGTTTTAAATTGAAAAGCGAAAAAATGCCGATTTTACGTGGTTTAAACGGTTTTTCGATTCCTTAAAACGGTATTTAAACGCTTTTAAACAGTTCCCGGTTAAAAAAATAAAATCGCTCTGATCCGAGGATTTTTCCTCAAAATCAGAGCAATTTTTTTGACACATCTTTTTTGTTCATTTTTATTTTTCCGCCGGATTCAATCTGAAAAACAGCGTATTTTCGGCACTTTTCGCACCTTTTTATCTTATTCCAGCCTTTTCAATCGTTTTAAACCTTTTTTGTATTTCCCTTGTCAATCTACACCCGCCGACCAAGGAATTGATGAAACTGACCTTGGAACAGACGTTTGCCCACAACGGACATCCTGTTTTGAGGTGGATGATGGACAATATTTTCATTCGCCGTGACCCTGCCGGAAACATCAAGCCGGACAAAGAAAAATCCACAGAGAAGATTGATGGTGCAGTTGCCATGATTATGGCTCTTGACCATGCAATTCGCTGTGGATGTGTTTCTGATGAGTCGGTTTATGATACGAGGGAGATGCTGATATTATAACAAGGAGCGTGATTTTATGGGGATTTTCAGTAGACTCTTCAAGTTCAGAGATAAGCCTCGAAACAGCTACGACAGTCCCAGCTACAGTTACTTCTTCGGACATTCCAATAGTGGTAAGCGAGTCAATGACTGGAAATGTGTCAAGTGTGATTGACAATTTCACTTTTTGCATAGTTGAGGGTGAGGTTGGCAGGTACGAAAAGCACTCCTTCAAAAATTGAAAGAGTGCTGTGTCCCGTAGGGTATATGCTTATTTCGGTATACGTCATAATTGTAATATCAACTTATGCAGAACAGAATATAGGTGTATCAATAGGCTGTGGATTTGTGACATATCCACACTAAATGATAGCTAAGAGTGCATTGCTTTTGAGTTGTTTAAAATTTGAAAACTGTCAGAATGGTTCACACCCACCCATTAATTTACCTTCAACATAAACTGGTATATTAGATGCGGTTACAAAATTTTGATTTAATTTTGAATAACTGAAATCATTTGAACTATTCCAATCGCCACTTTTTGAACCAATCGTAAAAATGATTCTTGGTGCACCAACCGGGACAGAGTATTCATTCCAGTTCAACTCATAATAATATTTGCTGCCAGATACATGGACAGGCTTTGAAACTGTAACCGAACCGCTGCCGTCATAATCAAGATTGCAGTAAACATCATCTATTGAATTGCGTTCACTTATATCAAAATAATAACGTATGGAAACGTCTTCGGTTCGTTTCGGCATACCCGTTATACAGCCAAGGTATAATCTCAGTGTTGTATGGCTGCTATCATTTTCTGAACATTTTACAACCGTATAGTATTCGTCCGCCATAATTTCTTCTTCAAAAGAGAAATTACTGTCGATCTTCTGCCCTTCTCCGTAAAGCTCATAAAATCCGGCAAGTGCTCCCACAAATCCCGCATTATAGTCAATTGCCACTTCATTCTGCTCATAATCACTTGTACTGTCGTTATGATTATCATTCCCATCAGGCCCTCCGACAAGAGCACCGACCAATGTATGCCTGTGCGTATTTTCATCGACATCAATAGCCAGACCTGATGCCCCACGGTGATGAGGAAATTTAACAGAGTTCTCATTAAATCCGGTTATATAGCACCGGTTCAGAGAATTCTTGCCCATAAGATATTCCATTTGTCCTTTTGCCCATTCAGAGTAAACCAGACAGCTGTTATATTTGTCATAAATCAATGCAGTCATCTGTGCGTTGCAGTTATGTCTTGCCGAACCCCAGTAAGAGAAAAATGCATATCCTTCCGGCGTGTTGTATTTTGTCATACAGTTATCCAATGTGGTCTTGATTTTATTCCAGCTTTCGGCATCCTTTGTTATCTCGGCATATAAACATCTTGCCGCTATCCACATATTATTCCAGTCAAAATGATTCTGATTTGATGAGTAATTTTTCATATAATTTGCTGTATCATCAAGATATTTCTTCTCACCGGTATTGATGTAAAGCCAAAGTGCAGACCATGTCAGGTCATCATAATAGCTTGATGACGTATAATATCCGTCTGAAGGTGTTGTACCAAGAGGGGAACTTACAGCAAATTCATAAAGTGATTGTGCATAAGACAAACATTTATCAGAAAATTCCTTATCATAATTTTTAAAATTATATGCATTAACAGCAAGTGCAGCGGCAGTTTCAGCTTTTATATCCGTTCCATTATCATCAACGGTAAAAAAGTATGCACTTCTCTTGATGGAAGTATCTTGTAATTCAGGCGGCATCCATGAATCATTGTCAAAATCACCATCGCCTACCTGATAACAAAATGCTGTTGTTTTACCGTTTTCGTCTCTCAATGTACATTTCATAAAGTATTCACTGAAATATTTCATGATTTTTAAATAATGCTCTGTCTGTTCAGTATTGATAAAAGAATCTTTAAATTCATAGAAACTCCACCCGAGAACTGCCGCACTTTGAGCCGCAGGAAGCCCCATTTTGACATGATCTCCGGCATCATGATAACCGCCGCTGAGATCAATACAGCCATCATTGTCAGGATCAAGGATACTGCGGTTTTCTTCAATGAAATCCTGCGTCAGATTTGTTTTTTCAAGAGGATAGACGGCATCCTGAAGGTGACAGTCGCCTCTCCACGGAATATCAGTCAGCTCATCCACTTGATCACCGCACATTTCCTCATCATAAAAGTAAAGTGCGTATTGAAGTGCCTTCGCAAAGTTATAATCATCAGATACGCTTTTTTTGTCAGAATAGCAGGCAAACATATTCTGAACAAGGAATTTTGTGATATTATCCTTTAGAAAGTTTTTCTGTTCCTCTGTCTGAGTCCAGTAGTGACTGTTGCCTGAAAGCGTCTGAATTTCGCCCCGTTCACCCAACTGTTCAAGAAATGTTTCAGCATCGGAATACGGATTGATATCATCATCATCTCCATGAAGGATCAGACATTTTGTATTTTCATTACCGGAACAGGCGGAGTTGTCAAAAAACAGTCGGTTACCGCTAATAGAAATAACAGCCTTTATCCCGTCTTTATTGAATTTTGTTTCGTCTATAAGTGAATTACTGAAATACATATTATCCACTATTTCAGCACCGGAAGAATAGCCGGCAAGAGCAATATAGTCAGAATTTATGCTGTATTTATCAGCATTTTCTATGATCCAGTCCACAGAGGAAGCAACATCTTCTGCTGCGTTTTTTAAAGTTTCATTGAACGCACCTGTTTCTTCCCATTCAGGGTTCAGACGATAATTTATCGAAACACATACATAGCCTTTCATTGCAAGGTCATTTGCAATACAGGCAACCGGATCCCATTCTGAATCCTTGCTGCCTGTATACATTCCTCCGCCATGAACAAGAATTACTGCCGGACGGTATTCGTAGTTGTCCGATTCAGGCTGATACAGATCCAGTGCCAGATCGACGCTGTTATTTTGATAATCTGTCTTCTGTGCAAAGACTATATCCTTTTCTACAGAAACATTTTCAAAAATATTATTGACATAACGGGCTTTTTTGTTTGCTTCAATTTGTTTCATTAAAACCAAGTCAAAAGCATTGATAACATGATCACAATTCATGTCATATGTAACATCAGCTTTTCCGCGATTCAAAAGAAAATCGATTTGATTTTTAAAATTGCTTGCGTTAAGGTACTTCATTCCTGCTGCTGAAGCCGTTGCAGTGGAAAGGCATGCTGCTGTGCACATTACAGCAATGAGTTTTTGAAATTTCATTTATAACATCCTCGTACAATATATTTATGGGTAATTTAAAGAGAACCCATATGAAACCTCTTGTTTATCGCACAGAAAAGTGAGATAACAAACCTGTACAGTCAGAGCGTGCGGATCATCTCCTTGAAACATGACTTCCAACGAAAGCGTAGCCCTCTTTCATAGTATAATCACTGCTTCTATTATAAACTCTAATGTAAGGAGAGAGTCAACTAAAATTTCAAAAAATCAGTATTATGCACAATGTATAACGATTATTTTTGTATATATTACGCAATTATTGAATGGGGATTTGTATTTGAGTCAGCCAAAGATCAACAGAATCAACGTTCCAAAGACCATCTATGTAACACTCCCTTGGAGAACCACATACCTTATAACCACTTTTGTTTATCCAGTCGTACAAAAAAGCAAATCCTGCTCCAATATACTTATTTGAACCTTTGAAATATAAGGATGCAACCTTGCATCCGGGCAGTTTTTTAAAAGTAATGTCATCAATATCATTTCCTTTAAAATTCGTTGCCTGACAGTATTCAACTGTCATATTGTTAGAACGGTACTCATTATCCAGATAGGTTAAAAAACAGTAATCAGGCGATATCGTTTTGAGTTTCGGGTTACCGGCAAAAATCTTTTTTTCAGTCGATTGAATAAAATCATAAAGCTGAAGATTACTGTCAATTCTGGCAATACGGGAATATACAATACATTCATCCAGTTCTTTGATAAAAACATCATATGGATATTCTCCGTCAAGCATAATCTGAATTATATTTATTTTTTTCTGTGTTTCCATAATACTGTTTCTGAGTTCCTGCTGGTATTTTTCCAATTGATATTGTTCGTCATTTGTATTAATCATAATTTTAATCTGTTCAATCGGGATACCTATCTGGCGCAGTGAAAGAATTTTTTGCACTGTGACAAGCTGTGAGGACAGATAATATCTGTATCCGCTTTTAGAATCAGTATAAGAGCTTGTGTTCATAGGCGTTTTAAGAGTGTAGCAGCATGAGAAATCATAAT
>OIXA01000284.1_pt1 | contig 74547 bp, 81 predicted proteins | sample 1587721 | NCBI WGS metagenome assembly OIXA01 (sample SAMEA3888900, study PRJEB22519) | human gut metagenome | biome: human gut; feature: human-associated habitat; material: faeces | place: Denmark | collected 2013 | reverse complement strand
CGTCAACGCCCCTTGGGTTCAAAACGCCTGAGGGGTTTCTTAAAGGGAGGGAGGGGAATTTTTTTCACGAAAAAGTGGCCCTGAAGAGAGCCACATTCTATTTGAAGTTGAGGAATGAATTTTAATCCGCCAACGTTCCCATGGGATCCCATGGTTCCAAATGGGTTGGAGCGGCTTCCGTTGCATCCAGTTCTTCTTTTGAGAGATATTTTTTGGCAACGACCGCCTGGTAGACGAAACGGGAAAACCACGATTCGGACATCACAAAATACCCACGGTTTCCACAGTCGGTTCCCCAAGAATTTTCAATCTTCCAACGAGTAGGCTTTCCGTCTTTGAGATCCACGCCGGTAATAAGCATCGCGTGGTTCATCGCCGACGCCCCGTAATCCAACATTTGGGCCTTCTCAAATTCTGGAGCAAATCCGATGGCGGATTCATAATCCAAGGCATTGTCGTCCCATGCGGCGCTATTTCTGTCCCGATAAAAGGAAACATCGCTTCCAAACCAAACGGGGAGACCGTCGCTTAGTTGTTTGATGATCAATTCCTCCACACGAGCCATTGTCAAATTCAAATGGTTAATGGGCTTTCCTTCGACAACATTGCCGATATAATCGACCGTGAAGTTCTTATTGAAGGGTTTATCGTTAGTTGGAGAATTGATGATGGATTGATAGTCTTCCAAAACATCGCCGAGATATTCTTTTGCGAAGCTTTGCGGGGTTAGATCATGCTCGATATGATACTTTTTCTTGTCATCATAATAGGCAAAATCAAAGGTTTTGGGCGGGACGCCAAAGGCATTCAGGCAAAGGGTATAAATCTTTTCCAAATACTGATTTTTAAGGGGACGGATTTCTTCTTTTTTAGATGCCACGGCCAAAGCACGTGCTTCCGAAGCAAAGCGACGGATGTAGGAATTGATCAAGAAATCAATTTCGCGTGTGGTGTTGGATTGATAAGTCTCGGGAAAAACGCTTTTGGGCATCAAGCCGTACTTCCATACCAAGTTCACGAACATATCCCATTGCCCGCCATCGTTAACGGGCTCGCGAAGAACGTGATGGAAGACGCGTTCATTGGGGGAATAACTCGATAGTTCCGAAATGGATTCCATGGCAAAGTTGCTCTTTTCGATTTTATCGAAGAGGGCAATGTAATTTTGAGACAATTCAAAATCATCCATCTTGAGGTTTTTGGCCATGATTTCACGACAGAAATTCAATCCTGCGAAAATCCAGCAACGGCCGCTTTGTTTTTGATTTAAAGCCGACATCGTTTTGATGTCGATAGAAAAGACGGGATTTACGTCTTTTAGCGAAGACGGATTGAAAACCACATCCGAAATCGGATTGCGGGACATCGCGTGGCTAATCACCGCATTTTTCGGGTCTTTCTCGTAGTCTTCGTCAAAATGGCTACGGAGCGCCTCGTCTAAAGCGCCATCCATGATATTTTCCATAGGGATACCTCCGTTCAATAAACTTAGGAGATTATCCTCTTTCCGCGAGTTCGCTTCAATGGAAATGACCCATGCAAGGGGGTAAAATAGCCGAGGAAAGAAGGATTTTAAAAAAATGAATGACGAAACCAAAAAGAATTTAGAACGCTTCCTTCAATACGTTCAAATCGATACGCAGTCCGACGACGCTTCCACTTCAACGCCAAGCGCCTCCAAAGAGCTTAATCTCACCAAAAAGTTAGCAGGGGAATTGGAAGAATTGGGAATCCCCCACGAAATCGATGAATTCGGCAGGCTTTATGGCTGGATGAAAGGGGAAGAGGGTTGGGACCCCATCGGATTGAATGCTCACGTAGACACTGCCCTAGAATGCTCGGGGGCTAACGTCAAACCGCGGATCATCGAAAAATATGATGGAGGAACCATCGTTTTAAACGAAACCTATTCCATGTCGCCCAAGGAATTTCCGACTTTAGGCGAACATATTGGCGATGATTTAGTCGTGACGGACGGAACGACGTTGCTTGGGGCCGATGACAAAGCCGGCGTCGCCGCGATCATGGCGGTTCTTCACTTTTTCCACGATCACCCCGAAATTCCTCATCACCCTATTTCGATTCTTTTTACCCCCGACGAAGAAATCGGAAGAGGGCCCGAACACTTCAACGCGGAAAAATTCGGGGCCAAATATGCCTATACGATCGATGGAGGCTATTACCGGGAAATCGCTACGGCAACTTTCAATGCGGCCCATGCCGATGTAACCCTGCACGGAGTTTCTATCCATCCAGGAGAAGCTAAAGGCAAAATGGTCAACGCTTCTTCTCTTGCCTTCGAATTCGATCGTTCGCTTCCCGAAAAGAAACGTCCGCAGTTTACGGAAGGATTTGAAGGATTCAACCATTTGGTAGCAATGGATGGCAGCGTGGACACCGCCCATCTCCATTACATCATCCGCAACCACGACCGGAAGAAGCTTGAAGAGCAAAAAGAAGAATTCCGCCTTGCTAAAGCCAGTTTAGAAAAACGTTACCCCTCCGCTTCTATTGAGTTAGAAATCGGGGACGATTATAAGAACATGCAGGAAGTATTGGACGAGCACCCAGAAGCCGTCGAGCAAGCCAAAAAGGCCTTCGCAGCCCTTTCAATCGAGCCCATCTTCCCACCGATTCGTGGAGGAACCGATGGAGCGACCTTCTCCTTCCTCGGCTGCCCCACCCCCAACCTTGGCACGGGAAGTTACAACCATCATGGCCGGTTTGAATACCTCTCCGTCCAAGAATGGGAAAAGATGATTGAAATCGCCAAAAAGATTTTGATGATTCATTGATTCAGAAAGAGGGCTTCGGTCCTCTTTTTTTCATGGATTTTTCTTTTCCTCTCTTTATGATAAAAGCAGATAAGCATAGGAGGAACTCCATGAAAGTCTTGATGATCAATGGCAGCTGCCATGAAAAAGGGTGTACCTACACCGCTTTAAACGAAATCGCTAAAGTTTTGAAATCCGAAGGCATCGAATCCGAAATTGTTTGTCTTGGCAACCAGCCCATTCGAGATTGTTCGGGGTGCGGGGGATGTGGAAACCATCATGGGTGTGTCTTTACGGACGATGTGGTCCATTTCATAGCGGAAAAAGCCAAGGAAGCCGATGGATTTATCTTTGGAACTCCTGTCTATTACGCGCATCCTAGTGGCAGAATCCTATCGGTTTTAGACCGTTTATCCGTTTCTTCCGGCCAATATTTGTCCCATAAGCCGGGCGCGGTGATTGCCTCGGCAAGGCGGGCAGGAACTACCGCAAGCCTTGACGCATTAGCCAAACATTTGGGGATTCTAGAAATGCCCATGGTCACTTCCTCTTATTGGAACATGGTGCACGGCAATACCCCCGAAGAAGTCCTTCAGGATTTAGAAGGGTTGCAAACGATGCGAAATCTAGGACGCAATATGGCTTGGATACTTCGTTGCATCGAAGCGGGCAAAAAGGCAGGATTCGACGTTCCCATTTCAGAATACGGAGCAAAGACGAACTTTATCCGTTAATCCTAATCCAACGGGGGGCAACCCCGTTTTCTTTTATCCTCGTGTCTTACGGGGATGCAAAACTATCTCTAGGGGAGTATAGGATTAAAAGCAACAAAAAACGGGGAAGAATCCCCGCGAATGGTTTCTTTTGGCTGGGGTGGCTGGGATCGGACCAGCGCATGTGGGTTTCAGAGACCCATGCCTTACCACTTGGCTACACCCCAAGACGCATGGAATATTCTACGCGAAAGGGCGCCTCCTGCAAGACTTTTTTATTCTTGTCTCCGTAAGTCATCTTTTCTTTTCCCTATTCCCGCATTTCAAACATCGATTTTGCCCTCCCTTGCATGTTTTTCTCCTGTGGTATAATGATGGCATTCTTAAATAAAGGAGATTCGCCATGAAGATTCTGCTTGTTTCCTTTCCCCGTTATTCTACCGACACCGTCAATCCCGGAGAGGAACTTTTAAAAGGCGTCTTGGATCAAGACGTCACTCCGCTTCTTTTGCCTTTATCCTGGTCGCGGTCTCAAATCGCCCTGGAAAATAAAATCACCGAGATCCACCCCGACGCGGTCATCGTCATGAATCTTTGCCCCTACCGGGATTTGCCCACCCTAGAGCAATACGCCTCCAATAAAAAGGAATGGGTCGAACCCGATATCGATCAGATTTATGCTAGCGGAGAAGAAATCGAAAAAGGCGGACCAAAAAACCGCGCCACTTCTTTAGATTTGGATGCTTTATCCGTTTATCTCTCCGCTCAGGGGCAAAGAAGCTCTCGTTCTTTCGATGGGGGATATTTCCTCGATAACCAAGCCTATTACCTTAGCCTTGGCCGTTGCCCCAATTCGCTTTTGTTCCATCTTCCTAAGCCGGAGGAGTTGCCTTTATCCGAGCAAAAAGAAGCCCTCGAAATCCTTTTGAATTTCTTGCGATCTTAAGCGGCGTCCATGCAGTCTTTATACGCGTCGCTATCGGCGCGAGTTTTGCTTTCCCTTTCCCGAAGCATATCGATGTCTTCTCCCGTTTTGCTGGAATGATAGGCGTGGGGATGGAAGGCGGTGGGGGATTTCTTTTTCTTCTTTTGATACATCGGTGACTAATCTAATTTCTTTTTGGTTTATAATCAAGTCAACTTCTATCGAGGCAGCAAAAACATGAAAAAAGGCATACTCTTCCTCGCCGATGGGTTCGAAGCAACCGAAGCCATCGCCACGACCGACGTCTTGTTAAGGACACATCAAATCGAGCTTCAACTCGTTTCCATTCAGCCCAGCAAAGAAGTCACCGCTTCTAACGGGTTAGTCGTCAAAGCGGATTGTTTTCTCAAGGACATCAAACCCGAAGATTATGATTTTTTGATTCTCCCGGGTGGAAAAAAGGGCGTAGAGAATCTAAGCGACAACGAAATCGTGCTTCTCCTTGTTAAGAAATATCTTCGTCAAGGGAAGGGGGTTTATGCGATTTGCGCCGCCCCATCGATTCTAGGGAAACTCCATTTGCTAAACGGAAGAAATTACACCTGCTTCCCGGGATTTGAATGCGAAGAAGGCCATTACCAAGAAAAAGAAGGCGTTGTGATCGATGAGAACCTCATTACGGCACGCAGCATGGCCTTTAGCATCCCTTTCGGGGAAGCAATTGCTGAAAAAGAAGTCGGGAAAGAAGCTTTAGAATCCGCGAAACCCGGAATGTACGGCTTACGCGTGGATTAATCAGCCTATTCGCGATAGAATCCTCTCTTGGATAAACAAAAAAGGAAATACCATGGAAGAAGAAAAGAAAACGAGCGCGGCCTGCGATTCCGACTGCAGCCATTGCAGTGAAGAATGCGAAAGCCGCACCGCCCCTGAATCGTTCCTCGCTCCCGAAAACGAAGCGAGTCACGTGAAGAAAGTCATCGCCGTCATGTCGGGCAAAGGCGGGGTTGGGAAATCCCTGACCACCTCCATCCTTGCCGTGAATGCGGCAAGAGACGGCAAAAGAGTCGCGATCATCGACGCGGACGTCACCGGACCCTCGATCCCGACGATTTTTGGTTTGCACGAAACTCTGTACGGCACCGAAACGATGATTTTCCCGGCCAAGACCAAAACCGGCATCGAAGCGGTTTCTCTAAACCTCCTTACCGAAGACCCCACCGAACCTGTCGTCTGGCGCGGCCCGGTCGTCTCGGGGCTCATCAAACAATTTTGGAGTAATGTGGCTTATGGAGAAATCGATGAGTTGTATGTGGACATGCCCCCGGGAACTAGCGATGTTCCCTTGACGGTATTCCAGTCTCTCCCCGTCGATGCGATCGTCGTGGTCACTTCTCCCCAAGACCTCGTCTCTCTCATCGTTGAAAAGGCCGTGAAGATGGCTGCGATGATGGATAAGCCGATCCTTGGGGTTGTGGAAAATATGGCTTATCTCAACTGCCCTCATTGTGGAGAAAAAATCTACCCCTTCGGCAAAGGCGCGGAAGATATCACTAAAAAATATGGCATCCCCCACTTCGACAGCATGCCGATCGATTCTAAACTCGCCGCGTTATGCGATGCCGGGGACATCGAGTCTTACGAAGGGCGTTATCTCGATTCCATTAGTCAGGCCATCCACGCCTTAAAGGGAAAAGAATAACTCAAAAAAACGAAGCAGGCCCGAAACGGCCTGCTTTTTTATTGCTCATCTTATTTCTGTGTGAGCCTTGGGAGGGAATACGAGAAGCAATTAAACTAATAGGTTCTGTTTTCAAAGTCGGTAAGCTTATCAACATCTTCTAGCGAAACAGAGGACCTCATCGTATTTTCGACCTTTCGAACGTCATCCATTCCAATCGTTTGCTCTTCCCCTTTTTCCAAGGACTCATTGATGGCGGACATTTTCATTTTTTCACAAAACTCTTTAATATCGGCGCCATTAAAGCCATCTGAAATTTTGGCAAGGTAGTCAAAGTCCAAATCATCGGACAACGGTAGTTTCTTTAACTGCAGTTCAAACAATCTCTTTCGAGCTTCGTAATCGGGAAGAGGGATGTAAATTTTTTCGTCAAACCTTCCCGGCCTTAAAAATGCGCTGTCGATAGCCCAAGGCTTATTTGTGGCGGCGATCACAACAATGGTTGAATCTTCCGAAGAAGTCCCTACCCCTTGCATTTCGGCTAGTATCTCTGGAACAAGGTCGTTGTTTGCGTTATCTGCATCGTCTGTTCTTTTGCCTCCAATCGCTTCAAATTCATCAAAGAATATAATCGCCTTAGCGGCCTTTCTTGCCTTTGTGAAAATATCCTTCACTTTCTTTTCGGATTCGCCATACCATTTCGACTTAATATCGGAACATTTAATCGAAATGAACAGCGCATCAATTTCGTTTGCAGCAGCCTCAGCAAACATCGTTTTTCCTGTTCCTGGCAATCCATAAAGTAAAATACCCCCGCCTGCCTTTTTCCCAAATTTTTTGTAAATTTCCGGGTGTTCAAATGGCATGACGACTTTTTCTCTAAACACTTTCTTTGCTTCGCTTAGACCCGCAATATCATCAAACGTGATTTTTGAAATTTTAGTTGCTTTCTTCCTGGGCTTTTTTTGGCCTTTTTCCGGTTCTTGGCTCTTCTCGGAACTTTTATCCATCAATAAAATAACCAACTTTCCTTTAGAGAAAATATCATTTGCTTCGTACCAGCCGTTTTGAAGGCAATACTCCCTTAAATCCTTTTTTGAAAAAAACGAGAGTGTCTGCCTATCGTCAAGCAAATCTTTAATATAGAGCCTTTTTTTATACCCCTCTATTTCAAGAAAAGGAACCTTTTTCGAATCGTAAAATTTTTTAACTTTTGGGTTTCTCGCGCTATCATCGCCCAAATCCACGCACTCCACAATAAATTGGACTAAATGAGCACATAAGACGATTAAAACGACGGCAACAATTCCACCTAAAATAATCAACGGACTGACCCAACTCCACGTGCCCATAGCCAAGGAACTAATTACATAGGGAACAAAGGACACGGCGAATATTGGCAACACCCATAAATGATCTTCGAAGAAGTCGATCAAATCATCCAAATATAAATCTTGTAAAACCATTATTACGATATAGGCGATCGAAAGAATCGGCACAATCACTATTACCGAAATAAACCACGGGGCGTAGGAATTCCACAAATTAGAAAACTTGGCTCGCCAAACGCTTATCTTTGCGTTCGTCACTTTCCCTTTTGTATAAAAAACGCATTTTTCAGTTTTTGAAGCCCCATGCTTAACCGGCATGTCCCAGGTTATATAATCCGTCGTCCTTAAAAACGAACCATCAAGATATAAGTCAAATTTAAATGAGCCCTCTTCCAAATTATAAATCGAAGGATTAATAATGGTTGCCGTCCAAACAATTTTGGTTTTATCGTTTTCGGCATCGTAAACGCATTGATTTACAACAAAACTGCTGCATGAAGCACTTTCTTCCGCCGTGGCACAGGACGTTAACCCAAAAGAGCAAACGCCAATAGCAAAACCCAAAAGTACGGTTTTAAATAGTTTCTTAATTGTCTTCATACATTTAGCACCCAATGTTTTGAGAACGATATATGGATGAAATTATAGCGATTCCGCCCGATGCAGGCAAAAGACATTAATGGTGTGCAGAATTGCTACAAACTAGAAACTACAGCCGATGCGGTAATCATCCTATTAAGTGTTCTTGAGCAATAGACCCAATACACATATGTTTCATTTGAATTTTTGCGTTTTTGTTAAAATTCAAACGAAAAAACAAACTTATCCCCGAATTTAACAACACCTTCATAGTTCGGGGAGGCAAGATTGGCATATTGACTTCGAATGGGTATTTCTAAATACCAAAAACACAAATTACATCTGTGTTTTTAACAAAAAAACCACCGCCGAAGCGGTAGTTCATTCTCTTAGGTGGGGCGCGATAAGGGAGTCGGACCCTTTCATGTCCGGTTCACAGCCGGATGTGTTAACCGTTTCACCAATCGCGCCACGGCTTAGATATGATAGATGCGTTGCCGACTATTCGCAAGGGAAAAATTCACAAAGTGCGAATTCTAATTTCTAGGCTTTTATGCCCATCGAAAGCGAGGTTTAGCCTTCACGGATCGGCAGGGAGACGGTTCTATGCAAAGCGGTCCTTATTCTTTTGCAGAATCGGATTCCGTCATCGGGTATTCGATATGAGGATAAACCGAAGAATGGTTCGTGAGACGGAAATACTGCTCGCGGCTAAAATCCTGCCAATGGAAGAAAAGATTAGACAAGCGCAGGGGATATTTGCTTCCGTCTTTTTGGATATAGGTCACTTGGAAATAGGTCCCTCCATCGAGATCCGCTTCTAGACGCGTCGCTTTTCTAAACAAAGCTTTTTGAAGGAAAATGTAATTGAAATCCAAATCTCTCGCATCCTTAGATTTTTGAATTTCCGGATGATACTCAGAAGGATCCACCCCCTGGTACCCAGATTCCAAAACAACTTCTTCTAGTTGGCTTCTCGACAAAGAAGAAACCCAGGGGAACAACTCTTTTAATTGGTATTCTCGGTCCGAATAAAAGGGATCCGCGGTAACCGTGAGGGTGGAATCCCGTTCAGGCATAACAAAATCAAATTGCAGAAAGCCTTTATATTTTTGTTCATGGGAAGGAAGGATTTCGATATTGTTGATGAAGGCATGGAAGGAAATGTCCGTCACTTCAGCGATTCGAAATTCAAAATCCGTTCCAAAGGTATAGTAACCAGACTTCGGCAAATCATAGCAAAGATGGGTATCCCCTTGGACAGTTAAAGCATACACAGGGTCGCCGTAAGGAGTCGTGATAAGCCCCATGTCACAACTTGCCAAAAGGCATGTGCTAAGACAGATCGTTTTGACAAAGCGAGTTCTACTCCTTTTCATTTTCATTCCCCTTTTCTTGATTTTATCATCAAGAAGACGACTAGTGTGTGATTTTTATCTCTAGATAATTTTTGGCTTCTAGCAATAGGGGCAATTCCCTTCGTTTGACAAGTCCAGCCACCCCACGATCTTCTTGCTTGCGGTAAGCTGATATGGCTTCATCGATCGAATAAAAATCCGTGTGTTGGATAAACCCGTCTCCCTCTGAAACAAAATGTTTCTCCTTTTGAGAAAGGATGCGACATAAATAAAAACGGTTGATGTTTTTTCGTCCGATTAAGTTATAGGCGTCTTCCACTTCTCCTAATGGACAAATAACTTGAATATCCGCCCCCGTTTCTTCGAGGCATTCTCGCTTTACGGCTTCTTCAAACGTTTCCCCTTCATCCACCCCTCCCCCAGGAGTCTCTAGATAAGTTTGATTTCCAAAAATATCGTCGCGATGAAGCGTGTGCAAGGCAATTTTATTTTGTTCATTGAGCAAAATGGCACGGGCGACAAGACGCGTGTGGGTGAACCCGGTGAAAGGGTATTCATTATCCGTTAAATGAAGATGCAACATGGGCTTATTCTAGTTCAGCCCAAAAGATTGGTGTATCATCAAAAGCGATGATTGTCCTTCGAAATCGTTTTTTAGCCCTCTTCTATCGTATTCTAGCCCTTGGGGCCTTTCTTACCTCCCTCGTCTTCTTTTGGCGAGAGTTTTATGAATTTACCTATGCGCCCATTTGCTATTTTGAAGTAGAAGCTGGGCTTTTTTATCTCTTCATTTTGTTTTTGGCCATTATCCTCAATATCATCGATCTCCGTCGTGGCATCAGTGGGCTGGCTTCTAGCGTCTACATGCCTGTAAGCCTAGCTGCGACGGCTTATTGTTTTATCGGCGGAATCATGGGACTTGGATATATGTTGCCCTTTCAGGGAATGAAGTCGCTTCCCTGCATTCTTTATTACGTTGCTCTCATTTTGATTCCTCTCCTCGAATGGATTTTATTCGAAGAAAAAGGCGGGGTTGCTTTTTACACCGGATTGAATTGGATGATTTACCCCGTTCTCTATATGGTGTTCTCGCTTTTCCGTGCGGTTATTTTCCCCGATAGTCCAGTTATTGAAGCGAACGGCAGCATGTACTGCTATTCCTTCTATAACCCCAATGATCCGCTCTTCTTCCTTTGGATTTTCCTCTCGTTTCTTGGAATGTTTTTATTCTTCATTTTCCTTTTGTTCCTGAACAATTGTTTGGGAAGGAAATATAAAAAGAAGAAAAACATCTTGTTTGATTAGGCTTTTTTGCCTCTTTTCCCGCGTAAGACTCGACGAAACAAAATCCCTTCTCCGTCGATTTTTGCCCTTTTTGGTTCATCAAATTCCACATATTCTAACATCCACTTCTCCGGCTTCCCCCGAGACTGGACTCCTAAATATACCGTCCGGAAGGTGTCTTCTTTTCGGTAGACCCTTGCATAAACAATCTTCTTCTGATCTGGGGTGATAAGAACAAAATCGGGACGGCGAAGCAAACGACCTACCGATTCCAATACCTTCAAATAATCATGGGGGCGATGCGCGGCCAGACGATTGACCTCATAGGCATCCATGTAAATGGATACATCGCTAGTTAAACGAAGTTCCAACACCTCCTCCACTTTTCTCGTAATTCGTCCTAGTTTTAATGGCGGTTCTTTCATTTCCATTTTCTTTTCCTCCATAGAACTTAGAACGAAAAAATCGAAAAATTTTTGATAATTATTTTCGCAAAAAATCAAAAGTCCACACGGGATGGTGGAAATCACTCGAAAAAAAGCGATAATGATTCCATGAATCCCTACTCAAAAAATGGCTCTTCGTCCTTCGCCCTTGGCACCCAAACAACGTTTTATCTTTTAGAAAAGATGCCAAAGCAGGCTCGCCGCATTTATATTTCCCCCCTTCAAACTCGAGATGAGACCTATCAACGGCTTCGCGAATTAGCCAAGCAATATAAAATCCCCGTGATTGAGAACAATCAGAAAATCTTCAAGGAACTTTCCGGCAAGGATAACACCATGGTCGTCGGGGAATTTGAAAAGTTCCAAAGTGACTTAGACCTATCCAGTAACCACGTCGTTCTCGTTAACCCCATGAATATGGGAAACTTAGGGACGATTGAACGTTGCCTTGTGGGTTTTGGCATCCACGACTTGGCGATCATTACCCCTTCCGCAGACCCCTTTGATCCCAAAGTTGTCCGCGCGTCGATGGGGGCTCTATTTCACCTACGCATCCGCCTCTTTTCTTCTTTTGAAGACTATCAATCCATTGCGGGAACCCACCATTTTTACCCCTTTATGCTGCAGGCAAAATCTTTTTTGCCCCAAGCCCAAATCACCTCTCCCTGGTCTTTGATATTTGGGAATGAATCCACTGGTTTGGATCCTCGTTTCCTCTCCTATGGCGAACCCTTAAAAATCCCACAGACTCCAGATGTAGATAGCCTCAATTTAGATAACGCCGTTGCGATCGCCCTCTACCAATTCACTTGCCGTTAAAAGCGCTTTCAAGATAGGCTCATCCCCTTGGGGATTGCCTTTCGTTTTTGAATGGATAGAATAGTCAAACGCTATGAATCAACCAAGTTCTAACACCGCCCCAAAACGCCAAGGGATATTTTCAAAAATCCGAAGCATGGATTTAACGACGGGGAACCTCTTTTTCAAACTCGTTTTATTCGCCTTACCAATGGCCTTAACGACCATTTTGCAACTGCTTTATACCACCGTTGATTTGGTGTCCGTCCACTATTGGGGCGGAGGAGAAAACAGCGCTTCTGCTATTAGCGGGAATGGCGCCCTCATCAATCTTATCGTTGTGATGTTCAGCGGGATCTCCGTCGGAGCCAACGTCGCCATCGGCAACGCTGTGGGGGCCAAACGTCAAGATCACGCCCAAAAAGTGTTGCACACCTCCATGATTTTCGGTTTAATCACCGGAATTGTTGTTGGACTTTTCGGCTTCTTCTGCACGCCGTTTTTCTTGAAACTAATCGACGTCGAACCCGCTTACCTAGAAGAAGCGACGCAGTATATGCGTATTTACTTTGTCGGCATGCCCGTTTTGATGGTTTTTAACTATGCCGCGCAAGTTCACCGTGCGATCGGGGATAGTTCCACTCCGTTCTTCGCGTTGTTGCTTTCTGGACTATTGAACGTCTTGTTCGACTTTTTGTTCGTATACGTTTGGAGGCTTAACGTCGCCGGAGTTGCTTGGGCTACCGTCATCTCAGAAGCAACTAGCGCTTTCCTTTTGGTTCTCTCTTTGTTCCTCCACAAAAAAGCATTCGTTCATTTGGAATGGAAACAATTTAAAATCGACCCTTCTTCTTTGGGAGAAATCGTAAAGCTTGGGTTGCCGGCTGGCCTTCAGGGCTTCTTCTTTGCTTTGCCCAACACGTTTATCCAAGCCGCACTTTACGATATCGGAACCGGCAACGTCCCCCTTCAAAACGGAGCCATTGCCGCGAATAACATCAATAACTTCAACTATGCTTTCATCGAGGCTTTTGCCTCGGCAACCATGGCTTTCACTGCTCAGAATTTCGGAGCCAAGAAAAAGGAGAACATCCGCAAGGTTCTTACCTATGGCCTTATTTGGGTGGCGATTTTGGAAGCACTATATTCGTTATTGATTGCCTTCGCTTATCAGCCTCTTCTTTCGCTATTTGTCGATGGCGACAACACCGCGGCCATCATGGCGGGAAGAGACCGTCTATGGATTGTTGGATTCACTTATATTTTGGATGGGATCATGGATGTCACAAGCGGTTCCATGAAGGGCATGCGACACCCATTAGCCCCGGCTATCATCACCGCTTTAACCTGTACGGTATTCCGCATCCTCATGATTGAAGGCGTTATTCTTCGCGTTGAAGAAATGCGCACGGTGTTGTGGCTTTATAGTGTCTACCCCTTCTCCTGGATTCTTGCCGTTATCGCTGACTCCGTTTGTTTGCCGTGCATTTTCAAAAAAGAAGCTAAGAAAATGGAGATGGAGAATTCCGCGAACTAATTCTTTTATAGATCGATTTTTTGGAAACGCTTTTCTGCTGCTTTATCCGCCCATAAGCTCAGGAGGAAGAAGGCGGCAAGCCCTACGATAAAGGAAGCAATTCGAATTCCCCAAGACAAAGGAGAGGACCAATCGTTGATGAAATCCGCCGCGGGTTCATAAGCCATGAACGGGGCGGAAATGACTAGCCCCAATAAAGCTGTAGCAAAAGGTGGGATGAGGAAAGGGGCGATTCTTCGGCTTTCCGGATTTTTATAATACAAAGGAAAGAACAAAAGATTATAAAACCCATATAGAAGCAAGGCGGCTCCTAAGGAGGTTAGATTGAATCCGATGTCCGCATAATGGCTTTCTTCCGGCATCATGGGGGACAAAACAAAACGTTTGACCATCGCAAAGGGAATGGCAATCAGCAAACTCACTATCTGCAAGAAACAAACGAGAAGCATTTTTGCTTTTACAACATCCTTTTTATGGACGGGCAAAAGAGAAGTATAAAGAGGATCACGGTCGGATTGAGCGACCGAGAATAAAACGGAAAAGCCCGAAAGGGGATATAAAAGCGTGGCAACCGCAGGGTAATTAGGAATGATGCAGAGACAATTAAGCGCCACAAAAATCCAAGTTTGAACCGGGACGCAAAGCCGTAATTCTTTATAGAGGAGATTCTTCATCTTCTTGACCCCTTTCTATGGCAAGCATGATTTCTTCTAGCCCCGCTTCTTTTAAGGCTTCTAGAGGAAACAAGGAAGCGTCTTTTGCTTGAATCGTCCCTTCGAATTTCCCCAAACGTTTGCGGAGGTGAAGAAGCACGCTTTCCCGCTCTGGGGTTAATAACGCTTCTTCCGCTTCAACATGCAAATAGCCTTTTTTAAACGTTTCGATAGGGGAGGAAGCAACGATTTTCCCTTCGCGAATATACGTCACGTCATCCGCGATTTTCTCTAAATCCGAAATCACGTGGGTAGAGAAAACAATGGATGTTCCTTTCTTTTGAGCGATGCGGCGGAGGCTATCGAGCAATTCATCGCGGCTGACCGGATCTAGCCCGGAAGTCGGCTCATCCAAAAGAAGCAATTTGGCTTGGTGGCTTAGCGCTAAAGCAAGCAGGTACTTGACCTTCATTCCATTGCTCAACTCTTTGATTTTCTTGGATTCATCGATTCCAAAATATCGAATCCATTCTTCATATAATTTTTGATTCCAATGGGAATAAAATCGGCTTGTGACTTTGGTTAAGGCAGCCACTTTAGAATTGGGGTGCATGTCGACTCCGCCGAAAAGAATGCCGATATCGTCTTTCATGTGGCGTTCGTCTCGATGAAGCGGTTCCCCATCAATAAGGATTTGGCCTTCATCGATTCCAATAAGACCATAAATAGCTTTAAGGGTCGTCGTTTTGCCTGCCCCATTTCTTCCGATATAGCCCATGATGTGACCGGGTTGCACGTCAAAGGATACGTGCTCCAAGTCAAATTTTGGATAATGCTTGGAAACGTTTTGCAGCGATAAAATGGGGTTCATTTTGTTTCTTCTTGATCCATCCACTTGGTCACGAAATCGCTTTTGACAATGGCGATGCCTTTTTTCTTATCCGCTAAAACAAGCAAGGTATCCCCTTCTTCTAAGCCGAACATCTGACGGATGCTTGCGGGAATCACGATTTGTCCTTTGCTGCCAAGGGTAGCCGTTCCCACCAATTTTGTCTTCTCGTTTATTTTCATACTTTTCCTACTTTTCTTACCTAAATCATAGGGCGAAAATCCGAAGAATCAAGGAAAACAACGTAAAAAAACCGATGGGAATGACCCACCGGCATTTTTTCTAATTCCTTTGGATTAGAGAAGTTTGGATTCACGGAGCAACGTCTCGATATCCGTATCCCTTACCTTTTTAAGAACTTTTTTCAACAAGAAGCGTTCCATGCAGGACAAGGGCATATCCTTTAGTTGCTTGCGGTCCACCGAATAATAGGTGGCGCGGAGCAATTCGCGAACATCATATCGGGATCCCCAAACCTCTGGGACGCCACGATCGACGTTTAGAAGCGTGTAGACGGCTTCCATGCCGCTGCGCATCGAATATTCCGTGGTGAAGATCGTATCCGCGGGGATTTCGGCGAATTGGCCGATAAAAGCAATGTTCTCGCTGCCCTTAGGAACCACTAACGGACGGTCCGTGCCAGAACGCGGTTGGAAGAAGGCGTCGATATAAGGCATAAAGGCCGTCGTCGTATTCGCGTGTTTCTTCGCGTATTCCTCGATTTTATCCGTCGGGACTCCAATGTGGTACATCCATTCTTCCGCGACTTCAATGCCCGTGCATTCGCGCATCGGCTTCTTGATGTAATTGCCAGGGCGATTGGTGTAGAGGGAATAGAACCAAACAAGGACGCGGTCCTTGGGTTGATCTTCGAATTGTCCTTGGCGGTTAATCGTCCAAGAGCATCTCCAATAATCCCAGGAATCCTTCACGGTCACGATGCCGCCCGTGCAAACCTTACCGGTACGCGGATCGCGTTGCGTGATTTTGGTGATATAAGGAATAAGGGTTTCGTCCACGTCGATGGTGGCGCTCATCCAGTTCGTTTCCTCAATATTGGAGCAGAAGGCTTCCGGATGGCCAAAGCTATGATCTTTGACTTGTCTTGCCATCGCTTTCCAAAGGTCGAAGGAATCCCCTCTCCCCGACTGGAGAAGGCTCAAATCTGGGGCCTTGTTTTGCGAGCCGTAGCAGGAACTATCCACGCAAGAGCCATTGGTGACGAAGACGTAATCATCCGTGCCCAAATCAATTGTCTTTTTCTCCCCCGAAATGACGACTTCAATGCTTTGGGCCCGTTTCTTTCCGTTCGGGCATTCTTTCACGATGACATTGGTCACTTCCGAATGGGGGATGAAGCTCACGCCGCGCTTCTCTAAATAATGAAGCAAGGGGAGAATCATCGATTCGTATTGGTTGTACCGCGTGAAACGAAGGGCGGTGAAATCGGGCAAACCATCAATATGGTGGACGTAACGTTGCAAATAGCGTTTCATCTCCAACGCGCTGCTCCATTCTTGGAAGGCGAACATCGTCTGCCAATAGAGCCAGAAGTTCGAACGCCAGAAATGTTCGTCAAAGCAATCGCTAATTTTCTTGTATTCCAATTCTTTTTCCGGGGTGAGGAAGAGCTTAAGCAATTGAGTTTGCGCTTCTTTGTCCAAGGTGAAGTCGTGCCCCGTGGGAAGCTTATGACCGCATTGATCGGTCGCACGACAAAGCGAATAATTGGGGTCTTCTTTGTTGAGCCAATAATATTCGTCAAGAACCGAAACGTTGGGATTATCTTTAGAAGGAACGTCACGATAGACATCCCACATGACCTCGAAATGGTTGTCCATTTCACGGCCACCCCTCATGTAATATCCATATTTAGGATCGTGGGCGCCATCGCAAGCGCCACCGCTGACGGGATCACGGTCAAAGATGAAGACGTTTTCTCCGGGAACTCCCGCATCGCGAACTAGATAGAACGCCGTGGTGAGTCCTGCCAAGCCACTTCCAACGATATAGGCTTTTTTGTGCTCCGCTCCTTCCACTTTCTTGGGGTGCGCGAAGGCTTCGTAATTTCCTGCAGAGTAGTACATCGAATTTCCTCCATTGCCTTGTGGGCACCATTAGAATACACACAAGAAAAAGAGGGAAATTAACGATAAAAATGGATGGACGTCTAATTTTTGGACAACTGTCCTGTAGTGACAAATTTTTAATTCTTGTTCGAATACGCGAGCAAAGCGTTAGGAATCGTTCCTTTCACCAAAGGGGATAAATGGGCAATGATGTCCTTGGGGTCTTCGCTCATATCGCGAGCCACCCATTCTAGCAATACATCGACGAAAGCAATGGAATAAAAGCGTTCCACGAATTCTTTGTCGCTATCGGTGATGTCATTGATCCGAAGGGAAGTGGAAATTTCTTCGACCACATTTTTTAGCAGCGGCATCGTTAATTGGAATAAATAGCGACGGACCATATCGGAAGATACACTGTGATAGATGTTCATGATGAAGTCTTTCTCCCTTTGAGCAAGGAGAAAAATATCGTAAAACCCTTCTTGCCAAGTGGCGTAATCCCGGTTCTTCTGCAAAACGGTTTCCGCTTCGGAATAGCAAATCCACTCCACGAGCTCAGGGAGGTCAGAAAAATGGTAATAGAAGGTTTGGCGGCGAATTCCGCATCGCTCGCAAATATCGCCGATCGTGACTTTGGATATTGGCTTTTTCGCAAGAATTTCTTTCAAAGATTGCGCTATCGCTTTTTTCGTTAAATTTGACATATGTCTATTTTGCATGGAACAGAGCAAAAAGAAAAGATAGTTTTGAATTTGAGGATTTTGAAGAAAATAAAAACGAGGCTTCTGACTTTTAAGGCTTCTGTCTCGTTAAAAGAAATCAATGATCGTTCAGCGCATCTTCTTAATCGGTCCGATTGTTATGGATTAAGACAAACGGAAAGGAAACCGCGCCAAGAAGCATAGAAAGGAATAACCGCGAACAGGATGGCAAACACCCCAACTAGGAACCAAGAATGGCGAAAAGGATTTTCATGCCGATTAGCCACATGATTCCATCTAAATCCCAGGTAAAAATCAGCCCTGGGAAACAAATGGAGAGCTGCGCGCACCAAATAAACACATCGCCTAAATAAGAGTCGGAGATGATGCAATAGATCGCCGCAAAATGCCATATCCCATTAAGAAAGAATAGAGAACGGCAAAGCCAGGATGAATCGAAGTCTTGCGTATTTTGTTGATGAGGAAAACGCAAAGGGAGTTGATAAGAGAACTGCCGCCCCAACGATCCCCCGTCCAAAGGAGAGCACTTTGCTGCGGTACAGGCGCTGCATATGTCTTCGAACTTCCGCCTTCTTTTCTTCCTCGACGATTTCATCGAAGCAAGCCTTACGATGATAAGCTTGGCGATAGATCGCCGAACGCCTCTTTCGAGCGTGGCGGGTGCAAATTGGGCACATCGCGAGCTCATCTTCCGGAATGTCTTTTTTGCACTTCTCACATACATGCATTTCTTTTTGATGGATGATAATGGTTTGGGGTGCCGGCGCGTCGCCCTCTTGTTTATAGGATTCGTCCTCCTTTGTCTTCTCACTTTTATCTTCTTTCTTTTCTTGCTCTTCGTTTTCTCCAAGCAACGCGTCCAAGGAGCAGGCGAACACCTTAGACAATTCAATCAAAGAAGAGACGTCAGGCTCGTTTTCATCATTCTCCCATTTGCTGATGGTTTAGAAAGAGGCGTGCAGATGATTCGCAAGCTCCTTCTGCCTAATTCCTTTTTGATTTCGAAACGATTTGATTCTAGCTCCTGAAGTCATGCTAGATCCTCCAATGCTTTTGTTTTCTCCGTTTCCGTGAAAAAGAAAACCACGTATAAGGCGAATTGGTTCCCGAAAAACGGGAAAAATCCGAATTTGTGGGGGAAAGAGTTCCTTTTTGAAGCGAAAGTCAAAAAATAGGGAACAAAAGGTGTGTTTCTTTTTTAGTCTCAAAGATTAAACTCTTAGAAAAGAGAAACACCATGTTCGATCCCCAAAAAATTAAGAAAGCCGAAGAATACCTCCATCAATGCGTCCACGAAGGAAAAATTGCAGGATGCAGCTTGCTCATTAAAGACGGTGGGAAAGAAAGCCTTTATCTCGATTCTGGATTTTCGGACTTAAAAACCAAAGTTCCTTTTCAACGCGATACGGTTTGCCGCCTTTTTAGCGTCACCAAAGTCTTTACCAGCGTCGCCGTATTCAAGGCCATGGAACTGGGTTTATTTTCCAAGGAGGATCCTCTAGGAAAATTCTTCCCCGAACTGCAATCTCCCGTTGTAGAAATTGAAGGAAAACACCTCCACGTCCCCTCTCCTTCTATCGAACAAGCTTTAAATATGACCGCGGGATTCCAATATAATAACGGGTTAACCGCCTCCGTATTCACTCAAGTTTTGGAATCGGGATTTACCCTATCTACCAGCGAATTCGCTTCTAGAATCGCTACGCTTCCGCTTCTTTATGTCCCCGGCACCAAACGCATCTATTCCGTATCCGCGGATATGCTTGCCGCCATCATCGAAAAAACTTCCGGCATGACCTATGGGAATTTCTTAAAGAAATACCTTTTTGAACCGGCAGGGATTCCAAATATTGGTTTTTCAATCGACGACGGACAAAGAAAACATTTATCTCATGTCTATTTGAAAACGGAAAACGGGTTAGAAGAATACGATCAAGATAGTCTTGGCATAAGGTTTGATGGAAAGCCAAACGCCTTTGAATCCGGGGGCGGCGGACTCTTTGCGACTATCGATGAAGTCTCTTTATTTGCCGATGCGCTTCTTTCTTATAAAATCCTTCGCAAAGAAACGTTGGAAAGCATTTTTCAAGAAAAGGAAAAAGATCCAAAACCCTCCCCATCGGATTGGATGACTCCCAAAGGAACCGTTTACAAGAACTTAGTGCAAATCCGACGGGAATATGACGAAAACTGTCCTTATTCCTCCGTGGATGAATTTGGCTGGAGTGGCTGGCTTGGCTGCTACCTCGCGATCAATCCCTCCACCCGGCGTTCCTTCGTTTTCTTTACCCAACTTGTCAATTATGGTGAAGGCGAAGTCTGCAAAGAGGTAAGAAAAATCCTTTATTGAAACCCCAATTTTTAAAAAGAAGGGGGACGTATAGCGATTATTTAAAATATTTTTGATTTTTGCTATGGGGTTTATCCGGCAAGGTCATTTTTATAAGTCCATATTCCAATGCCGGATTCAAATAGGTTTTTCGCAATGTTTCTTTGGATTTAATACGCAGTTTTTTCATGATTTCGTTGGCGGATAGCGGAACTCCTTCCTCCATCATCGCAAGGAAACGATTCAACTCGCCATGGAAAGAAATCGACTCTTGGCCAGCTTTCGAAAGGAAGTCTTCCAAGGTTTTGTCGATCATCCTTAGCATGAATTCGACAAAAACCGTGGAATTTCCAGCGACGTTGCATCTAGCAATCGCTTGGTAATATTCATCTTGGTATTTCTTAATTTGGGATTCCAAGGGAAGATACTCAAAAACGGGATTCCATCGGATTAAAAGAACGTTTTGCCATAATCGAGCCATTCTTCCATTACCATTTCTATCTCCAATAATAACTTCTCCCTTAGAGGTTATAACGTAAGGCACTTCTTTATTCAAAAGCTTATTGCCAATATAATTTCCATTGACTAAGGTGCTTAAATTTTGAGACGTTGGGTTTTGAGAATACCCGAAGCCGAGCTTGTAAACACCGTGTTTAATATCCCTTTTAACCATTTTTGAATAAACAGAGTATTCATCTTGATACGGTTGCGACTCTCCGTGAAAAGATGACGAACAACCCTCAGGAGAGTCACCAATATAACGACCGCTGTAGGAAGAGAACAGTATGCTATTTCCCTTCATTGGTTTTCACCTCCGAAAGGCGTCTCGCCTTGTCCTTTGCATTTTCCTTCATGGTGTAAGAATCGTATTGGTATATTTCAACGCCTTTTGATCTGGCATAGCCGAACAATTCGTCAGACGCCGGGCCGTAAACGCAGATGCCAATCGGCTCAAGCCTATCGACTACGATTTTGATTTGTTCGGCGAATATCGTCCTATTGTCTTTGCGGTGCGTGAAGCCATGCGTTCCGATTGCGATTAAGGAATGCTTGGGGAACGCATCCAGGCACGAAAGAGTCTCGAGGCTCCCGAGCCGTACGTTGGGGATTACTTTAATCCCCTGCTTTCCGTAATAGTACGTCGTTGCGAGCTTGAGGTAGATTTGGCTTTTTGCACCGTGAGGGGCATGTTGTCGTACGGCGATGGGTCCAAGCCGACAACCGCGCCCCCCATTGATACATTTCAAAGGGGATGGGAGGAATCAAAATCTTCCAAACGTTCCGTCTACCTGTTATTCGATCCAACGGTAATCGACTTGGTTCACGGTGAGGTTCAAAATGGCAAGGCTAGCGCCGCAAAGCTTTATTATGACCGATTTATAACCAACGTATTCACAAAGATAAATAAGGCCTTCATTAACCAAATCCTTGAGCGTTTCGTATGGAGCGGGGATTATTCTCCCTCCTTTTGCCAAATAAAGCTCAGGTTCATCGGCGAGATGGTATTCGATTTCCAGCGAATCCGCTCGCGGATGGTGAAATCTGACCGAGTCGTGACGGGCGATATCCTTTTCGAAGACAAGGAGAAGGAAATCCTTGCCGACTGTGATTCTTTCAACTTTGCAGTCATGGATATTCGGTAATGTCGGGAGGCAATCAAAGCCAAGGTGATAGATGCCTTTGGCCTCATCCAAACTGTAATTGAGAAGGTCGGTTACGCTAATGTCAAGCGCTTTGGCGTATTTGAAAAGCGTATCGACGGTGATGTCGTTCACCCCCGTTTCGACCTTAGCGAGCGTCGAATGGTCCTTATACCCAAGCCTTGAGGCGAGTTCGGATTGCGAAAGGCCGAGTTCCTTTCTCCTCCGTTTTATCGCCAGGCCGATTTTCCTTTCGCTCATAAACCTATTTCTTTTTTAGGACGTCCAGCAATTTGCTATCCAGCTCGTGTCCCATCCTGAGCTGCCGGGCACTATCAAACTTCTCGTATTCCTTATGGGCCTTCTGCACCGCCAGGGCGTGTGAAATCTTGTCAGAACCCGTCAAGATATCCGCCCTTTCGAACCGCAGAAATTCGTCGAGGGCGCTCACCCAATCGCTCATATGCATTGGAATGGCGCTCTTCGCCATTCTCTCGGCATGGTCGAGGTACATGTTTACGATTTGGTTCAAGGAATCGATTTCCTCTTTAGACAAGTAATTCTTCGCGATTGTCACGTCCGACTTTTGGACATGTTCACCACTCCACGAAGTCAAACCCATGTTGTCTTTTTCGGCATCGGCCCGATGATAAACGATCTCCGCCGCGGTCTCACCGGAAATCGCGAAATGGAGCTTGTTCTGCACCGTTTTGAAGAAGTTGATGGTCTGTTCGTCGTTGGCGTTGTAATCGACGCTAGTTGAATAGATGTCGAGCACCTTTTCATAGAACCTCTTCTCGGAGGCCCGAATCGCGCGGATTCTCAAATAGAGCTCGTCAAAGTAATCTTTGCCGAATCGCTCAGGATCTTCTAAACGCCTGTCATCCATGGCGAACCCTTTCACCATGTATTCCCTAAGAACGTTGTTCGCCCAAATTCTAAACGAGGTTGCAGCAGAGCTCTTCGCGCGCATTCCGATGGCAATAATCATTTTGAGATTATAGAGTTTGATGGTCCTTTTAACCGTCCTTGAGCCTTCATTTCGAACTAGTAAGTCAGGCTTACTGGTTGCCTCCTCCATAAGCTCGCCTTCCTTATAGATATTTTGGACATGCATTGTAATGTTGTTTCTCGAGGTTTGAAAAAGATCAGCGAGCGCAGCTTGGGTCATCCAAATATCCTCGTCAAATAAATAGACTTCGACGTTAGAATTCCCATTAGGCGTGTTGTAAATTAAAATGTCATTTTTGTCAGGCATAATTCGCGCTTCCTTGCTCTACTACAATTATACTTTGTTGGTGATTAATAATCATTATTTGTTGAAACACAAAGACGTTAGAAATAAAAACAGCCCCGAATGTATCAGGACTGTAGTCTGCGTATGGCAGGGGCGGAAGGAATCGAACCCTCATCAAAGGTTTTGGAGACCTCTGTTCTACCACTGAACCACGCCCCTAGGCTGCGTTGCAGCGAAAAGGATTATAAGCCTCTGGCAACCTTGCTGACAAGTCCCATATCGACCTGTCCGGCATAATTCGTCTTGAAATGTTTCATCACGGCCGGCATGGACTTATCTTCTAAAGAAGCATAGATCTTCCGAACTTCTTCTTCACTTAATTGCTTCGGCAAGAAGGAGACGATGGCTTGCTTTTGTTTTTCGGTGGCTTCCGCCTGTTCGGTTCTACCCGCCTTGACGTAGCCTTCCTTTTCTTCGTCTAATTCCTTGGCGAATTTTTGCAGGATGTGGATGAGGTCCGCATCGGTTGGGGCAACACCCGTTCCCGAAGTTAATAGAGCCTGGTAACGGGTAATCACAATCGAATAGGCCCCACGGGCTTCCGTATCATGGGCCTTCATGGCCGCGATGTTGGCTTTACGAATTTCATCAATAAGCATAGAGAAATACCTCCGATTTCATTATAGTCCGTTTTCTAAATACTGAGCGTGCCTCTTTTCCGATTTCCCTTTGGCCACCTCTTTGGCGTGAGTGAATTCGAGGTGAATATTTTGAGCCGAATAGATGAGAGGCATAATCTCCAAACGGCCAAGGAACATGTCGATGGAAAGGACCCATAGATAGAGGGGGTAATACCAGCCTTCGTTAATGGAACGAACGAAATCGCGGTAATTCACGAAGTTCGTGACGCCTAGCCCCGTATTGGAAGCCGCGGAAGCGACGTTATAGGAGACCATCTCAATATTGACGGAAGTATCGGCAAAGGAAGAGGCTTCTCCGCTAGGGCAGAAGCAAAGTATCAAGACGGAGGCGGCGAACATGGAAATAAACAAGAAGAAATAGTTATGGGCCTCTTTAACCGTGGAAGCGTCGAGTTCGGAATGTTTCCCATATCGATAGGTGGAGCAAGGCACCATCTTAATGGAGGGGGCAAAACGCGTCACAATGGAATAACGGAGGTCGCGAAGCAAGATCGCCACGCGGTATTGCTTAATGCCACCGGCGGTAGACCCGCTTCCCCCGCCGACTAACATCAGCATCAGTGAAGCAAATAGAAGGGGTTTCCCAAGGGAAATCATCCGCGTCAAGGTCGTGTTAGAGAAACCGCTGCTGGTCCAACTGCCAATGACGTAGAAGAAAATGTCGCGGATCGTATCCGGCCAATTCGCAAAATACTCCTGCCCGCGGTTCACGTTGTCTCGGCCTAACGTCAAGAAAGCTCCGCCGAGGGAAAATAGGAGCAAGCTTCCTGTCCAAAGCATGCAAAAACGGATTTCATCGTCGCGGAAGAAATCCTTCCATTTGCCGCGAAGGGCAAATACGTGCAAAACAAAGCTCACCGCGGAGAGGATGACAAGCACCATCACGACGATTTCAATGGCGAGGGAATTGACATGGAAAATGGCTCCCCCGTAGGGCTCAGGGACCTTGTTTCCACCCACGGCTCCGTTTTCCCAATGGAAATTTTGGACCATTCCTTCGTAATCGCGGTAAAAGGCGATGTTGCTGGAACGGGGGCTTAATCCGCCGCTGGAAAGGGCGCACATGGAAGTGCAGGCCGCATCAAAAGCGGGCATGCCACTGAACCAGAGAGCAAAAGCGCCTAAAATCGTATAAATCGTATAAATGCCGAAGATGACTTTTGCAGTCTTGCCCATCGTGGTCATGATGTGATCATTATGGCCTTCCGTTTGATAAAGAATGGTGGATCCATTACCGCCTAATAAAGTCGTGAGTAACAGGACCAATCCCACCCCGCCGATAAATTGCATCAACGAGCGGTGGAACGTATAGACATGAGGGCAAAACGCGCCTTCGGTATCTAGGAAATCTTTAAAAACGTTGAGACCTGTAGTGGAATAAGCCGAAGTCGCTTCAAAAATGGCCTCGGAGAAATCCATGTCCATTTCGCCTCTAGCGCAGGCAATAAACATGGGGGCAGCGCCGGAGACAATGGCTAAAATCCAAATAAGAAATAGCAACTGCGAATCTTCGTAGCGAACGAACTTCGTCGTTTTTCGTTTGAATAAAAAGCAAAAATAAAGGAGAAGTCCCAAGACCATGTTGATTCCTGCGGGGATCACAAAATCCATCCAGCATTCGCTTTCCCCGGGATAAAAACACATAAACAAGGGAATCGTCGTGATGATGCCGATGAGAATCATGAAAAGGCCAAGGTAGCCTAGTACCATGGCAAATCCACGAGTCTCTTTGCGCGTTGCTTTGCTCATGCCTCTTCCTTATTCACTGGTTTTTCGTAGGCTTCGTCGAAGAGGAACGCTTTTCCTTGGGCTTTTTGACCATCTTTTCTTCCATGCTTGGCAAAGCTTCTTCGACTTTTGGCGCTTCCACTTCGGCTGGCGTCTCTAGGGACGTATCAACGGAAGCAGAAGGCTTTTCTGCTACAGAGGTCGCTTCTTTTGACTGTTCCTCTGCTTTAGGGGAGGCTTCCTCTTTAGGCGGATTTACTTTGGTTTGCTTGGTCGTTTCCGCTTGTTTGGCGGCTTCTGCAACCTTTTGGGCCACGTGGTTTAAGATTTGTTCCTTGGAGCTATGGATTCGGGCAAAACGATTGGTCAGGGCTTCGTTGATGCGGGAGAGGAAAGAAGAGACCGGAGTCGCGTTTTGCGGCGGGCAGACGATCGTTAAAACGTCCTTGGGGAGCAAGGTGACATCGCCATTAGGGATAATGACGTCGAATCCGCGTTTGATGGCGGCAATGGAAGCCATTGTATTCGGGAAGTGGATATCGCGAATTTTATGGTTGGCGATTTCGCTTTTGGTCATAACCGTGAATTCCAAAACGGAAAGGCGGTTATTATCAAGGGAAAGCATCTTCACGAGGTTATCCTGCGTGGATTCCTTGCGGATGCTTTCGGCAAGGAGGTAGGTTGAAGAGATGGCGGAATCGATGCCAAGTTGCTTAAAGACATCGACGTTTTTCGGGTTATGGACGACACAGATGCATTTTTTGGCATTGAAGACCTTCTTGGCAATCATGCAAGTGGCAAAATTGTCCTCATCCCGTTCATTGAGGGCGATGAAAACGTCGGCGTCATAAGCGTTCGCCTGTTCCAAGACATATTTCCGCCACGGGGTTCCGCAAATGATAGGGAGATTGCAGGAACGCAAAAGGCGCTGGGCCACTTCACGGTCTTCGTTGATGACAATAATGTCGCTGCCGCTAGTCCGGAACGAGGCGATGATGTATTCGGCTTCGGCGTCTCCACCGGCAATCACGATTTTCATTTCGTTTCCTCCGTTTCCTCTAGGCCGCGATATTGGTTGTAACTCTTTTTCGAAAGCATGAAGGGATAAATCGCGCGGACTGGCATCCCTTGGATCAAATAGGATTTATCCGGATCGTCGAAACGGACAAAAATATGGGGGACGTGGATGAGTTTGGCGCATAAATACGTCACCAAAAGGTTGACGTTGTCGTCGCCTGTAGCAATGACCACCTCGTTCGCCGATTCAATCTGTGCTTCTTTTAATTCATCGATGGTGGAGCAATTCCCCACGAGTTTCAAACCCGAGAAATTTGCATCTAAACGGGCAAAAGAGTTTTCGTCTTTGTCCAAGACGATGACATCCTTTCCGCGGAAGGAAACATCGTTGGCGATGCTCGCGCCGAGTCGCCCGCACCCAATTACCACAATCTTGTTTTTCATAATCCGTTTTAAGGCTCCTATTATATATCGGATACGAGAGGAGGCAACTGCCCGAAGGGGCGAAGAGCTTCCACCACTTGGGTCAAGGGATATTGTTTTCCTAGTTCCTCGTACTTCTTCTTGGTGTCTTTCTTTTTGAGTCCGGCGAACCCCATTTCGGCATAACGTTGGAGTCCCCAATGGATGAATTCCCTCGTCCAATCCGTCATGTAATAAAACGAATTGAATTTCTCAAAATAACGAAGAGGGGTATCTTGTTTGAAGCCCTTGGGGTTATAGCAATAAGAGGCGGAGAGGGTGTCGCAGATATATTCCATCGCCCAACTCCATGGCATCGTTCTTTCGATGATTCGCCCCGCGAAGAAGTCCACCCAATATTCCCAGTGATGCTTATTCCGTTTCGTGTGATGCTGACAAATCAAGGAAAAATAGCCATGACGGACACGTTCTTCATAAACAGGAGAATGGTTGCCGCAATAATAACGTTGGGAATAATGGAATTCCGTGTAGCCGAATTTGGTGAGGTCGTGACGGAGGGATTGGAAAAAGATGCCGCAATGGGATGCGTTGACGATCACGTGGTGGCGGTGACGGCAAACCAAGGCAAAGTGTTTAAACGGGTGTCCCATGCTATTCCTCCAATAAACATTCTAATGATTCCCCGATGTCTTCGTGAAAAACAAAATCGCAACGAGGGTCAAAGGGGGTCGGCTCCTTATTAATCATGATGATTGTAGAACCGTGAAAATAAGAAGGCAGTCCTGCCGCTGGATAGACCTTCATCGACGTTCCTCCGATGATTAAAACATCCGCTTCTTCCAATGCGATAATCGCAAGGTCCAAAGTTTCTCCCGACAAGGGTTCGCCGTAGAAAACGATATCGGGTTTTAAAATCGCTCCGCAATGGGGGCAATGGGGAACGGAACCAGGCGTCACTTTCTTCGCGCCTATTTTGCGGTGGCAGGAAGGGCAAACGAAAAAAGACATCGTTCCATGAATTTCTAGCACATTCTTTTGGCCAGACGCTTTGTCTAATCCATCGATATTTTGCGTAATCGTGGTTAAATCGTGAGTTTCCCCATAATGAGCCAAGGCTAGATGAGCCCGATTCGGCTTTGCGTCTGGATGGGCCATAAATTTCCAATAGAAGGAATAAAAAGTTTCAGGATGGGCATAAAAGTAATCGATGGAAAGCATCGTTTCATAAGGAAGTCCATATTCCGACTTCAATCGATACAGCCCATCAGAAGAACGAAAATCGGGAATTCCCGAATCCGTGGAACATCCCGCCCCACCCAAAAAAACAAGGTGCTTAGCACCATGTACGATTTGTTTGGCTTGTTCAAAAATACTCTTATCCACGAAAGGAATTATATTCCTTTTGAAAACTTCGAAAAGAGTGTAACGATCCGATGCATCGGCCTAGGAATCGGCAATTAGTTTTTTAAAGAGCCGACGGGAACCACATATACCCCGTCGTTTCGGCGATAGGCATAATCCCAGCGCCCATCAAAATAAAAGGAATCATCTCTCCGCGATGGTCGACTTCAAAACGAATGACGCCCCATAGTTTCGGCGTCAACTGCCATTCGTCAATCAAACGAGGCGCCGCTCCTTTTAACAATTGTTTGGGGCTTAATTCCGCCATGGCAAGATTCTGTTGTCTTCTTTCGGGGTTGTCCACGCAAAGAATGATGGAAACGATTTGCTTAGCGATCGTCGTTTTCCCGCACCATTTCGGCCCTTCGATGAGCACGGCGCCTTTTCCTTCTAACTTTTGTTTCAAAATTGGATCAGTGGCACGCCGTTTGTATTTTTTATATTGAAACCCTATTTCTATTATTTTGTGCGATAAACGCTCATATTTTAAAGAGTAATTGTTAATTTGGCGTAAATCTAATTGGCCATTTGGCGGATTTCCAGTTGGCAATTTGGCTAAATTTCAATTGGTCATTTGGCGGAAGCTATGAAAAAGAAACTTGTACTTTTGATAACGTTTTCCATCCCAACACTTGGTTAAAGGTTGTTCTACACGCACGCAATAAGTATCATGTATCACATTTGCTAGGGAAAGGGATTTCTATGGTCATTTGGAATGCCATCGTCAAGTGGTTCTACGGGTTTTGCGGCATCGACATCATCATGGATGCTATTTCCAAAAACGAGCCCGTTCCCGCGCAAGGATACGTTCAGTTGGTCTTCTCCGGCCTCCTTGCCGTTTTGGGCATCTTGTCCTGCTACCGCGTCTTCTATTTTATTCTTGGGGTATTTGGCCGCAGTCGTAGATACCCAGAAGCCCCCAAAGACAAACGCTATGCCTTCATCATCACCGCTTGGAACGAGGAAACTGTCATCGGCAACCTCATCCACGATATCCGCGCGATGGATTATCCTCAGGAACTCATCGAAATCTTTATCGTCGCCGATAACTGCACCGACAAAACGGGGGAAGTAGCCGAGAAGCTAGGTGCCCATGTTTATTACCATAATGATCCTAGCCAACGTTCAAAGGGGTATGGGCTTAAAAGCCTTGTGGAACAAATGGCCAAGGACATCGACATCGAACATGATTTCTACGCTTATACCACCCTCGACGCGGATAACGTTCCTGCGCCCGATTACCTCACCAAATTGAATAATTACCTTCAAGCAAGCAATGTGGATGAATGCGTTTGCTACCGCAATAGCAAAAACCTTTCCGAGAACTGGATCAGCGCCATGTGCGGAGTTCAGGCTTTTGGGCATACCGTCAATGGTTTGCGTGCTCGTTCTATTCTTAACATCTCCCAAGAAGTTTATGGCCCTTCGACAACTCTACGTTCCTACGTTCTTGCAAAAAGCGGATGGAAATGGACTTCTCTTACCGAAGACATCGAAACCGTTATGGATTTAACCGCGAGAGGCTATAAAACAGGATATACAGGAGAGGCCGTATTCTATGAGGAGCAGCCAAACACCCTCAAGCTTTTGTGGCGTCAACGCGTCCGTTGGGCTCGCGGAGGATTAATCGCCTTCCATATGTATGGATGGAAACTCCTCAAATCCTTCTTCAAAAAGCCAAGTTGGGGCAAATACGATATCTTCTGGCAAACCTTCCCCATGAGCTTTGTCTATTTCTGGTTGGGCTTCCTTTATCAGGTAACATCCATCATTTTATTCCTCACAATTGGGAATTCCGGTTATTTCAATTGGTGGACTTTTGGGAACTATGTCATCACCTTATTTGCGGGGGCCTATGTCTCGGGCTTCTTCATCAATCTCGTCGTCATCATCCGCGAATGGAAGCACTTCTTGCTGCCACTTTGGAAGACCATCCTCTACATCTTCCTCTTCCCCATCTATAACGTCATCGACCCCATCTTCGCCGCGATGTCCGCCTTCATCCACCCGAAATGGAAACACATTGACCATCACTTCGTCAAAAGCGGAAAAGACCTCGCCGCGGAAGAGGCGGAGAAGAAAGCAAAACTCGAAAAGAAATAAAAGAAAACCCGGGGATCCCGGGCTTTTTCATCCTATTCTTCTTTGAGGTATTCGTGGATTCGTTCCGTTCCCAGTTCTTGAAACGTGATCATATCGAATTGGCCGCGAATTTCTTTTAGTTGATTCTCATTATGGATCGTCCACACGTTCATAAGACGGCCCTTTTTCCTTTCCTTTTGGTATTTGGGAGTGATGAGAAGGCATTCTTCCACATCCAAATATTCGAAGCATCTCCGAAGGCGGAAGACCCATTCGCTATTTTTGCAAACCAATAGCCCGCGGGTGAAGGGGCTTTTACGGCAGCAATATAAAGCCCGTGGGTCAAAGGAAATCAAAGTGATGCGCTTCTTGTTTTGAACGGAACGAAGCACTTCCATCGCCTTTTTGGCCAAGGGGCGGAAATTCTTTTGATGCACTTTGAGTTCCACTACAATCGGGGTCTTTTCCTGAACGAGGTCTAAAACCTCTTGGAACGTTGGAACCACTTCTCCGTCGAGAAGGCGATATCCATTTCGGATTTCTTCCAGGGTCAAATCTTCAATGATTCCTTCTTTCCCCGTCGTGCGTTTTAAATTGTCGTCATGACAAACCAAAAGTTCGTTGTCCTTCGTTAAATGGATATCCAGTTCGATGGCATAGCCATTCTCTAAAGCCGCCTTAAAGGCGTTTAATCCATTCTCGGTTTTGTTTTCATCGTGCAAGCCACGATGGGCGATTCCTTGAAATAAAATGGGGTCAAAGTCTTCCCGTTTTGCTTTTTTTGCCATAATTGCTCCTTTAATTGGTGATGTTGCTTAGCATCAATTTTAGACGATTTTCTTGGTTAACGCTTGTGCTGGATGCATCAAAATCCAAGGGAACGATGTTCGCGTCCGGGCAAAGTTCTTTCACCGGACGAATCATCCCCTTCCCCACGATGTGGTTGGGGAGGCAGCCAAAGGGCTGAACCACGACGATGTTTTTCACGCCGTGGGTCGCGTAATGGACCATTTCGGCAGGGATCACCCACCCTTCGCCCATTTTCACGCCTAGATTAATGACTTTTTTTCCACATTCTGCGATTTCTTCAAAGTCCGCATACGGAAGGAACGTGGTTCCTTTTAACATCTTTGCTGCCTTGTCATTTAGACGTAAGCAATGACGGTAAAAGGGTTTTAAAAACGGCATGATTGCCCGGTTTCTTCCATAATAATCGTGATCGACAAAATAATTCTTCATGCAGTAAAGCACGAATTCGTTTAAAGAAGGCAAGGTGGGTTCGGTTCCCGCGCGGAAAAGATAATCCACCAAATGGTTATTCGCATAAGGGGAATATTTCACGTAAATCTCCCCGACAATCCCCACGCGGGGTTTGCGGTCCGTCGCAGGTGGGGCAAATCGAGCAAAGGCCTTGAGGATCCATTTTTCATTTTTCTTGGTCTTAAAATAAGAGGGATGTCCCAATTGCTTTTGGAGTTTATCGATACACGCCCCCGTTACTTTCTTCACCTCTTCTTCCTCAAAATAGGCGCGGGATTGCATTTCAAGGTTCATCAAGAAATCCCCGTATAGAACACTTTGATAGGCGGCGCGGATAAAGCCAAGGGGCATGGGAAGAGCCGTATCCTTGGTTAAGCCAGAAAGGTTAAAGGACAAAACGGGGACTTGGGGGAATTCCTTTTCGAAGGCTTTGCGGAACAAGGAAAGATAATTGGAGGCTCGGCATCCCCCACCGGTTTGAGAAATCATCACCGCGGTTTTGCTTAAATCGTATTTTCCCGTCCGAAGTTCGGCGATAAAAGACCCACAGGTGATGATGACGGGGTAGCAGGCGTCGTTATGAACCGCAGTGAGACCATCATCTTTGGCTTGACGGCCCATCGGGGTGACGATTTGAACGCGGATGCCAAAGCGCCTTTCGATTTCTTTGGCGATCAAAGCAAAATGAATGGGGCACATATCCGGAATCAAAACCGTATAGTGCTCCTTCTTCATCTTTTTGAATAAGGCGTTTCTTTGTTTAATTTCGGGATCCATGGTCTTCCCTTTCTTCCAAGGCGGCCAGCAAAGAACGGAGGCGAATCTTCACCGCGCCGAGGTTACTGATTTCATCGATTTTGATTTGGGTATATAGACGTCCTTTTTCTTCAAGGATGCGGCGAACTTCGTCACTTGTAACGGCGTCAACGCCACAGCCAAAGCTCACAAGTTGAACGAGGTTCATATCTTGGTTTTGGGTGCAGAGGTTCGCGCAGTCATAAAGTCGAGCATGATAGGTCCATTGGTTAAGGACGTGGGGGCGAATTTTAAGGCCAAAACGCAAAGAATCTTCGCTTAATACGGCGACGCCTAGTCGATCGAGTAAACGGTCAATTCCATGATTGATCTCCGGGTCTACGTGGTAGGGGCGACCTGCCAAAACGATGATCGGCATCTTCTTCGCCCTAGCTTCACCAAGGATCCTTTCTCCTTCTCGTTTGCAATCCTCTCGGTATTTTTGGAGTTCATCCAAGCCGAATTGAAGGGCGACTTTGACTTCGCTTTTTCTTACGCCGAAGCGCTTTAACGAATCATAAAGTTGATGAACCGCGCTAGAAAAGGCGGGAAGTTCTACGAAAGGATCTAAGAAATTTTTCTTGTTGAGGCGCGAATCGTTTTGGCGCAAGAGTTCGCCATAATAAGCGACGACCGGGCATTGGAAATGGTTGTCTCCTCGTTTTTCATCCACGTTATAAGACTCGCTAGGATAGAAGATGAAATCCACCCCTTGCTTGATCAAATAATCAACGTGGCCATGGAAGAGTTTGGCCGGATAGCAAGCTGTATCGCTAGGAATCGTTTTCTGGCCATCGCGATACAAAGCGCGATTGGAATAAGGGGATACGACCGTTTCAAAACCTAGTTTTTTAAAGAACGCGTCCCATAAGGGCAATTGTTCATACATGCACAAGGCGCGAGGCAAGCCAACTTTGGCGCAGGGGTAGTCTGGTTGCGGAAGTCTTTCTTCCAAACGTTTTCTCTTATAGGCATAAATATCGAGGGAATCATCCCCGCCGCTTTTTCCTTCTGGTTTATCGCATTTATTGCCGGATAAGAAGGTTTTGCCGTTAGGGAAGCGGAGCATGCTGAGGGAACAATGGGCGGTGCAGCCATGGCAAGTCACGTGGCGAGAGGTGTAGGAAAATTCCCCAAGGGCTTCTTTGGAAATCAAACCGCCTAAACCGCCTTTTTCTTTTGCATATAAAGCCGCTCCATAAGCCCCCATCAGGCCTGAAATCGGTAGACGTATCACTTCTTTTCCGATTTCTTGTTCGAAGCAGCGGAGAACGGCGTTATTTAAAAACGTGCCGCCTTGGCAAACGATGTTCTCGCCTAATTCTTCCGCCGAACGCACGCGGATGACTTTATAGAGGGCGTTTTTGACGACGGACCGAGACAAGCCAGCCGAGATATCCGCCACACTTGCTCCTTCTCGCTGGGCTTGTTTCACGGAAGAATTCATGAATACCGTGCAGCGGGATCCTAATTCCACGGGGTTCGGCGCGTAATAACCGGCTTTAGCAAAATCTTCGACTTCGTATCCAAGGGAGGCGGCGAAGGTTTGCAAAAAGGACCCGCATCCCGAAGAGCAGGCTTCGTTGAGCATGATGGAATCGATCGCCCCGCCATGAACCTTAAAGCATTTGATGTCTTGCCCCCCGATATCGATGACAAAATCAACATTCGGGCAGAAATGTTTGGCGGCCCGGAAATGGGCAACGGTTTCTACTAACCCATAATCCACGCCTAAAGAAGAACGGATCATGTCTTCTCCATATCCGGTCACGGCACTGGAGACGATATGGCAATTCGGGCCAATGATGTCATAGATTTTTTGGATTTCTCCTGCGATTTTTTCAAGGGGGAGGCCGGCGTTGGAGGCATAGCTTTGATAGAGGATTTCTTCGTTTTCCCCAAGCAATACCAACTTGGTGGTCGTGCTTCCCGCGTCGATTCCTAGATAGGCTTTTCCTTCATAAGTGGAGAGGTTTCCCCGGGGAACGGCAAAGCGTTCCTCGTGACGTTTTAGCCACGTCTTGAATTCCTCTTGGCTGGAGAAAAGGGGTTTTCCAGAAATCACTTGCCCGGAAACATCGGCGGATTCTAGCTGCCGAATTAAAGCAGACAAAGAGAAAACCTTACCCGCTTTTTGGGAATATAAAGCAGCCCCTCGTGCGACAAAAATCGAGGCATCTTCTGGATAAATGGCTTCATCTTCTTCTAGATGGAGACGGTCCTTGAAGGCTTTGCGGAGTCCTTGAAGGAAGAAAAGCGGACCTCCTAAAAAGAGGACATGCCCTTTAATTTCTCTTCCTTGGGCAAGGCCAGCAATCGTTTGATCGGCAACCGCGTAGAAAATAGAAAGGGCGACGTCTTCTTTGCTGGCGCCAGAATTCAAAAGGGATTGGATGTCGCTTTTGGCAAAAACGCCACAACGGGAGGCAATGGGATAGGCCTTTTGGGCGCGGAGAGACAACTCATCCATCTCGGAGGGGGTCAAATGCAAAAGGGTGGCCATTTGATCGATAAATGCCCCGGTTCCCCCGGCGCATTGGCCGTTCATCCTCTCTTCTAGGCCGCCGGTAATGAAGATAATTTTGGCGTCTTCTCCCCCAAGTTCTATCGCGCAGTCTGCGTTCGGATAGAGGACTTTAATCGCGTAATAAGAAGATTGCACTTCTTGAACAAATGGAATACCCGCTCGTTCGCTTAAGCCAAGTCCTGCCGACCCCGTTAAAGAAACGTTGAGAGGAATATCCCCATACCGTTCTTCGATTTCTTTTAATTCTAGAAGGGTCGTCTCTTTGACTTTGGAGGCGTGGCGAAGATAATTGCCGTAAAGCAAACTTCCGCCCGCGTCGAGCAAAACCGTTTTAACAGTGGTCGACCCTACATCAATTCCAAGGCTATACAAGGACTTTTCCATACAGGAAACATTTTATACGAATTGAAACGAAGGGGAATAAAAAGCGCTTCCACGAAGGAAGCGACTTTCTTAACGGATATAGGCGCGATAGGAAGTGACCTCTTCCACCACTTCTCCATCGATTTGGAGGCCGCAGGGACGATCGAATTGAACTTCGATTTCCTTGCCTTGGACGCAGTAGACGTTCTTTTTGGCCCGGACATGGGTCCCTTTGAATATTTTGGGGAATAACATCAAAGTGCCAATTTTCCCCCGTCCATGGACGACCACCAGGGACAACAAATGGGAATTTCGTTTTTGCATCGGGGCAATCATCATGCCGTCGCCATAATAACGCCCATTCATCGTCGAAGCCAAATAGGAACGGGAGATGCTGACTTCTACTCCATCGACTTTTACTTTGGCAAGGCGAGGGGCAAAACCGTGGAAAAGCAAATGGATGGTGATTTTGGAATAATCGAGGTCTTTTTCTCCGCGGCACTTTTTCCGTTCCGCTTCCACGCAACGCTCCCCGTCGATCCCAAACCCGATGCCGTTAAGAAAGCGGTAAGTTTTTCCTTTGACTTCGATGAACGGCAAATCGAGGAGGAAGCCATTCAAAGGGACAAGACTCGTCTTGGGGTCTTTATGTTCTTCGACGTCTTTTAAAAAGTCATTGCCCCTTCCAGAAGGGCAAAGCCAAAAGGGGCAGGGAAGAGGGGCATCTTCGATTAAATTGACAAAATGATTCAAGTCGCCATCTCCGCCCATCAAGACGACGTTATCTTCCGCATTCAAGCTCCCCAAGAAGATTTTGGGATCTAATTCTTGTGCGGACTTCGTTTCCAAGCCGGGGAATTTTCCTTGAAGCGAGGGGAGGATGGCAACGGCGTTTTCTTTGCCACGTCCTCCATCGGCTTTTTCGTTATATAGCAAAATATTCATAGGGTTTCCGTTTCGTGTTGCGCTATTCTAGCACTCCTTTTAAAAGAAGATAGGTATCGTTTCACCACCTTGGTAAAATTCGTCTACAATAGGTTCCATAAATAAAAAGAAAGGACTCTCTTATATGGCCTGCACCACCATTTTAGTCGGAAGAAAAGCAAGCTACGACGGCTCCACCCTCATTGCTAGAAACGACGATTCTCCCAGCGGCATCTTCATGCCCAAGAAAATGATTGTCGTTTCCCCCGATAAACAGCCAAAGCATTATCATTCCCGTTTATCCCATTTAGAGCTCGATTTGCCGGAAAACCCCTTGCAATACACCTGCACTCCAAACGTCCCGGAGGACGAGGGCATTTGGGCGGCAAGCGGGGTCAATTCCTTAAACGTTGCCATGACGGCCACCGAGACGATCACGAGCAACCCCCGCGTTCTTGGGGCCGACCCCTTACTTGGAAAAAGCGAGAAAAATGGAGAAAAACGCTATAACGGCCTCGGCGAAGAAGATATCGTCGCTTTGGTTTTGCCTTATATCCGCTCCGCTAGAGAAGGCGTTTTGCGCTTAGGACAGTTGCTAACGGAATATGGAACCTACGAATCTAATGGCATCGCTTTTAGCGATAAAAACGAGATTTGGTGGTTAGAAACCATCGGCGGTCACCATTTCATTGCTAAACGCGTCCCCGACGACTCTTATGTGGCCATGCCCAACGCCTTTGGACTTGACCGTTTTGATTTTGCCGATGCTTTTGGCGAACAAAAAGAGCATATCTGCTCCCCGGATTTAAAAGTCTTTATCGAAGAAAACCATCTAGACCTCAGCTTCAGCGAATCCTTCAATCCCCGGGTGGCTTTTGGTTCCCATAGTGATTCCGATCACGTTTATAACACTCCGCGTGCTTGGTATATCGAACGATATTTAAGTGGTAAGAAGCGCTCCTTTGATGGACCGAACGCGGAATTCACCCCCCTTTCTGACGATATTCCTTGGTGCGATACCCCCGACCGAAAAATCACCTTGGAGGATATCAAATATCTATTATCCTCCCATTACCAGGGAACTCCGTTTGATCCCTATGGCAAAAATCACGAGCCCTATTGGAAAGCCCCGTTCCGCCCGATCGGAATCTCCCGGACCGACGACTTGTCTCTCATCCAAATCCGTCCTTATCGCGACGACAAAATCGCCGCGATTCAGTGGATTGGCTTTGGTTCCAACATGTATAACGAATTGCTACCGATTTATACCAATGCGGAGGACATCCCCGCGTATTTATCCAAGACAAGTCGAACTCCGGACACCTCCTTCTATTATTGGAACATCCGCCTTATCGGCGCATTGGCAGACCCTTATTTCGCCACAACCGAAATCTTCGTGGAACGTTTTCAAGAAGAAGTTGCTTCCAAAGGACACGCGTTAGTTCGTCTTAACGATGAAGCCATTTTAAAGGGCAAACGCGTGGAGGAAGCCAATCAAGAGGTCGCGGACATGGCCAAAGAAGCAACCGAAAGGCTATTAAGCCAGGTTCTTCACGAAGCCAGCATGCACATGAAAAACGGGTTCAGCCGTTCGGATCACTAAGGCAGTACTCCTATTCGCGGGCTTCAGCCCGCTTTTTTTCTTATGCCGCTTTCTTTTTGGCAAAACGAGCAAGGAATTCCTTCCACGTTACCCGTTTATCCGCGAGTTGAACAATCCAGGATTCGCGAAACAAAGGCAGAGTGAATAAACAAACCGGCCACATGTGGGATTCAATGGCGTTTCGTTCCACGGCATTGAGCCCAAAATCCTTCAAAGCATTAATGGCAGCATAAACCCCGTGTTTGGTTGCATGGTGTTTCGGATGTGGCTTCACGTGCCAATCGTAAAGAAAATAATCGTGAAGCAAGGAAGCGCGAATTAAAGACGACGGATCAACCTTCACGTGATTTTTAAAGGCAAACTCCATGGCTTCAAGACACACGGACAAACAATGATCATAGGTTGAAACATGGCCGTGATGAAGAATATCACGAAGAGCACGGTAACGTTCATCCTGCAATATCGGCTCGGCAAACCGGGCAAAATCGGCATCTTTATCCAGCAATCTACGTTCAAATTTCTTTTTCATGGATATATAGATTAGGCTCTTTGTCAAAAAAAGCGACAAAAACGATAAACTTGGCCTACTATCAAAACTAATTTTATTTTTTAATACATTGTATATTTGGATGGTGCAACCAAAAATCGTCCTTGTATAATTGTACCTTGAGACAGGAGAAAAGCTCTAATAATGAAAAATCGTTACGTATCAGCTCTTATTTCTTCCAGCCTATCGATCGCCCCGATGGTGATCGCTATTTTGATTTTATCTTTGACTGGAGTTACCAATATCAACTCCATGCGTCCCGATGGGTCCATGGATTGGTCGAATACGTGGCTTTTGCTCCTTGGTCTTTTCGTCTTAATTCTTGGCCTTGCCTTGTTCCAAGTGGGAACTGAAACCGGGCTTTCCAAAGTCGGGGAATACATGGGCAGCTCTTTGTCCCAACAAGAAAATATTTTCATTGTCATCTTGTTTACCTTTGTTTTGGGCACCTTAATCACCTGTGCAGAACCTTCCATTCTCATCACTTCCAAGCAAGTCACGATTATCCCTGGGAACGAGTGGCTCAATACTTTTGTATTAATCGGAGGCATCGCCCTCGGCGTCGGAGTATTTGTCGTCATTGGCATTCTTCGTATCATTTATCACAAGCCTTTAAAACTTTGGTACTGCCTCTTCTACGCGATTGTTTTCATGATTATTTGTCTCATCGCGATGGATCCAAACAAAGCCAAACTCTTGCCGTTCATTTTTGATGCGGGCGGAGTGACTACCGGCAGTGCGACCGTCCCCTTCATCCTTGCATTAGGGGCTGGGGTTGCCGTGGTTCGCGGCGGCAAAAACGCGACGAACGACTCCTTCGGTTTGGTTGGCTTGGCTTCCGTTGGCCCGATTATTTCCACGGCAATTTTGGTCATGATCAAGGCCAATGTCCCCGATTATGTTTACCCCACCGCGGACACGAGTTCGATTGCAATGAAGTTTGCTAACGCCCTCTTCCCCATCAATGGAAGTTTGGGATCCATGATTGAGGTCTTGATTGCTTTGGCTCCCATTCTCGTCATCTTCTTCATCTACGACAAATTGTTCATCCACCTCCCCCGTCATTCCATTTTCAAATTGCTGATTGGCTTTGGAATCTCTTATGTCGGTTTGGTTCTCTTTCTCTCCGCGGCCACAGCCGTTATGACTCCGATTGGATATGTAGTTGGAGAAGAATTGGGCTTTAAACCCGCATGGGCCATCTTTTTCATCGCCTTCGTCCTTGGCCTTGTTACGATTCTTTGCGAGCCTGCCGTCCACGTTTTAACGGGCCAAATGGAGACCATTTCCGATGGGCGCATCAAGAAAACTTCAGTCTTGTTTGCTTTGTCTTTAGGAGTTGGCGTTGCCATTATGCTCGCGGCCATCCGCACCTACTACCGCTTCTCCATCCTTTATTATATGGTTCCGTTATTCTGCATCGCTTTGCTCTTATCTCTATTCACCCCTGATATTTTCACCGCGATGGCGTTTGACTCCGGTGGAACGGCTAGTGGTCCGATGTCTTCTTCTTTCATTCTTCCTTTAATCATCGGCTTAACCAAATCCAGCGCGGAAAACGCAGGTGTTGTTCCGGATTTTTATTCCAATGGTTTCGGCGTAGTTGCTTTAATCGCCACAACCCCAATCATTGCGATACAATTGCTTGGAATTTCTGCCAGCGTCAAAGCTTCGAACGCCCGCAGATACATGGCTCGCCTTACTTTCAGCAAGGACGATGCCAAAATCATTCATTTCGAATAAGGAGGCCACATGGGATTCTTTAGAAAAAAGAAAGAAATGCGACGCTTAGCGTCACTACCAGAAAACGACGGGGAAATTAAAAAGCTCTCCCTCTTCGTCACCATTGTTTCTAGGGGACAAGCCGATCCGGTCGTCCGTTTATTCGAAACGCTCGGGGTATCCGCTCAATTCATAGAAAATGGAGAAGGAACCGCCCAAAGGGAGATTCGCAATATCCTCGGCATTGAGGACGACCGCAAATCCATCGTCTTCTCCTTCATTAAACGCGACGCAATTCCCGAAGCGACCAAGGAGCTGGAGGCCTTCTTCCTCTCCTCACCCAAAAACAAGGGCATCGGGTATTCGATTCCCATCAATTCCTTAATTGGAATGCAGCTCTACCGCTTCCTCGCGGACACCCTATAATAAGGAGAAACCATTATGCAAACACCATTTGAAGTCATTCTCGTTCTCGTCAATTCTGGCTTCTCCGAGACCGTCATGAACGCGGCTCGCGAAGAAGGCGCGCACGGCGGAACCATCATCCATGCCCGCGGAACCGGAACTAAGGAAATGGAGAAAAAATACGGAATCATCATCACCCCGGATAAAGAAGTGATCATGATTCTTGTCAAATCCACGATCCGCGACGCCGTTTTAAGCGCCGTCTATCATGCGGCTGGTCTAGGAACCGACGGAAAGGGCATTGCCTTCTCCCTGCCGGTAGAATCCGTTGTCGGACTTAAATTCGACGAAGCAAGTGAAGCCACTGAGAAACAAAAGGAAGCCCCTTCTTCCCTTGCCGCCAAGTAAAGCTAAACCTCGCGGAGAGCATTAAGCTCTCCTTTTTTCTTTCGCCGATTGGAGTACAATAGCCTCATTATGAAAAAACAATTCGAAAAGCCATTTGACTTTAAAGGCGCGAAAGCCAACCTTTCCCGCGAGGGGTATTTTGAATTATTCGGGTTTACCATCTTCGACATCATCCACATCGCGATGGCAGTTGTGATTATCATTCTCGCTTGTGTAACGAAAGGCGAAGGATACTTGGACGAAATCGGCATGGAGATGCTTTCTTTGATCTTCGCCATCATCCTCATCGGATTTGTCGACGAGATGGCGGAAAAAGAAGAAAACGGCCATGGAAATCGTTATTTTACGTTCGCTTGGCTTGTTTGCTCTGGTGCTTTGCTCGCTCCGGAAGCCTTTCGCTTTCCTTTGCAAGTCGCCGGGCCCTTTGATGAAAATTCCGCGGTCTATTTTGTGAAATTTGGGTTCACTTGCCTTGGTATGTTCTTCTTCTTATTCTCCTTGTTCACCAAGAAGCATTCCGACGCCTGGTTTCTCTCCATTGTTTTGGGCGTGCTTTGCATCGGCGCGTCCATTCCTTTCAGCATCTGGAGTTTATGGATCGAAGAGGAGCCGATGATTGCAGGGGTAGAGACCGTTTCTTCCTTGGCCCCGATTGCCCCCATCGTCTTCACGTTCTTATCCTTCCACAAGAAAAGAAGGAACCCCCACATCCGTAAGGACTTGGCAAAACCGCAGGAAGAGCAAGCCGAAGAATAAAAATACGGGACTTGGCTGAACCCCAGGTCCCGTTTTGCTTCGGTTTTAAACCGCGTCAGGCTTGTTTGACAATGGTGACGACATAATATCCCTCGTCGTCCTCCAATTGCACCGTGATGCCGTCAGCGTTGCCGCATGGACTCAGCATCGCCTCTTGGGTGTCCTATTTCATTTCCTTGCGGTTAAGCATCTTCAAATACACGTTTTTGAAATGCCATTCGTCGATGAATCTTGCCTCAAATTCCGTAATGGTTTTGGTCATCTTTTTTCCTCAAGAAGGCGAATCGTCGACACAAAATCAGCCACTTGAAACAAGCGATAGAGTTCCGGTTTAACATCGTCATGAAAGAGATTGGGGAACGGAGCATCCGCAAATGCGAGGTTTAGGACCGAGGAAAGGTTATGCTGTCCTTTATCGTAATATATTATCGTGTCGTCAAACCCCGAAAAAAACGATTCATGATTATAAAGGAATCGTCTAAGATCCCTGAAGATGCGTCTTTGAAGGGACAGATAATCCTTGAATTCTCCCTTCCTATACTTGAACGTAACCCATTTGACAGGCAAAGCTGACGCGAAGACAAAGATGGATTGAAACAATTTCTTTCTCTCTTTCGGGTCGGCGTTGTCGAAAGGTTCTTCTCCACGCAGAATTGGCCCCGCGTGGAATACGGGAAGATGAACAATCTTCTCAATGTTACTCTTAACGCTCAAACGCTGATCATGAAAAACCATAGTGAAAATGTAGAATTCCGAAGAACCTTTTTTTCCGAATCCGTCGTCACCGGATTCATCGACGAATACAGACAGCAGTTTCTTTTCCATGGGCAAAATGAAAGGCGAGACTATCTCTCGCCGTGTTGATGGACCTTTCGGGCCCACATCAATTATACGAAAACCCAATTGAAAAACAACCCCAGTCCTTTTATCTAGGCCCATCGCGTATAGCGCAGTCCTGAATCATAGAACTTTAGCAGGATTCAAGCTGGTTCCGCTTATCCCGCGGAGATGGTAATCTAAGAGTCACGTAATGCGCGATTGTCATTTCGTGGTGCTTTGTACGAACTAGCAGCAACATAAATCATTTTTTGATCAACCCAACTCGGCATTTCGTCGTTTGTAGGCAGGGAGCGTTCTCTCACCACGCATCATAACCGCCCCTTCAAAAGCTTTTTTGCGCCTTTCATTCATTCAGCGAGTGCTCTTGCATCCTCTTCAATGGTCCACAGAAATAGCGGGACTTGGCAGAACCAAGCCCCGTTTATCTTTTGACTTTAAGCCGTGTCAGGCTTGTTTAACGACGGTGGCGATATAAACTTCCTCGCCATCATCGATTTGAACCGTGATGCCGCTGGCAGAGGCGCTTTTGACTGTTTTGATGGTTTCCATTTGGTCCTTCCACCCATCTTCGGGGAAGGAAAGGACTCCCGCGGCATAGGTCCAAGTGAAGTCATATTCGCCGCCATGGAATGAGGCTTTGAATTTGCCGGTTCCATCCGCATTAAAGACAAAGCACGGAACGTTTTCGTCTTCAGGCTTCCAAGTGCCAACAAGCCAAGAAACGTCCTCTTTTTCTTTTTTGAACGTCAACGAACGAGACATTGAATCACCCCCTTCATCGTCAAACGTAAGCTTAACCGTGAACGAGATAGCACTCGGATCAATGACGATGGATTTTGGGTTATCGATATTTGCTAAATAAGGCGATTTCCAATTGGAGAACGTAATAGCCACTCCATCGTAGGCCCAGCTAAACGTCGCCGTGTTTTCAAAACCTTCATCGAAAGACATCAGTGCACTGCCAGTTTTATCCTTATTGAACGTGAAGGAGGCGTCGTAGCTAGTACCGGAATAGCTCCATTTTCCAACGATCCAAGACGTATCCACTTCGGGGGCCGGCTCCTTGACCGTGATTATCACGGCTTTGCTGGTTTTAATGCTCGGGTTGGCAACGCTATGAAGAGTGATCTCCGCTGTGCCGGCCTTCAAAGCCTTGATTTGGACGCTCTTGCGGTCCGCGGCGATGGAAATGACTTTCACTACATCTGGAGCGCTAGAAACGGCCTCAAACGCCTCCAAAGAGGCTTCGGGATAGAATTCCACGCGGAGATTCGATGTATCACCGGGTTTAAGCGTGGATTGATCCGCGTAGAGATAGAGGGCTGTTAAGGCGGGGCTCGTTACCGTAACGGTTACTTCCTTCGTTATTTCTCCTAAAGGATCGGAAATCGTAAGCTTCGCGCTTCCGGGTTTAAGAGCTTTGACCGAACCCGTGAAGGAATCCACGGAGATCACTTCTGGATCCGAGGTGGCGATGATTTTGATGTCGCGATCATTGATGGCAGTTGCAGGCGAGACTTTCTCCAAATGGAGGTTCACATAAGATCCTGCTTCTGCTTTTAAGTTGTTCGCTCGGTAATCGCTATAGGAAGAAACGTAGAATTCATCGATGGAGGAAACAAAATACGGGGCGGGGTCAAATTCGGCTCCGCTAGGTTTTTCAGAAAGCAGCTCGGCGATTTTAACGCTGGATTGTTCTGGCCTTTGATCCGTATCAATCGGGGCTTTTTTCTCCGCGTCGAAATTGTCCTCCCCCCACTTATTTTGAGTTAACGTTCCGCCCAAGAAGGCATTGGTTGCAGTTTCAAAACGGAGGGCACCTTCTAAAATCGAAGTTCCGCCTAGATAGGAGGAAAGGGTGGCCGTATATTCCGTTCCCGCTTCTTTCACCGATAAGGATGGATTATGTTCGAACAAAGACGTTAACGAATCTTGGAACCAATTCGCGTTATAACGGGGCTCGAAAAGTTTTTCTTTCCATGCGGATTCCGCGATTTGGGTATTGCTATCGGTGACTTCAGCCACGATGTGCTTTTTTCTTGCATGAACGCCGACATAATTTTCGATATCAAAGAAATCATTTCCCCGCTTTCCTTGATAAATCATCATATTCACAACCCCTTCTTCTTCGAAGGTGGCTTTCCCGCTGACCCAAAGGTCATTTTCAGAGAAGAGAACACGGCCATTGGCCTTCGCATCCCCCTTCTCTTCAAAGTCAAAACCGCAATAAGAGGTGGCTTGGACATTAGCAAGGATCTCTTCGACGGTCGAGGGCAAGGTCGAAGCGGAGGTTTCACTGGTTTTTTGAGAAGCATCCGTATCTTTCGTGTTAGACGAGGTGACGTCTCCTTGATTTCCGCCACAGGCAACAAGGCCCATAACGGCAGAAACGCCTAGAATCAATAACGCTTTCTTTTTCATGGAATTTCTCCTTTAAAAATCAACGGGTACCACGGTTTCATCAAAAGAGCCATAAGTGAGCGTCGCGGTGCCTTGAACCATATTTTGGTAATCGTAATAATCGATTTCCGCGTTCATGAACGCGCCTTTGGCGTCCAAATTGAAGCGGAGTTCCGAAACAAAGGAGGCATAATAGCTGGCTTCCGTATAAGGAACGAAGAGCAAAATGACGTTTTTCTCAATGCCGGGACGGCAAGTAAATTTCTTCCCGTCCTCGGAGACGAACAATTCTGGGGCAAAGGAGCTAAACGAGGGGAATAAATCGGATTCCGAAATCGGATTCTCATCGTAAATCGTCACTTTTTGTTCGCCAGAAGAATTGGTGGTAACGGAAAATTCATAGAATCCGGTCCCCACTTTGGTAGCGCCATAGGAACTTGCCCCATCCGTCGCATCGCTATAGACACACTCGGGGGTCGCGTAATAATGGCCAACGGCCTTGCCTTCTTGCGTTTCCAAGTTCGTCGTCACCGTGTAGTTCTTGCTCTTTAGCTGACGGCCAAGGTTATATAAGCCAAGTTCCAATGTATCGTGGACGCTTTCATGGGCGTAGGGTTTGATATCGGGGATCTTGCCGACTTCGCCCCAGTTAAAATGAAGTTCAAGTCGTTGACTGCTATAGACGCCACCGATCGAAGTCGAAGCCGAACTGGTAAAGATGGTAACATCGCTTAATTTTCCGTCCTTTAAATCAAACAGGACTTTTTGTGCGGAAATGCTTTGTTGCGTTAAAGACAAAGCGAAGGTTTTGGCTACCTGGGGTTTCAAAAGGAATTGACCATTTAGCGAGACGAAATCCGAATATTTAAGGGTTTTCATTGGGGAATCGAAATGCTCTTTGAAAACCAAGGATTTACCCGTAGAAGAACTCTTAACGACATCGTCCATCACTTGGTTTTGAACCGTTAAACCACGACGGTAAGTTAAACCGTCTTCTTTGGCAAAATAGGTGGCGGATACCGTATCGTCAAAAGGATGGCCGTCGCCGATATCGTAATGGTAAACGACTTCGCTAGAAAGGATGCCTTCGCTGAAAACGTTATGAAGTTCATAACTAGCGAATTCCTCTCCTCCTTTTTCACTAGTCAACGCGTCAAAAGCAGTATAGGCGGTTCCGGTAATTCCAAAGGAGTTTTCTCTGGCGAAAGCCAATGCATCCGCCAAGCCCGTTCCACGTCCGCTAGAAGAAGCATCGCCGCCACAAGAAGCTAGAAGAGTTACAGAGGCAAAAGATAATGCAAGAAATGAGGTGATTTTATTCATATCTTCTCCTTAGTCTTGAATCGGCAACGCCGGCAATTTCGTGGTTCCGATATTGGTTAGGGAATAAGTGAAAGTGTCTTCGTATGAACCCGCCGCATCGAAGGCAACGGTTCCCCAAGAAGTAATTTTGTTTTCTTCGTTGAGCTTAAAGAACACTTTTTTCGCAACATAATACGCGTCTTGGCGATCGAAGAACGGCGAAGTGATTTTGCGGATACCGTCCACAACACTTCCATTGGTCGTAGAGAAGGAACCATCCTTCCCCTTAACGAAGAATTCCGGGGCAAATCCTAAGAAATTCGGCTCGAGTTGAGCTCGGGTTTGTTTCCAATATTGCGAAGTCTTTTCCGTGAAATAGGTCACTTTGCCCATGTCTTTTCCGGTAACGTAATGTTTGTAACGATAATATTCGCCGTCGTCATGCTTTTCGTAACCGATTTTATAGGTATCTAGAGCGGCGCGGAATTCGCTGTAGAAACCATCCGCCGTCGCATAGTTATCGTATTGACCGCCATATTCTCCGCTCGACTCCTCATCCACTGCGTGGATCGTGTAATTCCCACCAGAAATCGTTTGCTGGAGATCCGTTAAAGCAGCTTTAAGGGTATCGTGTTCATCGCGATGGGCTTTAGGCTGAATTTCCGTTTTTTCAATATCGCCGGGGAAAATAAGACGGAAAGAGGCATCGTAGAAGAATTCTGAAGCGTTATAAAGGCCATCCGAACGTGGTTCAGTGGTAATGACAACGTCAGCAAATTTCCCATTGGACATGGAGAAGGAAACATCCAAAATGTTGGTGGGGTAGAAGTGATATTCGCTGATACTGGCGATGCCCATCATTCCTTCAAAAGATTGCAATTTTTCCGTTAAGTAATAACGCCCTTCTACTAATTCAAAATCGCTAACTTCCAAGTTCGCAAAGGGATTGGAAAGGTATTGTTCATAATTCAAAGGCCCTTTTTTGCTGTCGGCAACTGCCGTATCTCTGGGGGCAACGAATTCGGCGTTTTCCACCGTGTTTTCCAAAGTCAAACGATCGAAACTGATATTGCCGGCTTCATTGGGGACGAAGGTGTAATCATAGGAAACGTCATAATCCAGCGATTCCCGGTAGGTTTTCTTCCATTCTGCAAATCCTTTGCCAATGGTCAAATCCACCGTTCCTTCGTCGTAAGAATCTCCATCATTCACATAAACTGAGGTCAAAGACCCCGAAAAAGCGACGGATTTTTGAGCAAGCGTCAAAGCTTTGGCCAATTCGCTTTCATCCACGGATTCGCTGGTTTTGCCGGATTCGCCTCTGCATGAAACTAGCGAAAGGACTAAGGCTGTCGAAAAAATAACTAAACGATTACGATTTTTCATTTTCTGGTTCACTCCCATATCCGCTTGATTTTGATACAAGGAAAAGGATTGTCAATAGAACTTTTTATAAATCGGCCCTGGTCTTAACAAATAAAGGCAAAATTAGTAGAAAAAAGTTATTCCACTTCTTCCGATTCTCTATCCTCGTCGGCGTCCTGCATTCCAATGGATTTCGCGCTTGAAATCTCATCGGACTCGAAGTCGATGAAATCGATTTTTTGGACTTTTTCAAAGCGCTGACCGATTTTTTGAACCGTTGTATCGAAGCTTCCGCTTTTCTTCGTAAGGTTTTGAATCCCGTCGTTTAGGCTCTTCCAACGAGGGATGAAGCGCTTGAACTCGGTACCCAAAGCATTGAGGTGTTGATTAATTTCAGCGATGCTCTTGCTCTTTTTGGCGTCAATTTGAATGACACGGAACGAGGCAAGCAAAGGTTGAAGAATCGTCGGAGAAACCAATACGACATTCTTCTTTTGGGCATAATCGATTAAATCGGGGAATTCGTTATGGATATAGGCAAAGACGCCATCGTTAGGAACAAACATAATGGCATTCGAAATCGTTTTTCCTTGAATAATGTATTTGGAGGTCTCGTCGATTCGTTGACGGGTCGCGGTTTTGAAGGCGCTGCGGGCTTGTTTTTCTTCGTCTTCGCTTAAATGGGCGGAACGGTCAAAGAGTCGATCGTATCCCGTTAACGAGAATTTGCTATCGATGCAAACCATTTGATGGTGAGTTTCTCCATCGAGAAAAATCACAGCATCCGGCTTTAATTGAGACTCTTCTCCTCTCGCTTCCTGCAAGATGTATTGGGTGTCATACAACGTGCCTTTCGAACCCTGGAATAGATTGTCTAATAGCAGTTCCAACTGGAATTCCCCATAACGGCCGCGTGTTTGATTGTTGGATAAAACATCCTTTAAGGAAGTAATTTCCTGTTGAAGACCGTCAATGCTTTTTTGGGCTTCTTGTACCATGCCTAGTTGCTTTTGGAGGTTAACCATGGACTCCGACGTGCCTTTAAATCCGTCCGACAAGGTCTGATTCACCTTTTCGTTGATGGATTTCATCGATTCATCCAATTTGAGGTTCATCGCATTGATTTGGGCTGTCACCGTTGCCCCAATGGTTGTTTGGAAATCATTGAGACGTTTGGTGTCGGATTCCATCAAATCCTTCATCGATTTTTGCATGGCGTTCATCTGTTCCATGTTTTTGGAGGTAATATCCCCAAAACGTCTGGCAATCGTCTCATTGATGGCCTGGACCTGAGCATTTAAGTTGGAATTAACCGTTTGTTGAAAAGCATTCATTCGTTGATTGTCCGACTCGGATTGAGTCTGCATAGCTTTAGCAATTTCTACCATTTGGCCTTTCAAGCGGGCTTCTGTTCTTGTTTCGATGTCGTCGCTAAGGCTTTTGATGTTCGCCTTAATTTCCGTCGAACTTACAATTTGACTCTTTTCTAAATCCTTTAAGGCTTGCGGATCAATACCTGAATCGGAAGTTCCTGTTCGTTTAAAAATCAAAACGAGCAATAAAGCTATCACTCCAATAACAGCAATCGAAGCAAGAATTAAAATTGCAATTTCCATCTACATGGCTCCTTTCTCCTTGTCCTTCCATTGTAGGGTGAAAATTCAATTCGCCAAGGGATAGGAAAGAAAAAAAGCGGATTATGTCCGCTTCCCAATGACTACTTATTTCGCCAGGCCCTTCTTCTTTAGATACTCATATAGTTCTACGCCCAGTTGATGGTGTCCCTTCACGTTGGGGTGTAGCCCATCCACATAAAACTCGCTAGGTCCAGCAATTCCTTTCGGCGGGGCCGGAAGTTTAGTTTCTAAATATTCGATCCCGAAATCATCACATTCTTGGCGAATAGCCTCACGATACTCTTCTAGCGGAGGGAAATTCTTCCAAGATTTGCTTCCATCCCCATGAACACTATCCTCGTCTTGGCGGGGAGTGGGGATCACAAAACAAATCCGATCCTTTTTAAGCCCTTTTTTGGTTAATAAATACGTGATTAATTCGTGAAGAGCCCCATAAAACGTCCATCTGGTCTCATCGCCCATTTGGCCCAATTCCGCATCTCCATGGCCAAAATCGTTGGTCCCGCCGAACACGAACAGGAAATCGCAAGGATTCATCCAACGCGCTCGAAGGATAAATTCTTCGTCCGGATTATTGTTCGTGCTGGCATGTTGTTTCGCAATGCGCGTCCCGCCTACACCGTAATTCCCTTCTTTTGCTTTGGCCAAGCGGCAGCAAACGGCGGAATAAATATTTTCGGGGCAGTCGGCTCCGGCGCCTTCCGTGATCGAATCGCCGAGAAAATTAATGACGAGAGGTTTCATAAAATTATTCTACCTCAAACCATGTCTCATTTTGTTTCAGATTATTCGCTTTTCACGTCGAGAAAAGCCGATACAACAAAAAACCGAACCCACAAGGAGTTCGGTACTTTGCAATTGGTGACCCGTACGCGGTTCGAACGCGTGAATGTATCCTTGAAAGGGATATGAGTTAACCGCTTCTCCAACGGGCCACAAGATGGCGCTCAGCATAGGGTTCGAACCTACAACCGATCGGTTAACAGCCGATTGCTCTACCGTTGAGCTAGCTGAGCGCATTGCGCAATAAATCGCGCTTGAAAATATTAGGTGTTAGCAAAACTAAATGCAAGAGGAAGATGAAGGGAAAAATCGAATTTTTTCATTTTTGGCTTCTTGCGCGAAAAAAAGGCGCCTAATTTCAGCGCCTCGATGAGAATCTAACGGAGATTATTTCAATCCCTTTTCCGCCAAACGGCGGGCAATTTCGGCATAAAGTTCGCCAACCGTTTTGATACCGGTTAGTTTTTCGGCGTCTAGGCCGACCCCATAACGATCTTCAAGATCGAAGGAGAGTTCCATTACGTCTAAGCTATCGAGTCCCAAATCCTTCAATGATTTGGTTTCCTCGACGGTTTTCATGCCGAGTTTTTCCGCGAATGCGGCTTTGATTTCATCTAATTTGGTCGTTTCCATATGCAGCCATTATAGCAAAGCCGCGATGGAATGTAGAGAAAAAGCGATTTGGCTATATCCGCATCGCCTTTTCCATTTTAATTAACCGTTATAAGCAACAGTCTTAGGGGCTTGGAGATAACTTTCCTCGCTATTGACCTTTTGGGTGATGGACGAGGTGTCGTGATTAATCGCGGCGGTAATGACGCCCGCGGCGGATCCAAAGACGACGAGAAGCATAAGCAAACCTAAGAGCTGACCTTTAATTTCTGACATTATTGTTACTCCTTTCAGAATTATTTCGGTGCGATATGAAGGAATAACCCCTTTTCTTTCTTTTTATCAGCCATCGGCAACGAGGCTGATTTCAGAATCGACCCTCTTTTCGATGGTCTCACTTGTTTTGGTGAAAACACCCATTAAGGTTCCACCGATAGCGCCAAAAACGGCTAAAACAAGCAGCATCCCAAGCAATTGGCCTTTTATCTCAGACAATTCAACACCTCCCTTCTAATTTTTATAGAAACCAACGACGCAGCTTCGCGTAACCGCGATCTTCATCGTGGATTTCTTAATCACAAGCGGCTGGTACTCCTTCTCCAGCCGGTAAACGTAGGTCTCCCCAATAGCAGGGGTACCACTGGTAACGGATACGAAATTTGCTCCGTTATTTTCAACAAAACTCAAGGTATCCTGGCTGATTTGACCTTCGCGAGATATCCTCTGATTCACCGTCAAGCTCATCGCGTCCAGAGTTTGGTAGGTGGCATTGATAAGGCACAGGTCCCCACCAAGAAGAAAGACGGAAACCAAGAAGACCGTGGATAAAAGCATGGCCAATTTATAAGACATTCATTGTTTCCTCCATGACTTGCAAAAGCGTTAGCGACAACGTAATCATCGAGATGGCGCTGCCGGCTAGAGGCAAGAACGATAAGGTTTGCAACCTTTCGAGTCGTTTTTCCTTTTCTAATACGTGTTTTTGATCGCTTAGTTTTTGAAACAATCGATTGAACTGGGCGACATAAAGGCCGCCCTGCCCTTCTTCTACCATTTGATAGACGGAAACCATCACTTGCTTTACGGCAACGTCGGGGAAGAAAGAAGCAAACTGAGCATAAGGCTCAACGCTTTTATCTTGCTCAATATCTTCCAGCAATTGACCGATTTTTCCTTTTAAATCGTCAGAAGCAAATTCTTGCAGGGCTCCCAAGGCGCGAAAAACAGTAAATCCATCCTCCACGTAGATGCCAAAAAAAGTAAAGAGGGAAACAAATTCGTCCATCCGCTGCTGCTGACGTTTTAGAATCGTTCGAGCATACCGGCTGAAATAAAGATAAACGAAGAAAATCCATCCGATTAAAGGCAATAAAAGGTAATAACTCCCGCCAAGAAAGAAATACAGTCCGATCTCCAACCCCACAAAAACCAAACTCAGAAGTGCGAACTTGAGCATCTCGCGCCCAAAGCGAAGACCGAGTTCCGCCATTTGTTTTTTAATCTCTTTCACGAACACGCCCTCCTTTTTTGAAAATTTCCGTTACCCGAATTTCCGTATAGAAAGACCCATAAATGAGCAAAGAAATAAGCATGAACAGGAAATAAACCATTAAGCATCCAAGATAGACGGGGCTATGTTTAATGCTGGCGAAGAAACTCGATAGTCCGAAGCGAAGGAAAACCACAATCCCCGTAGATACCGCCCAAAGCAAAAGGTATTCGAGAAGATTTCGCGCCCCTGTTTTTTCTTTTTGACGATTCGTTTCTTCTACGCGGGTCACTTCTTCTAGCAACGATCCGCTTAACCGCAAAACATCGCCGCCTTGGTTTGCATATAAATCCAGAACGCGTAAAAACATGGTATAGATGGAGGCCGAGAAGTAATCTTCCATATATTTGGCCTTCTCTAGCGGATCCATTTCTTGGATGGCTTCTACCACTTCTTTAAGTTTCCCCGTTGCTCCTTCGGTGGCGGAGTCAAAACTAAGCCCATAAGAGTGAGTAGCCGATAACGAAATAATATAGGAATTGATAAAGCGGTAGGCTTCGTGGGATCTTCTTTTTCGATCCACATATTTGTCTAGCATCGGGACAAGGCCTAGAAGGGTGATAAGCAGATAGGCGACTAGCACCACGCCAGTAACGATCCAGTTTTCGCTTGCGGCATAGCAAGCAAAAGCAAGAAGCAAATCCACGACGATTCCCGGAATCAAATACGGGCTCATAATAGGTCTCCTTTTCGGGACGAAAGCATTCGAATAGAACGCGTGGATTCTTCCATTTCCCCCACTTCATCGATATAACGAACCACCCTGCCATCGCGAAACACTTTTTTGAGGTAAACCACCAAAGAAAAATGGTGATAGACATCCGTAAGAACCTCATCGAAAACAAGCTTGTCATTGGCCATAAGGGCCATGCGGGCAATTCGCTGGGGGACAGAGTAAATATCCTTTGCGTGAAGCGTGGTCATAATGGGGTGACCGCTCATCACGCAGTTCAAGGCGTCCAACATCTCAGCCCCACGGCTTTCCGCGATCAAAAGATAGTCCGGATTATTTCGAAGGGCATTGCGAATCAATGAGGGGAAAGAAGCATCTTTAATCCGATCATCTACCAGCCAACTGGTCAAATCCAAATGGGAGGAGGAACGGCTCATTTCTAACTCTTCGACATTATCAATGACGATGACGCGAGTCGCGGGAGGCAAATGCATCAATAAGTATTTTTGAAGTTCCGTCTTCCCTGCTCCGGTTTCTCCGGCGATGACAATGCTTTTTCTTTGGTGAATCGCATCCATGAGGATCGGACGAGACCCTCCCCAAAACTCTGTATCGTCATCCAAAATGGCGCTTCCTTCTTTTCCAATACGCAGTGAGAAGGAATAAGCGCGTTCGTCTTTGACGCGAACGATGGACAAGAAAGTCGCGTTCAAACGATATCGAGAGAAACTGACGTCGAGAATTGGATTCATATAGGAAAACTGTTTGTCGCTAAAATTGGCGATTTGACGCAGGAAATCCCCTACGGCGGAATTGGCTATTTCCTTTTCGTATTTTTGTCTCCCTAAAGCAGAATCTTCGTAATAGAGCGCTTCCCCGTTGAAACTAATATCCGTTACGGTTGGTACTTGGAGCAGTTCAGACAAAAAAGAAGATTCCAAAAATGCAGTTAAACGTTGATTGGTCGTCATGCATGATCCTCTGTGATTTTTTCAATCCGGAACGAAGCCGTTTTATTGAGGATTCGAAATCCTAAATCAGCACGAAAAGCAATTTTTACCGACGAATACCCATTGGTATAGGGGATTCGATTGCCAAGAGTTACCGTGTAGGTGGTAGACCGACTATAGGGAGCCATGTTGTTTTTTACATAATCCCCTAAAGAGGCATTCAAAGCCCCCGAATCAAAATGAGGAATCGTGACATATTGGTTGCTATCAAAATTGGAGACGCTGGTCTCGATGACGGCCCCATATAATCCAAGAAAGCCTCGGTTCCATCCGCTCCAATTAAACCCTTGAATGAAGGTGGAAAGGGACACAAGCAAGAAGCATCCGGCAAAAAGCAATTCTCCCATGATTAACGACCTCCTAATACGACTCGATACGTTCCTTGGCTTCCCGCAAGGCCGTATTGATGGTTGACATCATAGGAGCGGACCCGAATCCAATCTTTTTCATTCAATAGAAAATCAAGCTGCCAGGAGTAAAGGGAACTGGATTCCCCCGTTCCTAGCGGCATGGGCAGATAGCGAGTGGCTATCTCCTTTTTCGATTTAGGAGCTCCTTTTCGCAAAGCCCCGGTAGAACGATTCAGTGAGAAGGAATTGCTTAAGAAAAATTTGGTTTTTCCCGATATATGAACCGGGGTGAGATAGAAACCAAAAGACGATCCAGATGCATCCATTTTGTCCGCGACTTTTGCATATTCTTTCCCATGTCCAAACACGGTGACGGAAGCATCGGAAACCCGTACTTGCTCTTCTCCATTGTTCTCCTTGCGGATTCCACTGATTTCCATCTGAAAAGCTCGTAAATATTGCGATGAATTGGAGGAGAGGTTCCCGAATTTATAAATAGGGGTTAACGGCATCAGTTTTTCAGCCTTATTGAAATCGTAGGAACTGCGGCCAGGATCAAAGGTTGAATCCGCGGTTACGACAAAAGGATTTTCTTTCGTGTAATAAGGTTCGCCAGGTCCATGGTGCATCGTTTTACGAATCACGATTTGCGAACTTTGATTTTGGTCGAATCTCCCTTGCAAAACAAGATCGACATTCCAAGTCGAATAAGAGGCGATTCCGTTCGTTGGGAAGCTCTTGTTCAAAGTGAAATGAGCCCCGCCTTTTGAAATGGTAAAAGGGATTTCACCATTAGCAGGCCCATAAGTAAAAAGAGTCGTGGAAAATTCCATCAAAGTGAGGGTATACCGAATGAAGGTTACCGGCTTAGACGTCGTTGCCCAGCAATCAAAATGCAACCGAGCCGGTTGTCCTTTCACTACTTCATCCATCCAAAATTTATAGGAATAAAGTGGGGCTTCTTGAATAACGGCAGAGGCACAGGCCAAATAGGCAAACGGCAACGCTAAAGCTAATATTCCTTTCTTCATGCAAGCACCCCCTCATCATCGGCGAAGCAGATTAAATGAACGATCAACGACTTTTCCAGGGCGTTGAATTCCTTCGTGGAAACATCGGGCAAATACCAAAAAGGGTAATAAGTTCCATTTTCCAATAGATTGATAATCAAAATTTTCCGTTCCAAAGGATTCAATTTCCAAAAATAAGTCTTCACTCGAGAGAGAAACCTCGCCTCGGGCGTATGGCTTTTTTCGGCTAAGAACTCATCAGATAGGTCATAAATATGAGAACAAGAAGGCTTGCCTAGCTTGACTAGACTAACCCCATATAATTTTTGGACCTTTTTCTCTACGTCCATCCGATTCAAGAGATAGTTCATTTTTGCTTCCTCCACGTATACTTAGAAGGTGAAAAAAAGAAAATTTTGTCGAACTATTTTTTCGGTTTCGGAAAAAGAAAAGGCGCGATCGATTAAATCTCTATAAAAAATTTACAATTATTTTTGTTGGTTTCCACCGAGCAATTCTCTTTGTGGTATCATACCTCAACTATGATTTTACTCGTTGGTGCTAGCGCATCCGGAAAAACGGAAATTGCGAAATATTTACAAGCTCATTACGGCATTAAAAAGGTGATTACTCACACAACTAGACCCATGCGAAGCGGGGAAAGACAAGATGTCGATTATCATTTCGTTAGCAAAGAGCAATTTGATCAATTGAAAAAGGAAGACTCCTTTGTTGAAACCACGCACTATAATGGAAACGAATATGGGTCTTCCAAAGCGGAAGTCGCCGACGACAAAGTCCTTATCGTAGACCCAGTCGGATTACAAGCCTTCATAAAATTGAACAATCCAAGAATTATTACTTTTTTTCTAGATGCTAAAGAGGAAACTCGTCGAAAAAGAATGGCGCAACGTGGGGATGAAAAATCCGCTATTGAATCCCGAATTCAAAACGATAAAAAAGAATTCGATTTAAGCCGTATCGGCCATCCAGATTTTATCTTAACAACCGATCAAGACAGCGTCGAAAAATTATCCAACGACATTTTAAATCTTTATCAGCAAAAGCTTAGTCTTCTTTAACAATACGCCGCGGGTGATAAACGATTTTAAATTCATCCACCGTATAGGCAGAAGCTTTTAGGACGCTAATGGTAAGTTTTCCGTATTCCAAGGAATCCCCCACTTTGCCAAATCTACCCAGCTTATCATTAAACCAACCGGATAGGGTTTCGTAGTCTTCATCAATCTCTTCTTCGTCCAAGTGAAAGGTTTCAAAAAATTCGTCAATAGACATACGTCCTTTGGCGTAATAAATGTTTCTTCTTTCCCCTTTTCTCACCGTTAAATCAATGGGCTCGGATTCGTCCCACAATTCACCTACCAATTCTTCTAGAATATCTTCTAAGGTAACGATTCCTTCTGTTCCACCATATTCATCCTTGACCACAGCAATATGATGCTTGCTCTTTTTCATCAATTCCAAAATCGTTGAAATTTCCATGGTCCGCGGAACTTCAAGAATTGGAAGCATCAGACGATCAAAGGACAACTTTTGCCCATTGATAATCGCTCTTTGTAGCCCCTTGACGGGAATATAGCCAATGATGTGATCGTAATTTTTCCGATAAACAGGAATGCGAGAATGGCGGAATGCCCCTTCTTTTAACACGTATCGATTCAAATCTTCCGTAATTTCAATTCCTTCAATACGAACGCGTGGCGTCATAACCTCGTAAGCACAGGTGTCTTTAAATTCGATGGAGTTTTGAATAAGTTCGCTTTGGTCGTGATCAATAAATCCTTCATCTTCAATATCGTCGACCATCGCCTGCAGTTCTTCATCACTAGCGGGGGCATCCGCAGGCGCAAACTTTAAAAGAGGCTTAGTCATGAGATTCGCTATCCAACTAACCGACTTGGAAATCGGGAAGAAGGCGTATTCGAAAACAAGGAGGACAGGAGCGGACATCATCGCGATACGATAAGAAAAATTCTTTCCAAAAGCTTTTGGAAGAATCTCGCCAAAAACCAATAACACCGCCAACATAATCAACGAAATATAAGTGGAACTCATAGGATTATGGGAAAATGGTTCCAACAAAGAAAGAGCCGCTGCAAGAGAGGACGCAAGAATATTAACGAGGTTATTGCCGAATAAGACCGTTACAATCGTCTCATCGTATTTTTCCGCGTAACGGAATGCTCTCTTAGCTACGGAGGACCCTTTGTCCATCGCCGCTTTCAATTTTCTTTTGTTCACGACGGAATAGGCCATGTCGCACGAGGAAAAGAATGCAGAAAAAACAAGTAAAACCACAATCAGTACAAGATACAAAATGACTTGGGGGTTCATTTCTTTCCCTCCTGAAGTGGGGCAGTATTCTCGCCGATGTTACCAACCAATTCTTCCAGTACGTCTTCGGTAGTCACCATACCGATTATTTTCTTGTCTTTGCGAACAAGAGCAATTTGAGTGTGGTTCTCTCTAAAGCCATCAATTAGGTCATCGATTTTAACGTTCGGTTTAACAAAATAAGGCTTTTGCACATAAGGCAAATAGGAAACGCTAGGATCGTGCAAGTAAGCGGCTAGGAAGTTTTTAACAACAAGAACGCCAATCATGCGATCCGGCGTTTGATAATAAATCGGAATGCGCGAATAGGGGCATTTCTTCAAGAATTCAATAACAGCTTTCGTGGTGAGCTTTTCGCCATTCAGCATGGTCATACGGCTCAACGGAGTGAGAACTTCGCGGATTGCCGTATCTCCAAAGTCGATTGAATTGACAATAATATCCGATTCGTTTTCTTCCAGTTCCCCTTCTTTCTCCTTCCTCTCAATTTCCTGCGCAAAATCCTCATCAGTAAAATCTGCCTCGGGTTTTGCACGGAAAATTTTACGCGTTAGCCATTCAAATCCACGAAAAACAAGAGAAATTGGAAAGAATAAAATGACAAAGAATGCTGTTGGGAAAGCTATAATTCTCGCCACAATGTTCGGAGCCCTTTTAGCTACGAACTTAGGAATGGTGTCGCCAAACATAAAAGTAATAATCGCCATGATAATGGAAGCGATTAGGGATACCACGGAATCATTTAAGATGCCGTGAAACAAATGCAAGAATAAAAACGTGGATACCGTGGATATCAAAACCGCAAACAGGTTATTCCCAATTAAAACGGTGATTAAAGTAGTTTCAAAGTGCTCGTATAACTTTACGATTAGCTTCGAGGAAGTCTTTCCATCTTCGGCTTCGATTTGGAACTTATATTTATTTAGGCAAGCAAAGGCTGTTTCAGTAGCGCTATAGAATGCGCTCATCAACAAGAAGAAAAGTAGCAGGATGATACTAGCCCAATCAGGGAGATCCATCCAACCACTTCCTTTCCGCCGAAAATTCAGCCCGAAGATATTAGCAAATTTCTAGAAAAATATAAAGAGGTGCTTCTTTTACACCGTCTACGGAATAAAAAAAGCGGGCTCGACAGCCCGCATAAATATAAGGAATTAGTCTTCGTCCGAATCATCCATGGTTTCGGTATCCGGCTCTGGAATTTCATCAATCCAATTTTTGGTTTCTACTGTTCCTTGCTTCAAACCATTTTTCTTCATGACATCGGAAATCAAATCCTTCGCTCGCTTCATCGAAAGGTCACTCTTCACCTTGAATACGAGAGGGATATCTGCGTAAACCTTCTTATGGCTTACATCCTGAATGGGAAGTGGAGAATTCGCATAGTCTTTGGGATTTAAAGCAAAATAGAGCTTTAAGGTTTTGCCAGCAACCGTAATGCGAACAAAGGTGACTTTGTGCAAGCGGAAGGTATCCCCTTTGTTGGAAATTCGGCTCTTCACCCCGTAAGACATAATTTCCGATTTCAATTCATTGTAATTTTTCGCCATGCTGGGTTCGGCGGATTTCATTCGGGTTTGGAACGGAATACGAATGATTTTATCGTGGGGAGGCAAATCGGGATTCACGGCGCCAACCACGCGAGGCTTCGAGACATCTTCTTTTTCTTCCTTAGGGGCAGGGGCAGGTTCTTCTTTTATTTCCTTTGCCACCTCCACCGGCTTATCCGTGGAGGAGGAAAGAACCACGGTAATTGGTTGAACTTTCGTATCGGCTAACGGAGGTACATCTTTCATTTCTTGGCGGATGATTTGTCGAACAGAAGCCGCGGTAAGAGTTTCGCGACTCTTGCTATCTCTCCGATCAAATTCTTCTTTCATGATTCCTCGAATGTCTTCTGCAGTGAGGCCGGGTTTTGGGTCTAGAAACTTCTCGGCAGGGATTGCTTTATGAATTTCTTCGAAAATCATTTTGCGAATATCTTCCGCTTTTAAAGACTGTTCCTCTTTTGTTGGAACTTCGATCGGTTTTTCAACAGGTGCCGGGGTTAATTTTGCCTCGGCAATAATAGAACGGACATCCGCTTCGGTTAAAACGCTTGGGGCAGGCTTGCTTTCATCCTCGATGATGATATCACCCTCTTTACCAGCATCGTGATTCTTCCGTAGTTCTTCGGAAAGAATCTTGCGAACATCTTCCGCGCTTAACGGTTTTTCCTCTTTTGAATTAATGGGAGAAGGAACCGAAATGATAACGGGTTGCTTTTCTTCCTTCGGCAAAAGTTCTTCGCGCACAATCTTGCGGACGTCTTCCGCGCTTAAAGGTTTTTCTCCCGAGATAGCTCCTTGAATTTCAGAAACAGGAACGGTGGAGGAAGATGGCTTAGGGCTGGCCGTAGCATCAGGAGAATACGTATTGATATATTGGACAAGAAGAGGCCCCTGAATTCCACTAGGGTTCGGCGTGAAAGTAGAGGCGGGAATGGTGGAGGAAGATTCGACAGCAGGCTTCGAATGGTCCGTTTCCTTATCCTCATTAGGGACGCTTGCTTCATCGTCATGAACAATAATAACGGAGGGGCCGGCGGCAGACACCTCTGGCTTAGAAGCAGCGGCAGGTTTTGCCTTCGGACGAATTTTCTCCTTTCCAGAAGCGGACATATCAATGACGTAACCGATAGAAGAAAGAAGGAAGCCGAATATGCCAAGCAAAACGCTTACCAATATAAACACGGTCCATCCATTGCCCAATAAATGAGCCTTTTTAGCATAGATGACAAGGCCAACTAAACCATAAGGCCCCCAAGAAGAGAAACTGTCTGCCAGGGAGGAGAAGTTCGATCCAAGAGCCCAAAATGGTTCTTTGGTTAAATCCCATCCAGGTTGGAAGGCCAAAGCGCAAAAAAATAGAAAGGTTAAGAATTCAACCAGGAATAGAATCAATCCTCCAATGGCGGCTTTTCTCTTCCGCAAAGAGGCAACGAAAATCCCAGCAATCCAAAAACACAATAAAATGACAAAGACAACCAGCCAAAGCACTTGGATAAATTGAACGTTGGGGAAGGAAAATAGGCCTTTAAAAAGTTCCCCAAATCGGGAGCCAAGCCCCGTCAAGGTGTAAAGAGCATCCGGGCCCATGAATAACGGAATCAGGAAAAGTAGGCACATCGCGAAAATAGAAATTCCGAAGCCCACTAGAGATAAAATTAGAGATGATTTTTTCATACTTCCTCCAACACTTGGCTTTGGCAAATTATATAGTTCTCTTGCGTGCGCGTAAAGCCTTTAAAAAACGTGCAAAAACGCAATAAAATAGAAATATATTAGGTTTTTGCACAATTAATTTATCAAAAATGAAAAGAAAAAATGAGCCGGAAAAGCTCATTTCCATGGATTAAAACAGAAAATTAGGCAACGAATTCCGCTTTTTCAATAACCACTTTTTGTAGGGGGCGATCGTTTCTGTCGGTCTTCGTGGAAGCAATTTTATCTACGACTTCCATCCCTTGAACTACGTGTCCAAAAGCGGCGTATTGGCCATCCAAGAATTCATCGTTAGCATCGCAGATAAAGAATTGGCTGCTAGCAGAGTTAAACCACTGAGAACGGGCCATAGAAATTACACCACGTTTATGGGAAATTGTATTGTTAACCCCATTGGCTTTAAACTCGCCTAGGATTTCTTTGCCACTTCCGCCACATCCAGTTCCTTCCGGGTCACCACCCTGAATCATGAATCCTTTGATGATGCGGTGGAACGTAAGGCCATCATAAAACCCTTTTTTAACAAGCTCCTCAAAATTTTGGCAAGTGATTGGGGCAGATTGATGGTCCAACTCCAACTGGATATCGCCGTAGTCTTTAATGTGAAGAATAATCATTTTTTGTCCTCTCTTCGATTCGTTACTATACGCTATTTCGCGTAATCTATCACAAGATTTCCATCAACAAAGGATGCCGTCCCCCTTGCGCCCGTCTTAAAAGGCATTGAAGGAGAAATATGTCCAAGGTCTACATTGAGCAAAATCGGACATCCCAAATCTCCCAAAATATCCATTACAGCAGAATGAGGGGTTACGCCAAAAAGCTCTTGTTTCATGCAAAGAGGCCTTCCCACTAAGAAGCCGATTGCATTGTTGAACCACCCCGCTTCTTTTAACTGAAACAGGGCTCTGCGAATTCCTAAAGGAGATAAATCGCAAGCTTCCAAAAACCAAATGATTCCTTCAGGATGTTCTTTCTCAAATTCTTTTACGCGGTCGTATTTCGTTCCACACAGGCCAACCAAGCAATCAAGACAGCCGCCTAAGAAAGTCCCCGTAAACGGACCCCGATAGTTAGAGGGGGTAATCACCTTGGCTTGCGACAATCGATAAGGCAATAAAGGACGTAAAGGATTGGAATGAGTAATGGAATATTTGGGATATCCCTCAAAATGCTTTTCTCCTCTTAACATAGCCATCGCGTCTTTTTCCGAAAGACGAAATTTCTTTTGGAAAAATTGCGGGGCGCAAGGTCCATAAATCGTCACAAGGTTGGATAATGTAGCCAAGGTAAACGTGAGATTCGTATTATCAGAAAAACCCATAAACCATTTAGGAGGCATATGTTTTATGGCTTCAAAATCGATGAAGGGCAAGATTTCATTCATCGTTTCCCCACCCCCAACCGAAATCAGCAACGAGCAATCCGAAGAATAAGCTTCCATCCATTCCTGAGCTCTTTCTTCAGGCGAAGCGCTAGAAGCTACTCCGTCATTCCGGTGAACGCAAGCGCCTTCTTCAACCTGATACCCCATCTTCTCCCATTGCTTCTTTGCAACCGCCGCTCGGGTTTCATAAGGCTCCGTTGTCACCCCAAAAGAAGGGGCCACCCAAGCAATTCGATCCCCGGGCTGAATAAATTTAGGCTGATTCATACGCATATCTCCCACTCAGTCACAATATAACTTTCTCTGCAGCAATTAAAAAGCCCGACTTATCGAAATCGGGTGAAAACAAATAGGTGTACCCTTTATTTTTCTTCTTTATGCAAGATAGAGGCGTGGACAAATCCCTTGAACAAGGGGTTGGGTTTCATCGTGCGAGAAGTGAATTCAGGATGGAATTGGCAGCCAACAAAGAAGGGGTGATTCTTTAATTCCACAATTTCCGCAACATGAAGTTCTGGATTAATGCCCGAAACAACCATGCCGTGGTCTTCGAAATCTTTTTGATAAGCCTTGTTGAACTCATAGCGATGACGATGTCGTTCTTGAATTCGAGGCGAAGCATAGCATTTCATGGCCAAGGTATCCGCTTGCACGTCACAATCATAAGCACCTAAGCGCAACGTTCCACCCATATCAATTCCTTGATACTGATCGCGAAGAATATCGATAACGGGGAAGGGGGTTTGGGGATCAAATTCCGTGCTGTTGGCTTTCTTCATTCCCAAAACATTTTCAGCGAATTCGATGGTCGCTAATTGCATGCCGAGGCAAATACCAAGATAAGGCACTTGATTTTCTCTGGCGTAGCGAATCGCAATTTTCATGCCATCGGTTCCGCGTTGGCCAAATCCGCCAGGAACCAAAACACCATCACAACCTTTTAGCATCTCTGCCACGTTGCTTTCTTGGATATTATCCGATTGAATCCAACGAACATGAACCTTTTCTCCATAAGCATACCCCGCGGAGAGCAAAGCTTCACGGACAGACAAATAAGCGTCGTGGAGTTGGACGTATTTGCCAACCAAAGCAATCGTCACTTCTCCTTTTAATTTTTGAACTCTCGACACGAATTCTTCATAATCCACAAGTTGAACCGGAGGGAGATTCATTCCAAAGTGGCGGGCAACATATTCATCGATTCCTTGGGCGTGAAGGCGTAAAGGCAATTCATAAATGCAGGGGCAATCATCCGCCTCAAAAACGCCGGAATAGGGAATATTGCAGAATAAGGAAACTTTCTTCTTGGTTCCTTCATCCAAAGGAACTTCGCTGCGAAGAACAATAGCATCCGGCTGAATGCCTAGCCCTGCAAGTTCTTTGGTAGAATGCTGGGTAGGTTTGGTTTTGCTTTCCCCGGAAGTACGAAGATAAGGCACCAAGGTATTATGCAGGAAGAAGGTATTTTCGATGCCGAGTTCGAGGCGGACTTGGCGAATCGCTTCTAGGAAAGGAAGAGACTCAATATCCCCTACTGTCCCGCCTATTTCCCCAATGACAATGTCCGCACCGGTTTGTTTAGCGGCTTTATATAGACGGGATTTGATTTCATCCGTAATATGGGGAACTACTTGGACGCACCCGCCCAAATAATCGCCATGGCGTTCTTTTTGAATAACGCTGCTATAAACCTTGCCAGAGGTAACGGAAGACAACTTAGAGAAATTTTCATCCACCCAACGTTCATAATGACCGATGTCCAAATCGGTTTCACCGCCATCTTCCGTTACATATACTTCTCCATGTTGATAAGGGGACATGGTTCCGGGATCGACATTGAGATACGGATCGAATTTAATCATGAAGACTTTTAGGCCTCTTCTTTTGAGAAGCATGCCTAAACTAGCGGCGGATATCCCCTTGCCTAACGAGGATACGACTCCGCCCGTAACGAAGATGTATTTTGCCATAGTGAGCTCCTTACTCCTAAAAACAACGGACAAATTTTACGCTTCCCATTTTCGATGAAAAGATTTTTTTACATTTTTTTCAATTTCATGGCAAAGAAAAACGCGTGTCACGAGACACGCGTTAAGTCACCTATTTGGTGACCCCAACTGGAGTCGAACCAGTCATTGAACCTTGAGAGGGTTCCGTCTTAACCGATTGACCATGGGGCCATTACGGCAACGCAAATTTAAGCATGAAGCATTTCTCTTGGCAAGATTTTTTTGTTTATTCCACGCTTTTGAGGGATTCCACCATTTTTACATGACGAATTCGAAGAGCTAAAACAAAATTAATGGCCAAAACTACTATAGCGGTAAGGAGGAAGGAATAAACATAGGATAAGGGCTTAATCCAATAAAGATACTCCACCACTTCTACTTGGTTTGTGCCTAAAACGCCTAAGAGGAACGGATATCCTAATGCCAATCCAAACGCCACGCCAATTAAAGTTAAGACCATGGCTTCCGTCAGTAAGGAAAGAGTGATTTCGCGGATTCGGAAGCCCAATACTTTAAGAGTTGCAAATTCGCGTATTTTTTCGCGGAAATTAAGAAGGGACAGGTTATATAAAGCCACAAGGGCGAGCAGAATGGCAAAAATCTTAACGGCATTGGTCATTACCAAAACCGAGGACAAGGTGCTTCCGATATATTCCTCCCACTCTTTTTGGGTTTGAGATTCACTAACAAAATTCAAGGTTTCTAGTTTCTTGTCCAGCTTTTCGATGTAACCATTTTGGCAATCCACCAACGCTCCATTGTATTTAACGTCCACGCTCTCCAAGAAAGGGGAATCAGCGTGAATCATGATTCCATGAAAATAGAAAGCCTCATACACCAATCCAACGGGGGCAGTATAGGTTTTTCCATCAAAATCAAAAGTTAATATGTCCCCCACTTTTGCTCCCGCCAAACGCGCAGCTTTCGTCGACATCGCTACTTCGTTTTTGTCGAAGCGGAAATCAAAATGTGTGGTATCAGGAGCTAACACGGTTAAAGAGCGCGTAACCCGTGTCCCGTCAGCAACATAAAAGGTGGACGCGCTTGCACGGGTGGGTTCCAAATCTACGATTCCCTCCATGCCCGTGATTCCCTCTTTGGCCTCGGAATAGGATAAAAGCCGGGAATAAGTAAGGGTAATATCATCATTACGGAACGTCTTAATGTCGCTTTCGATGCCGTGTAATACCGTATCTTCAATCCCAAAACCACAAGTAAGCAAAGCCGTGCATCCAAGGATTCCCATGATAACCATTACAGATTTTTTCTTGTCCAAACGAATATTCCGCAAAGCCATTTTCATGGATAAAGTGCATACACGTCCCCGTCCTTTTCTTTTGGTAGGGCGCAATTTTAAATCCGGAGGTTCCGGTCGCATCGATTGAGAGGGTGGAAGCTGAATGGTCTTTCGGCAGACAAGGAAAGCCGTTAAAGCGGTGACGAGCAAAAAGATGAGTGCCGTTGCTATCCCTTCCCAAAGAGGGAATACATACTTTGGAGATGGCAGCGCATAGAGAATGTTATATTTATTTCCTAATATTTTCGGTACGATGATTGGCCCAAGAATTTCCCCAATTAATGTCCCTAAGAATACCAAGGAAAGGGAAATCAATTCGTAGTTCCCATAGATTTGTCGATTAGTTACTCCAATCGCCTTCATCGTTCCAATTTGGGTCCGTTCCTTCACGATCATCTGGGAAAGTGTTGTTAAAATCACTAGCACCGCCACTAAAAAGAAAACCGCAGGAAAGACGAAAGTAAATTGCCTTGCCTGAGTTACGTCAGCGTTCAGAGTCGCATAAAACGGCATGATATTTCGATCGGCAAGAAGATAGAGGTTGTTGTTTTCCTTCCCATCAAAATAGTGCTCAATGTCTTTTTTAATTTGAGGGGTTTCTTTTTCGTCATTGGCCTTAATAAGATATTGGTTGGGATTTAAAAACCTTTCCTCGGAGTCGGAGAAAAAAGAAACCATATCCGGAAGCTTACTTAATATAAGATTGCAAATAAAAGGTCGGTAGTTGGCTTGAAGCAAGGAATGAAAGGTCTCCCGGAACAAGGCGTCGGAAAATAGGCATACGGAGCTGTTATACGTCGATTTCGTAATGTTTTCTGGATAGGACATGAAGCCCGTAACCTTCATTTTCAAAACGATTTCGCTTTCTCCTAAAACATTTGTCCCACCTTGAGCAAGAAAAGTCGGATTATTGAGTTTTTCAAGGGAAACCTTGGATTCGTCATCGAGATAAGAGGAAAAATTAAAAGCAACATTAATTTCTTCCCCCAAGCTAAATTTCCCTGGGTATTGTTCTCCGTCTTTTTGTTGGAGTTCCTTATCTAAAAGTAGATAGGAATCAGAAAGGGGGGCATCATTAAGGGTGATAACATCATAAGGACAATCCACGGTAGGCCACGAGGGCATCGTGACACAGTAGACATCTTTCTTTGCAATCATTGCAGGCAAATAGGTTCGTCCTTCTACCTGCCCTCTATCTCCTACAATTCCTTGTAAAGTTTCTTCATCTACTTCATCGTAGCTTTTCGTTGTCAACCACAAAGAGGGTAAATGGCCTTTTTGATAGACTTCTTCCACTCGAGATTCAAACGAATCCGCGTTGGCTCCAAGGCCCACAAACAAAGTCACGGCGATCGCTCCGATGGCAACAATACTTAGAAATTGAGCAATGCCGCTTTTAAGAGAACGAAAAGCGCTACGAGCTAAGATGAAGGAAATGGATTTCTTTTTCACCACGCAATTTCCTCCGGTGGAACGGGATGGGCATTTTTTCTGTCTTCTATAATCTTTCCATCCTTCATTCTTAATAGGTGAGTCGCGCATTGGGCAATACTGGCGTTGTGGGTAACAACAATCACGGTTTTCTTGCGTTGAACCGAAGTATCAAAAAGAAGTTTCAAAATGGAAACTCCTGTTTTGGAATCCAAGGCTCCAGTGGGTTCATCGCAAAGCAACAAACGAGGATTTTTTACTAAGGCTCTAGCAATGGCTACACGCTGTTGTTCCCCTCCCGAAAGTTGAGAAGGGAAATTATTAATCCTTCCTTCAAGTCCTACTTCCTTTAGAACTTCTTCTGGGTCTAAAGGATCTTCAGCAACCGAGGCCGCCAATGCCACATTTTCATAGGCCGTTAGGTTAGGAAGAAGGTTATAAAATTGAAAAACAAAGCCAATTTCGTTCCTGCGCAAGCGGGCTAAGTCCTTCTGCGTATTCGAAATCACCTGTCCGTGAAGCGTATAACTTCCTTTGGTTGACATATCCATTCCGCCTAAAAGATTTAGCAATGTGCTTTTTCCAGCACCGCTTGCCCCAAGAATCACATTGAAGCTTCCTTCCTCTAAAGCAAACGAAACCTGATCCAACGCAATCACTTGGTTATCTTTCCCTTCGTTATAAATTTTGGAAAGATGGGAAACGATTAATTCATCCATAAAGATATTTTCTACCAAAGTCACAATAAACGCCACGAAAAAGAAAAGACGTCAAGAAGAGTTCCTGACGTCCATTTTTCCTTTGTTTTTTATTCGCCAAGTTTCCTAGCGATTTCAAGCATTCTTTTTTGGCAAGTTTCCTTTCCAAGGATCTCAATAATCTCGTGAAGATTTGGAGATTGAGTGCCGCCAACCAAGGCGATACGAATGATTTCTGCCACATCGCTAAGCGAACCTTTGAAGGCAGATGGATCTTTCTTGTAGCCCTTGTTCGAGGAGGCAAATCCCAGTTTAGAACCAATTTCTTTGATCTGGTTAAACCATGTCATTTCATCCACGCCAAACGGCATTTCGTTCGCTGCTTTTTCCAAAAGTTCGGCAAGGAGTTCTTTCGTGAACTTTTCCTGGAATGGCAAAGGCGAAGAAATAATCTTTTCGTATTCATCTTCGAAGAAGAAACGAATAAGAGGATAGATATCACTGTATTTGGCGTAGTCCTTGCGAGGATTTGGGCGATCCTTTTCAATGTTGAGAATCTTTTTAAAGTAAACCGGGTCAGCCTCAATACGTTCCGCAAAGGCTTGGTCGTGTTCCTTTGCCCATGCCAAAACGTTGTCGAACTCCTGATCCACAGGCATCTTCGCCAAAATTTCTTTAGCAAAATAATTCAGCTTATCTTCGTCGAATAACGCTCCATCCAGGGACATTTTCTTGAGACAGAACGGGAAAGCATTTAAATCGAAGCTCTTGTTGGCAATCGTCCATTCCTCAAAATTGGAATTGGCAATCGACATCAAATAGACCTTTAATGCTTCTGGGGCATACCCTTTTTCTAAGAAATAGCTGACGGCAGCTTCCGGGTCTTTGCGTTTGGATAATTTTCTTTTATTCCCATGATCCAATTTCATGATGGAAGGAATATGGGCATATTTCGGCGCTTTCCAACCCAATGCACGGAACATATCCAAGTGAATCGGGGTCGAAGGAATCCACTCTTCTCCACGAGTGATGAGAGTTGTATGCATGAAGTGATCATCGCAAACGTGGGCAAAATGATAGGTGGGCAAGCCGTCCGACTTCAAAATAACGACATCGGTATCATTATCTTGTAATTCGATTTCGCCACGAATCGCATCGGTGAATTTCGTCTTCTTGTCATGGTCACCCATGGATTTGAAGCGAATAACCCAAGGGGTTCCTGCTTGGATTTTGGCAATTCGCTCTTCTACCGATAAATTGCGGTCGCGCGCGTAAATCCCATAATATCCAGGTAACACCTTGCTTGCTTCCTGTGCTTTGCGGATTTTATCGAGGTCTTCCGGGGTGCAGAAATCGGGATAAGCTCTCCCACGGCGAATCAATTCCTTGATCACCACACGATAAATGTCGCGACGTTTGCTCTGTTGATAAGGCCCATAGGCACCTTTATCGCCTTCCGGCCAATAGCCTTCATCGGCAACGATGCCGAATTTTCCAAGTTGATCAATCAATTGATCCGCGCTACCGGCAATGGTGCGCTTGGTATCCGTGTCCTCAAGACGGAAGAAATAAACGCCTTTCGACTCCTTAGCAATCGTATAAGAAATCAACGAAGTAAATAAGGAACCCGTGTGGAGGAAGCCAGTGGGGCTAGGGGCAAAACGGGTAACCTGCGCGCCTTCAGGCAACTCGCGGGGTGGATATTTCTTTTCTAGGTCCTCGATCGTCTCGGTAACGTCGGGGAAGAGGAGCTCTGCTAATTCTTCATTGGTAGCCATTTTTCAAACCTTCTTTCCAATCCGCAAAATTATAGTCAAAAGAAATTTCATCTTCCACTTGAAACGGCATTTTCCTCTATATATAATTACCAAGCCTTCGATAAGAAGAGCATGCAGGCGTAGTTCAGTGGTAGAACATTACCTTGCCAAGGTAAATATGCGGGTCCGATTCCCGTCGCCTGCTCCAATCGAAAATCTTGCCCATGATGTGGGCATTTTTTTATTCCCTTCAGTCAACAGTTCGTCTTATCATAATGTAATGATTGATTTACATGTGCATTTAGACGGATCCCTCAACCGCCAAATTTTGAAGAAATTATGCGAGTTGAATCATCGAGATCCCCGTGAGGTAGACAACGCCCACATTTCTGTATCCAACCAAGGGACACTAGAAGACTATCTAGAATGCTTCGCTTTCCCCTGTTCCCTTATCCAAACGGCCGAAAGCATCACCTACGCTTTCTATGCGTTTTTCGTGGAATTGCACCGCCAAGGACATCTTTACGCCGAAGTCCGCTTTGCCCCTGCTAAAAGCTGTGATAACGGTCTTGAACAGGTTCAGGTTGTTCAGGCGGCCATCCAAGGCCTAGAAATTGCCAAGCAGGAAACGAGAATGCCAGGAAATATCATCCTTTGCTGCATGCGATCCTTCCCCGATGAGGTCAACATGGAAACCGTGCATATCGCCAAACGCTTTCTTGGACGTGGCGTATGTGGAATCGATTTAGCTGGACCAGAAGTGGGCTTCTCCAACGAAATGTACGCTCCGATTATGGCGGAAGCTAGAAACCTGGATATCCCCATTACGATTCATGCCGGGGAAAATCTTGGACCCGAAAACATTTGGGCCGCAATTCGTCTTGGAGCAAAGCGTATTGGGCACGGCATTCGCGCGGTAGAGGATCCCCTGCTTCTCGCCTTCTTAGCCCAAACGAAAATTCCATTGGAAATTTGTCCCACTTCAGAACGCGATACCCACTGCATCCCCTCCTTAGAGGCGCTTCCCATCCGAAAGATGATGAAAGCGGGCTGTGTTCTGACTCTTGGCAGTGATGATCAAACCGTCAGCAATACGACCCTTTCCCACGAAATGGATTTGCTTCGTTCTATTCACGGCTTAACCGAAGAGGAACTGGACGAATTAGAACGTAACAGCATCGACGCCGCATTCTTAGAACCCGATCAAAAAGAATATCTCTTCGAACTCTATCGCAAAGAAAAAGAGCAAGGAAATTAACCCTTACTCTTTTTTGTTGGAATCCTCATCGGAATCTCGTTCTTTGGATTTTATTTTTTGTACGTCTTCTACAGACTTTTTGAAGTCCTCTAAGCTCTTCTTCATGGTATCCAAATCTTCTTTTTGGATTTTTTCTTGTCCCTCTAATTCTTGAATCGCCTTTTCCGCGGCTTCCAAAGAATAATTCATGAAGAAAACTTCCATTTCGTTATACATCACACTGAGACCAACCGTATAGAAAGGAAGATAAGCACTCATCATTATGCTCATACCGACTAAACCAAATGCCCAAAGCAAGAAGGAATCGTTTGTAAATAGCATACCCAGTAGCATGCCACCCCATAGGCCTACGGCAAATAAAGGAAGCAAGGGCCAGGACAAATTCCAAGTCTTCTTATAATAAAGAGCACGATTCCTACGAAGCGTATCACGATACAAGGCCAACTCCATTTTAGGAGAGCTTGTCTGGACGGATGCACATAGGTAAGCATTCATCGCATAGAAAGACAGCCCTTGCAAGAAGGATAAAACCCCAAAGAAGAAAGCAACGCATTGCGTCCACATAATAAAGGAGGAAAGGATGCTATTTCCTTGGATGAATTGATATATATCCAACATGGAAGCGTTATTCAATAACGATTGAAGTTCATTCATCGTTAAGGTAAAACCCGGCCAAATGGCTTCGCCAAAACCAGAAAGAATCGACCCCGTGACGAAAGAAGCAAGAACAAATGCCAAAACGCCGCGGAACAAATTCCTTAGCATTCGGAAGCAGCCAAAATAAGAGGGGGAGAAATAATTTCTAAAAATGGCCCAAACATTTACGTTTCGGAAGGTAAAATCCTTTTCCTGGGTGAATCCACCCGTGCTGGCGATTAGCATAAAAAAGCCAGGGGCAACTACCAAAGGAACCGTAAAGAATAAAGTTACGGGACTTAAAAAGGTCAATAAGGCCGTTAAAAGGCAAAGGACAAAGAAGAAAAGCGTCACCGAATAAGCTTGGTGATAATGGCCGTGTAAGAGTTGGTTGGTTTTTTGAAAATAAGAAGTTTGCTTAAGGTTCATTGCGGTTGTTCATTTTAATCGAATAAACATCTTCGGCAAGAAGTTTCGCCATGTCAGGATCAATGGGGGCGATGGGTTCGCTTTCTTTTCTATCGATGAATTTCGGGAATTGGCGGAGGGATACAAAATATCCGAGTTCCGGGCTTTGTTCAAAAGGCGTGTAGAAGCAATCGTCGTTGACCAAAACCACCGGCAGGATAATATGCGAGTCGATGGGTCCAAGCAGACGGAGCCGTTCCGCACGCAGCCGATTATAAATCAAGGGGTTCTGAATATAACGAGATTTGCTCCCCGAGCAATAAAGCCAGCTTTGATCGTCCGGATTAGAAAGCAACGTTCCATCATAAAAACGATCCCGAACGACATAGACGTATTTGTCACCAATAATCACGTGATCGATATGGAACGTTTCTGCCCCGGCCGTTTTCCCCTTGAAATCGTTAATCAAATAAAAATCGTGGTCTAAAACAACTTGATTCACTTTGCGGTAATACATTCGTATCGTCCAGTGGCGAAACAAAAACCGCTTAACCGGTCCATAGGCGACCCACAAAAAATAGGCGCAACCACAAAGAATTAACGCAACAATATATATGGTAAGACGGAGTTCAAAGCTCATTCCGCAAAACGCTCGGCCGTGGCAATGCCGATTTCGGCCATGGTCACCAAGCCTGTTTGTCTTTCCTCTGCGGAAAGAATCTTTTTATTCACAAAAGAATCCGAGACGGTGAATAAGGCCATGGCCCTCTTTCCTGCCAAATGGGCATTGCAATAAAGAGCATAGGATTCCATTTCAACGCCAAGTAATCCAAGGGCTGCCCAGGTTTTCCAGGCTTCCTTGTCGTAGTCGTAGAAAACATCCGCGGACAAAACGTTGCCAACGTGGACTTTCTTCTCTAATTTCTTGGCCGCTTCATAAGCAGCAAGCAAGCAATCAAAATCCGCGATGGCGCTATAGGTTCCGCCTTTTAATTCGAATTGGGAAGACCAATTGGAATCCGTGCAGGCGCCTTGAGCAAGAATCACATCGCCGACTTCAATGTCTTCGTTGTAGGATCCGCAGGTCCCGACGCGAATGATGGTCTCAACGCCAAAGTTTTCAAAAAGTTCGTGGGAATAAATTCCGATGCTCGGCATGCCCATGCCGCTAGCCATGATGGAAATGCGCTTGCCGTTTTTAGTGAAGCCCGTGTAACCGAAGACGTTGCGAACCGACGTAACGAGTTTGGCGTCCGTCAAAAACGTTTCCGCCATCCATTTCGCGCGGAGGGGATCGCCGGGCATTAAAACCACTTTCGCAAAATCGCCAGGATTGGCACCAATGTGGGGAGTAGACATCTTTTATTACCTCTTTTCTATTAATTTAGTTGATGTTTTTTCGCTTTCCATCGCCATGAAATCCATGAACGTATCTAAGAAAGCATCGGGAGCAACAGGGTTTAATTCCCCTTGATAGGCGATGGAAATACGGCCCGTTTCTTCCGAAACAACAACCGTAACGGCATCGCAAATTTCACTAATGCCAATCGCAGCGCGATGGCGAGAGCCGTATTTTCCCGTCAAAGGACGAGTGGTGGGCGTGTAATAAACGCTGGCCGCGACAATTTGGTCGTTGCGAATCACAACAGCCCCATCGTGCAGACGCGTTCCAGGATAGAAGATCGTTTGAAGCAATTCAGCAGAAACTGGCGCCTTGATCAGGGTGCCCGACTTCATTTGCTCATCCAACGAATCCTTACGTTCGAAGGTGATGATGGCACCAATTTTTTGTTTGGACATCCACAAAACAGCATCACGAACTTTGCCATAGACTTCTTCTCGGTCAAAGAGGGCTTCCCCTTGTTTTTTCGAAACGTTGTGGCGAAAGGGCACGATAGAACGGCCCTTCATATTGTTGGCGACCAAAACACGGGTTTCAGCACTGTTAATCGTAAGGAAGAAGACAAGCCCAACGGCAAACATGGCCAGGGCAAAATAAAGCAAGGGATCAACGCCGAAGAACCAGCCAAAGAAAATCAGCACTTCGGTAACAATAAGGTACACACGCACGAAAAGTCGATGCAAAAAATAAAACAAAGCAACATCAATGAGTGATGGAATGATAAGGCAAAGAATCAGTCCGACGATAGAAACTGGATTGCCCATGTCGAGAAAGGGAGCCATGTAAATACCTCGAAACGCGCGACGATAAAAATCGCGCCCACTCAATGATAGTGGAGGAAAATGGAAACCGCAAAGAATTACGAAAAAAATAGTAAGATTTTCATAGAATTGCGGGAAATTTTATCTAAATTGTCAAGTTGTCCCTTTTATGAAAGCATATTGGCTTTATTAAACCGACAAAAAAGAAAATCCCGACGCATAGTCGGGAAGAATGCAGATGGAGCACCCTGCGGGAATCGAACCCGTATATTCGGCTTGGGAAGCCGATGTTCTACCACTGAACTAAGGGTGCGCGTTTGTTATTATAGACGTTTTTCACCCCTTGTCTACTGACGTTTTTTTCGATATCGCACTCGAACATCTTTGATTTCGGCCAATTCTTTTGAAAAGGCGATTGCCACTTCTTTTGCTGCAAATCCTCGCAAGAGCCGCCCGGATTCAAAGCGAACCTTGAATGGCCCTTCTGGATAAGAAGAATAGCGATGCAAAAGCTGCTCCTCTTCCGTTAACGGTGGCAATTCCGCTACTTTCGATTCGGAATTAGTTTCAGGAGGAGTGAAGGATTCTTCTTTTACGTTGCTGTGGGCAAAAGAGATAATGGCCTCGTTGGGATCCTTTTTCGGTGTTTCATCCCTTTTCACTTTGCTAATGTGCGATAAAGAAGTAATAGAAGTGTAAAAAATTTTGCCGTTCCTATCCGGCA
>OIXA01000280.1_pt1 | contig 74881 bp, 65 predicted proteins | sample 1587721 | NCBI WGS metagenome assembly OIXA01 (sample SAMEA3888900, study PRJEB22519) | human gut metagenome | biome: human gut; feature: human-associated habitat; material: faeces | place: Denmark | collected 2013 | reverse complement strand
GAGCCGGGTCTCGCTGCTGAGACCCGGCTCCTTGCCGCTTTACGCCTGTATTTATCTGACCTGACCGTTGCCGGTTATAATGTATTTATACGTACTCAGCTCGTCAAGCCCCATAGGACCTCTCGCGTGCAACTTTTGCGTAGAGATTCCCATTTCACAGCCCAGCCCAAATTCACCACCGTCAGTGAAGCGAGTGGAGACATTGACGTATACCGCGGCGCTGTCTATCTCGTTGGCGAAGCGCTTCGCGCAGTCGGCGTTCTCCGTGACTATCGCATCGCTGTGGTGCGTGGAGTGCTTCCGAATATGGGCAATTGCGGCATCAAGACTGTCGACAACTGCAACTGCGAGAATATAGTTAAGAAATTCGGTATCGAAGTCGGCGGAGGAGGCTGGAGTGCCGTCGATTATTCGCGCGGCAGCGGGGTCAAGACGCAGCTCAACAGGGGCCAGACCGGCGGCGCGGCGGTCGTCCACAAGAGCTCTTTTCAGCATGGGAAGGAACTTTGCCGCAACCGCTTTATGTACAAGGCAGACCTCCTCTGCGTTGCATACGGAGGGGCGGCTGGTCTTGGCGTTGACTATTATATTGACGGCCTTGTCAAGATCCGCAAATTCATCGACATAGACATGACATATACCGGTGCCGGTTTCTATGCAGGGGACTGTCGCGTTCTGCACACAGGCACGTATCAAGCCCGCACCGCCGCGAGGAATGAGCAGATCGACCAGCCCGGACGCCTGCATGATATCCTCCGCACTGCTGCGGCTTGTATCCTCGACTATGTTTACAATGTTGGGGTTGCCGCCGGCGGCGGCAATGCCCTTCTTCAGTGCCTTCACAATGGCGTGACAGCTGTTGAACGCCTCCTTGCCGCTGCGGAGCATACAGACGTTGCCGCTCTTTATCGCAAGCGCCGCAGCGTCAGATGTAACGTTCGGGCGGCTTTCATATATGATTGCGACAAGTCCGAGCGGTACCTGCTTTTTGCAGATGTGCATGCCGTTTGCATGCACAGTCTCTGAAATGATGCGCCCGGTATGGTCGGGGAGTTTTACAGTGGCTCTGATACCGTCCGCCATGCCGTCGATGCGCGCAGGGTCGAGCCTGAGCCTGTCAAGCATGACCTCGGATATTCCGCCGCGCGCCTTGTCCATGTCCTGCTCATTTGCCGCAAGTATACTGTCCGTCTCCTGCTGCAGGGCGTCCGCCATTGCAAGCAGGATGCGGTTCTTCTCTTCCGGCGATGCGTCGCGTATGCTGCCCCATACAGCTTTGGTTACTTTGAGAAGTTCAAGCGTGGTCATTTCCGTGTCCCCTTTGTTCCTATCAAAAATCTTGTTCCGACGTGCTTTCCATCCACTATATCATACAGAATGTCAGGATTGCTGCCGTTTGCGATTACCATCTCACAGCCGGCATTTGTCGCTATCATGGCCGCGTGCAGTTTGGTGATCATTCCACCGGTTCCGAGTGATGAACCCTCGCCTCCAGCAAGAGCAAGGATACCGTCGTCAATATCAGTTACCTCATCTATGAGCTTTGCCTGCGCATTCTTATGCGGGTCGCTGTCATACAGCCCGTCAATATCTGACAGCAATATCAGAAGCTCTGCCGATACCGTTGCAGCAACCTCTGCCGAAAGAGTATCGTTATCCCCGATCACAATTTCATCGGTGGAGACCGTGTCATTTTCATTTATTATCGGTAACGCGCCAAGCTGCAGCAGCCGCTCAAGCGTATTATGAAAGTTGCTCTTCCGGCATCCGTCGTCGGCAAGATCTGGCGCAGTTATGAGCATCTGCGCAACGATATGATTGTACTCTGTAAAGAGCTTGTCATAAATATACATCAGTTCGCCTTGACCCACCGCTGCTGCGGCCTGCTTTGTCGGCATGTCTTTGGGGCGCTCGGTCAGGCTCAGCTTCCCAACACCCATGCCTATCGCACCTGAGGAAACAAGGATTATTTCATGACCGGCATTCTTCAGGTCACTCAGAACCTTGCACAGCTTTTCCATACGCTGTATGTTAAGCCGACCGGTTGTATGAGCCAATGTAGAGGTCCCGATTTTCACAACCATACGCATATATATCACCCCAGCTTATCTGTAGCATTTAATTATATTGCATTATGCCATGCCCGGTTAGAAATTGCAACATAAAACTGTTCCGATCAGAGCCACGCACAAGCAGCGGCAGGTAAGGCAAAAGAAAGTGTAAAGATTCCGTTCAGCCAAGCATGAAGAACATGGCAGAGGACAATTGTTCACAAAATTGTTATTGCACATCCGCTGAAATATGCTTAAAATATAGATGACAGAGTATGTTCATTATACGGAGACGGCAATGGATAGAGTGGCAAGATGGATAACTGAACACTCCCGGCTGATAGTGGCTTTTTTTGCAGCGGCTGCGATCGTCTGTGCGGTTTTGTTCTTCGGCGTGAAAGTGAATTATGATATGACCGCATACCTCCCGGCGGACGCGGAATCGACAGTGGCGCTGCAGATAATGCAGGAGGAGTTTTCCGCATCCGTGCCGAATGCGCGCGTCATGGTGCCGGGGCTCACACTTACGCAGGCGCAGGCGATGAAGGCAGAGATAGAAGCCGCCCCCGGCATCGAGGGAGTCATGTGGCTTGACGATGTTGCCGACCTGAAAACTCCGCTGGAAATGCTGGACAAGGCCGTCGTGGATCAATATTACCGGGACGGCACCGCACTCTATGATGTCACCATCGCGACCGATATGGAGCTTGAGGCGACCGACGCGATCTATGAGCTCATAGGCGAGGAGGGCGGCATAAGCGGCAACGCCGCGAACATCGCGTATTCAAGGCGGCAGGTGCTCACGGAGGTGCTCGGCGCGTCGAGTGTCCTTGTGCCGGTGATAATCCTGATCCTTGTCCTGACGACCACCTCGTGGATCGCCCCCGCGCTGTTTCTCATAACCATCGGCGTCGCGGTGCTCATAAACATGGGCACGAATATTTTCTTCAAAAGCATCTCATACATAACGCAGTCCGTGAGCCCGATTCTGCAGCTTGCTGTTTCTCTGGATTATGCGATCTTTCTTCTTACGGCTTTTGAAAACCTGCGCCGGACGGAGCCGGACGTCGAATCCGCCATGGTAAAGGCCATAAAGCAGTCCTTTGTCTCGATTGCCGCTTCTGCGGCGACGACCGTGTTCGGCTTTTTTGCGCTGATATTCATGCGCTTCGGCATCGGCAGCGACCTTGGGATGAACCTTGTCAAGGGCGTCACCATCAGCTATATCTCCGTTGTGGTGTTCCTCCCGGCGCTCGCGCTGAGGACGGTGAAGCTTCTGGACAAGACCGCGCACCGACGCATCATTGCCGCCCCGCACGGGATCGGCCGCGCGCTCGTGAAGGTACGCATACCGGCGCTTATTCTTGTGCTGCTGCTCGTCGTACCGTGCTACCTTGCGCAGAGCCGCGCAGATTTCATGTACGGCAACGGCGACCCTGCTCCAGACAGCCGCTACGGGCAGGACACGCAGAAGATAAACGACAGCTTCGGCGAGAGCATGGCGCTCGTCCTGCTGGTGCCGCGCGGCGATACGGGCAAGGAGGCGGCGCTCTGCGCGGAGCTCCGGGGGCTTGAGCATGTGACGGCGGTGGTGTCATATGTGTCGAGCGTCGGAGGCAGCATACCGAGCGAGTTTCTCAGCCCCGATATAGCGGCGAATTTCTATTCGGAAAACTATGCCCGAATCATAATGTATACCGATACCGGCGAGGAGGGAGAGGACGCATTCTCAACCGTTGAGGCGGTGCGCACCCTCGCCTCGAAATACTATGACCGGAGCTATACCTGCGGCCAGAGCGCGAACCTCTATGATATCAAGGAGGTCATAACTGCGGATACCGGCCTTGTGAACGGCCTTGCCGTCGGCTTCATATTCCTGACGCTGCTGCTGTCCTTCCGCTCGCTGACACTGCCGTTTATATTGATCTTTGTCATAGAGTCCGCGATATGGATAAACCTGTCTACCCCGTATTTTACCGGAGTACCGCTGGTGTATATGGGTTATCTCGTTATAAACACCGTGCAGCTCGGCGCGACCATCGACTATGCCATACTGATGACCGACGGCTATATTGAGAACCGGAAGACCATAGGCCGTCGCGAGGCTGTCATGCAGTCCCTCAATGAAAATATAATCTCCCTTTTGACGAGCGGGCTAATACTCTCGCTTGCCGGGCTGTGCCTGCAATTTGCTTCGTCGATGGAGATAGTAAAGGAGCTTGGGATGCTGCTGTTCAGGGGCACGCTCCTGTCCATGGCGCTGGTTCTGATAGCGCTCCCGGCGCTGCTTATAATGTTTGATCCGCTTACGGCGAAGCTGACTAAGAGAAGCTTCTGCCGTGACAGTGAGGAGGTGAAGAAATGAAAAGAATATTTGCTTTGCTTCTGACAGCCGTGCTGCTGCTCAGCTATGCTCCCGCAGCGCTCGCAGACGGGGAAGAAACCGAAGCCGCTGCCGCCGAGTATACCTCGGAGGAGGTGCTCTACGGCGTACTCGACCATGACGGCAGCACGGAGAATGTCTACGCCGTCGTCATCCTCGAGAGCGATAAGCCCTGTAAAGCCGTGTACCGCGGTCCCTTTGCTGACGTGAAGAACCTCAGCGATACCCGTGAGCTGGAGCTCAAGGGCAACCGCGTAACGGTCGACAGGCTTGACGGACGCTTCTACTTTCAGAGCAGGCTGAAAAACACTTCTCTGCCGTGGGATATTGGCATAAGCTACACACTTGATGGAGAGCCGGTTGACGCCGCTGAACTCGGCGGGATGAGCGGCAGACTTGGCATTGATATATCCATAAGCGACGGCGGCATGGAGGACGGCTCATTTTATGACAGTTTTATGGTGCAGGTCAGCATAACGCTTGACAGCCAGCTTTGCCGGAACATCACCGCTGAGGGCGCGACTATCGCGAACTCCGGGGCCGACAAGCAGATAAACTTCACTGCCATGCCGGGGACGGACTCTGAATTTGTCCTGACGGCTGATGTCACGGACTTCTCCATGCCGGGCATAACCTTTGCCGCGGTGCCGTTCTCTATGGGCGGCGCTCACGGCAATATCACGGAGCTGACCGACGGGCTCAGTCATCTGACCGATGCTGTCTCCCAGCTCTCCGACGGCGCAGCGCAGCTCTCATCGGGAGCAAGCGAACTGACATACGGCGCATGGCAGTTCGGCGAGGGCCTTTACCAACTGTCGGCTAACTCCGAGTCGCTGGTGTCTGCGTCCGAAATGTTCCTTACCATGTTTGAGACGATAAGGGATACGCTCATTGCGGCGTCGGGGCTTCCTGAAGCCGACGTGAAGGATCTCGAATCCCTGCTTTCCGCGCTCGATGCTCTCTGCACGCAGCTTGATGACAGCTCCGGAGAAATCGCGCAGAGCGCGGCATCGCTCGAATCTGCCAAGACCGGTATAGACGAAGCCTTTGCCGGCGTGTCAGATTCTGCGGCGGAGGACGCTGCGTACCTGAGCTCCGCCGCAGCCTCGATGCCGGAGAGCGTCGTACAGGCGTTCACAGAGGCATACGGTGCGGACGGCTATGCCCGGTGGCTTTCGGCGATAGGAAACGTGACGGCGGCGGCAAACGCGGCGGTTGAGGCAAAGGCTCAGTGGCAGCAGGTGTCTGCGGACTATGACTATGCCGTGCAGACTATGAACGACCTCGCCGCATATATGAGCGGTGTGAGCGAATCTGTGCGCACCCTGCGGGACATGATCGCGGAGCTCTCCGGCACGGAGGGCGGCGAAAAGCTCGATGAGCTGATAAAGCAGGTGTCCCAGCTTGCCGACGGCTATGCGCAGTTTCATGAGGGACTCGTCGCCTATACCGGCGGGGTCGATGCACTGGCCGAGAATTGGGGCAGCCTGTATTACGGCATCTCCCAGCTCTCCGGTGGCACGGCGCAGCTGTCCGACGGGACGAAGCAGCTCAACGACGGCACGAAGGACATCCCCGCGCAGGTCGATGATATGCTCGCAGCCTATACTGGTGAGGGCTATAACGGGAACAGCTTCTTGTCCCCGCAGAATGAGAACACACGTTCGGTGCAGTTTGTGCTGACCACACGCGCGATAGAGCCCCCGGCGGATACCGAGCCTGCGGCAGATGAAGCAGCCATCCCCGATGAATTCAGGCAGTTTGTAAATCGGCTCATAGACCTGTTCAGACAATATAAATAGGACTCTCGATATACGCGGAAAGGACAGATGCTCCAGTGACAGATACGGTCACAAACTCCCTGCTCTACCCAGGCTCAAATGCGAAACATCAATGATATTGCGTAAGTCAATTGAACCGCACCCCGTCAAGAGGACAATGAAATGAAATAAGATTTTTGCTGCCAAGAGCGTTCTGCTCTTGGCAGATTTTTTACGCAGCAAATATCATCTGGTGCTTTTCCATGGACGAGCGCACGAACATACTGCGCATACTCAGTGACAGGAAGATTTTCCTCATAAAGGGCGCCGTTCCGCGCGTCGCAAGGATGCTCGGATGCAGCGAACCCACCGTGTACCGCGGAATAAAATCCTGTGAAGCGATGAACTGACCCACGGCCGCAGCTGGGCTGAAGTTGGAACAGCACATAAAAACCGCCGCAAGCGAAATGACGCTTGCGGCGGTTTTGACAGGGTCAGTTGATTTTGAAGACAAATAGAAATATCGCTATTTGATTCTTTTTTGAATATCCTCGAGTATTTTTGACATAGAGCCATACTCACAAATTCGGCCTTTTATTCCATTACTGCCGCTACTGCCGTCCCAAGCGCCGTCGAATTATCGACGGAAACATAGTTTACCCTGCGCCCAGGTTCTAACAGTCCCACATAGCGTTCAAGCTCGCTGCGGAAATACCGGCTTTTTCTGAACACCGAGCCGTCCGCCGAGACCGTTATCGCTCCGCCGTCTGTCCCGCAGAAGCGCATCACCGCGCTGAGCGTACACGCGATGTGCTTTGCCGCGCGCGAAAACACTGCCTTGGCGACCTGACGTGCGGCATCGGCGTCGGCATCAGCTTCAAAGCATTCAAGCGCCGCACCGTCTATAAATGCATCTGCCGCAGGTGTCGGCAGCCGCTCGAGTCCAAGCGCGGCAAGCGCGCCGCGTTCCGTAAATATCCCGTCTTCCGCCGCGGCGCGGAAAGCTCTGCGGCATATCTCACCGAGATATGCCCCGGAGACGAGCTTTTCTTCCATATATACTCCGGGCACCGCCGTGGCGGCGTCGAGCGCGGCGTCGATTTCGCTGCGCTGAGGAGGGATAAAGCCGCCAGATTCTACGTCGACTATCATCTTCCGTCCGCCGACGTCTGCCTGGCAGCATACATTTGTCCCGGTCCCGTTTATCAGCCCTATAAGTCCGGCACCGTCCGCACCGGCAACAAGCCCGCTCAGCAGCACCGCCGTCGTGTCGTTCACCACAACGGCGGATGCGCCGGCGCAGTCAAGCTCTTCAAGCAGGTCGCGGCATATATGCCGCCCCTCGTAGCCGAGAATGTTGACCTCCTTCGTCGTGTGTATGATGATTCCGTCCCGCTCCGGGGTGATCTCCGTCGGGAACGAGATACATACGGCGATTTTGCGCGTAAGGCTCATATATGGTCTGATGCTGTCCGCCGCAAAACGAATAAATTCCGCCCATGTGACAGCGCCCTGCGTCCCGGGCATCGGGACTGTATCAAACTTATCAAGGCTCACTTTACCGCCCTCGAACCGAACGAGCGCGGTTCTGAAATTAGTACCGCCCGCGTCTATCGCCACGGCAAAGCCGCTCTCCGGCAGGTCCGCCGAACAGGATATATAAGTCGGTATCATGCCGAGCGATCCGCTCTCACCTCGAAGTCCGCTCCGCATCTCCTCCATAAAGCGTCCGATAAACAGCTCCTCATTCATACTCTCAGGGCCTATCCCGCTTTTGAAGATAAAGTCCGGCAGCTTTTTGGCATCGCTCATATTATAGGCTCCTCGTAGCGTTCGGCGACAGCCTTACCGTCGTAATACTTCTTCAGTGCCTTGAAGTCGACGGCATAATGCGGATATCCAAGATGTCTTTCCGCTGCCTCGCTGTCCTTGAAGCATTCAAACAGCGTAAGCACATTCTCCCGGCTGTTCCAGAACGCCGTATACTCAAGGCAGCCCGGCTCCTGTCTGGTCGCAAGTATGCATTTTTTCAGCGCCTCCAGATATTCTTCCTCAACGCCCTTGAGAATTTTGAACTTCACAACGATTTTGACCATGTTGTTACACCTCTACAGCATTGTTCCTTATGACCTCGGCATACCATCTGCCGCTGTCCTTGATGATTCGCTCCTGCGTGTCGTAATCCACATATGTCAGTCCGAAGCGCCGCTCATATCCGAGCGCCCACTCGAAATTATCGAATGACGACCATGTGAGATATCCCCTGATGTCGGCGCCGTCCGCGATCGCCCGGTGCATCGCGGATATATGCCGTTTCAGGAAATCGATGCGCTTCGTATCGCGCACACGTCCCTCGGCGTCCGGCACGTCCCAGCAGGCAAGTCCGTTTTCCGTGACGATGATCTTTTTTCCGTATTCCCGCCAGAAGCGCATAAGCCCGTCATAAAATCCGTCCGGGCATACCGGCCAATTCATTGCGGTATATTCGCGCTCGGGCGGCTTCACGGAACTCACGTCAAGCGGCCATCTGTCGCTGCCGGCGCCGATGAAATAGCTGTAATAGAAATTATATCCAAAGAAATCCGTCGGTTCGGATACAAGCTCCATATCACCCGGCTTTATCTCCGGCAGCACTATCCCCTTGCCGAGATACCAGCTTTTCATGTCCTCGGGGTACTCGCCCTTGTAGAGCGCATCAAGGAACCAGCGGTTCCAGCAGCCGTCCCACCGGCGCGCCGCGGCGATATCCTCCGGGCTGTCCGAAACGGGATAATGACTCGGCAGATAATTCGTTATGCCGATCTCACCCTCGGCTTCCGACGCGCGGAACGCCCTGACCGCAAGACCATGGCCGCGCAGCAGGTTGTGCGCTGCCAGCAAGGCCGATGAGAAGTCGTGCATGCCCGGTGCGTGCTTGCCGTCCCAATAGCCGTGGTAGGCGTGTATCTGCGGCTCCAGTATCGTCCCCCAATACGGTATCTCCGTGGGAAACGCTCCGAATATCTTCCCGGCATATTCCGCAAACCACTCCGCGCAGTCCCGGTTCAGCCAGCCGCCCTTTTCCTGAAGGCATTGCGGCAGATCCCAGTGGTACAGCATGATAAACGGTTTTACACCGTTCTCAAGCAGTGCGTCAACGGCGCGTCTATAGAAATCCAGCCCCTTATCGTTGATCTGCCCTCTGCCGTCCGGCATCACGCGCGGCCACGATATCGAGATGCGCTCCGTATTCAGGCCAAGCTCGCGCGCTATGGCGGCGTCCTCCCGGTATCTGTGATAGAAATCGCAGGCCGTATCTCCGGTATCGTTGTTGAGTATATTCCCAGGAACGTGGGTGAATCTGTCCCAGATGCTTTCGCTCTTGCCGTCTTCGTTCCATGCGCCTTCGATCTGATAGGCTGACGTCGACGCACCCCATAAAAATCCCTTCGGGAAATCCAGCCTTGGCATTTTATTTCCTTTCCCGGCTCACAGGGATATTTCTTTGCCCTGCTCCGCCGACTCATATATGGCATTGAGCATGCGCTGTACCGTCACGCCGTCGTCTATCGAGGGCATAGGACGCTCTCCGCTGAGTACGCAGTGCGCGAAGTGCGCCGTTTCGCGCTCGAATGCAGGCTGCCACGTATCCTCTGGCACAAGAACTGGTACGGTATCTGTCAAAAAGCCATTCTCTTCCCCGTATATTTCAAGCGGTCTGAAGCTCGCACCGCCCTTCGTACCGTATATTTTCGAGAACATCTTCTCCTCGCGCCCGTTTATCGCCCAGCTTATATCGACACTCATAGACGCGCCGTTTTCAAATCGGATCAGCGCCGTTGCCGCTTCCTCATTGTCAAACACGCCGTTTTTCGCCCCGGCCGCAGCCCAGCCCTTCACGCTGCGCGTTTCATACGCGCCGATGCGTCTGTGCGTGACCCCGCTTACCGATACCGGCCGAGGTCTGCCCATGAGATACCACGTAAGATCTATTACATGTACTCCTATGTCCAGCACGGCACCGCCGCCCGACTTCGATCTGTCCGTGAACCAGCCGCTCGGCGTGCCGCGGCGGCGTACCCAGCCGCAGCGCGCATGGTATATCTCGCCGAATCTGCCCTGACGCTGCATTTCCGAGAGCAGTATGCTTTCCTGCCTGAAGCGGTTAACGAACGCCATCATGAATGTCACGTTGTTTTTTTCAACGGCTCTGCGCATATTCTCTGCCTGCTCAACGGATATCGCCATCGGCTTTTCGCAGAGTATGTTCTTGCCAGCTTCCGCTGCGGCAAGAACAAGACTCTCGTGCGAGACGTTGCCCGTGCATATGCTCACGCAGTCGATATCCTTATCCGCAAGCACATCTTCGAGCCGGCAGTACGCCTTGGGTATCCCGTAGCTCCCGGCAAGCGCCTCCGCCCGCTCAATGTGGCGGTCGAACACTGCCGTGACCTCCGCTTCGCTGCATTTCAGGAACGCCGGTATCTGGTTATCCCGCGCTACCGTGCCTGCTCCGATGACGGCTATGTGTATTTTATTTTCGTTCATGGTTATCTCCGTTCATTTACCCGCCGCGGCTCACATTTCGCCGAGTATCTCGCTGATTTCCACCGGGCGATCCTCTTCAACGGATCTCAGCACCGCAAAGCTCACCGCGAGGCTGTGTATGTTGTCGAAAACCGTCGGCACGCAGCCCGGCTCTCCACGGAGCTGGCGCTTGACGTCCTCAAGCACACCCGCTCTGTCCTTGCCGGGGAAATAAAAGTCCTGCTTAAGCTCGCCATGCTCGTCCACCGACATATCAAGACAGTTCGGCCCGTCGTTTTCCCACTTGACTGCGCCCTTATCCGTCTGCATGATCCAATCGCACTGATACCCTGTCGGGAAACCTATTGACTTTTCCGTGACCGAATAATTCGCGCGGAAGCCGTTTTCAAAGTCGAGCAGTACGAACGCGGAACCCAGACCCTCAAGATCGCTCCACGCCGGATTCCAGCCGCGCGCATATACGCTTTTCACGTCGGAGCCGCTTATAAAACGCAGCATGTCAAAGTGGTGTATCGCGACCTCGAGCATGAGCAGACTCGTCTGCTCGCGCCGCCAGTCCTTGCGCTGCCATGCAGTTTTTTCGCTGTTTTTTCTGTTCGTGACGCCGTGGCGGAAAACGACGTTCGCCCACGCGGGTCTGCCTATGCCGTCATCGCCGAACGATGCCTTCATCTGCCACAGCTGCGGACGGAAGCGGTAATTCTGGCTCACGAACGCGCGTTCATTGCGCCCCTTCATGAACTTCAGAAACTCCTCGGCCTCCTGAATGTTGTCGGTGAGCGGCTTCTCAATGAGTACGTTTTTGCCTGCCTCGACCGCTTTTTTCGCATACGGAATATGGAACTTGTGCGGCAGGGCGACTATCACCAGATCCGCCTCGCGCTTGAGCGCCTCGTCATAATCCGTGCAGCACACCTCGTCGGGGATGCCCCACTTTTCCTTTGCCGCTTCGAGATTGGGCCCGCCGCGGCTCACCAGCGCCGCCAGCTCACAGTCGGGATCGTTGTGTATATATTCGAGCCAGCCTGCTGCCCAGCCGCTGCTGCCGACCTGTATTATTTTCATGTCATTACTCCTTTATAATTCCGCTTATGCCGCAGGCGGCTTTATGCGCCGCTGCGGCATAACTTTCCTATGTGTGCTGTCAGTCGCGGAGCTGCTCCGCAGTGAGCGGGGTAAAGTCCGTTTTCAGCTCCACCACTCGCCCGGTTTTCATCGACTCAAAGCCGGCCTCTATGATCTCAAGGACATGACGTCCCTGCTCAGCGGTCGCCACAGGCTCGCGCAGACCGTGTACATAGTCGATAAGCTCCATAACATCGCGATATACGAACGGCTCATGCATTTTCAGATGCTCTATGGGCAGATCCTTTGCCATCATGCCCTTTACGGGTGTGTCAAAAATGACCTCGTCGTTGAACTTTCCGTCAACGAACTTTCCCTCTGTGCCGTATATGGCAGGAGTCATCTTGTTTTCGCCGCCCGCGAGCGCAGAGTAGAACAAGCCGTATACATTCTCGCCGAAGTCGAGCAGGAAAGCGAAGTTATCGTCTACCTCGCTCTCTATCACCTGTTTGCCGAAGCGGAACTCTTTCATTATCTGTCCGCCCATGCAGGATACGCGCTTCACTGGGCCGAGTATGCCGGTCATCGCGGTAAGCCCATAGACGGCATGGTCATACTGCGGGCCGCCGTCCGGCTTTTTGTAATACCATGTCGGGACGAGCGGCTCGGAGCCGTAGTTGTCCTGCCTGTAGCCCTCGCGCAGATGATAGAGCAGAACTCCGCGCACGCCGCCGATGGCGTAGGTGATGTGCCCCAGCTTATTCTCCGCAACAAGACGGCGCATCTCGCGATTGACTGGCATTGCCATCATTCCGGGGGACGAGGTTATCTTGACGTTCATTCGCTTTGCTTCTTCTATAAGCTCGGTGGCCTCCTCGCTCGTCATCGCCATCGTCTTATTGAAATGGACATGCTTGCCGGCGCGGATCGCCTTGAGTCCCTGCTCATAGTGGAAGCGTATGGGCGAGCATATCGATACTACGTCGACGTTCGGGTCAGCAAGAAGCTCATCGTCCGTCATATACCAGTTTTTAATCCCATACTGCTCTGCCATCGCCTGCGCTCTGCCCGGTACCGGGTCGCAGACTGCCGCCATGTATACCTTGTCCGCAGTGTCACCGAGCACAAGATGCTTGAATATCGAGTTTATGGCGATCTCGCCGGAGCCTATAGCGCCCAAGCCCAAAGGTTTCATCATTTACCTCCTCGATCGTATCAGAATTTTTCTACTATCTCCAGCATTTTTGCAACATACTGCCGGGATATCTTCCGATTGTATTCCACGCGGTCGTCGCGCTCGGCGTCGTTTGTCGGCAGCTTGAAGGCAGGCTCTGCGAGCAGGCACATTCCGTGCGGCTCAGGTGCCTTTTCGATAAGCGCCGCCAGTATACGCTCAAAGTCTATTATGCCGTCCCCGAGATAGCACCCGGCAAAAACCATCGGCATATCCGGGTAGGTCTTTGTACGCAGCGGATTGTCCACCACGGCAAAATCCTTGAAGTGTGCCGCGACGGCGTACGGCGCAAGATATTCCAGATCCTCCATCGGGTCGCAGCAGGCGACCGCACCGTTCCCAAAATCGTAAAGCGCCTTGACATTGTCCGATGCCACCGTTTCTATTACCGACGCTATCTCGCGGCCGCTGAAGTCACAGTGGTTTTCGTATGCGAAGGTAAGCCCCGTTCCGTCAAGCATTTTTGCAAGCTCGCGCAGGTTTGCCTCGATGAACCGGCGCTGTTCCGAGAACGGGTGCTGCTTGTTGTAGCGGCTCGTCGCGACATTTGAGTGTCCGTAGCCGGAGCAGAGTATATCGCTGCCGAGGGCCTTCGCCATCATTATCGTCCGCTCGACACCCTTTCGGGCGACCGCCGGGTCGGGGATATCGTCAGGTGCCGACACTCCCATAGCAGCGCCTGACGCTCCCCATGCATCTACCTTGAGCGGCAGGCCGGCCAGTCCCCAAACGGTGAACGGGTAGAGAATGAGCTTGATGTCGTTTTCGCGCGCCATTGCCGCCATTTCGCTGAGCGTGGCGGAGGTGATCTCCTTAGGGCAGAGATTCGGGAACAGCGAAAACGCTCTTGCACCGATACGGCGGCTCTCCTCTATCGTCCATCTGAACGACTCCATGCCTGCCGGGGTGCCGTCCGGCGGCATGAGATTAAACGGCTGGAAGCCTACTCGGAAATCATATGTATTTCCCACGGGAGTTCCCCCTTTCGCGCAGATATTGTCTTATTTGTAACCGAGAACTACCGGAGTTGAGCGGTAGCCGACGCCCATGCGGTCAATGCCCATGTCGATGAGCTTGAGGAACTTCTCACGGTCGCGTATGCCGCCTGCACCCTTTATCTTGCAGCGTCCCTGCGCGGCGTCCATCATTGCCTGTATGACCTCGTAGGTCGCACCCTCGTTCTTTCCGCCAGTGAAGAAGCCGGTGGAGGTCTTGACGAAATCGGCACCCGCGGCGATAGCGGTTTCGGTCGCTTTTTTGACCTGCTCTATCGTGAGGGAGTCAACCTCGAATATAACCTTGACGTTGCTGCCGTACTTGTGGCACACGTCGCACACAGCCTTGATGTCGGCCTCGACCTCGTCCCACATACCGCTTCTGATCCAGCCGTAATTTGCAACGATGTCGAGATCCTCCACGTCGCCGTCGCGGCAGATTATCTCCGCCTGCGCGACCTTGGACTCAGTAGTGGAGTCGCCGAAGGGGAAGTCGCAGACAACGCAGATGCCGGTGTTGGTACCCTTGCACAGCTCGCGCGCAATGGGCAGCGACGCGGGATTTATGCACACGGTCTTGCAGTTATAATCTATACCTTCCTGAATGTACTTCCTGATGTCATCCTGAGTGAATTCGGGCTTCAGGACGGACTGATCGATGTAGCGGCCAAGCTCGGCGGCTGTCATTTCGCATGCTTTCTTTTCAGGCTTCATTTTTCTTTTCGCAATGCTGAGGCATTGCTCTCCTTTCTCATTTAAGCTTTGGTTTTAGTATTAAAAATATGGAATATGTATGTATGAAATATGCTTGAGCTTAATTCTTCATCTTTTTGTTTCTGACGATGTCGATATACACTGCAGTGAGCAGGAGCAGACCCTTTACGAGCTGCTGCGCATAGCTGTTCATGCTCAGCAGTCCCATGCCGTTTGCGAGTATCGAGAAGAACAGCATGCCGAGCAGTGTGCCTATTATGTTGCCCTTGCCGCCGGCGACCGACAGACCGCCGATGATGACCGCCGCGATGCAGTCCATATCTGCGCCGGCGCCCTGATTAGGCTGCGCGACATAGCCCTGAGCTATATACAGCATCGTTGCAAGACCTGCGCAGGCGCCGGATATCATAAAGGCTATCGCGCGTGTTTTTTTGACGTTTATGCCGGACAGGTATGCAGCCTCCGGGCTGCCGCCGACCGAAATGACGTTGCGGCCGAAGCGCGTGTATTTCAGCACAATGCCGATGATGATGTAAACAAGTATCATTATTATCATCGTGACCGGTATCCCGGCGATCTTACCGCGGCCTATCCATTTGATGAACTCGTCCTGGACCTTTATCATGTTGCCGTCGGAAGCGATATATGCTATGGCGCGGAAAACGAGCTGCGTGCCGAGCGTGGTTATGATCGGGTCGATATGCAGGTAATTCATTATCAGACCGTTGATTATGCCGCCGACAAGGCCGACGCCTATCGCCACGAACAGCAGTCCCACGCCGTGTACGCCGTGATTGTACGCAATGCCGACGAAGATGCCGCTCATTGCCATCGTCGCCATTTGGGACAGGTCAAGACCGCCCAGCAGCATCGACACCGTCACGCCTGCCGCAATAATACCGGAGGCAGACATATAAACGCCGATGTTTTTGAAGTTTGCCGCCGTGAGGAAATACGGTGAAGCAAACGACCAGACTATAGACAGCGCAATGACTGCAATAAGAACGCTGCCGTAAGAGCTGACTGTATTTTTCCCCGCCGCCTTCAGGCGGGTACCTATCGAAACTTTATTTTCCATATTATTCTCCTATCGCGCTCTTAACGATATTTTTCTGCGTGATTTCCTCTCCGGAAAACTCCCCGGCAAGCTTGCCCTCATGAATGACGTACACTCTGTCGGCTATTCCGAGCAGCTCCGGCAGCTCCGCCGCCACATACAGCACGCCGCAGCCTGCCTTGCACAGCCTTTCGATGTCCTTGTATATCTCCACCTTGGCACCGACGTCGATCCCCTTTGTCGGGTCGTTCAGCATAAACACCTTGGGCTTGGTCGCCACCCACTTGGAAATGACTATCTTCTGCTGATTGCCTCCGGACAGTGACGATGCCGGAGTATTCAGCGACGGTGTCTTGATCCGGTAATTCTCGCACCATTTCTGCGCCGTTCTGCGCTCCTCCTTGAGATCAAGAAACAGCCCCTTGACGAAGTCCTTCAGTGTAACGATCGTGAGATTGTTCAGTACCGAGTGTGCAAGTATAAGACCCTCGCGCTTTCTTTCCGCCGGGACATAGGCAAGCCCCGCATTCTTGGCGTCGATAGGCTTGTTTATTTTTATCTCCTTGCCGTTGACGAAAAAGCTGCCTTTCAGATGGCGGCGTGCCCCGAAGGCGCACTGCAGCACCTCAGAACAGCCTGAACCCATAAGCCCGTAAAGCCCCACTATTTCATGCCGCCGCACATTTATCGAAATGTCATTCAGAAATCCGTCGCCGAGGTTTTTTATCTCGAACACGACGTCCCCCAACTCCCGCTTTCCGACGGGATACATGTCTTTTAATTCGCGGCCGCACATGCTGTTTATTATAGTGTCCTTATCGGTGTCCGCCGCCAGCCCCTCGTACACGCTCTCGCCGTTTCTGAGTACCTGTACGCGGTCGGCTATCGCAAACACCTCGTCCAGCTTGTGCGAAATATATATAACGCCCTTGCCCTCTCCGCGCAGCTTGCGGATTATGGTCATAAGCTTGTCCGTTTCCTCCTGATTCAAGGCGGATGTAGGCTCGTCCATTATTATGACCTTCAGTTCCTTCGAGTAGGCGCGGCCTATCTCGACAAGCTGCTGCTCGGCAGTGGACAGCTGCCCGAGCAGTGTTGACGGCGCGTGATGCTCAAGTCCTACCTGCCGCTGTATCTCCATGCTGTCGGCATAGAGCTTCTTGTAGTCTATCAGTCCGTTCTTCAGCGGCTGCGCACCGAGAAAAATATTTTCTGCGATACTCAGTCCCTTTACGTTTGTAAGCTCCTGATATATCGCCGTGATTCCTAATTCAAGCGCCCTTGCGGGAACCAGCTTTCCCTGATCCTGGCCTTCAAACAAGACCTGACCCTCGTCCTGCTGGTACGCGCCGGACATGATTTTAATGAGTGTTGACTTGCCGGCCCCATTTTCTCCGACGACCGCAAGCACCTCACCGCTGTTGATCTTCATGGAAACGTTGTTCAAAGCCACAACGCCCGGGAACCTTTTTGTTATCCCTTTCATTTCGAGCAGCGTGTTGCCCAATGCAGTAACACCTCCTGATTGATGCCGCTCCGTGCCATAAAGTATATTTCAGGCACGGAGCTCATTTCGCCGAATAGTTTAAGTCTTAGCCGTAGAAATCGTTGATGTTCGCGGAAGTGACCATAACGCCGCTGTGCTCAGTGTATGCCTCGGGGTTCTCGCCGTTCATGATGGCGAACACCTTGTCAAGAAGCTTGTAGCCGTAGCTCGCGGTATCGAGGTCGATCGAGCCGTACCAGGGGGCATACTCACCGGAAGCGGCATGCTCTTTCGCGTATGCGATGTAGGTTTCGGTGCAGTCGCAGGAAAGCATCAGAACTCTATCGGAAGCACCAGCGTCTTCGATAGCGTTAACGATGGTGGGGCAGAATGCGTCGGTGCAGACGATATAGAGAATGTTCTTTGCGTCGGGGTGAGAGGTGAGCATGCTTGCGGTGCTCGCGCCGATGGTGCTGGTGTCAAGACCGGTGTCGATCGTGACCCACTCGACGTCCTTAACGTATTCGTAGCCGGGAAGCGAAGCAAGCGTTTCGACGGCCTTGTCGGTTCTTGGTGCCATTGCAGGGACAGCGGTGTATGCATTGGCGGTGACGATGAGGTCTATCTTGCCTTCCCATTCCTTGGTGACGGCTTCGGCTGCACAGTTACCGAAGAACTCGCCGAGTCCTTCATTGGAGGTGCCGTAGCTCCATACGCCTTCCACCGGGCAGTTAAAAGAAACTGCGAGGAACGGCATTCCGCTTTCGACCGCTTCTTCCGCATATGCCAATGCGATCTCCTCGCTTGCATAGCCGTCGACTATTATGTCGCACTGCTGTGCGACCATGGAGTCATACGCGGATCGCATGCCGGCGCTGTCAGCAACTATCTGGTAGGTCATTTCGACACCTGCCTCATCGCAGGCCTTTTCAAAGCTCTCCAGGACCTCTTTCCAGAAGCCGGACGATGCGTCGGATACAATAAATCCGACCTTGAACGACGTGGTCTCTTCAGACGCGCCGTTGTTCTCGGCGGCAGCCTCGGAAGCTGCCGAGGATGCCGCAGGCTGATTGCTCTGTCCGCAGCCCGCCATCAGGGCGCAGAGCATCATGATCGCGAGTAACATTGCCAGAGTTTTCTTCATTTAGTTGATCCTCCTGTTTTTTTCTTATATTTTTCACTCATTTTCATGAGTCAAGCACATCTTTGCAAATTGTCGGTTTCTTTGACTTGATTATACCTGCGTTTATTTCGTTTTTCAACATTATTTTGCATTTTCTTGCATCAAGCGCGCATTTCCTCGCATTTGCACAAAAAATCAGCTGCCGTTTTAGCTAAAGCGCCCATGCTCCCCGCTGCCGTTTCCGATGTTATTTGCAAAATTATGTCTTTATTTTGACACAAAATGTGCAAAAAGCACCCCGTGCACAGAACTGACAGTTACGTTCCGCGCACGGGGTGCAATTATACTGTTTCTTATACTATTTCAAAATTTGCCGGCAGCGGATCCGGCAGCGCTTCGCCGCTGTTGCAGAAAACCTTTTCGAATTCGCTCAACGCTCTGAGCTTACAGAAGCTGCGGCGGTTGAGCTTGCCCGTATCCATAAGAAGATATGCCTTGTCGCTGTTCGCGATGGCGGTATTCTTCACCGCCAGGGTCAGAAATTCGTTCACGTACGAGCAATCCTCGCCTATATCCGCGCAGGTGCAGCTCACAAAAACCTTGTCAAAATGCAGCTTTTGTATCATCTCCTGCGTCATCGGACCGACGCTCATGCCGTAATGCGGCAGATATGTACCGCCAATCAGGAAAATCTCCGCCACGGGGTTATTCATGGAGCGCACAAGCAGTTCACTGTGAGTGAATATCTGTATAGGGCGTTTTTCAAGGAATTCGGCCATGACGGCAATGCTCGTCCCTCCGTCAAGATACACACATTCCCCATCTTCTATATAGTCGCAGGCGCGGCGCGCAACACGCAGCTTCGCGTCATAGTTCAGGTTTTTCTTTGCGCGCATCGTAAGCTCCGCGCTGTTGATCACCGGCGCTTCCTCGCCATGTTCATTCAGCTTTGCTCCGCCGGTGACTCGGGTGAGCTTGCCTTCGTTCTCCAGCTTCTCAAAATCCCTGCGGACGGTAGCTTCGGAGATGTTCAGTTCTTTTGCAATGTCTTTCAGGTTGATGATTCCCTTTGAATGAAGCTGCGATATTATATAACGCGTTCTCTCTGAAGCCAGCATAGGCTTACTCCCTCCTGCTTTCAATCGCTCACATTATACAACATTTTTCCCCGTAAGTCCACAGCGCGATGCCTTAATTTACAGGATATTCCATAAAATAATCATAAAAGAATTTCAGCAGGTCGCCCTTGTTGCAGTCCCACTCCCTGTAGAAGCGTGAAGCCGACACAACAACGTCCCACGGCAGGCACTTCTTACGAAACTCTTCGGTACTCAGACCGCAGTTTTCCGCATATCTGCTCTCATAACTGCGTATGAACGTCATTATTCTCCCTCGGGCGCGCATCATGCGCTCATAGCTCTCCTGCGGCATGTTTCCCTGCCCGGGCTTTGCCCGCATGCCGAAATCGAATGCCTGGATCGTATGCGCAACGTCTGAAAGCGGATTGCTCGCCGTCGCGTCGCTCCAGTCTATGACGATCATTTTACCTGCCTCGTTATATATCATATTGCCCGGGTGAAAATCATTGTGACAAAGCCGGTCCATCTCCGGCAAACTGTCAAGGAGCCGCAGGCAGCGCTCCATAAGATCGGTGCCGAGGCAGTACTCTGACATGCGAAGCTGCTTTGCAAGCCGCTCTTTCCCCGGCTCAAGCCCCGCTGCGGGGCATTGGTGTATTTTATAGTGTATATCCGCAAAATCCCTGCCCAGCTTTTCCGGCTCGGCGTCGCCCACGGTAAGCTCCTTCATCGCACTCTCGCCGCCGATATACTCAAGCAGTATCGCACGCTTTCCATTATATGAGACGGCTCCGCGGTATTCCGGTACGTCCAGTCCCTTGTTCTGGACAAATTCCGTGCAAAGTATCTCCCTCTGCACGTCCTCGTCCGGAATCTCGTCGCGATATATCTTCGCGAGCGTACCGTCGTCGTACATCTCAACGTCGGCAGTAAAGCCGGTGGTATTTCTTTCAAATTCTGCCATTTTTTCCGCCTCCGTTTTGCATAATGTGTCATAATTTTGCAGCTCAATAGTACATTATTTTTCAAAGCGTGTCAAGCACTTACACCAAACTTTTCGTAACTTCAGATGCAGGACGCGACTGAATGGTTTTGCCGTCTGCACCCCCGCGGCGATGAGCCCCTGGCCTGAGCGAAGGAGGAGCAAGGGAGCACAGACGAAGAATCCGGCAGCTCATCTTGAGCTGCCGGACTTTGAGCGGAGCGGACTTTGCTCCGACGCGGTCGTATGCCCGACAGGATTCGAACCTGTGGTCTCTCTTCCGCAATTTATTATCCGTTTATTCTTTTTCTTTCCTGAGCTGCTCGATCAGGGCTGAGACTATCTTGACCGCGTCGCCGACAACGGCGTAATCCGCGTATCCGAAGATCGGCGCGGAGGGGTCACGGTTTATCGCGACGATGCACTCGGCCTTTTCGACGCCTACCATATGCTGGAGCGCGCCGGAAATGCCGCAGGCTATATAGAGCTTCGGGCGGACTATCTTACCAGTCTGGCCTATAAGGTGCTTCTGGTCGACCCATTCGGCGTCGACCACGACGCGCGACGCGCCGACTGCAGCGCCGAGGAGCCCCGCAAGCTCGCGGATCAGGCCGAAGTTTTCGGCGCTGCCCATGCCTCTGCCGCCGGCAACGATAATGTCAGCGTCCGTAATTGACAGCTCCGGATCTCTCGCGTTCAGAACCTGGCGGATAAGCTTCACGCCGTCATCCTCAAATTCCTCCGCTGTCTCGTCTATGATCTCGACCTCCGCTTCCTGTACGCTGTCCGCCTTGCGGAAAGCGCCGGGGCATATCGTGCCCATCTGCGGGCGAGTGTCGGAGCAGAGTATCGTCGCCATGATCCCGCCGGGAGCCGGCATGTTCCATGAGATCAGGCCGCTTTCCGCCTCGACGCTCAGCTCCGTGCAGTTGGCAGTTATGCCCGTACCGAGTCTCCTTGCAAGGCGCGGTGCGAGATCCTTGCCGTTCTTCGTTGCGGACACCATAACGGCGTCCGGTTCGTATTTCTTTACAAGTGCCGTGAGCACGTTCGTGTATGCCGCTGTCCTGTATTCTGCAAAGCGCGCGTCGTCCACGCGGATTATCGCGTCCGGAGCGCAAGCCGCGGCGGTCTTCACAGCCTCGTCCGTGCCGTGGCCGATAACGACAGCGATCACCTGCCCGCCGGTCTTGCCGGTGATGGTGCGCGCGGCGGTGAACAGTTCAAGAGAGCTTCCCTTTACGCCCGCGCCGGACAGCTCCATGACGGTGAAAATATCTCTGTTTGTTTTCTTCATACGCTCACCTCATATCATTCTGGCACTGCGCAGCGCCGAAAGCAGATTGCCCGCGATCTCCTCGCTGCTCTCCCCGCTGACGGTCACGCAGGACTTGTTGTGCTCCGGGAAATAGGAGCTGCCAACCGTCGTCCTGGAGCCCTTGACGCCGATCTCTTCTGCCTCAAGGCCGAGCGCCTGTGCGTCGAGGACAGGTATCTCCATGTGGTTTGCCTTCAGCTTCAGGCGCATATTCGGGCGGCGCGCCTCGAACACGGTCTTGTCCACAGACGCAACTGCCGGCAGCGGCAGCTCGATGTGGTCCGTACCCTCATCCGTTTCGCGCTGAACTATGAGCTTCCCCTCGGAAAGCTCGTAGCCGCTCACGAAAGTGACCTGCGGCAGGCCGAGGCATTCCGCAAGCTCAGGCATTACAAGCGAGGTGTCGCTGTCGCTTGCCTGCTTTCCGCAGAGCACGAGGTCATACTTTGTACCGCCGGCTTCAAGATACGCCTTTGCCGCGGCAAGTGCGTTGACCGTCGCGTAGGCGTCTGCGCCGCCGAGTGCGCGATCGCTGAGAAGATAGACATCGTCCGCTCCCACGGCTATGCAGTAGCGGAGCACTTCCATCGAAGAGGGAGGTCCCATCGTGATTGCCGTCACCTTTCCGCCGTCCTCGGCCTTAAGTCTCGCTGCAAGCTCCATGGCATATTTGTCATACTCGCTTATCACTCCGGTTCCCTGAGAACGGATAAGCGTTTTAGTCACGGGATCAAGCTTGAGATCCTCTTCCTTCGGCACCTGCTTTACGCAAACAAGTATATTCACCTTCATGCTCCCTTCTTATTATTATATATTCCTATGCTCCGCATCCGCTCACGCAACGGGCGTAAACAGATCAGCGCGTTCTCTGAGCTTTGCTTTCTGCACCTTGCCGACGTCGTTCTTCGGAAGCTGGTCCATGAAAGCCCAGTATTTCGGTTTCTTGAACGACGGCATTACTTCCCGGCAGAAGCTTATAAACTCCTGCCCGCCGAGCGTGCAGCCGTTCTTCAGCACTATCGCCGCGGCGATCGCCTCGCCGTACTTTCTGTCCGGCACACCTATCACGGCACATTCGGATATCGCCGGGTTCTTCAGCAGATCCTGCTCGACCTCCTGCGCGTAGACGTTCTCGCCGCCGGTCTTGATGATATCGCGCTTGCGGTCAAGGAGATAATAGTAGCCCTCCTCGTCGCGGTACATGATATCTTCCATGTCGAACCAGCCGTCCGAGAAGCTGCGTTCGGTCAGCTCCGGTGCGTTCAAATATCCGCCGAACACCAGCGGCGAACGCACGAACGCTTCGCCCCTGCCCGCGCCCTCGACTATATTACCGTCTTTGTCCACGAGCTTCAGCTCTGCCACGGAATTGACCTTGCCGACGGAGGTCAGCAGCCTGCGGTCATTCTTTATATCCTCGCGCCTGAGCGTGACCGACGTGATGTTCGACGCCTCGGTCGATCCCCACGAGAGCCGCACCCCGGCTTTGGGGAACATGCCGAACAGATCCTCGAAGCACTCCTCGCTCGCCTTGCCCGCGGCGACGTGCGCGAGCCTGACACTGCTCAGGTCATACTTCTCCGGGTACCCCGATGCCTTGAGCCGCTGGTACGACACCGGCGGGACAAGCGCTATCTGCGTTGCGCGGTACTTCTGCACCTGCGCGCATATCTGTTCGCAGTCAAAGTGATCGAGCAGTATTAGCGTCCCGGCGCTTACGAGCATTTTTACCACGCAGCATATACCCGTCGCATGATACAGCGGTGCCGGTGTGAGCATAGTATCGCCGTCACCCAGTTGCTCCTCGCCTGCCAGTACGGACGCGTATGCCGCCATCATCCGCTGTGTGCGCACAACGCCCTTGGCGGCGGAGGTCGTCCCGCTGGTGAAGAGTATGATGCTCTCCTCATCGCCGGTCATGCCCGCCTGCGCGTCGGAGCAGTCCTCCCCGCGCATGAGGTCTTCAAAGGTATCCGCGCCCTCCGGAGCGTTTTTCTTTCCGCCCTGCACTATCATCCTGAAGTCCCTGCCGGAGTGCTCCGCAATGTACTCCGCCTGCGGCATGTATTCCGTCGAGCAGATAAGCGTATCCGCCCCTGTAAGGGCGACCATGCGCAGCATCTCCTCCGGCAGCAGGCGCAGGTGTATCAGTGCAAGCCCCACGCCGAGCTTTTGGCAGGCGTAGAACGCAAGCAGCCATTCTATGCCGCCCTTCATCAGCAGCGCGGCGCGGCCGCCCTTTTTCAGCCCCGCGCGCCGCATGGAATTTGCGAGCCGATCGGCTTCTTGATTCAATTGTCTGTATGTCATGGTGTTTTCGCCGTGGATCGCGGCTATCCGATCCGGAAACTTTTCCGCGTTTCCGGCAAGAAGCCCACCGAGAAATTCCATATTACCTCCTACTGTCCGCATAAAAGCAGCCAATGCCGAAAGCCTATATTCTCAGGTTCCAGAACAGCGGCATGAACGCCACCACGGCAAGCCATACGAAAAGCTCAAGGAGCAGATTATATTTGAAGTATTCTTTGAAGTGGTATCCCGCGACCATGGTGGTGCCGGTCTGGGCATTGGCAAGCGGTGTCGCGAAGCTGAGGTTCGCCCCGTAGCAGACAGCTATCGCGAAAGCAACGCAGTTGAAGCCGTACTGCCGGCAGACGGCGAGCACGGGCGGGAGCACTATGAATACCGCCGTTGAGTTTGAAATAAAGTTACTGACGACCATTACCACAAAGACCGAAGCGGCGAGGAAAACTATCGGCTGCACATCCGGGCCGAAGACCGAGGTAAAGCCGCTGGCGATCAGGTCACCGCAGCCGCTCTCGTTGATGCCGGAGGCAATACCGAGACAGCCCGCAAGGCGGATGAGCGTCGCCCAGTCCATGTTTTTCAGTACGCTCTTCTCCGTCGTGCATCCGGTGACGACGCAGAGGATCGCGCATATACAGGTCGCAATAACATTGCTGACAATTTCCGTTGCGAAAAAGACGACGAGCATTACGAGAATGATATACATGTATATCTGCTTTCTCTTGTGGCCTGCGTCTTCCTCGACCTTGACGGCTCTCGACGCGACGAGCGTATCGAGCTCATCAAGATTCTCGCTGCCGTCGTCCTTTTCCCAAATTTTCTTTCCGAGTGGATAACCGATAAAGAGGACGTACAGGAGATAAACTACGCTCAGGCACAGGCCGACGGGCATGAAATCCCACATCCCGGCCGTCTGTCCGGCAGCGCCTTCAAGGATGGTCTGCATTGTGAGCTGGGGCGTCGACCCGACGAGAGTACATACTCCGCCGAACATTGCGCCCATAGTCGTCGCAAGGCAGATGTTTTTAAGCTTTACATTGGGGTTGGTCCTGCAAACGCTGCTCATGACCGCAAGGTACATTGCGATGACAGCCATGTTTGCAAGGAACATTGACATGATTATAGACGTTCCGCCGGCGAAGAGGATGAACTTTCTCTCGCTGCCGCCGGACACGCGCATTACGACATTGCCGATCTTCTGAGCCACACCGGACTCAAACATTGCGTTGCCGATAACGAGCATCCCGAAAACGAGTATGACCGTGCTGTTGGAAAAACCGGAGAAGGCCTTTGAGAAGGAGCATATCCCGGTCATTGCGAAGAGGAGACACGCTATAACGCTGGTGACGGTTGAAGGTATCCACTCGGTTATAAAGAACACTATGCAAAAGACTAATATCAATAAAGCTATAACCTGGGAAGAGAGCAAAATACCACATCCATTCTATTTCTGATTATATACATCTCCCGCCGATCTCAACGGTGACGTATATTCCCTCGACAGGGCCGGGCACGATCCCCTGGAGACCATGTCCCGCCATGAGTGGAACCTTCGGTTCTACGTAAAAACGACAATTCATCCGCGATTATTCCACAGTTTCCGGAAAAGCGCAAGGCTTTTCCGGAAACGCCGGGAACGGCTCGGACAGATTACGTTCTTTGCCGTATTAAAACAGTAAATTTAAGCTTAGAATACGAGGCAGCCAACGCTGTAGCCGACAAAGACGAGGCAGATGTATGCCGCGATCATCGGCAGCCACATCCACTTGGTCATGAAGCTGCCCTCGACGTCGCCTGTACCGACGACCATGGAGGTAGTGGTGGTGCAGCCGGGAGTCCACATTGCGTAGTGAGCGGCGCAGATCATTGCAACGCCGAGAGCCGGGCCGTTCACGCCGGACATGAGGACTATCAGGGGAGCAGCGACCTTGAAGAGGACCATTGCGATGGAGTTGGAAACGAAGTTCGTGAGCAGCAGCACAGCGCCGATGCAGACCATGACGAACACGAAGGAGGGCAGAGCCTGGACCATTGGTCCGAACACCTGCTGGATCCACAGAACGATGCCGAGCTCTTCCATGTTGACAACGGTGCCGAGCAGACGGACGGTACCGATCATCATGCAGCTCTGCCATGCGATGGACTTGGTCGCCTTGTTGAAGTTCATGAGCGGCTCGCCGTCGATGGGAACTACACAGAACACGCAGACGCAGAGCAGTACGGGGATAGCGGAGCCGAGGCTGGAGATGAAGTCACGCATGCCTGCGAAGAACGGGATGCCGGTGAGACCCTTGAGCAGATCCTTGCCGACCCAGAAGAAGATAACAACAAGGAACATGATGCCCGCGAACTTTTCCTTCTTGCTCATGGGAGGGATGGTGGCGCGCAGAGCGTCGATGTCGAGGTTAACGAGCTTGGAAGCGTCGATCTTGTAGATCTTGGCCATGATGAGCACTACCAGCAGGATCCAGACAACGCCGATGGACATACCGATGGCGGCGGACTGTGCGATGCTGATCTCGAGGCCGAAGGCTTCACCGACCCAGCCCATACCGGTGATGAAGTTGCCGTGGCCGATGGCGGTCATACCGTTGCCGGCAATGGTGATAGCTGCGATGCAGCAGAACAGGAACTGGGAGAACTTATCCTTGCGGTCATATCCGCAGGTGTCGAGGATCTCCTTTGCCAGTGCAAGGAACATGACGCAGGTCGCGGATGAGGTCATGCCGAGGCCGAGGACGAACATCGCCGCGAAGAACATCAGCACGATTATGTACGGTCTGCCCTTGACAAACTTGCGGGTAATGAACCATACCGCGATGCGGCGGGAGATACCGGTCTCGCTCAGGACATGGTTGACGAGCATGCAGGCCATCAGGAAGGCGAACATCCAGTCACCGAAGGAGCCCTTGATAGCGGCCGTTGCGCTCATCGCGCCGGATATTGCTACCATGCTGACGACCAGAATGCTCGTCCAGCCGGTCTCGACCGTGATCCACAGATAGGTTGCCATGATGAATACGCCGACGATCTCCATGCCGGTGTCGGTCATGGGTTCGGGTGCGGGGATGAGCCACTTAAAGATGGCCCAGATCACAAGAGCGATGATGGTGTGCATCAGCTTCTTGTTCGAGGTTTTTGCCTTTGCCATTTTTTTCTTCCTTTCTTACTCTGTCTTTTCTCGTTATATTTCCGACTAAGTCAGGCTTTATAATTCCGACGCGGCTCCCGCGCCGGAATTATATACATAAGTTGTCGGCCGCCGTGTGCTTACGCCTTCTTCGGCAGCATCTCCTTGGTGATGTCCTTGCTGATGACCATCTTCTGTATCTCGTTCGTGCCCTCAAAGATCTGGTATATCTTCGCGTCTCTGAAGCGCTTCTCAACGGGATATTCCTTGCTGTAGCCGTAGCCGCCGAGGATCTGGACGGCCTCGGAGCAGACCTTCATACCGGCGTCGGAGGCAAACACCTTCGCTGCGGAGAAGAGCTTTGCATCGACGATGCCCGCGTCAGCGGTCTTGCTCGCCTGCCAGCACATGAGTCGGCCCGCTTCAAGCAGGGTATACATCTCGGCAAGCTTGAAGCCGATGCCCTGATGCTTGCAGATAGGCTTGCCGAAGGACATTCTCTTCGTGGAGTAGTCGGCTGCGATCTCAAAGGCGTACTGCGCGTTACCTATTGCGCCGGCGCCTGCGGTCGGACGGGTGCGGTTGAGGCACTGGGACATTATCATCATGCCCTCGCCTTCCTTGCCGATGAGCATATCCTTGGGTACGCGGACGTTGTCGAAGATGAGGTCGACGGTGTCGGAGGTGCGGTAGCCCATCTTGTCCTCCTTCTTGCCTATGCTCAGCCCCGGAGTCTTTGCATCGACATAGAACGCTGACACTCCCTTGCCGCGAAGCTCTCGGTCAAAGGTTGCGAATACGAGGAACATGTCGGCATGCTCGCCGCCGGAGATGAAGGTCTTGGAGCCGTTGATTACATAAGCGTCGCCGTCGTCGACGTATGTCGTGCGCATACCGGCGGAGTCGGAGCCGGACTCGGCCTCGGTGAGCGCGAAAGCCATCGCGCCGCCGTTGCAGAGAAGCTCGGTCACGGTCTTGATCTGGTACTCGGTGCCGAAGAGACGTGCGGGCAGGGAGCCCATGAAGCTTCCGGCCACCGCGCCGGCAAAACCGGCGTCGCCGCGGGCAAGCTCTTCCTTGCATATCGAGTAGGTGAAGATATCGAGCCCCATCCCGCCGTACTTTTCGGGCAGGATCATGGTGGTCAGACCCATTTCATAGGCCTTCTTGTAGAGCTCCTCGGGGAAAATGCCTTCGATCTCAAGCTCCTTGCAGGTGGGGATTATTTCCTCATCCGCAAAGCTGTGTACCATCTGTCTCAGATCCTGCTGATCCGGAGTCAGAAGGTCAAAGCTGGTTGTAGACATATCTGTTTTCTCCTTTATTTTTCTTAATTTGCTTATTGCTTTAAGGCTTTGCTTATTGCTTTAAGGCTTCTCGATGGGCTGGCCCCAGCGCGTCTCAAGCTCGTAGACCTGCTCGCGGCTGAGTCCCGCCTGAGTGAGTATCTCGTAATTGTTCGCGCCGAGAACGGGAGCCGCGCCGAGAACTTCCGGGGTCGCGGAATACAGGACGGTCGCGCCGCGGCCGCGCCATGTGCCCTCTCGGTCTGCCGGCATGGGCAGATCGGTGATGCCCTTGCGGAAGAGCATCTGCGGGTCTTCGATGACCTGCTTGCAGGAGAGTATTTTCCCGCAGACGATACCGGCCTTGTCCATGATGGCCTTGCATTCGTCGACGGAGTCGAACTTCGACATCCACTCTTCGATTATGTCCGCAAGCTCTCTGTAATGGTTCGCGCGGTTCTGTCCGCCGACAAAGCGCGGGTCGTCAACAAGCTCGGGGCGTTCGAGGACCTGAGTGCAGAGCTTTGCAAAGTGGCGGTCGGGGTGCGCGGCAATGACAAGGTACTCGTCCTTCGGTCCCTTGAACACGCCGTAGGGTGCGGAGCCTGCGGAGTGGTTGCCCTGCCTGTGCGGGTCCTTGCCGTTGGTCGCCTGCTCAAGGAAGGGGTTCATGGAGGCGAGGCACTGCTGCATCGCGACGTCTATCATCTGCCCCTCGCCGGTTCTGAATCTGTGGAACAGAGCTACCATGCATGCGCCGAAGGCGTCCTTGCCGCTTATGAAGTCGGAGATTATAACACCGGACTTCACCGGGGGGCCATTGCGCTCGCCGGTCATATCCATGATGCCGCTGCACGCCTGAGCGAGGATATCGAAGCCGGGGTCCTTCGCCTTGGGGCCGGTCTGGCCGAAAGCGGAAATGGAGCAGTAGATTATGTCGGGCTTTACGGCCTTGAACGCTTCATAGTCAAGCCCCATCTTTTTCATGGAGCCGGGCTTCATCGTCTCAAAAACTATGTCGCAGGTCTTGCCGAGTTCGAGTATCGCAGCCGCGCCGTCGGGGTCCTTTAGGTCGACGGTGATGCTCTTCTTGCCGCGGTTGTTCCACATGAATTGGGTGCTGTAGCCCTGTATGGAATTTGCGAGACGGCGGGTGTCGTCTCCCTCTACAGGCAGCTCGACCTTGATGACCTCCGCGCCGAGGTCGGCCATCATCGCACAGCAGGCGGGGCCCGCCGTATGCGTGGAGAAATCGAGAACTCGGATACCTTCAAGTGCTTTCATTGTTTTCCTCCTGTATCTGATGAATACTTTACTTTCCCTTGAATTCGGGCTTGCGCTTATCGAAGAACGCGAACACCGCCTCGCGGAAGTCCTCGGTCTGCTCGCACTCTCCCTGGAGCTCTACCTCGCTGTAGGTGCCGGTCGACCAGTCGCCGTAGACGCAGCGGTTTATGAGCGTCTTGATATTTCCGTAAGCGACCGTGGGGCCGTGGGAATACTTGTCGATGTATTTTGCAAGGCGCTCTTCAAGCTGCTCCGGCGGGACCGCCTCGGTGAACAGGCCCCAGTCGGCGGCCTGCTGTCCGCTGAAGCGCTTGCCGGACATAAACAGCTCCGTCGCACGCACCTGACCGACTGCCTTGGTCACGAGCCAGGTCGCGCCGCTGTCGGGAACGTAGCCGATGTTGACGAATGCCAGCGTGCATTTTGTGTCTGCCGCGGCTATCTGGAAATCGCAGCTGAGCGCAAGGCTCATGCCCGCTCCCGCGATCGCGCCCTCTATGCAGGCGATAACGGGCTTCTTCACATTGCGCAGGCGCAGATTCATTTCGCTGCCGAGGCGGCAGTTATATCTCGTCCCGCGCTCTCCGCGCTCAAGCCTGTCGCGCATGGCGTTCAGATCGCCGCCTGCGCTGAAGCAGCCGCCTGCTCCCCTGATGACGACCAAACGAATGTCGTCGTCAAAATCGCAGATGTCAAACAGCCGTATCAGCTCTTTCTTTGCCGGGTTCGGGACCGGGTTCTTTTTCTGAGGGTTGTTCAGGGTTATGTACGCGACATGATCCTTCACCTCAAACTTGATGAACTCGTAAGCCATCTCATTTCCTCCTGTCATTTGGTCAACAAGCGCCGTGCAGACATCTCCTCGCTTGTTATTTTTTTGTTTTAGTTGGCCTAAGTTTACGGCCTTATCCCCGATTTGTAAAATACGAAAAAATTCGAAAAGCCCATAGAAAAAACCTATGGATACATAAATTCCGTCTATGCACCGGTCGGCACTTCGGAGCGGCTCCGGCAAGCGATCTCAAATTTCTTGCAGCTGTTTCGCAGCAAAATCAAGCATTTTGCCGTTTTCAGGTATTATTTATCTGTTGTTTCCTTATACATCGCCGGCTTGCCCCGTATGTATACCTGCACAAACTATCCCCTGTTTGCAGGCCGGCTGTATATAAACTCTGCGCCAAGTTAAATTTCTTTAACCGATAGGTACTTGCAAAGTTATCACTGCTGTGGTATTTTTAACAAGGCCAGCCATAGGATTTTTTTATGACCCATATATCAGGCTGCCGAGGGATGGAGGGAAAGCATGCTGAACCTGTACAAGCTGAAATACGTTGTCACAGTCGCAGAGGAAAAGAGCATCACAAAGGCTGCAAAGAAGCTCTATATTTCCCAGCCGTCCCTCAGTCTCAGCATCCATGCCATTGAGGACGCCCTCGGTGTCGAGCTGTTCGTCCGCGGCAAGAACAGCGTCACGCTCACGCCTGCCGGTCAGGCCTATGTTGAATGGGCAAAGGTCACTCTTGAATCGGCAAAGCAGCTTGAGGCCAAGCTGAACAAAATAAAGGCCGGTTCAAAGCGTCAGCTTGACATCGGCGCTTCATACCAGCGCAGCGCAGCCCTCCTGCCCGAGTCCATAAGCAACTTCTATAGCCGCACGAAAGACTGCAACATAAAGATCCATGAGGACGTCAGTGCAAATCTCAGCAGCGCTCTCCAAGCCGATCAGCTTGATATCGTCATCAGCCTTCCCCATGCCGATACAACGCTGTATAAGTCCGTTCCCCTGTTTCAGGAGCGCTTCCTTCTCGGGGCAAGCGATCAGGTCGATATTCCCTGCACAGAGGCTGAGCCTTATGCATACGTCGATAAAAAGGTCATCATCGGTCAGCCAGTGATAATGCTCCAGGAGCAGCAGTACCTCGGAAAGGTGATGCGCAATCTCCTGCTCGACCTCAACTGCATCCCCGAAAAGAGCACCGTCTGCACCAATATGGAGACTGTCCATTCTCTTGTGAGCAAAAATGCGGGCATCTCTCTTCTTCCGGAGGTCAGCGTTTTCCTGCGCAGGATAGAGAACGTGAACTATTACATGTTCAATGACCCGACCCTGAGCCGCACCGTCGCCGCGGTCTATAAGAAGAATAATCCCAAGCTTGAGGATATTGAATTGTTCGTTCAGTGCCTCAAGGACTATATCCGCGGCTGCTCATATCCGTTCGAGATCCTCGATTGACTCTCCGTAACAAGCATTTTCCCGCGTTCTCCGGCAGCATTTGTTTTTTTTATAGCTGGCATAGGCAAATATGTATTTGTCCTCTTCCGATATGTGTGTTATTTTTTTTGCATGCAGAACGGGCTGACCAAGCCCGCAATTTTGGAAAGGACGATAGAAACATGAATACAAGGATCACGGAGCTTTTCGGAATTAAATATCCTATCCTCCAGAGCGGCATGCAGTGGCTTGCGACTCCGGAGCTTGCCGCCGCCGTTTCAAAGGCCGGCGGCCTCGGCATCATCAGCGCGACCATTTTCATGGTCGACTCCGACCCCGCCGCTACCAAGGCCGGTCTCGCCGCTGGGCTTGCCAAGTGCCGCGAGCTTGCCGATGGTCATCCCTTCGGCCTGAACATCTCCATGCTGCCTCATGCTGACTATGACAACAATACCGAGCTTTTCTTTAGGACCGCTTATGAGGAGCATGTCCCCGTTATAGAGACCTCCGGCAACAACCCCCAGGCCTACTATGAGCTGCTGCGCGGCTGGGAGAAGGAAGACGGCAGAGATAACGAGCATGACAAGATCAAGCTCATCCATAAGTGCCCCTCCGTCAGACACGCCCTCTCCGCTCAGAAGGCAGGCGCCGACGCCGTCACGATAGTCGGCTTCGAGTGCGCAGGCCATCCCGGTCTCGGAGATGTGTCCACCATGGCTCTCATCCCCGTCGCAAAGGAAAAGCTCTCCATCCCCGTTGTCGCTGGCGGCGGTATATGCAACAGGAACACCTTTGTTTCCGCAATGGCTCTCGGCGCTGACGGTGTCATCATGGGCACCCGCTTTGTCGCGACCGAGGAATGCGGCATCCACCCCAACTGGAAGCAGCTCATCATCGACTCCACCGAGAACGACACTGCCGTGCTCCAGTACAAGGTCAGGAATGCCAACCGCGTGTGGTACGGCCATCAGGATAAGAAGAATCCCGAGAACTCCAGATTCTCCAAGACCGCAGCGTGGGTAAAGAAGACCGAAGCCGCATGGGATCTTGACGTCCCGCATGACAAGCCCCTCATCGCCGTGCTCATGGCCGGCGATCCGAACGACGAGGAAGTGCGCGGCATCAGCGGCAAGAACCAGAGAGTCTGCTACAAGAACGGCAATATCAACGGCTGCCTGTTCCCGATGGGTCTTTGCGTCGGTCAGATCCACGATATAAAGACAGTTCAGGAAGTGTTCGACGAAGTCTGCGGCGGAGCCGAGAGCGTTCTCGAAAAGCTCCGCGGCGAGTTTGCCGACTGAGCATAATAAAGCGGACAGGGCAGTCCGGAGTCTCCTCCCCGGGCTACCCTGTCTTGGGCTATTCTGGAATCTATTCTGGCAATGGAAGAGTGTATATGAAAAAAGTGATCACAACGGGTCAGCTGACCCTCCGCAAGCTTAACGCCGGCTGCGGCAAACTCATGCGTGCGATCGCCCCGACCTACGGTGCCGGCGGCAAGACCGTGCTGAACGCGGGTTATACCGGCGCTCCCGAGCTTTTGGGCAAGGGCGCGTCCGCCGCCGCTGCCATCAGCCTTGCCGACGTGACCGAAAACGCCGGGGCTATCCTGCTGCGCGCTGCCGGTGAAAAGACGGCAGACCTCACCGGCGACGGCTCCATCACCGCAATGCTGATCGCCGAAGCGATCATACGCGAAGGCGCGCGCGCCGTCACGGCAGGGTGCAGTCCGGTGTTTATCCGGCGCGGCATTGAGCTTGCCATGAAAGCGGCGGAGGATGCTCTGCGCGAAATGACGCTCTCGCCCTGCGATGAGTACACCGGCCTTGCCGCAGCGCTCACCGCCGGCGACGAGGAGCTTGGCGCGCTTGTCTGTCAGGCGCTTCAGCAGGCCGGGTATGACGGCGTGGTAACGGTCAAGCCTTCCGACACCGACCGAAGCTATGTGTCCGAGGACATTGCCTATTCCATCCCCGCCGGGTACCAATCCAAATACATGGCCGACAGCGAAACCTCAGGCGAAGCTGTGCTTGAAAACGCCGCCGTGTTCGTATGCGCCTCTCCCATCATGAGCATACATGACATTCTCCCGCTGCTCAACGAAGCCAGCATACAGAAGCAGACGCTGCTGTTACTATCCGAGAGCATCGCGCCGGAGGTCGTAAAAAGCTTTGTGAGCAACATTGCCCAAGGGGTCATACGGCTCTGTTCCGTTGAAGCCCCCGGCGTCGGCGCGGTGAAACGCGCCGCGCTTGAGGACGCCGCGGCACTCACAGGAGCGGTCGTATTCGGCACCCCGCTGAATCCCGATACCAAGGCCGCGCTCCTCAGCACCTGTGGCCGGGCGGCCAAGGTGCGCGTCACACAGTCCAAGACCCTGATATACGGTGCTTCCGCCGCTGAAACGCCGGGGCTCAAGGAATATACCGGCCACCTCGCATCCCTCCTCAGGCTTGAGCATAACGAGCTTGAGGACGAGCGGCTCTGCCAGCGCATTGCGCGCCTCACCGGGCGCACCGCGGAGCTCCGTATCGGAGCCGCTTCCGATGCTGAACGCCGCCTTCTCACTTCCCGCGCCGAGTGCGCGCTCAAGGCTGCGCGCGCTGCGGCAAATGGCGGAGTGCTCCCCGGCGGCGGCACGGCGTATATCCGCGCCCTCCCTTGTGTCAGAAAGCTTTGCGCCGGTCTGTCCGGTGACGAAAAGGCCGGTGCTGGCATACTTGCCGCCGCGCTCGAAGCCCCGCTGCGCACCCTCTCGCAAAACGCGTGGTACGCTCCCTCCGAGGTCGCGGCGCGCGTTGCAGAAGGTCACGGTAATTATGGCTTTGATATTGCTTCCGGGCAGTATGCCGATATGCTCAGCCGCGGGGTCATTGACCCGGCCGCTGTTGTGATAACAGCGCTGCGCTCCGCCGTCTCAGTCGGCGCGCAGCTTCTCACAGCGGACGCCGCCGTTTTGATAGACGGCGCGCCGATCTCCTCCATTCCTGTCCCGGACGACCTGCACATCACTCCGCAAGATTTCATGTGACATGTGAATTTATGATCAAAAAAGTCTGCGACAATATTTTTTGCTTTCCGATCACTCTTCCGCGCAGCCCGCTCAAGTATCTCAACTGCTACGTGATAAAAAGCGGCAGCGGGAAAAATCTGCTTATAGACACCGGCTATGCCCTGCCGGAATCGCGGCGGGACCTTGAGGCCGGGATTCGGGAGCTTGAGTTGACGCCTGAGAATACCGACGTTTTCCTTACCCATATCCATGCCGACCACACCGGCAACGCCGCCTATCTCGCAAAGCTCGGGTATCACATAATCATGGGTGAGCGCGACTATCACGGGGTCATCGAGGCGCACTCTCCGGATTTCTACGGAGCCCGGCAGAAGTCCATTGACGCCGGTGTACCGGCCGACGTGCTCGATGCGATATTTGTACACAACCCCAGCCCGATCATGCTGCCGGAGATGTTCCCCGCGGAGACCGTCAAGGCCGGGGATGTGCTTGAATACGGCGGCCACAGGCTCGAATGTCTCCCGACCTACGGCCACTCCCCCGGGCACATCTCGCTGTACGACCGTGAACATGAAATCATCTTTCTCGGCGACCATGTCCTGTTTGATATCTCTCCGAACATTGTGCTCTGGACATGGGCGGATGACGCGCTCGGCGAATACCTTAAAAGTCTCCTCGCCGTGCAGGAGCTATCGGTAAAAACGGCTCTGCCTGCGCACAGGACTGCTGGGAGCATTCCCCTTGCCGCGCGCGCCGAGGAGCTCATAAATCACCATCAGCGCCGTATTGAGGAGCTGTCCGCTATCGTGCGAGGCTGGCCGGGGCTGACCTGCTACGAGGTTGCCGCACGGATGAAATGGAGCATACGTGCCGCAAGTTGGGACGATTTTCCACCGTCGCAGAAATACTTTGCCGTATGCGAATGCATGGCGCATCTGCAGCATATGTGCTGTTCCGGGCTTGCAGAGCGCCGCACAGATGCAAATAGTGTCATGCGTTACTATGCCAAGGGAAAATAAACAATACATTAGAGCTTTTAACGTACGGATATAACGTCTGATAAAAATAACTCACTTATTTTTGCGTTGGATCTGCTTCGTTTGAAGGCTCTCCCCAACTATTGATATAAAACCACAAAATCTGACGGTATGTAAAACAGCTTTGAAGCATTGCGGCTCAATGGTTCAAAGCTGTTTTATATGCTGCGGAGAGAATAGTAGTCTGAACCGCACAAATGTTTTGAAGCACGGTTCAGCAGAGTGATCTCGTCGATAAACCCTTTCATGTCTTCGATGTAGGTATACGGTGCCACCCTAATCCAGTATTCTTTTCACCTGTTCACGCACTATCGTCGACAGCGCATCGAGCCGTGCCTCTTCTGCTTTTATCTTAGGATGCTGCTCAAAGCAGAAATCGCGCAGCGCTTCAAGATCCTGGCTTATATTATCCGTCAGCATTCCTCTTGCTGTTGAAATGAAGTCAGTACCAAAACGCGGCGTGCATGTGCCGATGCACCAGTCTGTATTTTTGAGTTGGTCAATGTCCATATCAAACAGCAGGCTGCGGTTGTTGTCGAACACCGGCGCCATTCGTATTACGGACATTGTGTCATTATCTATGAGCGCCCCAAAATTGCCGAGGTGCCTGTCAGTGTTGAGTATCAACGCGTCGAGCACGCACATTCTGCGGAAGCTGTCACCGGAGCCTATCGATGTAAAATAATTGAGCATGGCGGAGACAGAGCGCTCACCCTTTGGCAGAAGGTCATGTGCTTTAGCAAGCCCGGCTTTCTCGCTCGTGAACAGTGCGCACTTGCTTATCAGCTTATCGTGATAGTACGCGATGTCATAAGGCACATAGTCCATGTGCAGCTTCTCTGCGAGCTGGCACGAGAGATACTCCGACAGCGGCTCTATCTCAAACGTCGCACTTCCGCTTTTGTAAAGCATGATCCGCCCGTTTTCCCGTACCCAGCATTTCGCAAAATATCCGTCCGTCCCAAACTCTGGAGATGTAGTCGAAAAGCTTGTGCTCCCAATGCGTCCGTCAAAAGCTGCCGCTGCAATGAGCTCATCAAACTCGTTGCGGTACAGCGAAACATCATCCCATCTAAGTGGAGAAGTCTCCGGCTTCACCCAGAACGTATCATTGAGTGAAAGCGCGTGGGTGACATTCAAAAAGCCCTCAAGGTCGTTGCAGTTATATCTCTCAAGAAGCTCCGTAATATGCTTGCGGTGCTTCGGGGCTTGTCTGCCAGTCAGGTAGTCTGTGAGATTATGATATCCCCACGGGCGCAGTTCGGTATACCACTCATGCTCGCTGCACTCGGCCTCGTCAAACTCATTGCGTCTGCACGAGAACGAAAGCCATGCGGAATCTTTATTCATGAGAATATAGTTCACGGACACACCTCCTTAAGCTTTACTAAATCGCCTATATTCTATCACGGATCCCGCCGAGTCACAAGCCACAAAGTTGGCATCAATCCTTTCATGCTCTATTCAGCTCCTCCGTCAGCCTCCGCACTATTTGCTCATGCGCGGCTTTATCCTTTGCCATCTCGTCCTCCGCAAGCGCCTCATCGCGTATGCGCTCTGCCTCGCGCGCCCAGACTTCAAAATCCGGCTTGGACATTTTACCTTTGCTCACACGGGCAAAGTATTTTTTATATGCTCTCTGATGGATTTTCCAAATGTCGTTGTTGTCAACTTTCTCTTTGAAGCTTTTTGCCGCTCCTATTTCACGGCAGGTCTTCCCGCCCTGCCCCGGTGCCGGTTCATTGCAGTACGAATACGTCGCACCCGGAGTCTGCAAAAACCAGCGGCGGCAGTTCGCACAGCGCTTCGGTACAAATCCCTTTTGCAAGCCCTTCATCATCTCGACGTAAACGAAATCCAGTAGTCCATTGAAGTACATCTTCTCAACGATCTCGCACTCGCCTTGAACTTCGCCGCGCATACGGTACTGGGTCTTTACCTGCGGTGCATCGACCTTGGGATCAGCGCCGAGACTCACTCCACTAACAAACGCGCCGAGGTTATGCAAATATACTTGCTTCGCCAGAGATTCTTTTCTCTGGCCTTTTTTCTTTTCAAATCCGACGCCCTTGAAAATGGAGTCAAGGAACCATGCGTAACGTTCCTGAATGAACCGGATATCGTCCAACTGCTTTTGAACAAAGACCGGCGTATCGGACTTTTGCTCTATAACATGCTCTTCAAATGCCTCTCTCGCTTCACCGACAACAAGCATCTCAACGGGAATATCTTTTAGCATCTGGAAGTCGGTGGCGTACAGTCTGTACAGCGGCAGCTCCGCGAAAACGCTCAGCATATCCAAGTAAGCCCTCGAAGCTTCTTTGCTGTTCTTGTGTTTCACAACGTCGTCGAGCCTGTCCATAACCGCTTGATACGGCGCGGCATCAAGGTTAAGGATCTCCGTGAGTATAGTTCCGTATGGCTGCGGCGCGGGATTCGATTCGACCCAATAACATGACTCGCCAAACTCGACTTTTGTATTTCTGCGCGGTCTCCTAATATCGAATAGATCTTTGCCTAACGTCCCCATGCCGGTGTCCCTCTCAGTAGATAATGTATTTCAAGCAGTATAGTGTATGTAGCTAAATCATACATTATCTATTTGCAAATGTCAATCTCTATGTTAGGGTAAGTTCAGAAGTAGATTATGATTATACAATTCAGATTATCTACTTGCGTTGAGGGAGGGATAAAATGAGAAAAGAACTGAAAATAATTTCGCTGAGCGAAATAAAAACAGAAGAGGTAAAGTGGCTGTGGTATCCGTACATTCCGTTCGGAAAGGTGACGATCGTGCAGGGAGACCCAGGCGAAGGGAAAACTACTTTTGTTCTCTCTGTCATCGCCGCACTGACCTGCGGCGAGGCTCTGCCGGAATGCGAGACCGGACTGCCGCCGATGAACGTCATCTACCAGACTGCCGAGGATGGACTTGCCGATACAATAAAGCCCCGGCTCGAAGCAGTCGGCGCAGACTGCTCGCGGGTCCAGACCATCGACGACAGCCAGAGTATGCTGACGCTGACAGACCAGCGGCTTGAGGAAGCAATACACAGCACAGACGCCGGGCTGCTCGTGCTCGACCCATTGCAAGCGTATCTCGGCAGCGGCGTGGATATGCACAGGGCAAACGAGATCAGACCGATAATGAAAAAGCTGTCTGCGGTCGCGGAGCGGACAGGCTGTGCTGTGGTTCTCATCGGTCACATGAATGGACTGACTCGCTCGTCACCTTATGGCCGTCGATTGATGCGGTTTCCCGCACAGGTGAGTTATGGCGCATCCTTCGTTTCGCTCGTACATTCACTGATGTTGTTACAGTAGCCGGATATGACCGGTTGCCCCGGTGTTTGTCAAGGTACACCGAGGGGTGATAATTTATCCCCTCACTTCTTAAGCGAGTTCGGAGACCATTTTCACGAAACTTTTTTCAGCTTTCTAAAATTTTCTTCAGTTTGCACAAAACCCTCTCTTTTCTGCAGGAGATTGTCATATAAGGTGTACCAGATTCTTTGGCTAACTGATGCACAGAATAGCCTTGAAAGTATATGGCGGTTATGATTTCTCGCTCAGTTTGCGGCAGCATTTCAATAGCTCTGTGCAGCTTGTGGTAAATAATGTTCGTTAATGCGAGTTCCTCAACGCTCGGCTGCAAGAAATCGTATATCTGCTCCTCACCGGTAATCTCGCCATCTGCAAAGTCCTCATATTTCAACACAAAGTTGCGGGAATCTTTTTCAGCCAGCGTGCGTTCTTGCCGCCTCATTTGGCGACATACGTCGTATACTTCTTCGGAAACACAGATTTTTTCACCGTTAATGGTTATATAGTAGTTGTCTGCCATTACGCAGAGCCTCCTTATTCTGAATTTTTGATGAAATCAAAATTCAGAACGGGAGGTGCGCGGATAGGCGGGCATAAAAATAGCGCACTGCAATGGTTAGTAACCGTCACAGTGCGCAAATAGGCAGCATTATTTTTCCACTTAAGCGAGCCGCAAATTAAGTGGATTCTTTTTACTATGAAGTATTGGTATATGCGCTCGCGTATCCAAGCCGTCTACTTTTAATACAACAATGCATATTGGTACACGCTACAAAGTACAAAACGCATAAATCGCCTCCATGCCTACTGCCTGAATGCCATTTATGCGCAACAATTGACCTCCAAGCAGCATGTTTTTTTATATGGCGTGGAGGTAGTTGTTTTAAGATTTACTAATTAAGTCACTCCCTTTATCCGATAAGAATCGTGTGGTGCGATCATTCTTGTGGCATAGTAAGGGAGTGACTTCTGATTTTTATATAAAGTAAATTTTAACGCTTGTCAGCTTTGACTATCGCTTCCCAAAGACCGTTGAGATAGCAAGCGCCGAGCGCACGGTCATACAGGCCATAGCCGGGACGGCCGACCTCATCCCAAATCATGCGCCCGTGGTCGGGGCGGATGTAGGTATCGGGGCAGGTCTCGTATATTGCCTTCATGATCTCGTACATATCGAGATCGCCGGTGGAGGAAAGATGCGCCGCCTCACGGAACTTGTGGTAGCCGAGGTGCTTGACGTTTCTCACGTGCAGGCAGCCGATGCGGTCCATCTGGCCGAAGTGCCGTATTGCTTCCGGGATGTCGTTATTCTCATCCGAGCCGAGAGAGCCGGTGCAGAGGCATATTGCGTTGCAGGGAGAATCGTGCAGGGCGACGATTTTGTCAAAATCTTCGATGCTGTGCGCAATGCGCGGCAGGCCGAAGATAGGCCAAGCGGGGTCGTCGGGGTGGCAGGCCATTATAACGCCGCACTCCTCGCAGGTCGGGATGATGCCGTCGAGGAAGTATTTGTAATTCTCGCGCAGCTCGTCAGGGCCGATGTCCTTGTACAGTGCCAGTACCCGTTCAAGCTCCGCAAGGCGCTCGGGTTCCCAGCCGGGAAGAGAGAAGCCGTTGCTGTTTTCAATGGTGCTCTTGACTATTTCGAGCGGCCCCATGCCGCCGAGCTCCGCCTCGTCAAAGTACAGGCTGTTCGAGCCGTCCTCGGGGATGACACGGGCAAGGTCGGTGCGCAGCCAGTCGAATACCGGCATGAAGTTATAGACGATGACCTTGACGCCGTACTTGGCGAGGTTTCGTATAGTGGTGCAGTAGTTTGCGATGTACTCATCGCGCGTGGGCAGACCGAGCTTGATGTCCTCATGGACGTTGACGGATTCGATGACCTCGCACTCGAGCCCAGCCGCGTGGACTTCATCGATGTAGCTCTTTATCTCGTCCTCGTTCCAGACCTCGCCCGCGGCCTTATAGTCCAGAAAGCCCATGATACCGGTCATGCCGGGGATCTGCTTTATCTGTTTGAGTGTAACGCTGTCACTGTTTGAGCCGTACCAGCGGAATGTCATTTTCATATAATTATCACCTTCACTTTAATCACAAAATCTGCCCCCGGCTGGCAAAGACACACGCTGTATAAGAAGGTTGAAAAACGTCTTAAAGAACCTTACCGTACACATGTGCCCTTGTCATTCGAGGGCAGGTTATAACTTAGTATTCGCGTTACAGGATGCCGAATTTCGCAAATGCGTCGGTCGCGCTCATGCCGCCCTCAATAGCCTTGCGCACAAGTTTTTCACCGGCTGCCTTTTCAAGCGCCAGCTCTATGACCTCCTCGGCAATCTCCTTGGGGATGACCAGTACGCCGTCAATATCGCCGAAGATGATATCTCCGTCGTGTATGGTTACCTGACCAATTTCGATTGGGCAGCGGAACTGCACCACCTGAGTGCGCACACTGGAATCCTGCGCATAGCAGCCGCAGCTGAACACCGGCCAGTTCTGCGCAAGAACCTGCGTGGTATCTCTGTGCCAGCCGTCGAGCACCGCGCCGACCGCGCCGCGGGTGCGCGCGGTGGCGGTGAGCAGCTCGCCCCAATAAGCGCAGCGCTTTGTGCCGCCGGTCGCGATATATATCTCGTTCTTCTGAAGCTGATCGAGAGCCTCGGTGAGGTAGCCGAAGGGCTTCTTCTGCTCGCCGAAAACATCGATCATCAGAACGGTCATGGCTTTGCCTGCAAGCTTCATATCATCCTTGAGCGGGCGGATATCAGGCGGCAGGAACTGATGCACATAGCCTTTCTGGTCAAGGATATCTCCGACGACAGGCGTATAGAGCTTTTCGCGCATGAGCGCAAACATCTCATCTTCATTCTTCCACATAATAATCTCCAATATATTTCATGTTACACACATTACAAGCACTCAGTTCTTTCACTTGCCAAATACCAAGTTTGGCAGGAACGTGACAATTCCGGGAAAGCAAGTCAAAATGAGCACTAAAGCAATAATTGTACAGTAAAATGGAATTGCCGCCTTAACTGTCTCTGACGGAGTACAGCCCATTATCTCGCTCGTTGAGTATAGAGCAACACCAACTGGAGGTGTCATAATGCCAAAAGTGACTGTAGTCATCATAACTACGCCAAAATGGACAGGATCAATTCCCAGCTTTAGTATAACCGGCACAAAGACAGGGGTAAGCAGCATTGCGACAACACCTGTTTCGATGAACATACCGGCAAGGACAAGGATCACTATGATAATCCCAATAAGCAGTATGGGGTTGGTCGTAATTCCCAAAAGGATTCCCGCGATGGTCTGCGGAATACGGCCATAAACGATTGCATACCCAAATGTACCCGAAAGGCATAGTATGAGCATAAGGACTCCAACATCAACAGCACTCTGCTTTACACAGTCATAAAAGACTTTCCAATTCATTTCCTTGTACACTAAAGTGCCAACAAAGATTGCATAAACCGCTGCAAACGCGCCTGATTCAGACGGAGTAAAAAGCCCAAAGCGAATACCCGCAATAAGGATAATGGGAAAAATAAGTGCCCATATATTCTCCACGATAGATTTGCAGATAACAGAAAATTTTGCGGGTTTATCATTCAGTGGCAGATAACCACGTTTTTTTGAAGTTACATGTACGGTAAAGGCCATCATCGCCATCATCATAAGGCCGGGGATGATGCCGCCAACAAACAGACGGCCAATAGACACTTCACCAATTGAGCCATAGATAATGAATCCCATGCTAGGAGGAATAGTGCAAGTAATAAGGGATGTCAGCCCATGGACGGCTGCAGAGTACCCTTTGTCATAACCCTGACGTGTCATCTCTGGCCCCAAGATGCGGCACTCCATAACTGCGTCAGCATTGGCAGAGCCTGATACTCCTCCCATGAGTGTGCTCAAGATAACACTAACTTGGGCGAGCGAGCCCGGAAGATGCCCGACAAGTACTCTCGACAATTTAACCAAGCGCTTTGTAATGCCAGTAGCATTCATTAAATTCCCTGCAAAAATAAATAGAGGAATTGCCAAAAGTGTATAGTTCTGCGTCTGGGCAACTATGCGCTGGACAGCTACAGACATAGGAACAGAAGGGCTGCTAATAATATAAACTACGCCCGCAATGCCAATGGAAAAGGCAACAGGCATTCCCAAAAACAAAAGAACAAGAAATACAAGAATAAGTACTGTCATGGTTTTCTCTCCTTATACGACATCGGTGCTTTCTTCTTTTACGAGGGAAGCGGGATAATCCTTAATCTGCAGTTTAAGCCGTCCAATCATAGAGAAAATCATGAGTAGAGCACTGACGGGCAAAGATAGGGTAACGACAGAATAACTTATGGTTATGTTTTGAAATTGACGCTTGGCATTTTCAAAACACAGCGGCACACCATACGCAATAAGCATAACCAGCAACGCTATAATAACTATCGACCAAAGGATTGCAAGATATCTCTGTATCTTCATCGGAAATTTAGATGTAAGGAAGTCCACATTAATAATGCGGTTCTTCCTTATACCGATATCTGCTCCCAGCAAACTGCCCCATGCAAAGAGGAGCAATGATATATCCATTGCCCAGTTAACAGGTGTGCCAAGGAATCTAAACATCGCCGAAATGAATACCAATCCTGTCATTGAAATCAAGCAAATGCTAACTAAGCCTTCTTCAGCCTTACACATCGCTGCATATATTTTCTTTAAAGCGGACATACCATTGCTCCTTTGAATATAGATTACTAAATCAACATGCTATCAAGTTGCCGGGTATTAAGACTTACCGATTTCCTTATAAATCTGCTGACGCAGTTCGGTATAACCAAGCTCATCGTATGCTGCATCCGCAGCCTTTTTGAAAGCCTCGACATCAGGTTCAATAACCTCCATGCCTTCGTCGACCATCATCTGCTCATACTCATCAGACTTTGCAATAACCTCAGCTGCAGTAAGCTGTCCCTGCTTATCAAACTCCTCAAGAAGCAGATTCTGGTATGCCTCGGGCAAGGTGCTAAACCATTTTTCGCCGCACATCATACCATTAAGGAGCTGGAAATGTGCCGTCTTGTCAATGTACTTCAAAACCTCATAAATTCTGAGCCCCCAGCTTGCCGAATGCTGAGACTCAACACCATCAATAGCCTTCTGCTGAACTGCATTGTACGATTCAGTCCAGCTCATAGTCACAGGGGTTGCTCCAAGGGCTTCGACGGACTTAGACCATGCAGGTGCGCCTGGAGTACGAATACGTACACCAGCCAAATCTTCAGGAGTGTAAATAGGCTTGTTGGTCAGGAAATGACGAGCTCCCGCAAAATAGTTAAAGCAAAGCATACGAATACCGTTGTCGGTTGCCAGTTCATCAATGCAATTCTTCCAGAAATCAGTCTGCTGGACTTTCAGCAGTTCATCATAGCTATCTGCAAAATAGGCCATGCCAACAATGCCAATATCAGGAACATAGTTGGACATACGCCCAGCATCAGTGACGACGGCAACATTAACGCCCTGAAGTGCCTGCTCGATAACATCCTCGTCAGAACCAAGCTGGGAAGAAGGATAAACCTCCACGGTAAACATACCGTCAGTACGAGCTTCAATTCTTTCTTTCAGTGCATAAAAGCCCTGAACATAGGGATCTGATTCTGCCATCTGTGTAGAGATCATCAGCGTATATGTTTTTCCGTCGCCCTCTACATAATCGGCAGGTTTTTCAGACGCGTCGTTGCTGGGAGTAGTTGCGGATGTTGTGCTCTGGCCGCATGCGCACATGGCAAAAACCATACATGCCGCCAAAAGCATTGCGATAAGTTTTTTCATTGGTGAGCCTCCTATTTTTATTTGCAGACCGTATCTGCCATGTCGATATGCTAACATGTTACAGCGTCGTTTTCAACTATTTTGTACTATTTCGTTCTATTTCACAAATTTTCATGCCCATTTTTGTCAACAACAAACAATTGTTGCATAAAAATGAGCCGGTGGATATTGATAAAATGACATCAATATCCACCGGCTCATTACACATATTTAAGTATTTTTTCATCTGGTCATTTCAATGCTATCTGTATTGAAATACTCCGACCAATTTGTTACCAGAAGCTCTTCCTGTTCACGCAAAGCTTGCAAATGCATGCGAAGTAGTTTTCTGGCTTTTGAAACATCGCCGCGTTCAATATACTCAACATATTTCTCGTGTTCTTGCATAGCAGTGGAAACAATCTGTCCCTCCCAAGCAGAAATAAGTCGTATTCGGTCATAGTGCCCATTCATCTGCTGAACAATACTACGTCCTAATTCTTCGTTTGTTTCAACAAATGCTGCTTGATGGAAGTCATTATCCAATTCGAGAAAGTCAATATAGCGTCTCTCTGCTATTGCAGTATATTGCTTTTCGATATTGCTCCGCATACACTCAATGATATTTGGTTTCGCCACGTCAATAAATTTTTGAATAACCTCTATCTCAAGCGCTTCCCGAATAAATCGTTCTTGGTACACCCTACTCATATTTATTTTAGACACAACTGTGGATCGCTGAGGTGTTACGTCCAACAAATCCTCGCGCTGAAGTCTAATAAATGCTTCGCGCACAGGAGTACGGCTAACAGACATGCAGTCAGCAATTTCTTGTGTGCTTATAATTGTTCCTGGTTTAAGTTCCATGCAAATAATTTTATCACGGAGTGTTCTATAAACCATCTCCTGCACGCTTGAAACCTGAACTGTATACTGTCTTTGCATATATTACCTCACCTTTATCTAAAAGTACATTAATGGTTGAAACACAAAATACTTTTACCCTTGTCTTTTTTACCTTAGCCGCCATTCTCTACATCTTTCTGTAATTATAATGTAATTATAAATTTATAGTCAAGGTCTCGATTTTGTTATTCCGTCAATTAATCGTTCCGATATTTTCATTCTTTGCTTTTTGTCACTATAACATGTTAGTATTTAAGTAATTCTATCTTAACACAGGCCGCCACAGTGCGCAAGAGTTTTAGCGCGCTGATGTGCATTTATTTGCCGGTGACTATATCCCGCTGTCGGTACAGCTCTGCCGGTAGTCAAGCGGCGAGACGTCAAACTCTTCCCTAAAGGCATGGTAGAAGCGACTCAGACTTTGAAATCCAGAAGCAAAGGCTATGTCCACAACCTTCATATCCGAATGCAGCAGGAGGTTTGCAGCGTAGTTCAAACGTCTAGCGTTTATATACTCAATTGGCGCCACACCGAAATATTTTCTAAAACTGCGGCACAAGTGTTCCTTCGTGCGCCCGCTCATCTCCGAAAGCTCGCCGAGCGTACAGGAAAAATTCTCCGGATCCTCAAGCTTTTTCGCGAGCGCGCCGAGCCACACTGGGCAGTTCATCCCGCCGCCGCGTTCAACAAGAGGCAGGATATGCTGCATCATGACTTCCAACATCAGCAGCCGCAGCTGTGCACATACATCATCCGGCTTATTCACAGGGATCAGATTCAGCCTTTCCAGCCGTGTCTGCAAAAGTGTGGTTTCCGCTGCTGACAGGCTGACTATAAGTGGGCCTGCCGCCTCAGTTATCAAGTTTTCTCCGTTTGGCTTATCCAAATATATGAACATATCTGTCACAAGCTTGCTCGGAAAAGCAATGTTTATATATGTACTCTCGCCAGTTGAAGCACGGCTATGGATATCTCCGGGGCGCAGCAGGAGTAATGTGCCACGTTGGATGTTCTGACTCCAGTTATCAACCGTCATATTCAGTTTGCCCTTTATCACCAGTGACAGTTCATAAAAATCATGCACCTGCGGATAAAAAGTTGTGTCTATAGTCTGGTGGAACTGATATCTCATTTCACTGCGCGGGTCAATCCAGTTTTCTGCGTTCATGATATGCAGCATGAGCATCGCCTCCTAAAGATTCCGTAAACATTGCGCTGATATCAATATATGACACAAACGCTCAAAATGCAAGAAGAACAGTTTTTGTAATTCTGCTACATTGAAGCCACAATATCCCGCTTCACCATTTACGACAAAGGAGTGATCGCATGAATATGAAGCTCGGCATCGGCCTTTACCGCCATATGCTCACGCCGGAGTATTTCCAGTTCGCCCGGCAGTGCGGCTGCACACATCTGATCGTCCATCTCGCCACCTACTATGACAAGCAAGTCGTGACCGCGACGGATGAAAACAGCAATTACGGTGCCGCCACCGCGAAAGATCCCATCTGGGAGCTGGACAATCTGCTGGCGCTCAAGAAGCAGGCCGCGGAATATGGTCTTGACATTTACGGCATTGAGAACTTCAATCCTGCCGACTGGTACGATGTTCTTCTCGCAGGCCCGAAGCGCGATGAGCAGCTTGAAGGGCTCAAGCGCATCATTGAAAACACCGGCAAGGCCGGAATCAAAGCCTTCGGCTATAATTTCAGTCTGGCCGGGGTCTGGGGGCACCAGAAAAAGCATGCTGCGCGCGGCGGTGCGGAGAGCACCTGCTTTGACGCTTCGCTGCTCGACATCAACTCACCCATCCCGAACGGCCAGGTTTGGAATATGACCTACGCGCCGACTGACGGCGGCTTTATGGCTCCCGTCTCGCAGAAGGAGCTTTGGGACAGGCTTAAGTATTTCCTTGACTATATGCTGCCCATCGCGGAGGAAAACGGTGTGGAGCTTGCGCTGCACCCGGACGATCCCCCCATGCCCGAGCTTCGGCAGACGGCGCGGCTCGTTTACCGCCCGGAGCTTTATCAGAAGCTCATCGACATGAACACGAACAAAGCAAATAAGTTGGAGCTTTGTCTCGGCAGCCTTCAGGAGATGGAATCTGACAAACCTATTTATGATTATCTGGATTCCTATCTGAAACAGGATCGTGTCAGCTACATACACTTCCGTAATGTCAAGGGCAAGGTTCCCTGCTATGACGAGGTGTTCGTCGACGAGGGCGACATCGACATGTTCCGTGTACTCCGCCAGCTCAATGACAGTAGCTTTGACGGCGTACTTATTCCAGATCATACTCCCCTCATGACCTGCGATGCGCCATGGCATGCCGGTATGGCCTACGCTCTCGGCTACATGCGTGCGGCGTTCCAACTGCTTGAAAAAGGCGTAAATTTCTAAGTTTAATAAATTATTTCAGAATCCAAAAGGAGGATCATCATGAACGAGTATTTTAACAAAGCATTTGATCTCAGTGGGCAGGTTGCGCTTGTCACCGGCGGCGGCTCTGGTCTGGGTTACGCCATTACGAAGTGCCTCGCATCCGCAGGCGCGACGGTCGTTATCACCGGCCGCCGTGAAGAGTTGCTCAAGCAGGCATGCGATGAGCTCGGCAAGAATGTACACTACTATGTACATGACATTACGGATACAGACGCCGCGCCCGAGTTTATCAAGAAGATCGTCGACACCTACGGCTCCTGCGATTTTCTTATAAACAACGCCGGACGCCACTGCAAGAAAGAGGTCGCCGACATCACCATTCAGGACTTCCACAATCTTATGGACGTTCATCTTTACGGCGCTTTCGCGCTCTGTCAGGCCGCCATCCCTTACATGCGTGAGAAGAAGCACGGCAGCATAGTGTTCATCTCCTCCGAGTCCGCGATCATCGGTCTGACCAAGGTCTGTGTTTACGGCTCCGCCAAGGGCGCACTGCTCGGCCTGACCAAGTGCCTTGCGGGCGATATCTCCGCCGATGGTATTCGTGTCAACGCAATCATTCCTGGTTTTATCGATACTCCGATGTTCCATCAGGCCGTCGACTCCGATCTCCCGCGTCAGCAGAAAATTCTCGGCCATACTCCCATGAACTGCTACGGCAAGCCCGAGGACATCGGCTGGGCGGCTGTGTACCTTTGCTCCAATGCCGCAGGCTTTGTTAACGGCACAACGCTTGTCGTTGACGGCGGCTGCTCCATAGGCTTCTGATATAAAACTAAAACAGGCAGGCAGTTTATAAGACTGCCTGCCCGATTCACATTTTTATGCGGAGGTAAAACAACATGAAGCTTGATCTCGCATCGCTCAAGAACCGCGCAGCGTGGGACGCCGCAGGCGTCAAACTGCCGGGATTCGACATCCCCGCCATTATCGAAAACACCAAGGCCGCGCCGACGTGGGTACACTTCGGCGCTGGGAACATCTTCCGCGGCTATGTCGCGAATCTGCAAAATGATCTGCTCAACAAGGGGCTTGCTTCCACGGGCATAATCGCCGTGGACAGCTCCGACGGCGACCAGCTCGTCAAGGTATACAGACCGTTCGATAACCTCACCCTGCTCGTCACGCTCTATGCCGACGGCGAGGCAAAGAAAGAAGTTGTCGCGAGCGTCATGGAGGCGCTGCACGCCGACTGGGGCAAGGCCGATCAGCTCGCCCGGCTGCGCGAGGTCTTTGCCGCGCCGACGCTCCAGCTTTGCTCGTTTACGATCACCGAAAAGGGCTACGCCGTCAAGGGCAGTGATGGCAAATTCACCCCGGCAGTCGAGCATGACATTGAGGCCGGCCCTGACGATCTCACAAACGTCATGACCAAAGTCACCGCTCTGCTCTATCACCGCTACATGAACGGAGCGTACCCCATCGCCGTTGTCAGCATGGATAATTGCAGCCACAACGGTGAAAAGCTCAAGGCTTCTATCCTCTCCATCGCCGAGGCATGGCTCGCGCGCGGCTTCGTCCCGCAGAGCTTTGTCGATTATCTGAGCGATGAGGCGCGCGTGAGCTTCCCGTGGAGTATGATCGATAAAATCACCCCGCGCCCGAACAAGGATATCGCCGACAAGCTCGAAGCGCTCGGCATAGAGAACATGCAACCCATCGCGCGGCAGCACGGCGCCGCCGTTGCGCCCTTTGTCAACGCCGAGTCCTGCCAGTATCTCGTCATTGAGGACCGCTTCCCGAACGGCCGGCCGCCGCTTGAGAAGGACGGGGTCATAATGACCGACCGCGACACCGTCAACAAGACCGAACGCATGAAGGTCACGACCTGCCTTAACCCGCTGCACACGGCGCTTGCGGTGCTCGGCTGTCTGCTCGGCTACAAGCGTATCTACGAGGAGATGCGCGATGACGATCTGCGCCGCCTTGTCGAGCACATCGGCTATGTCGAGGGCATGCCCGTCGTGACGAACCCCGGCGTTTTAGACCCGCGCGCCTTCCTCGACGCGGTGCTCAACGAGCGTCTGCCGAATCCGTATATCCCCGACATGCCGCAGCGCATTGCATGCGACACCAGCCAAAAGATCCCCGTCCGCTTCGGCGAGACGATAAAAGCCTATATAGCCTCCGACAGCCTTGAGCTCTCCTCGCTCCGCGCGATTCCCTTTGCCATCGCGGCATGGCTGCGCTACCTGCTGGCTGCGGATGATGAGCTCTCTCCGATGGAGCTGAGCGACGACCCGCGCATTCCGGAGCTTCAGGAGAAGCTTTCCGGTATCGAGATTGGAAAGCCCGAAAGCTGCGCGGGGCAGCTTGACGCGATACTCCCGGACGACAGCATCTTCGGCGCTGACCTCTGCAAAGCGGGGCTGTCCGGAACCGTCGAGGGCTTCTTCAAGCAGATGCTCACGGGTCGCGGCGCTGTGCGCTCCGCGCTCCACGAGCTGGTCGAAAGCTTTTGAGGCAAAGAATGCTTATAAAGGAATTCTATACCGACAAGCTGTATACGCGCATTTTTGACACCCGTGAAGCTATGGGACAATGCGCCGGTGAGGAGATTGCGCAGAAGCTGCGTGAGCTTCTTGCTTCACGCGACCAGGTGAATATAATGTTCGGCGCAGCGCCCTCGCAGAACGAGACTCTTGCCACGCTGGTAAATGCCGGGGTATAGATTGGAGCCGCGTAAACGCGTTCCATATGGATGAATATGTAGGACTGCCTACGGAACATAGAGCCTTATTCGGAAAAGGTATACGGGGAACATGAGTATGAAGTCCTAACATTCTCTCGTGAAGGTCTTCAACGACAAGTTGATCACTTTGGGTCAAAGCAACGGCATGATACGGACGGATATAACATTATTCCCCTCGGCTACTGTACATATCGCAATAGAAGTGATGACGGGAGGTTTGCTTTTAATATCAATGCAATCAGTTCTAATGCGATTGTAAGCAAGTTTTATCCCGTTTTCCGTTTCACTAATGCAAATAGCCTTTTTATGTCTGAGTTTCTTAACTCATCATCACGAGTAAAGAAGAAGTTGTCTGTCCTCGCAGTTGGGACAAGTCAAGTGGTTCTTTCATTCGAGGCTTTGAAAGCAGCAACGTTTGATTTACCATGTAAGGATGAGCAGGATAAAATAGCATCCTTTTTGAGCTGTTTGAATAGGCGTATAGAATACCAGCGTACTTTAGTAGATGCCCTCAAGAAGTATAAAAGAGGTGTACTTTCTGTTGCATTTGATAAGCACGGGAGCATCTGCTCATGGGAAACAACGCCATATCCGTTCGCTGTACTTGCCAGCAGACGAAGCGAAAAGTATGATCCGCGATCAGGTGAACAGATGCCATGTGTGGAATTGGAACATATCGAGCAAGAAACCGGACGCATCATTGTAGCATTCCATCGACACAACAAAGCAGTATTAAAAGTGTCTGTAAGTCCGGGGATACTCTCTTTGGGAAGCTACGCCCTTATCTGAGGAAGTACGCTTTTGTGAAGAAAGACATGGTGTGTTCCTCTGAAATATGGTCCTTAGTCCCATCGGAGGTAATAATCCCAGAATACCAAGGCGTCGACAAAGTTCGACGCCTTGAAAACTTATTCAGGAGTATTCAAAAACACTCCTGAATAAGCTTGGATTGAACGCAGAAAGGGGACTCCCGTCCCCCTTTCTGCACTCTCCCCATGCAATTCTATACATTGCCGACAGCTTTGTCTACGGTCAGCAAACCAAAGTTAAGCACTCAGGTTTTTGATTATTATTCTTGCTATTCGATTTTCAGCTCAAGAGCACACGCTTTCCTGCATACATCGACCTGTCGGCCCCCGTAACGGCGCGCCGGTGAAGCTCAATATTCTCTCCGAAAACCGATTTGAAGAGCTCCGAGGGCTCGTGCTCGCCGAGCGTCAGCGCGTTGATTATATATCTTTCGTCCCGGTATGCCGCAGTGTAATCGACAATAAGGGCATCGGCGAAAACCCGGTTATCAAAGCTCTCCATGCAGCTCGCCGTCTCGCGGCGTACCCGGTCAAGGCGAATAAGCTCACTGCCGCAGGGACAGGGCTGCGGGAGAATTCTTGTGCGATCGCCCGTGCGGTATCTGATAAGAGGTATCGCGTCCATGCCAATCGTCGTTATCACAAGCTCACCGTATTCCCCGACCGGGGCTTGGCGGCCGTTTTCGTCTATGATCTCGGCAATAATATGGTTTTCGCGCAGATGCATACCCTCGTGCGCCGGACAGCAGACCGCGCCGCCGAGTCCCATTTCGCGGGAGCCGTAATGCGGGAAAAGCCTGCTGCCGAGAAGCTTTTCCGCCTCCGATATGACGCCTTCAGGGCAGGCATCCGCGCTGACGAGCGCCCTTTCCAGACTGCCTCTGCCGCATACGCGAAGTAGGCTCAAAAGCTGCACCGGCATACCGACAAAGCTGTCCGGTCTTTCCGCGCGCATCAGCTCACTAAGCTCAAAATAGCTGAGCTGTGCTCCCGCACGTATCGGACTTGCTCCCAGCCGGCTCACCGCCTCGGCGATAAGCTCGCCCAGACCGAATTGACCCGAGAAGGGCATACATATCAGCGTCCTGCCGCCGGGAAATATAAGCTCACCCAGACCCGCCATGAAAAGCCGCACCGTGCGCTCACAGTCGGCGCGGGTATAGAATACGCGCTTTCCAATGCCGGTCGTTCCGCTCGTCACATCGCTTATTACGCGCTGCACCTCCGACTGAGAGCACAGGAGCATGGCTCCCACGTTTTCCGCAAGCTCCGTCTGCGTCGTAAAGGGAAGCTCGGAAAGCTCTGCCAAATCGTCTAAGCGCGCCGGGAGTCCGGAATAAAATCCGCCGCGCTCCCGCTCACGGGCAAGCAGCGCGTTGAGTCTTTCAAGCTGTATGCGCCGTATGTCCGCGCGCGTCAGCGACTCAAGCCCCTCCTGCTCACATATGAGCGCGTCAAGTCTTGTCCTTGTCATCGCCTATACAGCGCCCTGCCTTCCGTGTTCGTCAGGTTATACGCGCAAAACGGCACCATGCCGAATTCTGAATCGACCTCGCAGATATAGCAGCGGCGCAGCCGCTCAAGATCAAGATTATATGCGTCCTGAAAAATCATACCCGATACGGCGAAGGTGCTCCGCCGCGCCTGCTCAAGAAAATCATCGAGCGCCGAGGTCTCGCAAAGCTCCGGGTCGGAGGTGTAGTCCGGCTCGTCCTCGCCGTTCCACTGCTTGGCGACGTAGCTGCGCGAATCGTCCGAGGTCGTGCAGCAGCAGGCGGAGGCGCCGGATTTCTTCGGCAGCAGACGGAGACTGCCGTCCGCACGGCGCAGATAGCTTGCGTGGAAGGAGCAGTAGGGATTTTCCGCCCCGCCGCCGGCAAAGTCCTGCGCGTGCATCACGCCGCCCATCTGCTCCTCGATGAGACGAAGCATACGCGGTATGGTGATGGGCTTTTCCGGGCGTTCAAGCCCGCAGCGCCCGAAGTAGCTGATGGGCTGAAAATGCACTCCGCGTATCGCGGGCATACGCTCAAGAGCGAAGCGCAGTATATCGCCGACCTGCGCGTCGTTCACTCCCGGCGCGATGACCGGCACAAGCACTATGCCAAGCCCCGCCGCCGCGCAGTTTTCTATCGCGGCAAGCTTTTCGGTCATGAGCGCCCGTCCGCGCAGTGTCATATAGACCGCGTCGTCCACGCCGTCAAATTGCAAAAACACCGTGTTGAGCCCCGCCGCCTTGAGCGTCCGGGCGTATTCCGCATCATCTGCAAGGCGTATGCCGTTTGTGTTGAGCTGGAAAAAGCTAAAGCCCTTTTTGCGCCCGAGGGCTATTATCTCCGGCAAATCGTCCCGCATGCTCGGCTCTCCGCCCGAGAGCTGAATATTAAACGGACCGCCGTGCGACATGAGATAATCGTACTGCCGCTCGATTTCCTCCATGCTGAGCTCACGCTCCTCCGTACCCGCCGAGGCAAAGCACACGGGACAGCGGAGATTGCAGCGCGTTGTGAGCTCCAGCAGCATACAGCAGCCCTTGCGCAAATGCGCCTTGCAGAGTCCGCAGTCGTTCGGACAGCCGTTTTTCGCGTCCTTGCCGTTTACCGGCGGCTCCACGGTGCTGCTGCCGAGGTTCCAGCGCATATAGCTTATGAGATTGTCCTCCCAGATGAGCGTGCTGAATTTGCCGTGCTCGGGGCACTGCTTGTCCATATAGATATAGCCGTCTGCACCCGTGCGCTTTTCTGCGGAAAGCTTTCTCAGACACACCGGGCACACGCTCTCCGTCTGCCCGACGCGCATCAGATAAGCCCCCTTTCGGAGAGTATCTCCATGCATTTTTCGTAGGTGGAGGCGATTATCTGCGGGCACAGCTCCACGCGCTTTGCGGGGTTGCCGTGGGTTATGTCCTCGCACTCGTAGCCGCCGTAGTATAGCGTCATTTCGTCCTTGAACCAGCGGGTAAACTCACCCAGCGCCGCCTTATGCTCAGGTGAGTCCATGCCGGTGTCCTCGCCCTTGCCGGTGAAATAGGATATGATGCACGCGCCGCCGCTCATGCAGCCGCAGCAGCCGCCGGAGAAGCCGACTCCGCCGTTGAGCCCGCCCATAGCCTTGACAAGGCCGGGGTTTTCCTCGCCTATCGTCTCAAGCAGGAGCTTTGCCAAAATCTGACCGCAGAAATAGCCGTAGCGTGAAAGCTCCATTACCCTGTCAAAAAGATCCATCAGGCATTTCCTTTCTGCATATGATTAAATAATATCTGCATTTTAAATTGGTTTTCGGGCAGCCGATAGTCTCTCCGCTCCAAAGCGCGGCAAAATAATACTCGCGCCACTGCTCGGTCATGTCCTCGATATGCTCAAGACTGAAGCCCGACGAGGCTAAAAGCGCCTCGGGAGAGTCGAAAAATACGTCCGACAGAGCCAAAACGCCGCCGTCTCTGAGAAGCCGCCGGCTTTCCCGGAGCGCGGCCTTTGCATCTCCGCTCACATAAAATGCGCACTGAGATATAATCGCATCAAAGCCTTCGTCGGGATAGCCGCTGTGCAGCATATCGCCGCGAACGACGTTTTCTCCGCACGGAATCAAATCAATGCCGACGGCGTCAAGTCCATGAGCGCGCAGCAGGGCGACTGCCTCACCCTCGCCCGCGCCCATGTCGAGCACACGAGCGCCCGGAGACAGGGCGCAAAGCTCTATCATGCGCATGGTGTGCGCGTCTCCTCCCGGATGCCCGTTCATTTGTCCTCCAGCGCCTTCTCGACGGAGAGAACCTTTCCCAGCGCAAGCTCCTCCGGTACATAGACAAAGCCGCAGCGCGGACAGACCGGCAGCTCTACGGGGAAGCCGTTATCGAGATACATGAATTTTGCCTTGCCCTTGACGAGCGCTACGCCGCATTTTCTGCATTTGAGCTTACCCAGCGGGTCAATGGTGTAATATGTTCTGTCCTGCATGATATCACTCCTGACGTTTAACGACGTTCATCCTGTGGCTATAAGCGCGGCGGACCGTGTAGCCCTCCTCGTCCTCGGTAAGCGCGACCCAGAAGGTCACGTTCCCGAGTCTCGCTCTCAGCATGAGATAGCCGGTGTCGGCGTCCTCTATCGCCTCGCCGCTTTCGCGGTATGCGTCAATGACGGATATGACGTCGGATTTTAATATCATGCGCTCGTCCATCATTTTGAGCGCGGCCTCGTCAAATTCCAGCTTATAGGGCAAATCCATATTCATAGTCTCCTCGCCCCAGATATCCCGGAGCAGTTCATTTTTCAGCGTAAGGCGGTTATAGCGCTTTTCGCTTATATCGGGCGGCGCACCCGCGTCCGTACCGTACACAAGCTCAAGTATATGCCGCGACTCCCGCCCCTCGCGTGCAAAGCGGTCACGACAGGCCATGCAGTAGCTGACATAGGGCGCGTCACTGCGCTCAAGGCATTTTTCTGCAAGCTCGTGGGCAAGCTCGCGGTTTGTGTATGAGGTCAGACCGCCGTAGCCGCAGCAGGGGGAGCGGTCGCCTGAGTATTCCGTCTCAAGTATCGAAACGCCGAGCTTTTTCAGAATGTCGCGCACACTGCGCTGAGTCTCCGCGTCTCCGCGCGCACCGCAGGAATCGTGCAGCGCGGCGCAGCGCTCAAGTATCTTTGCTTCCTTGGGAAGCCCGATTTCCTGCAATACGTCCCATATCCCGACGATTTCTATATTTTCATGCCCCGAAAGCTCCTTTTTGCAGCTGGGGCAGGCGGCAATGACCATGGGATATCCAAGCTTTGCAAGCTCGTTTTCGATAAACTCAAACTGCTGCCCGTACATCTCATAGCGCCCAGCCCAATCGCATATCGCGCCGCAGCAGCCGAGCATCAGCGCAACGCCGCCCTCAAGCCGCACGCATAGATCCTCATACGCCGCGCGTACCGTCGCCGGAGCGATGGCGGAGGACTGACAGCCGGGGAAAAAGACATATCTGCACTTATCATATCCGGGCTGCCTGCGGCATAGAAAGGCCTCGCCGTTTGAGAAAAGCATATCCATAAGCGCAAACTCATGCGGCGCAAGCGGCATTTTATCGGTCGAAACCATGTTCTCGCGGGCGCTCTTGCAGACCCGCGCCATGTCGATACCCTTGGGGCAGACGACCGTACACTGACCGCAGAGCGCACAGGCGTTCATGGCCTTGTTGAGCGGGTGGTCGCCCATTATTATCTGAGTGTTGTTATATATCTCCCGCGCCAACAGACCGGGATGTTTTTTATAGTGCTTGAGATAGGCGCAGGCCTTCATGCACTCGTCGCAGCGGCACTGTATGCAGCGCTTGGCCTCCTCGATGGCCTCCTCGCGCGTGTAGCCCTCTGCGCCGCACTCGACACGGTGCAGCGAGCCGACATTGTCAAGGCTTGCGTATAGCTTTGTCTCAACGGCGCCCTCGCTGCCGCGCATATTATCGGGCGCGAGCCTTTGCGCAAGGCGGTCTACCGTGAGCGCTGCCTTTTTTGCGGAAAATGCGGCGCTGAGCACATCACTGCCGTCTTCGCCCATGACGAGAGAGCGAGCCGCACAGAGCATATAACGCTCATCACAGACGGCGTCCGGGAAAAAGCCCCTTGCCGCCGCAGCCGAGGCGCATAACACGTCAAAGCCGCCGCACTTTTCGGCATAGAATTCTCCGCTGAGCGTGCAGCCGAACTCAAAGCATATATCCTTGGTCTTTAATCTGCCAAGTTCATCGGCAAAGGCCATCTCATCGAGAAATGGCGCTGCCGCGCGGAGAAATGCGCTCAGGTTAGCCTCCTCGCAGAACACCGTGAGCGGGTAGGCCTTTTTCTCAATCTCACCCGCGAGGAAGAGCGCGAAAAGCCCGGAGCCGAAGATGGCGACGCTCTTCTTTTTCTTCATGCGGAAAACGCCGCCGGAGCGCGATTTTTCACCGAAGCGTGTCACGGCGCGCTCAATATCGCGTACCGCTATGCCCTCGCCAAGCTCGGAAAGCTTGCACTTCGCCTCGCATGGGGCGCTGCACCCGGCGGAGACGACGTTCGGAAAAATCACCGCCTTTTCGTATAGCCCGAGCGCCTTCTTAAAATCCCCGTCCGCCGCGGCGGCAAGCATGGCCTTGGCATCTAACTTCAAGGGGCAGGCGGCGGAGCAGAAGGCGGGCTGGTCGTAGACGCACAGCGACACCATGTTTTCGATCTCGTCCTTGGATATTCTGTTGACCTTGTAGACGTGCGTGGAGCCGCGCTCCTGAATTACCGACATGAGCTCACCTCTTTATAAACCTAATAGAGAGACCTTAGTTAAGGTCTCTCTATTTTAACATTTTTTTGCTTGATGGCAAAGCTTAGTTTTCAAGCGCCTTGAGCGCTGCAAGCACCTTGTCGGGTCTTGCCGGGATGCGCGTGATGCGCGCGCCCGTGGCGTTATAAATCGCGTTGAGAATGGCGGGATGCGGTGCATCCAGCGGAGCCTCACCGCAGCCGGCGGCACCGTAGGGACCGTTGGGACGGTAGGTCTCGATGAAGTGGAGCTCGATGTCGTCCGGAGCATCATTCGGGTAAGGGATGCCGCACTTGAGCAGGCTCGTCTCCTTCTCCAGATCGTCAAAGTCCTCGGTCAGTGCAAGACCGATGCCCTGAACAAGACCGCCGTAGAAGTTGCCCTCAACGAGAAGCCTGTTCATGATCGTGCCGACGTCGGCAACGCTCGTGAACTTCTCGACCTTGACCTTGCCGGTCTGAGTGTCAACGCGAACCTCGGGCATGAAGATGGTGTACATATAGGTCGCAAAGGGCTCGCCCTGTGCGGTATCCTGATCGATGGGGTGGTCGGCGCAGTAGGTCGTGACCCAGTTGCCCTCGACCTTCGTCTCTATGCCCTCGGCTACCATCTCGTCATAGCTGCGGTAGCTGCCGTCCTCCTTGCGCATCGCGGCAAGCAGATTTTCGGCGGCGAGGCGGCAGGCGTTGCCGGTCATGACCTGAGAGCGGGAGCCGCCCGCAGGACCGGAGTTCGGGGTGAACTTGGTGTCGTTCATGACAAGACGAATCTGCTCGGGCTTTATACCGGCCTGACGCAGAGTCTCGTGCGCGGAGGCGACAATACCCATGTCGGCGCCCTGACCGTGATCCTCCCAGGAGGCGTACATCGTGACCGTGCCGTCGGGGTTGAGCTCGGCAAAGGCGGAGGAGGCGTCAACGCCGTCAAGTCCGCAGCCGTAAACGCCGAGGGACACGCCGATGCCGTACTTATAGCGCCCGTCGGAGGCGGCATTCTTCTCCGCGACACGCTTCTTGGCCGCCTCGTACAGCGGACGAGCCTTGTCGAAGAGCTCCTCCTCACAGTAAACGTCGGGAGCGTAGCCGGTGGGAATGGTGGTGTGCTCGGAGGCCTTGTAGCAGTTCATTGCGCGCATCTCGAAGGGGTCTATGCCCATCTTGGCGGCAAGGCAGTCGATTGCGATATCGGAGCCCATGAAGGACTGCGGCGAGCCGTAGGCACGGAAGGCGGAGCCCCATGCATGGTTTGTGAACACGGTCTGGCTCTTGTTGCGGATGGAGGGGATGCCGTAGCCCGCGCCGGTAAACTGGCTCAGACGCATGGTGAGCAGATCGCCGAACTCGGAGTAGGGACCGTGGTCAACGTAGTTATCGCCCCACATTGCAAGCAGCTTGCCGTCCTTGTCCGCGCCGAGCTTGATGTGCATGAAGGCGGGGGAGCGCTTGCCGGTGTAGGTGATGTTCTGGAACTGATTGAATACGAGCGAGACGGGGCGGCCGGTGATTTTTACCGCAGCGCCGATGAGCGCCTCGTTTGTCGGGGAGAACTTATAGCCGAAGGTGCCGCCCGTGTGGTTCTGCACAAGGCGAAGCTCCTCCATCGGAACGCCGATGCCGCCCGCTATCATCGGCATATGAAGATGTATGCCGATGGACTTGGAGTGAACGGTGACCATGCCGTCCTCGTCTATGTAGCCGTAGCCGCAGTCGGGCTCAAGATGCAGGTGCGGCTGACGCGAGCAGTAGCTCTCTATCTCGACCTGCTGTGCGTCGGGGATGCTGTCCCAATCAAAGTCGGGTCCCTTGATGCAGTTCGTCTCGTAGAAGACGTTGGGTATGCCGGGGTGAATTTCAATAGCGTCAGGCTCCTTCGCGTCCATGGCGTTCATGTAGGCGGGAAGCTCCTCGATCTCCACCTTGACGGCGTCCGCAGCGGCGCGGGCGTGCGCCTCGGTGTCCGCCGCGACGATGGCTATTGCATCGCCGAACTGGAATATCTTGTCCGAGCAGAGCACGGGACGCTCAAAGCCGTCGGTCTTGTTGTGCTTGGGGAGCATGACAAGGCCGTTTATCTTGTTGGTGCCGCCTGCGGCAAGAATATCCTTATAGGTGATGACCTTAAAGACGCCGGGCATCTTCTCGGCCTCGGTGGTGTCGATGCTCTTGATGTTGGCGTGAGATACCGTGGCCTGCGTGAGGGCGAGGCGAAGCGTATTCTCGGGCATCTTGAGCGCGTCGTCGGCGCCGAAGTCCCAAGTGCCGGTGACCTTCTGCGCGGCGGAGGGACGGATGTATTTCGTGCCCTTGATGCTGTCTCCGGTGGGCTTGAATACAAGATCCTCCTTGCTCATCTCACCGCGCATGACGGCGGCAGCCGCCATTGTAGCGTCGATAAGGGGCTTATAGCCGGTGCAGCGGCAGAGGTTGCGGTTTTTGTTGAACCAGTCGCGTACCTCCTCACGGGTCGGGTTCGGGTTCTTGTCGAGCAGCACCTTGGCGCTGATGATGAAGCCGGGGGTGCAGAAGCCGCACTGCGCGCCGCCGTATGCCATCCACGCGACCTGAAGCGGGTGCATATCGTGCAGAGTGCCGACGCCCTCTATCGTCGTTATCTCCGCGTTGTCTCTGATTTTCTCCATCTTAAGCAGGCAGGAGCGAGTGACCTTGCCGTCTAAAATGACGTTGCAGGCGCCGCAGTGACCCTCGCCGCAGCCGATTTTACAGCCGGTAAGCAGCAGATGCTCACGCAGAACCGTGGCCAGAGTCTCATGAGGCTCAACAATCAGGATGCGCTGTACTCCATTGATGACGAGTGATTTTTTAATCATTCATATACCTCCTCATAATTCTTATAATTATACTTTTTTACGCTGTTTTGCTTAGCTTTCGGCTTTGTGGATAGACTCGGGAAATCAGTGACAGTTGTCCTTATCCGCACCGCTGCCGCTCACGTCCTTGAGCTTTTGAATTCCGCGCGGGGTATAGAACACAAGCTCGGACAGGGAACCGTCAAAATTTTCACCGCGCAGGCGAAGAAAATTGGCGTTTTCATAGTACTCTATCGGCAGCTCTCTGCGGAATATTTCCCCGGTCTGGGGGTCTGAGATCTCTACCGTGACAAGCTCTGCCCGGAGCTCAAAGCGTTTGTCCTCCATGTCTGCCTCCCGCTTAATATCTTCAATTATATTTTACGGCAGAGAAATCGGAGTAGCAACTATCATGCAGATATAACTCGTAGAAAAAATAACATTGTTTTTGTGCATTATGCAAATATTTTGCGTCGACTTCCTTGACTTCTCCTTGCTTTTTGTGTAATATTGATATAAACCCTGCGTTTGAGCTGCTCTCGTTCGTACCGTTCACGGATTTGAAATTCAACGCGCGGGGTTTTTGCATTTTAATGCATTTATTTTAATAATATATTGGATAAAAATGCCAAAATTGCTTTTCGCTGGGAGGGAGGATATATGCAGTTCGGGGCACTTATAGTCGCAGCGGGGATGTCGTCACGCATGGGAGAATTCAAGCCTATGCTCAATATCGGCTCGATTTCAATAGCGCAGCGCATAGTCGCAACGCTCCGTCAGTCCGGCGTGACGAGGATAGTCATGGTCACGGGGCATAATGCGTGGGAGCTTGAGCACCATCTGGCAAACAACGGGCTTATTTTTCTCCGCAACGAGCAGTACCGCACGACCCAGATGTTCGACTCGGCAAAAATCGGGCTTGAGTATCTCAAGGATAAGTGCGACGGCATTTTATTTACGCCGGTTGACATCCCGCTTTTTACCGCCTCCACCGTGAGCGCACTCATGGACTGCGGGGCAAGGCTCGTGTGCCCGGTGTGCGAGGGCAGGCGCGGGCATCCGCTTTTAATAGGCACGGAGCTTGTGGACACTATTCTGGATTATCGCGGAGAGGGCGGACTCGGCGGCGCTATCGAGCACTGCGGTGCGGAGATGACGGAGATAGCCGTTGAGGACAGCGGCATCCTGCATGACGCGGACACCCCGGAGGACTACAGGGCGCTTTTGAGCTATCACAATCGGCAGCTTGTAAGACCGATAATAAACGTGGAGCTTGCAAAGGAGAAGGTCTTTTTTGACCGGAAGATTGCAATGCTCCTCACGCTTGTCGAGGAGACGAATTCCGTTCGCAGTGCCTGTCAGCGTATGCAGATATCGTATTCGACCGGCTGGAACATAATACGCCGCCTTGAAACGGAGCTCGGGCGGACGTTGGTTGAGCGCAGTCAGGGCGGACTCGGCGGCGGTCAGAGCAGGCTTACGGGAGACGGGCTGCGCCTTTTGGAGAAATATAACGAATTTGAGCGGAGGCTGCGTGAGAAGGGCGACCGGCTCTTTCAGGACTGCTTCGGTGAGCTGCTGTGAGCCGGCGCGTGTATCTTATCCGGCACGGAAGGCCGGATTTCCCGGACGGGAGCTGCTGCCTCGGGAGGACGAATATTCCGCTCGGCACGATAGGGCATATGCAGTCCTGTCTTGCAGCGCGGGAGCTTGAGCACGCCGGGATAAGCGCGGTATTTACAAGCCCGCTTTCGAGAGCGCGCGAGACGGCGGCGTATTTTTCACCCTCGGCTGTAGTTGTACCGGGACTTCGTGAGGCGGATATGGGACTGTGGGACGGTCTGAGCTTCCGCGAGATAAAGGAGCGTTTTCCGGAGCTGTACGAGCGGCGCGGTGTGGATATGAGCGTTCCGATACCCGGCGCGGAGGAGCCGCGGGCGGCGCTTTGCCGCTTTGAGGAGGCGCTCATGGAATGTCTTGACAAAAGCAGCGGGGATATCGCGGCGATTTCCCACTCGGCGGTCATCAGACTCATGGCGGCAAGGCTTTTCGGAACCGCGCTTGAGAGCAGCCGGGAGTACCGTGTCCCGTACTGCTCCTGCGTGACGCTCGAATATGACGGCGGCTTTCGCCTTGTGAAAATCGGAGAGGCTCCGCGGCCTGAGTTGGACAGAGCCTTGTGTCTGCGTCTGCTGCACGCTGCGGGAGCACCGGAGAATGTCATCGAGCATTGCGCTGCCACCGCCGAGGAAGCGCTGAGGATTGCCGCCGCGCTGAAGGAAAGCGGGAATGATATCGACGCGGAGCTTGTGGAAAACGCGGCACTGCTGCACGATATTGCGCGGAGTCTGCCGGAGCATTCACGGCGCGGCGCGGACTGGCTGAGCGAGCTCGGCTATACCCGTGAGGCGGAGCTGATTCGGCGGCATCACGAGCCGGAGGCGGCCTCGCTTGAGCTTACGGCACTCTGCCTTGCGGATAATCTCAGACTCGGAGCACGGCGCGTGAGTCTTGAGGAGCGCTTTTCCGAAAGCCTGAAAAAGTGCCGGGATGACGAGGCGCTCAGGGCGCATGAGAGACGCAGACGCGAGGCGCTTGCCGCGGCGCGGAGAATAAACGGGCTTTGCGGCAGAGAGGTTATAAATATCAAGTAATAATATAGATGAATAGAGGAAAAGAGCATGGAAAGGATAGAGGTTTGCTGCCCACAGAGCGGCGGGGAGGAGCATTTCTCCGGCTGCCTTATCTGCGGCGCGGAGCTTGTATATAATAGCCTCGGCACCGAGCGGCGCTGCGCCGTCTGCGGCAGGGAGAGCGCCGGCAACGCCGTCTGCGCAAACGGGCACTATGTCTGCGACGAGTGCCATGCCTACGGAGCCTTCGCCGCTATTATCCCGGAGCTATATAAAAGCAGGGAGAAAAATCCGCTGCTGATTTTGGACAGCGTCATGGATCTCCCCTCGGTACATATGCACGGACCGGAGCATCATGTCATCGTGCCGCTCGTGCTGCTGACGGCACTGCGTAATAACGGCGGCGATATTAGCTATGATGAGGCGATGCGCGAGGCGTATAGGCGCGCGTCAAAGCTGCCCGGCGGCACCTGCGGCTTTTGGGGCGTGTGCGGCGCGGCGGCGGGAGCGGGTATATTTGCCTCCCTGCTTCTCGGCTCAAGTCCGTTGCATAAGGACGCATGGCCGCTTCCGCAGCAGCTTGTCTCGGATATACTTGCAAGGCTTGCCGAGATAGGCGGACCTCGCTGCTGCAAGCGAACGTCCAGAGTGGCGATAGAGGAGGCAAGCCGGTTTTTGCGCGAGACAGGCGGCGCGGATATGCCGCTTTGTAAGCTTGGGTGCAAATATACTGCACTCAACCGAGAGTGCATAGGAGGCGATTGCCCGTATTTTCAAAAATAAACAGCAGCTGCTTAATATACAAGACAAGGAGGTTATCTAATGAAGCTTATCAAAACCGAGGACGCAGTGGGTCATGTGCTGTGCCATGACATCACGCAGATAATCAAGGGCGTGACCAAGGACGCGGTATTCCGCAAGGGGCATATCATCACCGAAAAAGACATACCGGTGCTTCTGTCGGTCGGCAAGGACAATATCTATGTCTGGGAAAAGGACGAGAATATGCTCCACGAGGACGAGGCGGCGGAGATACTCCGAAGCATCTGCCAGAACGAGAATATGCACGCGACGGCGCCCAAGGAGGGCAAGATAGAGCTTATCGCGGATATTGACGGTCTGCTGCTCGTTGACCTTGAGCGGCTTCGCGCCATAAATTCGCTCGGTGACATGATGATAGCCGCACGGCACTCCGGCTTCATGGTGAAAAAGGGCGACAAGCTCTGCGGTACGCGCGTCATACCCCTTGTCATTGCAAAGGAGCGCATGGAGCAGGCAAAATTGCTTGCCGGGGACGAGCCTATAATGCGCCTTGTGCCGGTGAGACCGAGGAAATACGGTCTTGTCACGACCGGCAACGAGGTGTTCTACGGGCGCATTGAGGATACCTTCAGCCCGGTGGTTCAGGCAAAGCTTGCGGAATTCGGCTGCGAGATGGCGGCGCACGTCATACTGAACGACGACCATGAAAAAATCACCGCCGCGATAAACGATATGCTTGCGCAGGGCTGCGAGATGGTCCTCTGCACCGGCGGCATGAGCGTTGACCCCGACGACAAGACCCCGCTTGCCATCAAGAATACCGGCGCGAATATCGTCTCCTACGGCGCGCCCGTGCTGCCCGGAGCGATGTTTCTCGTGTCGTATTCCCCGGACGGCCGCCCCGTCTGCGGTCTGCCCGGCTGCGTGATGTACGCAAAGCGCACTATATTTGACCTTGTGCTGCCCTACCTCGTCACGGATACGCCCATTACTAAACAATGGCTTGCTGGACTCGGCAGCGGCGGACTCTGCCTCAACTGCCCGGTGTGCCATTTCCCCAACTGCGGCTTCGGCAAGGGAAGATGAGCCATGCTTGACAGATATGGGCGAGAAATAGATTATATGCGCATTTCCGTGACCGACCGCTGCAACCTGCGCTGCCGATACTGTATGCCCGAGCCTATAGACGCGCTGGGGCACGGGGAAATTCTCCGTTATGAGGAGATACTGCGCATATGCCGCACCGCCTCGGAGCTGGGGATAAGAAAATTTAAGGTCACGGGCGGAGAGCCGCTTGTCCGTGCCGACTGTGTGAGCTTTATCGCCGCGCTCAAGAGGCAGAGCGGGACGGAGCAGGTCACGCTGACGACAAACGGACTCTTACTCGGAAAAAATCTGGATGCGCTTGCCGCCGCAGGGCTTGACGGCATAAACATAAGCCTCGACAGCCTGAATGCGGAGCGCTATACGCGAATAAGCGGACACTCCGAGGGCGCGGAGCTGCTGAAGCGTATAATGCAGGCCGTAGAGGACGCCTGCGCAATGGGGCTGCGTACAAAGCTAAACGCCGTGCTGTTGGAGGAAACCGAGGAGGACGTGCCGGAGCTTGCCTCCATAGCGGAGGAGCTTCCGGTGGACGTGCGCTTTATAGAGCTTATGCCCATCGGCTTCGGCGCGGCGATGCGGCGAGTCTCACCGGACGATATTCTCTCGGCGCTGAGAGAGCGCTGGCCGGACCTTGCCCCGACGGACGAAAGGCGCGGCAACGGTCCTGCGCATTATTATAAGAGCGATTTGCTGCTCGGCAGGATAGGCTTTATAGACGCCGTGAGCCACAAGTTCTGCGCCGACTGCAACCGGGTACGCCTGACGAGTACGGGGCAGCTAAAGCCCTGCCTGTGCTACGCCGACTCCGCCGACCTGCGCACGCTCATCCGAGGCGGCTGCACGGACGATGAGCTGCGTGAGGCGCTGAAAATCTCGATATACAATAAGCCGCGTGCGCACTGCTTCGACACGGGCGCCGCCGTCACCGAGCGGCACGCAATGAGTCAGATAGGAGGATAACAGCATGGGAAAGGTTATAGCCGTATGCACGAGCGACCGTAAGGGTCTGCAAAAGCACGATGTAAATACCGCGCACTTCTCCGCCGAATGGGGCATTGACGGCGACGCGCACGCCGGGAGCTGGCACAGACAGGTGAGTCTTCTGAGTGCCGACAAGATAGAGGCCTTCAATAAACGTGGGGCAAACGTCATTCCCGGTGCCTTCGGAGAAAATCTTGTGGTCGAGGGCTTCGACTTCCGGGCGCTGCCCGTGGGCACGCTGCTGCGCTGCGGTGATGTGCTGCTGGAGATGACGCAGATAGGCAAGGAGTGCCACAGCCATTGCGAGATATACAAGAAAATGGGCGAGTGCATCATGCCGCGTGAGGGCGTGTTTGCCCGCGTCATTGAGCCGGGTAGCATCAGCGTCGGAGATGAGATGAGCATCGAAAAGCGCGAGGGGCATTTCCCGTGGCAGGCTGCGGTCATCACGCTCAGCGACAAGGCGGCGGCGGGGGAGCGCAAGGACGAGAGCGGTCCCGCGATAGCAAAGCGCCTGCGCGAGGCAAGCTACGAGGTCGTGGAGGAAATAGTTATCCCCGACGATGAGCGGGTTTTGAAGCAGCAGCTTATTCGGCTCTGCGACCAGCGGCAGCTTGACCTCATACTTACGACCGGCGGCACGGGCTGCTCGGCGCGGGATATTACGCCCGAGGCAACGCTTGCGATCGCGGATAAAAACGTCCCCGGCATCGCCGAGGCTATGCGCGCCGAGTCTCTCAAAATCACCAGGCACGCAATGATTTCCCGCGCCGCCTCCGTTATCCGGGGTAAAACGCTTATTATCAATCTCCCCGGCAGCCCCCGCGCCTGCATGGAGAATATGGACGTATTTATGGACACCATCCCCCATGCCATGGGGCTTCTCCGCAACGAGGTACACGACTGCGCAAGAAAATAAAAAGCAGGTATTTCTTCAGCACATATAACCGCGTTAAGTCGCGCTTATATAAAAATTTTTCTGAAAAAGGAGAAACGTACATGAAGAAAACCATCACACTGCTGCTCACGCTTGCAATGCTCTTCACACTTGCCGCCTGCGGCTCGTCCGCTGCTCCAAGTAAGGGAGAGAAGGAAGAAATCATCGTCTTTGCCGCCGCTTCAATGACCGAGACTCTAAATCAGGTCAAGGATGTCTACGAGAAGGAAAACAACGTCACCATCACCTACAACTTTGACTCCTCCGGTACGCTCAAGACCCAGATACAGGAGGGCGCGGACTGCGACCTCTTTATCTCCGCCGGTCAAAAGCAGATGAATCAGCTCGACTTAAGCTCCGACAAGGAGATAAACAAGGAGGGACTGGACTTTGTCGCCGGCGATACGCGCCTGAACCTGCTTGAAAATAAGGTGGTGCTTGTCGTCCCCGAGGGCAATCCCAAGAGCATAGAGAGCTTTGACGACCTTGCGGCAAGGCTTGCCGAGGGCAGCATACTGATGGCAATGGGCAACAGTGACGTGCCTGTCGGTCAGTACACGCAGAAGATACTCAATTTCTACGGGCTTGATGAGGAAGCCCTCGCCAAAAGCGGCGTCATTACCTACGGCAGCAACGTCAAGGAGGTCACAACTCAGGTCTCCGAGGGCAGCGTTGACTGCGGCATAGTCTACTGCACGGATGCCTTCTCCGCGGGGCTTACGGTCATTGACGGCGCAAGCAAGGATATGTGCGGTCAGGTCATCTATCCCGCCGCGGTATTAAAGACTGCGAAGAACCCCGATGCAGCCAAGGCCTTCCTTGACTATCTCACGGGCAGCGAGGCCATGGCGATTTTTGAGGCTGTCGGCTTCTCTCCGGTAGCGTAAAGCCAGAGACGCAGAATTGGCAGCGCATTTATTTGCGCTGCCAAGCCGAGGTATATAATTATGAACATTGACTGGTATCCGCTTATAAACTCCCTGCGCATTGCGGCAATAAGCTGCGTAATAGTTTTTTTCACGGGCGTATTCTTTGCCTACTACGCGGCAAGGCTGCCGCGCACGGTCAAGGGTATTCTTGACGTTATTCTCACGCTTCCCATGGTACTGCCGCCGACGGTATGCGGCTATTTTCTGCTGCTCATCTTCGGCACAAAGCGCCCGATCGGCATTTTTCTGATGCAGCTCGGCATTAAATTTGTAATGACATGGTACGGCGGAATTCTCGCCGCAGCCGTCGTTGCCTTCCCGCTGATGTACAGGACGGCACGCGGCGCGTTCGAGAGCTTTGACTGCACGCTCTCGCAGTCGGGGCAGACGCTCGGCCTTTCCAACACATATATTTTCTGGCGCATACGTATGCCCGCCTGCCGTCAGGGCATACTCGCCGGCACCGTGCTTGCCTTCGCGCGCGCCCTCGGCGAATACGGTGCTACCAGTATGCTCATCGGCTACACCCCCGGCAAAACCGCCACGATATCCACGACCGTATATCAGCTCTGGCGCACAAACGACGATGCGGGCGCATTCTTCTGGGTCATGATAAACCTCGCCATAAGCACCGTCGTGCTGCTCACGGTCAATCTCCTTGAGAGCAAGCAGAAAGTGAGGGCGAAGGGATGAGCCTGATAGTAGACGTCAGAAAAAAGCTTGGCAGCTTTGAGCTTGAGTCAAAATTCGAGGCGCAAAACGGCGTGACCTGTCTGCTCGGTCCCTCCGGCTGCGGCAAGAGTATGACGCTCAAATGCATTGCCGGCATAGAAAAGCCCGACGAGGGCTACATAGAGCTTGACGGCGTGGTCTTATATGACAGCGCAAAGGGGATAAATCTCCCTCCGCAAAAGCGCCGCGTGGGTTATCTGTTCCAAAACTATGCGCTGTTTCCGAATATGACGGTGCGCCAGAACATACTTTGCGGTATGCGCCGCATCAGGGACAAGAGCGAAAAAGAGGAAAAGCTCAAAAAAATGCTGGATATGTTCCAGCTTGGAGGACTTGAAAATCACCGTCCCGCGCAGCTCTCCGGCGGTCAGGCTCAGCGCACGGCGCTTGCGCGCATCATGGTCAGCGACCCGCAGCTTTTGCTGCTGGACGAGCCCTTTTCCGCGCTCGACGCGCACCTCAGGGATAAGCTTATGATAGAAATGCGCGACGTACTCACGCGCTTCGGGCGGGAGGTCATCATGGTCACGCACGACCGCAACGAGGCGTATAACATGAGCCGGGAAATAGCCGTCATGGACAGCGGCAGACTTCTGACCGTGAACCGGACAAAGGCGCTTTTTGCCGATCCCGGCAGCGTTCCGGCGGCGATGCTCACCGGCTGCAAAAATATAGCCCCCGCCATAAAGCGAGGGGAGCATGAGGTATATGTGCCCGATTGGGGCGTGAGCCTCACGACCGCGCAGCCCGTCGGCGACGATATAAAGGCCATTGGCATCCGCGCACATTATTTTAATCCCTCCGCGCCGACAAATCGCCATGAGATAGAATACCTTGACGAGATGGAGGAGCCCTTTGAGTGGATAATAGAGTTCAAATTCAAGTCCGCCGCGGAGTCCGAGCCGAGTGTGTGGTGGCGTGTGACGAAGGATAAGCGCCCACAGCTATTCCCCGCCGAGCTTGGCATTGCCCCGGCGAATATACTTTTACTGTATTGAGGAGGTTTTATCATGTCGAATATTTATGCCGAAATATTGGAAAGAGTTGAGCGCGGCGAGGCGCTGACGCTGAAAACGGAGCTTTGCGGCTCGGAGGGGCTTATAGCTGAGGGATTGAAAAAGACTCTTGCGCCCTATGCACCGCAGACCGATAAGCGCGGCAGATATTTTGCCGACGTGACGCTGACGGAGACGGAGGGCAAAATCACCGTGGGCGAGCCCTTTTCGCCCCCGGAGCGCCTTATAGTCCTCGGTGCGGGGCATATTGCCGTGCCCGTTTGCGATTTTGCGGCAAAGAGCGGCTTTGAGGTCTATGTCTGTGACGATCGCCCCGCCTTTGCAAATACCGCGCGCTTCCCGCTGGCACGGGAGGTGCTGTGCGACAGCTTTGAAAGCTGCATCGACCGCCTCCGGCTCATGCGCTATGACTACGTTGTCGTTATTACGCGCGGCCATGTGCATGACGCGGACTGCCTGCGCAAGATATTCAAGGGCACGCAGCCGGCGTATCTGGGGCTTATCGGCTCGCGCCGCCGCGTGCGTGGGCTGTTTGAGATGCTTGTCGAGGAGGGCTATCCCAAGGAGTATATGGATCGGATATGCACGCCCATAGGACTTGATATCGGCGCCGTCACCCCCGGCGAGATCGCCATATCCATACTCGCGGAGCTTGTGGCATATAAGCGCCTGCCGGAGCACAGCAATGACGGCATACGCTGCTGCAACGACTCCGACGTGGAGCTATCCGTGATAAAATACCTTGCCGAAAACCGTGATCCCAAGGCGATAGTAACCGTTATCGAGACAAAGGGCTCGACTCCGCGCGAGGCGGGCGCGAAAATGGCGGTAAGCCCTCTTGCGGCAGTCACAGGCAGCATAGGCGGCGGATGCAGCGAGGGCGCGGTTATCCGTGACGCCGTGCGAATTATCGGCACGGGGCGCTATAAAATCGTCGATGTTGACCTCACGGGCGAGGTCGCGGAGTCTGACGGCATGGTCTGCGGCGGGACGATGAGAGTCCTCGTCGAGGACGGCACTGAGCGGCAAGAGGGATAAGGGGTGAAGCATATGCAGGATTTTACGCATTTTAATGAGCAGGGCAGGGCTAAGATGGTGAATGTCGGCGATAAGCCGGAGAGCCTCCGCACCGCCGTCGCCTCGGGGCGCGTCACGGTTAACGAAAGCACCTTTGCCCTGATAAAAAACGGCGGCATTAAAAAGGGCGATGTGCTTGCCGTCGCGCAGGTCGCGGGTATAATGGCCGCAAAGCGCACCCCGGATATTATCCCGATGTGCCATCCGATACTGATAGACGGTATTGATATCAGGCTTGAGCTTGACGAGAACCGCCTCTCGGTCGATATAAGGGCGGCAGTGTCATGCACGGGGCATACGGGCGTGGAGATGGAGGCTCTGACTGCCGTAAGCGCCGCAGCTCTCACGGTCTATGATATGTGCAAGGCCGTGCAGAAGGATATTCTGATATCGGATATTCATCTTGAGGAAAAAACCGGCGGCGTCCACGGCGATTATAAATATGTGCGATGCGTGGAGGCAGTTTAAATTACACCCTTCGCACTGCCGTATTCGCAGCACATCACCTGCTCATTGTCCGGAAGCCCAGCATCCGGCAGATTCTTGAATGCCTGCTTGATTTCGTAGTTCTTCAATTCGATACCCCCTTAGAATGCAAAAAGGCCGGAACCTTTGATTTTTCAAAAGCCCCGGCCTTACCGATTTAATATTTTGTTGTTTATCTAACTCACTTGCTCATTAACTCACCTCCGGATATGACAAAAGCGCCGGAGCGTTGATTCTACGAAACCAACAATCCGGCGTTTGAATTTTTGTGATATTTATTTTTGAGGAATCTCGAAGAGCTTATCAGAAATCCGCGGCAATGAAGGGATAAAATGGCTCAAAACCCGGTTCGGGTAGTTCAAGTAAAGTGTACCCAAAGTCAAGGACAAAAATAGTTTTTTAGACACGGGAACGGAGCTGAGAAAACAGTAAGATTTCAGGAGGCAGCAAGGCGGAGATTAGCGGTCTTGCTGCTTGCCTTTAGGCTTTGGGATGGTCAGTGGGTATACTCCGGTAATGCAATAGAGATAGAATTCTCGCGGAGATAGCTTGGCCAAATCCCATTGGTAACGATCATTGTTGTAATAATCAGTCCAATCGCTCACCACCTTACAAACCTCTTCAAAGGTGGTACATACGATCCTGCCGATACAGTTGGTCATCGAGCAATTCTATCATGAGCAGTTTAAGGCTGCGGACATTGCGCGTGAACAGTAATGCATTGAAAGACTCATGGCAGAAGGTAGCTAACATGAGTAATCCCGCCTGTGTCCCCTACGTGAGGCGCTGTGTGCCGCTTTTACGGCGCAGGTGGAGCGTGGATACCTCGGCAGACGAACGCGCGGCGTTTGGGGGCGTTTTCGCGGCATTTTCTTCCGGGTGCGCCCGTTCGAAAATGGCACTATGATAAAGGGAGGTACACACAAAGGCGTACCTCCCACCCACAAAGCCCCGCGTTAACAAGGTTTTCGTAAGGATGTTTTTAAGATTTAGGATTATGCGGTATGGCACGGGATATGCTATACCGCATTTCCTTTCCAGAGAGTGACCTTTGAATGGTCAAATTCTCCGATATGGTTATAGATGATTTCAATTTCCTGTAACCGTCTGCCGCTGCTCTTGTCAGGTGCATGGACGATAATCTTATCGACAAACTCCCGTAAGATTTCAGGTGTCAGTTCGGTCAGGTCCGTGTATTTCTTTACGATGGCAAGAAAGCGTTTCACATCAACACTTTTCTTTTCTTCCTGCTGAAGCTCATTCTGAATTTTGTCTGCCTCGGCCTGTAAGGTATGCTGTTCATCCTCATAGCCTTTTGACATTTTCATAAACCGCTCGTCAGAAAGTTTGCCTGTGATATTGTCCTCATAGATACGCTGGAAGATGGTGTCCAGTTCCCCGATACGCTTCTGCAGCTCAATCAGCTTCTTTTTCTTCTGCGCCAGTTCACGGTTTTTTTGCCGCACATCGGCATCCATCACCATCCGCACAAATTCATCCTCATAGTTGGAAACATAGCGGATGACTTCTTTCAGGTTTTCCAGGACAATTCGCTCCACTACCACGTTACGGATATAGTGCATGGTACAGTTGGAAGTATTGCTCCTGTAATTTCCACAGATATAATGATGTTTTTCTGCCGGTTCATCAGCTTTCCGATGGAAGGTCAGTTTGCTCCCGCAGTCTGCACAGTAGAGCAGGCCGGAGAACATGGGCATTTCCCCCATCCTGGTAGGCCGCCTTTTCCCGGCCCGGATTTTCTGGACTATCTCAAACGTTTCCTTGTCAATGATGGCCTCATGGGTATCTTCAAAGACCTTCCACTGATCGGGAGTATGCTTGATTTTCTTATGGCACTTGTAAGACTTGTTGTGCGTCTTAAAGTTTACCGTATGCCCCAGGTAATCCACCCGGTCCAATATCATTGCGACAACCGGGCCGTTCCATGCGTATTTATGGGGAGGGAGTACGGTACGCGGTTTCTCGCCTCTTTCCAATGCGTAGTAGGTGGGGCAGAGGATTTCTCTTTCCGTCAGCATATTTGCAATCTGGGTAGGACCATAACCACTGACACACAGACGGAAGATTTCACGGACCACTTCGGCGGCTTCTTCATCCACGATCCATTCCTTTTTGTTTTCAGGATTTTTCCTGTAACCGTAAGGAGGATGGGAGCCGATATGTTCTCCGGCCATTCCCTTTGAACGCTTCACTGCACGGATTTTCTTGCTGGTGTCCTTTGCGTACCATTCATTGATGATGTTGCGGAAGGGGGTAAACTCGTTATCTTCCTGGTTGCTGTCCACCCCGTCATTGACTGCGATAAAATGAACATCATGCTCCGGGAAAAAGATTTCCGTGTACATACCTACTTGCAGATAGTCACGGCCCAGACGGGACATATCCTTGACGATAACCCGCTTTACCTTGCCGCTCTCCACATCTGCGATCATGCTCTGGAAGCCGGCCCGGTTGAAAGTCGTGCCTGAGATACCATCATCAATGTAAAACTGGATGTTGGTGTATCCCCTGTCCATTGCGTACTTTTTGAGGATTTTCTTCTGATTTATAATGCTGTTGCTGTCGCCCTCCTGTTTGTCGTCCTGGGATAACCGACAGTAAAGAGCGGTGATTTCATCGCTGCTCAAAACGGTAAAAGGAAAACTGTTCACGGCAGGGCGGGTGTTTGACTGTAACATTTTAACCTCCTTATCCGACAGTCAAACAGACAATGCTTTTCCTAACTCAATTATACCGCGCTGCCTGGAAGCTGTCTGCTGCCTTTTTCTATTTGTTTGCAGTATTTTTTCGGAGGTCATTCCGTATCAGACGCTTCACTTTGGAAACGGCGTCCTCCGTGGCGTCAGGTCTGGAATGGGATTTCACAACATAAGTTGTATTCCCAATTTTATATTCACGCACCATCTGCGGCGCGGTTCTTACTTCGTTTTGCATATAGTTCACCCTTTCAAATACAAAACCATTTCTTGCATCAAAAGAGACAGAAAACGGACGGCTGTTGGCACAGCTCCACGGGAGTCTCACCCCGGCCCATGCTGATGGGTGCGGCGCACAATGCTTTGTGGGCGTTCAA
>OIXA01000276.1_pt1 | contig 75207 bp, 68 predicted proteins | sample 1587721 | NCBI WGS metagenome assembly OIXA01 (sample SAMEA3888900, study PRJEB22519) | human gut metagenome | biome: human gut; feature: human-associated habitat; material: faeces | place: Denmark | collected 2013 | reverse complement strand
AACACCAAATGATTTGCCACAAAAATACCAAACGAAATGCCACAAAAACACCAAACGATTTGCCACAAAAATACCAAACGAAATGCCACAAAAACACCAAGTGAAATGCGTAATCCGCAAGAAATCAGTAACTTTGGATAAGATATGTTGTACTCAGGAATAAAAACAAAAACTGCGTATTTTGTTTTGTTATTCCATTCACTTGCAGTATCTTTGCAAACGAATCATATAATAAACGATATGGAATATCTCAAAAGAACAGCCGATGAGCATTTAAGCTTGCTATTGGCTTCTTCTGGAGCCGTGCTCATAGAAGGTCCAAAATGGTGTGGCAAGACAACAACTGCAGAACAACAGGCAAACAGCACTATCAGTCTGCAGGATCCTGATATGCGTGACAAATACCAAGCTACCATTAGGGTGAAACCTTCGCTTCTTCTGCTTGGTGAAACGCCACGTCTTATAGATGAATGGCAGGAGGCACCCGTCCTATGGGATTCGGTACGAGCTATGGTTGATAAACGAAATGAGTTTGGACAATTCATTATGACAGGTTCAAATTCGATTGACCCAAATAAGAAAAGTGAATTTATCAAACATTCTGGCAGTGGACGAATTGCAAAGATGCAAATGCTTACTATGAGTCTGTATGAATCCTTGGAGTCTAACGGCAAGATTTCGCTAAAAGAATTGTTTGATAACAAGAATTTGGATATTGATGGCACAATGTCAGAAATGTCTATTGAAAAACTTATATTTGCGGCCTGCCGTGGTGGGTGGCCTGCATCATTGTATGCCAAGTTCGACAAAGCCAAACTACAAATAGCCAAGAACTATGTGAAAACAGTATGCAGTACTGATGTTTCGACAATAGATGGAGTCAAAAGAAATGAAAAGGTTGCAAGCACAATACTCCAAAGTTATGCACGCAATATCTCGACATTAGCCAAAAAGAGCGTGGTGTATCGAGATGTGAATGAACACTTAGAAGGTGTCAGTACCACTTCTTTCGACACATATATTGATGCATTTGAACGTTTGTTTGTTATTCAAGACATTGAAGCATGGAGCCCTGCTATCCGTTCTGCTTCAGCCATACGAAGAGGTTTGAAACGTGAGTTTGTTGACCCTTCTATTGCTGTAGCAGCCTTAGGTTTGTCACCTGAAGCTCTTTATACAGATTTGAAAACATTTGGCTTTTTGTTCGAATGTATGGCAATTCGTGACCTGAAGGCTTATTCATTGTCCCTTGGTGGTTCTATATCATATTATCATGACAGATATGATTTGGAAGCAGATGCCGTCCTTCATCTTGATGATGGACGATATGCCCTAATCGAATTCAAACTAGGTAGTCGAGAGATTGAAGAAGGTGCAGAACATCTGAAAGAAATCAAAAGACTTGTGCAAGAGCATAACAAAACTGAAAAACAAATAAAGCTACGTGAGCCAGATTTACTCATGGTTATAACTGGAGGAGAAATGGCCTACACACGTCCTGATGGTGTCAAAATTATACCGCTTGCTTGCTTAAAGGACTAAATAGAGGTGTTATAACAAGAAATTGTTTAAATTCTTTTTTTTCATTCCTTTTTGTGTACTTTTGCGTTGTTAATAAGAAATACGAATATAATAATCGTTAAGAAAGATATGGAAGCAAAAACTTATTTGAAAGCTTTTTTTAAGATGAAAGAAAACATTACAATTAGTGTAATGAGAGTGGCAACAATTTGTGCTTTAGTGATATCAGTAATCTTAATCCCTGTTGGATTGTATTACTGGATATTGGGCTCTTGGATAGAACAACCTCTTGGTATTACATTGGTTATATATGGAATTTCTGGTATAATCACATCGTTTTTTGTACAAGGATTTGTCTATATCGTAAAGGCTGCTATCTTTTATTTACGTCAGAATGGTCAAGTAGAAGAACTTGAAGACGATGATGATTTTTATTCAGAAGAATAACAGAATGTGTTGATGAAAAAACATATATGCTCTTTAAAAGTGTGATTAATTTTGTTTTGTGGGCGAAGCAATTTTATACAAAAAGTGTTTCCCTATTTATGTGATGATACGGTAAATGGTACTCAATACCACAAAAACACCAAATGATTTGCCACAAAAATACCAAACGAAATGCCACAAAAACACCAAATGGTTTACGTAATCAACAAGAAATCAGTGTTTTATGTTAGTGTTTAATGTGTAGTGTTTAGTGTTTAATGTGTAGTGTTTATCTTGGTTTATGTTTTATATGCGAAAGAAATGTCATTGGCAAGCGATGTGTAATAGCCAAAGGCAAAACAAAGTAGGCTGCGCTCAGGAATAAAAAACAAAAACTGCGTGTTTTGTTTTGTTATTCCATTCACTTGCACTATCTTTGCATAAGATAGGCTGCACTCGGCAATTTGTGAGCGAGCTCACATTGCGCTCGTTTGGACTATCTTTAGATAAGATAGGCTGCGTTCAGAAATAAAAAACAAAAACTACGTGTTTTGTTTGTTATTCCGTTCACTTGCACTATCTTTGCATAAGATAGAACAGTAAGATAAGGATCTATATACTATGTAACTATGGATATATCACGCGTACAGAAAATGTTGAGTAGCCAAGATGGATTGTCAAATACTCTTGGCATGGAATTTTTGTCTACACCCGAACCCGATACATGCAAGGCAAGGATGAAGGTAGACCATCGCAACCGTCAGCCATTTGGCTTTCTGAGCGGTGGCGCTTCGTTGGCGCTGGCTGAAAATATTGCTGGCGTTGGCTCGTTGGCTATTTGCCCTGGAAAGATTAGTGTGGGCGTTAGCGTTAGCGGCACACATGTGAAGGCGGTGTTGGAAGGCGATGTGGTGGAGGCTACTGCCACTTTGATTCACAAAGGCAAAACGCTGCATACATGGCATGTGGAGATAAAAAACTCGGAAGAGGAGCTGATATCATCGGTTACGGTGACTAACTATATCATTAAACCTCGTGAATAGAGAGCTATGAAAGATTGCGTTTTATACAGGTTGCCTTATGCTAAACAGGCTTATAAGATAGAGGGCGAGACCACTCATCTGCTGTCGTCGGCTGCGCAGCTTGACGATGTGTGCGGATTTGTGATGGCGCCTTTTCGTGCTTCGGCTGAAACGCCAATAGTGGTTGTGGAAGGCAAAGCAAAGCCTGTGGAACTGGCTACGGAGAGTTGGACTAACGATGTGGCGGAGACTGGGCGAAGGGAGGATTATGCTCGCGACTTTGCTCGTTTCCACGATGCTATTAGTAAGGGACAGTTCTCGAAGTTGGTGCTTTCGCGAAATGCGGAGATTGCTGCTGATGATGAGTTATGCCCAGAACTACTCTTTGCCGAGGCTTGCCGTCGCTATCCGCGTATGACGATAGCGCTGGTGAAGAGCGAGGTGGCTGGCACATGGCTTATGGCTACGCCAGAGATTTTGCTGGCGCAGGATGGCGACAGATGGCAGACTATGGCGCTGGCTGGAACTATGGCGTGGGAAGGCAAAAAGGTGTATAGTTGGTCGGACAAGAACAAGAAGGAGCACCAATTGGTGGCAGGGTATATAGAAGAGGTGCTGAAGCCTTATGCTAAGGATATGGAAATATCGAAGCCATATACTGTCAGGGCTGGCAACCTGGTGCATCTGCGTAGCGACTTCTCGTTTACGCTCGATGATGCGCATGCTGATGGCTGCGGAATAGGCGAGCTGGTAGAGGCGCTGCATCCTACGCCTGCCGTTTGCGGACTGCCTAAGCAGGAGGCGATAGATTTTATTACTGCCAACGAGAGCATAGATCGCAAATACTATAGTGGATATTGCGGACCATGGAATGTGGGTGGCAAGACCTCGCTCTTTGTGTCGCTAAGATGTATGGAGATAAAGGAGGGCAGAGGATTGATGTATGCTGGAGGCGGACTCCTGGAGGAGAGCTCTGAGGAGAGTGAATGGCAAGAGACTATGATGAAAATGGAGCCAATGAGAAGTATATGTACTCAGACAAAATAAATGTAAATATTCTGACTTCGTTGATGGTGGCTCACGGAGTGAGAACCGTTGTTGTGTGCCCAGGAAGTAGAAATGCTCCCTTGGCACACAATTTTGCTTCGTGCCCAGAGATGTATTGTGTGGCTGCTACCGATGAGCGTTCGGCTGGATTCTATGCTTTGGGCTTGGCGCTGGCTTCTGAGCGCCCTGTGGCTGTATGTGTGACGAGTGGCTCGGCACTGCTCAATCTGGCTCCTGCCGTGGCTGAAGCTTATTATCGCGAGGTGCCGCTGTTGGTGATTTCTGCCGATAGGCCGTTGGCTATGATAAACCAACTGCAGGGACAGACGCTGCCTCAGGCTGGAGCGCTGGGCATGATGGTGAAGGCGACGATGCAGTTGCCGGAACCGCACAACGAGGTGGAGCGATGGTATTGCAACCGATTGGTGAACGAGGCAATGATAAAGATGCTGCTGCATGGTGGCGGACCGGTGCATATTAATGTGCCTATATCTGAACCGCTGTATAATTTTGCAGTAGAGGAATTGCCCGAGGAACGCAAGATTTCGATGGCTGCAGCTTCTGCCGATGAGGCGCTGCTAACGGCTATTGCTGACGACTTTGCCAAGGCAAGAAAGCCGCTGATAGTGGTGGGACAGATGGAGCGAAGAGAATGGCACAGGGCTGCCGAGGCTGTGGAGAGGTTGGAGACGCGAGCGGTGGTGCTGGCAGAGAAGCTGTCGGACGATTCGGAGCGCCAGCTGCCTGCATTAGACATGCTCGTGGAGCTGATGGCGGATGCTGCCGACTATCAGCCGGACTATATAATATATGTAGGTGGCAACATGGTGGCTAAGGCAATGAGACAATTCCTGCAGCATACGAAGCCAAGGAGGAGCATCGTGGTGAGCGAGGCGGGCGATGTGGCAGACGTGATGATGAACGCCACGGATATCGTTGAGGCTAAACCGAGCGAAATGCTCAGGGCGTTGGCTTCGGCTGTTGGTTCTTCTTCTGATGCTGTTTCCTATAATGAGACTTCGACATGGATAGAAAGCTGGCAGAGGCTGAAGACAGAGGCTATAGAGCAGGCAAATGTGGCTACTGGGAATAGGCAAAACGAGGCTATACGCGAGTTTTTCCGTGCCATAAGGGGCAAGGAGATGGATGTGCATGTGGCAAACAGCTTGTCGGTGCGCATGGCATTGAAGTATGCGGATAGGTATCTGTATGTGAACCGTGGTGTGAATGGCATCGAGGGTTCGCTGTCGACGGCAGCAGGCTTTTCGATTATGTCAGCGTGTCCGGTGGCGTGTATCATTGGCGACCTCAGCTTCTTCTATGATGCCAATGCGCTATGGAATCAGGAGCTGTGTGGCAACTTCCGCATATTGCTCATCAATAATAAGTGTGGAGGAATATTTAGCAAGTTTGAGCAGTTGGCTGATAGTCCTGCTTGCGACAGCTATGTGATGGCTAAGCATAATGCCACAGCCGAGGGTGTGTGTATGCAGAACAATGTGGCGTATCGCAAGGCGGAAACCGACGATGAGGTTCGTGATGGCATCAGCTGGCTGGTAGATGAAAAATGCCCACGACCAATGATGCTGGAAGTGATGGGATGATGGCGCTCCTGGCTTGAGTGCGACAGCTTAAGTGCGACAACCGAGTTGTCGCAAACCCTACCCGTGTGGCTGCGTTTCCTCTCTTCGGTTGGCATCCCTTCGTCACAGCTTGGTTGCAGTCTTTTTTACCCATTTCCTTTTTTATGTCAATAAGTTTATGTATTTTTGCATAGATTCTCATATAATAATTAATAACTATGGAAAGAAATTGGAAGAAGATAGAGGGCTTCGACTTTAAGGAAATATTGTTCGAAGAATATAATCATATTGCGAAGATTACGATAAACAGAGAACGCTACCGCAATGCGTTTACACCACTTACTACATGGGAAATGTCGCAGGCTTTCAGCTATTGCCGAGAGTGTGCCGATATTAGAGTGGTGCTGCTGACAGGAGCTGGCGACAAGGCATTCTGCTCTGGCGGCGATATGCACGTGAAAGGACGCGGAGGCTACGTAGGATCGGATGGTGTGCCAAGACTGAATGTGCTGGATGTGCAGATGCAGATACGCAGACTGCCTAAGCCTGTGATTGCTATGGTTAATGGCTACGCTATTGGTGGCGGACACGTGCTGCACGTGATGTGCGACCTGACGATAGCAAGTGAAAATGCAATATTTGGACAGACGGGTCCGAAGGTGGGAAGCTTCGACGCTGGTTTCGGTGCTTCGTATCTTGCTCGTATGGTGGGACAGAAGAAAGCACGCGAAATATGGTTTCTCTGCAAGCAATATTCGGCTAAAGAAGCCGAAGAAATGGGTATGGTAAACAAGGTGGTGCCTTTAGATAAGCTCGAAGATACCTGCGTGGAGTGGGCAGAGATAATGATGGAACGCAGTCCGCTGGCTCTTCGCATGATAAAGGCTGGACTCAATGCCGAGCTCGACGGTCAGGCTGGTATTCAGGAGTTGGCAGGCGACGCAACCATGCTCTATTACACCATGGACGAAGCACAAGAGGGTGGCAAAGCCTTCTTGGAAAAGCGTAAACCTGAGTTTGATAAGTATCCGGTGTTTCCATAAATAATGAAGATTACTATTACCACTCGCACGTTGCATTTTAAGCAACCTGCGAAGACATCGCGCGGAGAATATACTACGCGAGTGAGCAGATATGTAGATGTAGAGAAAGATGGAGTGCATGGAGTGGGAGAGTGTGCCACTCTTCCTGATTTGTCGTGCGACGAAATTCCAGACTACGATCGTCTGCTACGCCAGTTTTGCGATATGATAGAGCGCACAGAGCGTATTCCTTACGACATGTTGCGCCCTTACCCCTCTATGCTCTTTGGACTGGAGACAGCCTTTGCACAGTTGGAGGCAGGCGGTTCGACAGCCTTGTTTGATACTGCCTTTGCACGTGGCGAAGTAGGAATACCCACCAATGGCTTGGTGTGGATGGGCTCATACGAGCAGATGTTGGAGCGCATGCAAGAGAAACTGGACTTGGGCTTCAAGTGCATAAAACTGAAGATTGGAGCCATAGACTTTGACAAGGAGGTGGAGTTGCTGCACATTATCCGCGAGGCTTTCCCAAAAGAGAAAGTGGAGCTGAGAGTAGACGCCAATGGAGCCTTCGACCCCGACGACGCAATGGCATTGCTCGAGATATTGGCAAAGTATGACATTCACTCCATAGAGCAGCCAATAAAGCAGAAGCAATGGCGCGACATGGCACGACTGTGTAAGGAGTCGCCAATAGCGATTGCTCTGGACGAAGAGCTGATAGGCGTAAACCTGCGCTCGATGAAAGAGATGCTGCTCGACACCATTCAACCACAATATATCGTGCTGAAACCATCGCTCCATGGCGGAATGATGGGAAGCCAAGAGTGGGTAGAGTTGGCTAAAGCACGAGGAATAGGCTCGTGGATGACGAGCGCCCTGGAGAGCAACGTGGGACTGAACGCAATAGCTCATCTCGCTGCCCGCACCTATGGCACCGACGAGATTATGCCACAAGGATTGGGCACCGGACTGCTGTTTACCGACAATATCGAAATGCCGATAGAGTTGAGAGGAGAGAAGATGTATTATGACAATAAATGATTTCTTATCGCAATGGCACGACAGTAGAGCCACCGTGCCTGTGTATACCAGCGGATCTACGGGCAAGCCTAAGCTGATGATGGCTGAGAAGGTGCGCATGGAAGCCTCGGCACGAATGACATGCAAGGCGTTGGGACTGAAAGCTGGCGACAAAGCCTTGGTGTGTCTGCCTATGGACTATATTGCCGGCAAGATGATGGTGGTGAGAAGCCTGGTGTGCGATTTGCAGATGATAAGCATAGAGCCAAAGGGACATCCGATGGCTGATGTTGCCGACGATGAGGAGATAGATTTTGCTGCCATGGTGCCGATGCAAGTCTACAACTCGATAGGCGACGAGGCAGAATGCCGCAAGCTGATGGCGATAAAGAATATCCTTATTGGCGGAGGAGCCATAGACAAGGAGATGGAGCAGAAGTTGCAGAAGTTTCCTAATGCCGTGTGGAGTTCGTATGGAATGACGGAGACACTCTCGCATATTGCTTTGCGCAAGATAAATGGCGGAGGCGAAGACAGCCTCTGGTATCATCCGTTGCCGGGAGTGGAAATATCGCTCGATGCCGACAACTGCCTGGTGATAAATGCTCCTGCTGTATGTGCGGAAGTATTGCACACTCACGATATTGCCGTGGTGGATAATGCCGAGGGCAACATCCGCTTTAGGATTGTGGGGAGAATAGATAATGTGGTGTGCTCAGGAGGAGTAAAGATACAGATGGAGGAAGTGGAACAGGCTTTGGCGCCACATCTTGCAGCCCCATTCTTCATGGCAAAGCGCCCATCGAAGAAATATGGCGAAGAAATGGTGATGCTGACGGAAGATGAGGATAAAGAACGGATAATGGCTGTATGCCATGAGGTGCTTCCGAAATATTGGCAACCAAAAGAAATAATAGCGGTGGAGAAATTGCCAATGACGGAAACGGGGAAGCCGAAGAGAACAGCCTCACCCCCAAACAGCCTCACCCCCAACCCCTCTCCCAAGGAGAGGGGAGTAATTACCCTAAAAGGCGAACTTAATTAATTATTTAGCCATCGCCCTTCCCCACAAAGGCTATTCACTCCCCTCCCTTTGGGGGAGGGGCTGGGGGAGAGGCTGTTTTTCCTTAGCTTTCCCTATAGAAATCGAGGGCTTCTTTTATTTCCTCGGTTGTGGCTGTCTGGTTGATCATGATTTCGCCTACTGCAGAGAGCAAGGTGAAATTGATGACGCCAGCAGTATTCTTTTTGTCGTGAGTCATAAGGGCGATAAGCTCATCGTAGTCGTCGCAAGTGAAGGCGAGGTGAGGATAGTTCTCACGGATGAACCTTACAGACTGGCGCATACGCTCGGTAGGGAAGCCTGTCTTGATGCAGCTGAGATAAAGCTCGCACACCAAACCGTAGGCAACAGCATGGCCATGAAGGATAGGCTTGCGCTTCAATGCCCACGACTCGAAAGCATGACCGAAGGTGTGGCCAAGGTTGAGAGCCTTGCGGATGGCACGCTCGTGAGGGTCGAGCTCTACGACATTCTCCTTGATCTCTACAGAGTGAGCCACCATCTGCTGCAACTGCTGATAGTTGGGAGCAGAGAGTTGGAAATTGAGAAGCTCAGCAAGGTGAGCTTCGTCGGAGATGAGTCCATGCTTAAGCATCTCAGCATAGCCAGAGCGCAGGTTGTCGTTGTCGAGAGTTTTTAGGAAGTTGGTGTCGAGAATCACATATTTAGCATCATTGAAAACACCAACCTCATTTTTCAGGCCATTGAAGTTGATGCCCGTTTTTCCACCCACCGACGCATCGACCATAGCGAGCAGAGTGGTAGGGATGTTTATGAAGTCGATGCCACGCTTGAAAGTAGACGCAGCAAAGCCACCAAGGTCGGTAACCATGCCGCCACCTATATTAATTAAGCACGAGTGGCGAGTGGCTCCACCATCGCCAAGAGCTTTCCAAACATGAGCCAATGATTCGAGCGTTTTGTTGGTGTCTGTGGCACCTATAACGATAGTTTGTGCATTCTTAAGTATCCTGAAATCTTTTATCACAGGCCAACACTTGTCGATGGTTGTTTCGTCGGCCAATACAAACACCTTATCGTGCTCGCACTCAGAAATGGCGAGCGTAAGGTCTTTCTCTAAACTTTTAGAAATAATGATTCTCTGGTTCATAACATTCGTCGTTTTGTCTCCTTGATTTCTGCAAAGATATGTAGAATAACGGGAAATTCAAAATATTTGTGCTTTTTTCTTGCAAGGATTAAACCTTTTGCAAGAATATACGTCAGAAATAAAGTTAAACGCTAAAACAACTATCAGTTATCAATTATTAATAACACAAGGCAACTATCAATCATTATGAAAAGAACCTTATTAATGGCGCTGTTATCGATTGCCGCACTCACGGCAACGGCACAAAGCCGAAAGATAGCAGGTACCATAGTAGATAAAGACACCAAGGAGCCAATGATGCAGACCACGGTGCAGCTGCTCAGAACCGACAGTTCGTATGTGGCTGGAGGAGTGAGCAACGAGAAGGGAACATTCAGCCTCTCGGCTCCAAAGAACGGCCGCTATCTGCTGAAAATATCGAGCATAGGCTATCATACCACATATAAAAACATTACGATAGCCCAGGATAAGAACCTTGCGCTCGGCACATTGGCAATGGCTTCGGACGCCATATTGCTGAAGGAAGCACAGGTGACGGCACAAGCCATGAAGGTGACGGTGAAGGAAGACACCTTTGTATATAATAGTGCCGCCTATCGCACACCAGAAGGTTCGGTAGTGGAAGAGCTGGTGAAGCGATTGCCAGGAGCGCAGGTTGACGACGACGGCAAGATTACCATCAACGGAAAGGAAGTGAAGAAGATTCTGGTGGATGGTAAGGAATTTATGACCGGCGACACCAAGACAGCGCTGAAGAATTTGCCAACCTCGATAATTGACAAGATAAAATCGTATGAAGAAAAGAGCGATTTGGCTAAGGTGACAGGTATTAACGATGGCAACGAAGAGACAGTACTCGACTTCGGACTGAAGAAAGGAATGAACAAGGGAATGTTTTCGAATACCAACGTGGGCTACGGCACCGAAGACCGTTATTCGGCACGAGTGATGGCAGCACACTTCAACTCAAAGATGAGAGTGATGGGCTTTGGCTCGGCTAACAACGTAAACGACCGTGGATTTGGCGGTCGTGGCGGTTGGGGCGGCAACAACGGCTTGAACTCAAGCAAGATGCTCGGAGGAAACTTCAACTACGAGATAAAAGACAAATTTAAGTTTAATGGTAGCTTGAGATGGAACCATGGCGACGGTGACCAGCGCACAAAGATGTCGACAGAAAACTTTGTGTCGACAGCAAAATCGTTTGGCAACAGCCTTTCGCAGAGCTACAGCCGTAGCGACAGCTGGAATGCAAGAGCACGAATAGAATGGATGCCAGACTCGATGACCAACATCTTGTTTAGACCAACATTCTCGCACTCTACATCAGATGGCAGCTCGTCAACAGCTTCAGCATCATTTGCCGATGACCCATATCTATACGTAACAGATCCGCTTGCATCATCGTCGTTCGACATCATGGCGCAAGACAGCTTGATGATAAATAGCCGCAACGGAATCTCGCTCTCGAATAGCACAAGCGACAACTATAAGGGAATGTTGCAGATAAACCGCAAACTCAACAACGAGGGACGAAACATCACCTTGCAGTTGAATGCAGGCTACACCAATTCTGACAGCAAGAGCCTGTCGACAAGCAATGTGCACCTGTATCAGGTGATGAACTCGCTGGGCACAGACTCTACATATCAGACAAACAGATACAGTTTGACTCCAACAAAGAAATATAACTATAGCGCACAGGTTACGTATAGCGAACCGCTGTGGAAGGCAACATTCTTGCAGTTGAGCTATAAGTTCAACTATAGCTACTCTAAGAGCACACGCTCAACCTATGATTTTAGCAATCTGGGTGAAGATTTCTTTGCGGGAGTGGTAAATAACTATGGCAACTGGGGAGGATATCTATCACGATTGAACAATCCTTTGGAGAGCTATTACGACAGCGACCTGAGCCGCTATTCGGAGTATAAAAACTATACACACGACATAGAGTTGATGTTTAGAATGATTCGCGAGAGCTTCGACTTTAATGTGGGTGCGATGGTAGAACCACAATCGTCGAACTTTACACAAGACTATCAGGGAAAATATATCGATACTGTGCGTCATGTGGTAAACATCACTCCATCTGTGGACTTTAAGTATAAGTTTAATAAGGTATCGAATCTTAGAATCACTTATCGTGGCTACACTACGCAGCCAAGCATGACCGACCTCGTGGATATTACCGACGACAGCAACCCATTGAACATCACGAAGGGTAACCCAGGACTGAAACCTTCGTTTACCAATAGTTTCAACACCTTCTTCCGTGGATATTTCGAGAAGACACAGCAGTCGCTGATGGCACACTTGAGATTTAACACCACAAGCAACTCGGTGGCAAGAAAGGTGACGTATAATGAAACCACAGGTGGACAGATTACACGACCTGAGAATATCAACGGCAACTGGAATGCTGGAGGCGGTTTGATGTTTAACACTCCGCTCGACTCGGCAGGAAGATGGAACGTGAATACATGGAGCGACGTGTCGTATTCTAATAATGTGGGCTATATTTCGCTCAACCGCAATTCAAATTCGCAGAAGAACATTACAAAGACTCTTGGCGTAAGCGAGAGATTGGCAGGTAGCTACCGCAACGACTGGTTGGAGATAGAGCTCGACGGTTCGCTAAGATACAACCACTCACGCAACAAACTGCAGAAGCAGAGCAACCTCGACACATGGCAGTTTGCTTATGGTGCAAATATCAACGTTACATTGCCTTGGGGAACAACCCTGTCGACAGACATTCATGAGAATAGTCGCCGAGGATTTAACGACAATTCCATGAATACCAACGAGCTGGTGTGGAATGCGCAAATCTCGCAGGGATTCATGAAGGGTAAGCCGCTGACGGTGATGTTGCAGTTCTACGACTTGCTGGGACAGCAGAGCAACTTCTCGCGTTCTATCTCAGCAATGCAGCGTAGCGATACAGAATTTAACGCTGTGAACTCTTACATTATGCTCCGCGTGCAATATCGCTTAAACCTCTTTGGAGGTAAGGAAGCACGCCAGCAAATGAGACAAGGCGGTGGCTATGGTCCTGGCGGCGGTCGTTATGGTGGCGGTCGCCCAGGCGGAATGCCTCCAAGAATGGGTGGTGGATTTGGACCGATGATGTATTTGTAAGAAAAGGGTTTTCATTGAGTTTTATGAAAAAAATGTAGGCAGCAATATCAGATTACTGATTTGCTGCCTACTGTTTATTTGCGGGTTTCTTTAGCCTTTAGGGTTATTATTGCCAAGATTGTGGCAATGATTGTGGCGACGCTGCTGCACAAAACGATGATGAAGAATGTGCGGTAGCCAACAGCCTGCTGAAGGAAACCTGAGAACATGGCAGGGAGCATTATGGACAGAGCCATAAACGCTTTGCCAAGAGTGAGGTGAGCCTTGTGGAGATAGCCCATCACGAAACGCTTGATGAACATGATGTAGGCAACGAAGCCAAAGCCGTAGCCCACCTGCTCAAGGAATACGCATAAGCCAACGATAAAGATGTTGTCGGGCAGGTAGTAGCTGAGGTAAAGGTAAGTGGCGTTTGGAATGGTGAGCGACAGAGCCATTGGCCACAGCCAACGCTTGATGCCACCATGTGCTATTGCCTTAGCTCCGAGAATGCCGCCAAGAGACAAGCCTGCAACACCTATTGTGCCAGCCACCAAACCATATTCCTGTGGCGACAAGCCTAAGCCGCCACGATGGGCGCCATCGATGAGGAAAAGGATGGAAACCTTAGACAATAATCCTTCAGGAAGCTTGAATAGCAACATGAAGATGGTGGCGTAGATGGCGTAAGGCTTGCGGAAGAAAAGCTTGGTGGTATCGCTGACTTCGCCCAACACTTGCCTAATGCCCGGTATTGATAACTGCTTGAAGGCAGGCTGAGTGTAGGGAATGAAGATGCCGTGCCAAATCCACGTGAGAAGCAAGAACAACGACAAGCCATAGAAGACAAGACTCCACGAATAACCCATGCTGCCACGATACATCACCTGAAGGTTGCCTGCCACCATGACGAGGATGCCCTGGGCAACGAAGGTGGCAAGACGATAGAAGGTGGTGCGTATAAAATAAATAAGGTTGTGACGCGGTCCCATCTCGTCGAGATACAAGCCGTCGGCAGAAACATTATGGAAGGCACATGAGAATGAAGCCACCCAGAATAAAGCCAACGACGCCTGAAGATTGAATGGCGAGGGTAAGGTGAAGGCTATGCTGCCCATGGAAGCACCGATGATGATTTCGGTGAGGAGAATCCACCATCGTCGTGTTGCTATGCGACTGACATAAGGGTGCCAAAATGGCTTCAGAACCCATGGCAGATAAAACCACGAGGTGTAGAAAGCTACTTCGGCATTGGATAGTCCCATCTGCTTGTAGAGCACGGTGGAGACTACCATCAATACGACGTAGGGCAACCCCTTGAAGAAATACAAGGAAGGAAGCCAGCGAAGGGGGTTGTCGGTATTTTGCATATTTTTTTAATACATTGTAGTGATCTTGGCACCAGAATAGTAGTGGTGCAGGATTTGCTCATAGTTGTAGCCCTTCTCGCCCATCACGGCAGCACCTATCTGGCACAAGCCTACGCCATGGCCCCAGCCGGCTCCTGTGAGCACGAAATGCTGAGGAATGCCTTCGGTATTGATGTCGAGGCGGTCGACTACGAAGGCTGAACTATACAGATGGCTGGTGCTGAGGCAACGACGAATCTCAAGTTCCTTGCCAATGGTGAAGGTGCGCTTGGTGCCAACAATTTTCAGGCGAGAGATGCGTCCGCTCTTGCCACGCTCTACAGCCACGAGGTCGATGATGGAGCCAAGGTCTAACTTCAGCTTAGTGTTGATGAGGTTGGCAATCTCTTCTTGCGAGTAAGCCACCTTCCAACGATAGAAGTCGGTGGTTTCTTGATCGTAGTCGTTGAGCACCTGGCTAAGCACAGCCTTGTCGGTGGTGTTGCAGAAAGCATCAGGCGAAGTGCGGATGAAAGCCTCGAGGTCTTTCACATCGTGAGCTTCAGCCATGTCGGCAGAATCGCGCACGCTCTTGAGATAAGGCTTGTTGATATTCTCCCAGCAGTATTCAAACTCTTCGGTGATTCCGCCACAGCATTTAGAGAAGCGAGCGTCGCAGATGTCGCCATCGTAGGTGAGCACCTGACCGCGAGTACATTTGATGGCTTTAGCCACATGCGGACTCGTCTCCATGGTAATGCCCTGGTATCGCTGGCAATGGTCGTCGGCACAAACATCGAAGATGGTGTGGTCTTCGCGGTCGTACCATTTTATCAGCGTGTCGTCGCCCTTTTCGAACGAGAAGAAGTTGTTGCCACACTCTTTCTGCTTGCGACGTTTCTCCATCTGAGCCAACAGCCACGAGCGAGAAATCACGGCATGAGCCTTGAGAAGTTCTAACGACGAGGTGGCTTTCATCTCGCTCGAAATAACACTCTCGAGATAGTTTTCAACAGGCAACTCGTTGATGGCGCAAATCTTGTCTTCTTCGACAACAAGGCGAAGTGCACCTCTGAAAGTCTGAGTCTGCTTGCGCTCCCAATGGTAGTCGATGCCTATGGTGACATTGGCAAGCGAGAACGAAGCATCCTTGGCAACAGGCGAGAACAAGAGTTCACGATAGTGGTTGCCATTCCAAAGCAATCCACCCTCAGAGAAACTCACCTCCTGTTCGCCACAAATCTCTTCGCCCTTGGCAAGATAAGGCTTGTGGAGGAAGAAGTTGATGGTGGTGTCGCTCTTTAGTCCAACCGTAACGTTTGGCTGTTTGCTAATGGCGTTGGTCTGCTGAGTGCTCTCCTGCATCTTGGTGAGACGCTGGCAGATTTCGGCAGCCTGCTCGGAGGTTATTGCCACCTCGCGCAACACAGCTTCAGCCCTTTCCTGAGTGATTGTTTCGAAGTCGTCTTTGCGAGGAAGAATCATCAAGCCAGCCATGTCTAAAGCACCAGGCGAAGCGAGAAGTTGCTCTGCACCCTCAGCATAATAGCAGTCGGGACGATGTTTGCGACGAGGGAACACCACGGTGATGTGATTATCCTCCTGTCGCCAAGCCACGATGTTGAGCATAGCTTCAGAGCCAGCCTCTTTGTCGAGAGCCTTGTAGAGCTTGTCGAATAGTTGAGCTTCGCACTTTGCCGACTTGCTCTGGATGACGAAAGCAGGAACAACATACTCAGTGATGAGCGAAATCTGTTCGCCTTCGCCACAGCTGTAGACAGTCTTTAGGCTACGGCAGAATCGTTGCCAGCACTTCTGAATAGGCAGAAGTCCCGAGGTGCCACCCTGCAGATGAGCATGGTCGGGAGCAGAGGCACCGCAGCGAGGACCATTATAGAAGACCATGATGTCGGCATAATCGTCGAGCAACGAATAAATCTTAGGGAACAAAGTGGCTACGCTCTGAGGCTGATGGCGACGAGTAGGCAGAGTGAAGTGCATTGGCAAAATTGGGAATGGATTTATCAATAGTTCCAGTCCACACTCCAAAATCTTCGACATCTGACGGTTGTCGCGATTAGCATTGCAGAGAAAACAAGGGCGCTCGGCAATAGACTTCTTGTCGATGTTGGCACCAGTAGACACTATGCGTGCAGGATTGAACTGCGCCTCGATGTCGCCCAACTGCTTGGTCTTGACATGCGAGAGCTGCTGATAGTTGAGGTTAGGAACCTCCCATATTTCGAGCTGGCGATTGAAGAAACGCTGCAAACGATTGTCGGCAGTAGTGTCGAGTTTGCCTGCTACGAGCTGCTGGCGAGCCGAAATCTCGAGCGAGCGTAACTGATCTTTATAAATGTTGTTGGCATTAATCTTCTCTATTCTTAGAGCCGCGTCGCTATTGCCCTCCCAACGACGGCAGAGATAAAGTTCGTCGTAGATTCTGCCTATGCGGTATCTGCGGCTGAAAGCCAAGCCCATGGCATAGTCTTCGCCATAGCTGGTGTTAGGAAACTTAATCTGACGAGCCAAAGGAGTGAAGAAAGCACGCGGAGCACCCAAACCATTAATGCGCAAAGCATTGTTGCAACCATTATCGTCGGTCCACTCCTTATGGTCGATGAGACCAGGAGGCAGAGTTTCGAGCTTGAAGTTGCACATGCGGTAGCTACCAATAATCATTGCCGCCTTTTGACGATGGAAAGCATCAACAATCTGCTGCAAGGTGCGAGGCGAAGAATAAAGGTCGTCGCTATCGAGCTGAACAGCAAAGCGGCCGCAGAAATTAGAGTCGAGAGCCTCGTTCCAGCATCCGCCAATGCCAAGGTCGGTGCGCTGAGGAATGATGTGGACAAGGCGATCATCGTTGATGGAATTGAGAATGTCGGTGGTGCCATCGGTAGAATGGTTGTCGACAACGATGACATTGAATTTGAACGAAGTCTGCTGCGACAAAGCCGAGCCTACAGCATCGGCAATGGTGCGAGCACGATTGAAGACAGGAATGATGACCGAAGCCTCGTATTTAAAGTCTTGCTCATCGAAGTCGGGAGTTTTGTAGGCGTTAGTATCTATCAGCGCTCCTATCTCGTCGAGATGGCGTGTAGCAGCCTTCTCCATCTCCACCTGCACCTCACGGTTCTTAGGGTTAACATAGTCGAATTGCTTTTCGCCACTCTTTCTGTTGTCCAACTCCTGCTCAGTATACAGATATTCAGCAAGGTGGAAAATCTCGCCCTTGCGACTGAGGAACAGGCGCAGAGCATAAAGCCCAGCATAATCGAAATCCTCCTTAATGGCAGTAGACACATATTCGTGGAGCAAAAGCGAAGGAAGGAGCAAAAGCTGACCAAAGTCGAAGTCGTCGCGAATGCTTCCCTTATGATAATCGATGCAAGGATGTTTGGCGATGTTGCCATCGAGAGTGTCGTAGTGGTCGCCATAAACCATGGTAGCATCAGAGTCGACAGCCACACGAAGCATACGTTCGAGAGCATTCTTGCCAAGCACCACAGGCGACGCCTTGGTGCTGAAGAGCACATAGTCGGCATCGGTATGCGCAGCAATCTCGCGAAGTGTATCGGTAGAGAAAGGCTTGTCGGAAGTTATGATGTCAATATCTTCAGGCACCACACAAGAGTTGAAGTCGGAACCTACCAAGAGGTGAATATGCTGAATAGTCTTGTTTCCCATCAGTTGGCTGATGGTGGCTTGAATGCCTTCGAAGTCGGAACAAGGCAAGAAGCAATCTATTTTTTCTCTCATTTTTATATATTTTTATGTAGAGTTATTGTTGTGGGTTAGTATTATTTTTGCCAAGAGAGGCTGCAGTCTTGGCAGCAATCTTGGCTTTCAGCTCGCTTGAGCTTATGCCATCGGTACGTCCGAGCACGATGTGCTCTTTGCCATTCTCTTCGCACCATCGAATAGCCTTCTGGAAACCTTCGTGACATTGGTCGGGACCAGTAACGAAGACATCGAAGTCTACATCTTTCACAATCTTGTCGACATCAGTATACGTAATAACCTCGTCGACATAGCGAATGGCCTTTATCATGTATTTGCGTTCCTCGGTAGAGTTCATGACTTTTGCCTGAGGTTTGTATTTCAGAATGAAGTCGCTATCTTGGGCAGCCACGATGAGATAGTCGCCCAAACCCTTGGCACGGCGGAAGAGTTCCACATGCCCTTTGTGTAGCAAGTCGTAGACGCCAACCGTAAGCACCTTCTTATATCGGCGAGGCTTCATGCTTGCCAGCTCGAAGTTTTGTGGCAACTTATATCCAGCCTTTTCGCTGCGCAGTTTGAACTTCTTGAAGTCCTTTTTGCGGTGTATCAGCAGCCAATAATAGTAAATGGCGTCAGGCATGATGTCTTGAAGCTTTGTCTTTGTCCAATTAGCAAGTTTAGAGAAGAAGCTTGAGGAATAGAACACCGTCTGCTTAGGAGTTGTCCAGTCCTTACCATATTGGAACGTCAAATATTCGTCGACATCTACAGGCACATTCATCTCTATGCCCATGAAGTTCCACTTCACGGTATTCTGCAGATATTTCTCATGGATGAAGTCAGAGCCGCCAGTATGACGAACGTCGCTACTAATCTTGTGGAGCACAAAGAACTTAATATACTGATCGTTGCGACACAGATAGTAGAGTCCGCGGCGCTCATGACGGATAAGTTCGAAGCCCTCGTCCTTTAAGAGCCACAACACATCCTTGAAGCGCTCTTCGTCTTCCTTAAGAATATAGATGTCGAAGACGGGTTTCCAAGGTTGGAAATCGTTGTTGCGCACAATACCAATCAGCGTACCAAAGGCAGGTCCCCAATTGATGTCAATCTTGTCGAGGTAGGCAGCCAATAGCCTGATGTTGTCGAGCATCAGGTCTTTGTCTAATACCTTGTCGCCGAAGAAAGGTATTTTGCTTTCGTATTTCAGGAATCCTTTGGAAGTTTTGATGTGTGCCATGGTAGATTATTAAATCCAGAATTTGTCAGTCTCTTTGTGAATTGGAATATTTATGGTGTCGGTATTGATGAGCGCTTCGTAGAGTTTTGAAGCAAACACAATATCGTGGAGAGCCAGACCGTAGTTGTAGTCGAGAATACGCTGCTTGTCAGACTTTCTGCCAGGGTCGCGACCCGACAATACTTCACCAATCTCGTTGTAGTCGCGGAACTGAGAGAAATATTTGAATCCCTTTACATGGTCGGTGTCGTCGCCAAATACACGGTCGAAGGTGGTGTCGCAATTCTGCAAACCACGCATGTGGACAGGAATGACAGTTACTCCAGGCTGGAATATCTTCTCATCCTCAACCAAAAGACCGTTAGCGCTCGTTATGCAACTAATGAAAACATCAACAGTTTGTGCAAGTTCTGATATGCTGTCAACAATCTCGAAGTCTACGTTAGCATAGTCGGTGAAGCGTGCGATGAATTGCTCAGCCTGATTTTTGTATCTTAGCAATTTTACCTTAAACTGCTTCTCAGGCTCAGCCTCGAGAATGCAGAGCAGAGAGGCGCGAGCAGTATTGCCCAAGCCCACAAAACCATAAACCGAAGCATTGCTCTTGCGCAAAGCTTTTGCCGAAGCTGCAGCCACCGCACCAGTTCGCATGGTGGTTATCCAGTCGCCATCCATCAACGCAAGCAGTTCGCCATTCTTGGCATTATAGAGCATGATGTCGCTACCCAATGATGGTACTGCGCCCTCAATTCTATGCACCTCTTTTATTCCGAAAAATCTTATATCGCCACCATTGTCAGGAAGCAAGCAAGGCATAGAAGTAAAGAAATCGTAGTCAGCAGGATGCACACTTATCTTTGCAGGAAGTTGAGCCTCGTGCTTCATGGCAAAACTCTCATGTATCCACTCCACACATTGGCGAGGCGTGATGGCAAGAGAGCGAATTTGCTGTTCGGTGATTATTTTCATATTATATCAGTTCTTTTAATGCTTTTATAAATCTCTCGTTGTCTTTATGACTTCTCACGGCAATGCGCATATATTTGTCGGGCTCAATGCCTTTTTTTGCTAAGCAAGCACTTGCCAAGATTTTATATCTCTTGAGAAGAATAGCGCAAAGCTGCTTTGGCTTGTAAGGTGGCAACACCTCAAGGAAGAAGAAGTTGGCTTGCGACGGCATTACATGGATGAAAGGAATTTGCTGTAGTTCCCTTTCAAAATCGTTGCGAGTAGCGATAAATTGGTCGCACGCCTTTTGGTAGTCAGCCCTATACTTAGGATAGATTTGCATGAAGAATTCAGCGAAAGAATTGATGTTCCAGATGCTCACCTGCTTCTTCATGCGCTGTATCATATCGGTGTTGGCAGAACAAAGAATGCCAAGGCGCAATCCAGGCACACCATAGCTCTTAGAGATAGATTTCATTACACATACGTTGTGGAAAGTTTCGAGCAGCTGGTTGCTGATGAAAGAATTGTTAGCATAACCCTCGCTGAAATCAACGAAACTCTCGTCGAGGATAAACTTTATGCCATTATCCTTAGTCCATTGCGCCAACTTGATGATGCCTTCCAAAGGGATGAAGTTGCCCGAAGGATTGTCGGGATTGATGAGCAAGATGTTTTCTACGGCATTATTGCCAAAGAATTCTATCAAATCGTCAGCATCATAGCGGAAGTCGCTATTCTGAGGCACGAAAGTTACCACTCGTTCTGCAGGCATGCGGTTAGGATATTCCTCGAAAGTAGGTCTTACCACACCCACTTTGCCCTCTAAATGCTCCATCAGCAGTTTTATCAATTCCGCAGCACCATTGCCAGGAATAATATATTCTTGCTTTACGTTCCAGCATTCGCTTGCCAACATAGAGTTGACATTCATGCCCGAAGGATATTCGGCAACGAGGGTAGGGAAGAAGTCTTGCATCTCCTTGATGATGCCCGAACGATTGAAATAAGGATTTACCAAATAGCAATAGTCGAGCATATCGGGAAATCTCCAATATCCACCATATCTGCTATAGTATTGCTTCAAGAGCTTTTCGTCTTCCGTATTGTTGATGTTCATGATGAAATCTTGTTTGTAAGTTGTTGGCTGTTGTCATCAGCAGAGTCTGCTGGCGCCATTATATTAATGTAAACTTATCGCAAAGTTATTAAAACTATTCGGAAATAGCAAACAGAACATCTTATTTTTCTGACTTTTGTATATTATCGACTTCAATAATGAAGATAAAGCTTTACATATAGGCGCTGAGAAGCAAAAAACGAGACTTTTGTTTTGCATTGTCTTGATTTTGTGCTAACTTTGCAAAAATTATTCTCATTCGGATATGAACGATAAGACACCATTGTTGGGAATGACTTTGGCTGAGCTAAAAGAAGTGGCAAAAAATATTGGTTTGCCTGCTTTTGCTGGCGGTCAGATAGCCCAATGGATTTATATAAAGCATGTGCGTAGCATCGACGAGATGACAAATATCTCGAAGGCAGGCAGGGAAAAGCTCTCTGCCCAATATACTATTGGCTGTATGCCACATCTCGATGCTCAGTATTCTAAAGACGGCACCATAAAATACTTGTTCCCTACTCAGAGCGGAAAGTTTGTTGAGACGGTGTTTATTCCTGAAAACGACAGAGCAACATTGTGTGTGTCGTCGCAGGTGGGATGCAAGATGAACTGCCTGTTTTGCCAAACTGGTAAGCAGGGGTTTGAAGGCAACCTCACAGCATGCGACATCATTAATCAGATATATTCTTTGCCAGAGGCTGACCGCCTGACAAATATCGTCTTTATGGGACAGGGCGAGCCTATGGACAATCTCGACAATGTGCTGAGAGTGACAAACCTCCTTACTGCCGACTATGCTTATGCGTGGAGTCCAAAGCGAATCACCGTGAGCAGCGTGGGAGTGAAGAATAAGCTAAAGAGATTTATCGAAGAGAGCGATTGCCATCTTGCAATAAGCTTGCATTCGCCTGTGCCTGAGCAACGCTCAATGCTGATGCCTGCCGAAAGAGGATTTCATATTCAAGACATCGTAGAGATGCTTCGCAACTATGATTTCTCTCATCAGCGTCGCTTGTCGTTCGAATATATTGTGTTTGGAGGCTTAAACGACTCTATGACTCATGCTCGAGAGCTCGTGAAGTTGCTCCATGGCTTAGATTGCAGAATAAACCTTATTAGATTCCACAAGATTCCGGATGTGCCTCTCGATGGTGCGCCTGAGGAAAAGATGGAGGCTTTCCGCGATTATCTCACCAATCATGGCATATTTACTACCATCAGAGCAAGCCGCGGACAAGATATTTTTGCCGCTTGCGGACTGCTGTCGACGGCAAAGAAAAACGAACAATAAAAAAGAGTAGTGACAAAACTGACAATAGTCTAAATAAAACAACTATCAAGATAAATGGAAAATAGAAAGATACGTGTAGCCATTACTCAAGGCGACACCAACGGTATAGGATATGAGCTGATTTTTAAGACATTTGCCGAGCCTGAGATGCTCGAGCTGTGCACTCCTATTGTGTATGGCTCGCCAAAGGTGGCTGCTTATCATCGCAACGCATTGAATATGCAGGCAAATTTCACAATCATATCAAATGCTGATGAGGCTAAAGAAGACAAGCTAAATATTATAACAGCCTTCGACGAAGAGGTGAAAATAGACTTAGGATTGGAATGCGCAGAGGGTGGCAAGGCTGCTCTTGCTGCTGTAGACCGCGCTATTGCCGACTTCAAAGATGGTTTGTTTGATGTCTTGGTGCTCGGCCCTGCAAGCGAGAATAATATCAAGCCTGAAGGTTTCAATTATCCAGGCAACTTTGAATACATCGAGGCTTGTCTCGGCGAAGGCAATAAGGCCATTCGCGTGATGGCTACAGAGCAGGTGCGCATGGCTTTGGCTACCGATGGTTTGCCTCTGCGCAATGTGGCTGCTGCAATAACAACCGAGCAACTTTCGGCAAGTATCAAGGCTTTCCATACCGCTTTGAAGCGCCATTTCCGCATCTCGTCTCCTCGTGTTGCGGTGCTTGCTCTAAATCCGCAAACAAGCAATGGAGGCAAGGAAGAGCAAGAGATTATTGCTCCAACTATCGACCAGTTGGCTACCGAGGGCATTAATGCCTTTGGACCTTATGCTGTAGATGATTTCTTTAGCAATGGCGACTATTATGCTTTTGACGGAATATTGGCAATGTATCACGATCAGGGCGTGGCTCCTCTTGCAGCCTTGTCTGCCGACTATATGATAAACTTCATTGCAGGAATGCCTGTAGTAGTGACAGCTGCCGATATGAATCCTCGTTTCGACATCGCAGGCATGGGTAGAGCTGACGAAACATCTTTCCGCCATGCTATTTATTGCGCTATCGACGCTTTCCGCAATGCCATCGACTATGATGAGCCATTGGCAAATCCTCTGCCTAAGCTGTATCACGAAAAACGCGATGATAGCGAAAAGGTGAGATTCGCAATACCTAAGAAGCATGAGAATGCTATAAAGGAAAGACAACAATAAAAGATATAATGAAGAAGAAATATCAGAATATATTCTTTATATTTGGTATTGCCGTGCTGGTGGTGATGGTCACACAGCTCGACTTTCAGCAGGTTTGGCAAGGACTATGTCATGCAGGATATTGGTTTGTAGCAGTATTGGTGCTGTGGATATTCCTGTATATATTTAATACCTCGGCATGGTATCTTATCATCAATGCTGGTGGAAAGTCGAAGGTGAACTTCTGGTGGCTGTATAAAGTAACCATCTCAGGCTTTGCCCTCAACTATGCCACTCCAGGCGGACTGATGGGCGGCGAACCATACCGCATTATGGAACTCGCACCGAAGATTGGCACCGAGAGGGCTTCGTCGTCGGTGATACTATATGCAATGACGCATATCTTTAGCCATTTCTGGTTTTGGTTTATCTCCATATTCCTATATGTGGCTACACAGCCAATGTCGGTATTCATGGCGTCATTCCTTCTTGCGGCAGCGGCATTCTGCATGCTCGGCCTGTGGTTTTTCATCATTGGCTATCGTAAGGGATTGGCAAACCGTGTGATGAATCTTCTGCGCCACATGCCGTTGGTGAAGAAGTGGGCACAGCCATTTGTGGAGAAACATCGTGAGCAGCTCGACACTATAGATACGCAGATTGCAGCCCTGCATAAGCAGAGTCCAAAGACCTTCGTTATGGCGGTGGTATTGGAAGTGGCATGCAGAATATTGTCGGCGCTCGAGGTGTATTTCATCCTCTTGGTGGTAAATCCTGGCATCAGCTATGTGCAATGTATTCTAATCATTGCTTTCACCACGCTGTTTGCCAATATGCTTTTCTTTATGCCGTTGCAGCTTGTTGGTCGCGAGGGTGGTTTCCTGATGTCGGCAACTCGCCTTGGCGCTACTGCCAGCGGTGGCATATTAGTAGCCTTGATAGTGCGCTTGCGCGAACTCGTGTGGACGGGCATCGGCCTTTTGCTAATAAAGTTTGGCAAGTCGGCTAAACAGGTAAAGTAGGATTACACCTTATTATATATATAAGGGGAGTGTGACTTATAAAAGTTCATAACAAATAAGGCTTTTCTCAATAAAAGTTTGTAATTTTGCCAAGAAATGAACACAGAAGAACTGCAAAAGATAAAACAACGATACAACATCGTGGGCAACTGCGATGCTTTAAATCGTGCATTGGACGTTGCCATGCAGGTGGCGCCCACAGACCTTAGTGTGCTTGTAGTTGGCGAAAGTGGAGTGGGCAAGGAGATTCTTCCTCGCATCATCCACGACAATAGTCCACGCCGACGCGAACGCTATTTTGCTATCAACTGTGGTTCTATCCCTGAAGGCACTATCGATAGCGAACTCTTCGGTCATGAGAAAGGCTCGTTTACTGGTGCTATAGGAGAGAGCGAAGGATATTTCGGTATTGCAAACAAGGGAACCATCTTCCTCGACGAGGTGGGCGAACTGCCTCTTGCCACTCAGGCTCGCTTATTGCGTGTGCTCGAGACTGGCGAATATATTCGTGTGGGCGGAACAAAGATAATGAAGACCGATGTCAGAATTGTTGCTGCCACCAACGTGAATATGCAAAAGGCAATTACTGAGGGACGCTTCCGCGAAGACCTCTACTATCGTCTTAACACCATTCCTATTCAGATGCCGCCTTTGCGCGATCGTGGCAACGATATTTTGCTTCTCTTCCGTCTATTCGCTATGCAGATGGCAGAGAAATACCGACTGCCAAAGATTACTCTCTCTGAGGATGCTAAGCAGATTATGCTCGGCTACAAATGGCCTGGTAATGTGCGACAGCTGAAGAATATCACAGAGCAGATGTCGGTGTTGAGCCAAGAAAGAATCATCGATGTGGAAACGCTGAAAAGGTATATTCCGCAAGATCCTGAAAGCATGCAGCTCGCTATTGCTGGCGATGGAGGATCTCACTCTTTCGAAAGCGAACGCGAGATACTATATAAAATATTGTATGAGCTTCGTGGCAATGTCAGCGACTTAAGACGCGAGCTAAACGATCTTAAAAAGCAGATGAAAGACCAGCATAGCATGCTAAATACTCCTGCTCCTGCTCGCTTGGCTCCTGCTACTGCTCGCTTGGGATATGTTGACAACAACTATCATCAGCCAGAACCTACAGCCGATTTTATTGATGCCGAGGAGGTTACTACCGACAAGCATCACGATGAGGCTCCGGCTTCAAACGATAATTTGAACCTCAAGGACTTTAATCGAAAGATGATAGAGAAAGCCCTTGAACGCAACAACGGCAACCGCCGTTTGGCTGCTGCTGAGCTTGGCATCAGCGACCGCACACTATACAGAAGAATTAAAGAATATGGACTTGACAATTATGAAGAATAACTCTCTGAAGTTTCGCATACGTCGTTTGGCTTCTGCTGCCATAGCCTTAACAGCACTCATGGTGGTGGCAGCATGTAGCGTGTCGTATAAATTTAATATGGCAAGCATCGACTATTCAAAGGTCAAGACCATACGCATAGCCGACTTCCCTAACCGAAGCACATATATCTGGGGACCAATGGCGCCAATGTTCAACAATCAGTTGAAAGACGCTTTTGCCAACCATACCAAACTGCAGCAGGTGAAGCGTGGTGGCGACCTCGTGATAGAGGGACAAATCACACAATATTCGCAGCGCAATAAGTCGGTGTCGGCAGAAGGATATTCGGCTCAAACCGAACTCTCGATGACTGTTAATGTGAGATTTGTCAATAATACCAACCACTCTGAGGACTTCGAAAAGCAGTTTACTGCCACATCTACCTACGAGACTACTAAGAGCCTCAATGCTGTGCAAGAGGAACTCGTAACTCAGATGGTGAAAGACCTCACCGACCAGATATTCAATGCCACCGTGGCTAACTGGTAATGAGCGTTGGCGACAAATAATCGAAATACTTAATCATTAGAATCTACATTACAAAAACATTGCTTAACAACAACATCAATACCCATATGGATTTAGCAGAGCTTATCAAACATCCTGAACTATTGGATAAGGAGACCCTTTACGATCTCCGAAGCCTGCTTGCGCTCTATCCTTATTACCAAACGGCAAGATTGTTGCTGTTGCAAAACTTATATTTGCTCCACGACCCTTCGTTCGACGAAGAATTGCGACGCTCGGCTATCTATATCACCGACCGCAAAGTGTTGTTCAATCTTGTTGAGGCTGCTCATTATAAACTTGCAGCTGTAAACAAAACCGAGAAAGCTACTGCCAAGGCTGATGCCGATGGCGATAGAACAATCTCGCTCATCGACAACTTCCTCGATTCTATTCCTGCCGACCAGGAAGAGGACAAAGCTACTAAGCGCAAACCTACTCCTGCCGATGCCACCATCGACTATGTGTCGTATCTGCTTGAAACAGAGTCGGAGGGCGATGGCGATAGCCAACAGTCGCCACAGCTTAAGGGACATGATTTGATAGATAATTTCATATTCAATGAGGGCGGAAAAATCCAACTTAAAGAAGAACCTGAATATCTACCAGATATCGATGATAGCAATGACGACGACGCAAAAGAGGGCGAAAATGGATATTTTACAGAAACTTTGGCTAAAATTTATATCAAACAAGGCAATTATTCAAAGGCACTTGAAATTATTAGTCAATTAAATTTGAATTATCCAAAAAAAAATGCTTACTTTGCAGATCAAATACGTTTTCTTGAAAAACTGATAATAAATAACAAAATAAATAAGTAAAAAAAAATGGTTTACACATTATTCGTTGTACTCATTGTAATAGTATCGTTGCTCATGATTGGCATCGTACTTATTCAAGAGTCAAAGGGAGGCGGTTTGTCTTCTAACTTCTCTTCGTCTAACGCCATCATGGGCGTTCGCAAAACTACTGATTTCGTAGAAAAAGCTACATGGACCCTCGCTGGTCTTATGGTTGTTTTCAGCGTTATTTGCGCTTATGTTGCTCCTACAGCTTCTACTGAGAGTAGCGTAATGGAACAGGCTGCTACTCAGAATCAGGCTACAAATGCTACAAACACTCAGGGCTTCGGCGCTAGCCAGCAGGCTGCTCCTAAGGCTTCTGATGCTAAGGCTGTAGATACCAAAGCTGCTGCTCCAAAGGCTGCTGAGGCACCTGCAACACCAGCAAAATAATAAGGGCTTGAAAAAAAGTACGAGAAATATTTGGTGGTTTCAATTATTTCTCGTACCTTTGCAACCGCTTAAAAACAATAAGCCAACATGGTGCCCGTAGTTCAGTTGGTTAGAGCGTCAGATTGTGGTTCTGAATGTCGTGGGTTCGAGTCCCACCGGGCACCCTGCAAAAGTCCTGAAAGTTTATGCTTTCAGGACTTTTTTCGTTTATACCCCTATAATACCCCTACAATACCCCCTATAATACCATTTCCATCATCTTTAAAAACTCTTTTTGATAACATGAAAACTTCCCAACCAACATCCCTTCTCTTCGTATGTCTTGGCAATATCTGTCGCTCTCCGGCTGCAGAGGGAATAATGCAACATATCGTAGATGCCGCAAACCTTAGTGATAAGTTTCGCATAGACTCTGCTGGCATCGGACCATGGCATGTGGGCAATCTCCCTGACCCTCGCATGCGCAGTCATGGTGCCGACCATGGTTACGATTTCTCTACTCGTGCTCGTCAGATTTGCTACGATGATTTCTCGCGCTTCGACTATATCTTAGTTATGGATCGCGAAAACTATCATGAGCTAATGTCTATGGCTCACACCGAGCAAGATCGCCAAAAAGTTCACATGATGGCAGATTTTGCTACTCATCATCCTGGCCACACCGTAGTTCCTGATCCTTACTATGGTGGCGACCGTGGTTTCGAGCTCGTCATCGAGCTTCTCGAAGATGCTTGTCAAGGCTTGCTCAAGCATATAAGTGAAGAGTGAAGAACGAAGTGTGAAGAACGGAGAGTGAAGAGTGAAAAGTGAAGAACGAAGAGTGAAGAATCAAATACCCAGGGGTTGGGTTTGCGGCAACTCGGTTGTCGCACTTAATCTTCCCTTACGAAAAGAGTGAAGAGCGAACAATCAATAGCCATAAAGTCTATTTGATTCTTCACTCTTCACTCTTCACTCTTCACTCTTCACTCTTCACTCTTCATTCTTCACTTCATTCTTCACTCTTCGTTCTTCACTCTTTATCTTATATCCCGTTGTAGCCACCAAGATGCTCATCAGCGGGCTGAGGATATTAAAGAAGCAGAAGGGTAGGTAGGTGAGTGTTGCCACTCCAAGCACCGTGCTCTGCACCATACCGCACGAATTCCAAGGTATGAGCACCGACGTCACCGTAGCCGAGTCTTCCGTTGCGCGGCTCAACAGCCTGTGCTCAAGTTTGTTTTTGCTATATATGCCGCGAAACACGCTTCCCGTAAGCAATATGCTGATATATTGGTCGGAGGTTGTACCATTCAGCGTCACTCCCGATAGCACCGTCGAGGCAACAGTCGATATTCTGCCTCTCGCTATCTTTGTGAATAGTCGAGTGATGCCATCGGTCATGCCACCGGCTGTCAGCGCTGCTCCGAAAGCCATGGAGCATAATATCAGCCATACCGTTGTCATCATTCCCGACATGCCGCGAGTGGCTACAAGCTCTGCCAACATCCCATTGTCCGAAGCCAATTGTGTAGGGCCATACACCATCTGCATCATGGCTGCAAACTTGTCGCCATTGGCTATCTCGGCTATGTTTTCTGGCTGAAACACCAATGCTGCCACCACTCCCATTACCGAGGCTGCAAACAGCGTCACCAATGCTGGCAACTTCTTCGCTATCATCACTCCCGTAGCCACAGGCACCAGCATCAGCCATCCGTTAATATCAAATCTCGACGCTATAGCCTGGCGAAACATCTCCATATGCTCCGTTGCCATAGTCTGATGGTTTAAGCCTGCAATGATAAATATTGCTATTGCCAACGATATCGAGGGCACGGTAGTGATAAGCATATAGCGTATGTGGTCGAAGAGTTTCACTCCGCAAATACTCGATGCCAGCACCGTGGTCTCCGATAATGGCGATATCTTGTCGCCAAAATATGCACCGCTGATAATGGCTCCTGCCACCCAGCCTTCGGCAAATCCTTGCGCCTTTCCTATTCCCATCAGCGCCACGCCGATGGTAGCGATTGTGGTCCACGAACTGCCCGTCATCACGCTCACTATGGCGCTAATCACGCAGGTGGTGGCAAGAAAAACGTCGGGATGAATAATCTCCATACCATAATATATCATCGTTGGTACTATTCCGCTCACCATCCACGAGCTGCCCAGCGCACCTATCAGCAGCAATATTATCAATGCCGAAGCCACACTTGCGATATTCTTTGTTATCGATTCTTCGAAATTTCGCCATGGCACTTTCGAATATACGATACCAATGATGCAGCATATTGCTGATGCCGATAGCAAAACTACCTGGGTTGCACCATTCAAAGAGTTGCTGCCGAACGTTTTTATCGTAAAAATAAGCATAAAAACTAATGCTACAAGTGGCAACAACGATAGCCATATTGGCATTTCTTTTATATTGTTTTCCTTTGTCATATCCTGTTTCTTATCCTAAAATCCCTATATATATAAATAAGGTGTGCAAAGTTACGATTTTTTTCTCAACTTCCTGCCCTCCTTGCTCAATAACTGCTCATATAGTGCTTGCTATCGAAAAAACCGATAGCAACTATTTATATAATCGTTAACCACCACTTCTTTGGCTATTGTCAACTTCGTACCTTTGCACTCGCAAAACAACAATAGATAAAACGAAAGTTAAGGTAAAAAGAATATGCATACATTATTTGAAAGTGAAATGGCTTTTTGTATAGCCACCGGTTCAGCAGTTTTGATTTTAGTGGTATTGTTCTGCAGCAAGTTTTTTGGCAAGGCATGGCGTTACAACAAGAAGCACCACCTCATTGCCTTCAACGACAATTCAGTAGATTCACTTTATGCTTGGGACGAAGATGACGATTTCTAAACCTATCCTCTTCCATCACATGGGCGATGCCACATACGTAAATCGCCGCCTTGAGCTCTTGTTGAAAGTTGGTTGCAAACTCATGGAGAGCGCTGCCGATACTCCTCGTATCATGCGCAACATGAAGCGTACTGCGGCTTTCCTTAATCTCAAAGATGAATGCCTTCAGGTGTATGTCAACTACAATCTGCTTATGGTCAATTATAGCGACGATGAGCATTCCTACACCAAGTTCCAGCGATGCACCAAGCATGGCATCGATATGACTGCCATCAGCCGCATCAGCCGTCTGTCGTGGACTGCCATCAAGGACGACTACACTCTCGACGAATTCGAAAAAGCTTTCGATGATATTTGTTCCACACCTCGCAACTACACTCCATGGCAGGTTGCCATTGGCGGTGGTTTTGCCTGCGGTGGATTCTGCATACAGTTCGGGTGCGACTGGCCTGCATTCTTCTATGCTTCGATAGCTGCAATATTAGGGTTTAGGTTACGAATGTTTCTCAATGCCAAGGATTCCAATCCATATGTCAACATCGCCTTGGCAGCATTTGTCAGCACTATCATTGCATGGGCGTTCGGGCTAGCCAACACCTCTGCTGCATTCACTCTGCCAGCATTCCTCCACACCTCCACACCTTGGCATCCGCTCTTGGCTTGTGCGTTGTTCATTGTGCCTGGAGTGCCGCTCATCAATTTCGTCAGCGATATGCTCACGGGATTCCATCAAGTGGGTCTTACTCGAGCCATCAACACTCTGCTCATGGTGCTCTCCATGGCGTTTGGTATAGCTTTTGCCATCGAGGTGGGAGGCATCGACAACTTTGTGCGCGACCTCACCATGACTCCTCACCACACATATTTGGAGTTCTCTATCGCAGCAGCAATCTCAGCCATGGGATTCTCTATGATATTCAACATTCCTCGTCGCCTGCTTTGGGCTGTGGCTATAGGTGGTATCATCGCTGTGTGCACACGCAATTTTGTCAACCTCGGACCTTCCAACGGCAATATCGGTCTCGACTGTGGTCTCATCATAGGCTCCTTTGTGGGTAGTGCTCTCATCAGTATCATCTGCACCAAGGCTATGCATTGGTTCCACACTCCTCACCATTGCCTCAGCATACCGAGCGTCATCCCTATGATTCCTGGAGTGCTCATGTATCGTGCGCTCTTCGCCATCATTGATATGCACGGAGTAGTGGGCGAAGTTACCGTAGCTATGAACAACGGTATCCGTGCCTCGCTCATCATCCTCTTCATAGCCATCGGCGTGGCTATTCCAAACATCTTTGTGCGCCGTATGATGTCGCCACAGCGCGAGCAGCGTCTCATGGAGATGCTCAAAAAGAGACAAGAAAAAGCAGCGGCTTGCTAATCAGGATAATAAATTTGGTTTAGTGATATGTATTGAATCGAGTATTTCGGGTGCTCATTTTTTTGAGCACCCGATTACGTATCACCTTGTCGCCAACCATAGTTTTTCTCTTACTTTTTTTGTTGAAAAGAATTAAAACATTAACTTTGCAAACACATTATATCAATGGCAACAGCAAATTGTATGGAATTAAGATATCTGAAATCATTCGTCGTAGCAGCAAAACTGCTCAACTTCTCTGAGGCTGCACGAGAAATGTGTGTCACTCAGAGCACATTCTCGCAAACTATCAAGCAGCTCGAAGAGGAACTCGGCACGGTGCTCTTCTATCGCACTTCCCACAAGGTGTCGCTCACCAAGGCTGGCGAAGAACTATTGCCATTTGCCGTTACTGCCATCGACTCTGCCGACAACTGCCTACGCCGCATGAACGATATGCAGGCGCTGAAGTGTGGCACCCTCAACATCGGCGTCACCCATTCTTTTAATATGGTGATGCACGAAACGCTGAAGGATTTCATGAAGCTTTATCCAGATATCTTCCTCAACATAGTCTACAAGCCAATGACAGAGCTCGTAAATCGCTTGTTGAACCATGAGCTCGACTTCGTGCTCTCGTTCCGTCCTCAGGGCAACTATCCTCTCATCGAGTCGCATCTGCTCTTCGACGATGTGCTCTCTGTGATAGTGCGCCGCGATAGTCCGTTGGCTGCCTACGACAAGATTTCGCTCTCTGTCCTTACCGACTATCCTGCTGTGCTCCCTGCCAAGGGCTTGCAGGCTCGCAACACCCTCGACGACATCCTTTCTGAGACGGGCACCGAGCTAAATGTGCGTGCCGAGATGGACGAGGTAACGCCGCTTCTACGCCTTGTGCGCAGCACCGGCATGTATACCATCCTCTCATCCTCAGCCACCGAAGATGCCGACGACCTCGTTGCCATCCCTATCAACCACGAGGGTTGCCGTATGGAGGGCTGCGTACAGATGCTCAAAGGCATTTACAAGAATTCCGCATCCAAGGAGTTCATCCGCATCCTCTGCGAAACCTCCCTCGTCAAAAAGCGCATCACCTATTGGCTAAAATAATCACCAATAGGCTTAAGTAATATATATCAAAAAAATCCTCCAGCATATATTTCTCATATATACTGGAGGATTTCTCATTTATACCTTTTTACTTTTTTACCTTTTTACTTTTTTACCTTTTTACTTTTTTACCCTTCGTCTATATATCTCTTAGTGATATCCTCGTAGGCATCAATTCTTCTATCTCTCAAGAATGGCCACCAGCGGCGCACATGCTCGCTATGGTTTAGGTCTACGCTTACTATGGTGCATTCTTCCTCAACCTCCGAGGCGCGATATAGCATTTCGCCCTGAGGTCCTACCACCATGCTGCTTCCCCAGAATTGTATGCCCTTAGTCTGTCCGCTTGGGTCAGGTTCATATCCCACGCGGTTCACCGACACCACAGGCAGTCCGTTAGCCACCGCATGTCCGCGCTGCACCGTTGTCCACGCCTCTCTTTGTCGTTGCTGCTCGTCTTCGGTGTCGCTACTCTCATATCCTATAGCCGTAGGATATATCAGCAGTTCAGCACCCTGCAGCGCCATCAGTCGTGCTGCCTCCGGATACCATTGATCCCAGCACACCAGCACTCCTAACTTGCCCAGACTTGTCTCGATAGGGTGGAAACCGAGGTCGCCAGGTGTGAAATAGAATTTCTCATAATATGCAGGATCATCCGGAATATGCATCTTGCGATATTTTCCTGCTATAGTGCCATCCTTCTCTATCACCACCGCTGTATTATGATACAATCCTGCGGCTCTACGCTCAAATAGCGATGTCACTATCACCACACCATACTGGCGTGCCAACTCTCCATAGAAGTTTGTCGATGGTCCAGGAATTGGCTCTGCGAGGTCGAAGAGGTTCACATTCTCCGTCTGGCAGAAGTATAGCGAGTTGTGAATCTCCTGCAATACTATCAACTGTGCGCCATGTTCTGCAAGATTTGCTATGCCCGACGCAAGGCGTGTGATATTTAGCTGTTGGTCTGCAACATTATGCTGCTGCAAGAATCCGATTTTTATCTTCTTCATTTTTATCTTTATCTCTTTTTTACTTTTTTACTTTCCAAAGGCTTTTTTTACCTTTTTACCCTTTTACCTTTTTACTTTTTTACCTTTCCCTTCGGATATTGCATTGTCAAGCAATGTATAGAACCATGCTGTCTGATAGCAGCGCAAGCATCCACCGCTATCATCTCGTGCTCAGGGAAAGCCATTTTTAGTATGCGTTCAGCCTCGGCATCATTCTTTGGCTGTCGGTATGTAGGATACACCACCGCACCATTTATTATCAAGAAGTTAGCGTATGTAGCCGGCAGTCGTTCGCCATCGTCGTAGATAGCCTCTGGCGAAGGCAATTTCAGCAGTCTATATTCCTCGCCGCCATCTTTGCGTAGCGCCTTTAGCTGATTCTCCATCGCCTTCAGGTCTTCATACTGCTCATCCTCCTTGTCGTCGCATCCCATATATAATATGGTGTCGTAGGGAGCTATGCGCACTATGGTGTCTATATGGCCGTCGGTATCGTCGCCCACCAGGTTGCCGTGGTCTAACCATACTATGCGCTCAGCCCTCAGCCTTTTCTTCAGCTCCTCCTCAATCTCCTGTTGTGTCATAGGCTGATTGCGATGTGGAGCCATCAGGCATTGCGAGGTAGTGAATATCGTGCCCTTGCCGTCGCTCTCTATGGCACCACCCTCCAACACAAAGTCCAGGTTGTCTTCCATCTCCGCCGTCAGTATGTTGTCAGCCTTCAGTCTGCGTCCTATCTCGTTGTCCTTGTCGGCAGCAAACTTCTCTCCCCAACCATTAAACTTGAAGTCCAGCATCTTCAGCTCTCCATTCTCCCTATTGCGAAGCGTTATAGGCGCATGGTCGCGAGCCCAAGTGTCGTTGCTTGGGCACAATGCTATCTTTGTATTCTCCTTCGCCTTTTCCGATAGGCAAGGGTAGAGCATAGCCTCCACCTCCTCAGGATGTGGAGTTGCGATAATCAGCTTTTCGCGCTCAGCTATAGCCTTCGCCATATTCACAAACATCTCGTAGATATCGTCGATATATGGCGCCCAGTCAGTATCCTTGTGCGGCCATGTCAGCTGCACACACTCCTGTTCCTCCCATTCTGCGGGTAGTATATAATTATCTTTTATCATCTTTTCCTTTTTTCCTTCTGCAAAGATAATGCAAACGAGCGCAATGTAAGCTTGCTTACAAATTGCCGAGTGCAGCTTATCTTCTGCAAAGATAGTACAAAAAAACAAAAAAGAATTCCCATGTTTGCAAAAGATTTTCTATTTTTGCAATAATCTATGCCACCGCCCCTTCAATTATGCAGGAATCTCCCTGCAAATAGTCGGGATTATCCCATAAAGAATAAAGCAGTACTCCCTGCATCCTTTAGCTAAAAATCAAAACCTCCCGATGAAACAACAGGTAGTTTATAATCTGGAAGAATTTGCCACAAAATATCATCTTAATGATATCTTTGGCGCCTATGCTGCCCATTTCTCCATTGGCGCAGCCTACAGCAGCATCATCGAGATTGATGCCACCGCCCCCCTACCAATACCGACTTCTATGCCATGGTGCAAGAGCGCACTCTCTTCACCAAGCTCCTCTTGGTAAAACAGGGTCAATGCCAACTCCAGCTCCATGCCGACACTAATGCAGAAATCCAACACCTTTCTGCCCACCACCTCTTGCTCGTCACTCCTCAAGAAATTGCCACCCTTGTCGACGTTTCTCCCTACTTCGAGGCTGAATGTTGCCTTGTCGACGAGCTCATAGCAAAACAGCCTGGCTGCTATCAGCTTCCTGACGAAAAATACCAGAGTGTGCTCGATATTGTCTCGTCGCCCTATCTCATGCGTCTTGTCAGAGACATCAGCGGCTCCACCGTCAACGAGCATGTCACCTCTCTTCTCTACAAGGAAATTTGCAATCTCCTCTCTCATTCCGACATGACCATTGGCAACATGCCATCCACCATAAACGATGGGCGAAGCGAAGGCACACTTCCGAATACCACCACCATCAGCACGCCCAACAAGAATGCCACCACAGCATACTTGGCGCGAGGGTTCGGATTCTTTATCATCTCGTCTATCAGCTTGCTGTCGTGCTCAGGGTCTATAATGCCCTTTGCCACGCGCTCCTTATACACCTCGTCGTCTACCAGCTCCTTGCCAATATGATTCTGCACAAACGCAGCCACCAATATCGCTATCAGCGAGGCTGGAATACATATCATCATCACATCCTTCAGCTCTATGCCTGCGCCACCCAGCAAGTCGGTACTGATAATGGCTGCCGTAGCTGCCGATACCGGACTGCCCGTGATGCCCAGCGACGCCGCTATCGTAGCCACGCTCAATGGTCGCTTAGGTCTAATCTTCGAGTTTGTCGCTATCTCCGAGATAATAGGCAATAGCGAATAGCAAGTGTGGGCTGTTCCTGCCACCAAGCAAAACAGCCATGTTGTCAACGGGCCAAAATAAGTGATGTGAGTAGGATGTTTGCGCAAGAATTTCGCAGCCAATCCCACCAGATAGTCCAAACCGCCAGCTGCCTGCAGAGCCGCTGCCGCCGTGATAACCGAAACAATTATCAGCATCACGTCTATTGGTAGGTTTCCTGGCTTCATTCCGAATACGAATACCAGAATGAAAACACCCACCATACCATAGATGCCGAGTCCGATTCCTCCAACTCTTGCGCCCTTAAATATCAGGGCCAACACTATGGCGAATTGTAAAAGGATCAAAGCTGTCCCCATAAGAACTTACTGTTTTTTAAAGATTTATATACTAAAGTTTCGGATTTAATTCCAAACGGGCTGAAAGCCCAACAAGCGCATAGCCCAGGGCAAGCGAAGCGACACCCTGGGTCAAAGCACATCCGTTAGTGACGCCCTGTAAGGGCATAAGCATTAATCCTTATGTAGATTTTGTTCAATAACTGTGCCATATTTATTACGCTTTTGCCCTTAACAGGGCGTCAATACTATGGCAATTCGTAACCCAGGGCGATGCCCTGGGCTATGCGTTTGTTGGGCTTTCAGCCCGTCCCTGCCTAAATCCGAAACTTTAATCAAATAGAATATAAAAAAAACAAAGAGTGAAGAATCCATTAGCTTTATTACAAACAATTAAGCATTTGGATTCTTCACTCTTCGTTCTTCACTCTTCTCTTTTCTTTATTCCTCTTCTTTCTTAGTCTTTCTGATTGCACGCTTACGCTTTGGCTTTTCCTCTACCACAGCAGTCTGAACGCCTGCCAACTCTGGGTCGATGAGGATACGTCCGCAGTATTCGCAAACGATAATCTTCTTGTGCATCTTGATATCGAGCTGACGCTGAGGTGGAATCTTGTTGAAGCAACCGCCACAAGCATCACGCTGCACATATACGATACCCAAACCATTGCGGGCATTCTTTCTGATACGCTTGAAACTTGCCAACAGGCGCTCATCGATTTTGTCCTCGAGTTCGCTTGCCTTGGCCTTCAGAGCCTCTTCCTCTTCGCGAGTTTCCTGCATAATCTCGTCGAGCTCGCCCTTCTTCTGCTTCAAAGCCACGTTGCGGTCTGCCAACAGCTCCTGAGCATGCTTAAGGTCGCGATGACGCTCGTCGATCTTAATCACAGCATCCTTTATCTTCTTCTTGCAAAGTTCAATCTCCAAGTTCTGGAATTCTATCTCCTTAGTCAGGGTGTCATACTCGCGGTTGTTCTTCACCTCGTCGAGCTGTTTCTGATAGCGCTCCACACTTGCCTGAGCCTGCTCAATCTCAGACTTCTTCTGCGACACAGCATACTGGAATTCGTTGATTTCGTTCTCGATCTTCTCCATACGAGTGTTCAGACCTACGATTTCGTCTTCCAAGTCCTGCACCTCAAGAGGCAACTCACCTCTTAGCGCACGCTTTTCGTCGATAGCCGACAATGTGGTTTGCAGTTCATAGAGAGTTTTCAACTTCTCTTCCTCTGTCAATTCCAAAATTTCTTTCTTTGCCATAATATCGTTGTTTATAGATAAATTATCGGGTTTGTATTTGTCTCCGTCACCGTGCATTTCACTCCAGGGCAGTCTCTTTCGATGATTTCTTTCAGTAGTTCTATCGTAAACTGCTCGCTCTGATAATGTCCGATTACGGCAATCTGTATCTCCTGCTCGTGGCCGAAATACTGATGATAGTGCATTTCGCCCGTCACAAAAGCGTCAGCCCTGGCGTTGATAGCATCCTGCAACAAGAAGTCGCCCGCACCGCCACATAGCGCCACACGGCTTATCTTCCTTCTTATCAGCTCGTTAGCCATCACACACTCCACGCCAAACACCTTTTTCAGCATCAGCACAAAGTCGTCGGCAGCCATAGCCTCGCTCAGCGTTCCTATCACGCCTTCGCCACCGTCTATTCCGCCCACATTCTGCTGCGAGCCCATCCATTCCAGCTCCTTGAGCCCCATTTTCTCAGCTATCTTGTAGTTCACGCCTCCCTTGGCACTATCCAAGTTGGTGTGCATAGCAACGATGGCTATATCGTTCTTAATAGCCTTCATCACAACGCGTTGCACATAGTCTTCGCCTGTGATGCGACGCAGTTTTCTGAATATTAACGGGTGATGAGCCACAATAAGATTGCAGCCCTTCTGGATAGCCTCGTCTACGATTTGCTCGTTGACGTCAAGACACAATAAAGCCCCTGACACTTCCGCTTCTGTCAATCCAATCTGCATGCCGGCATTATCGTAGTCAGCTTGCAGAGGCAGAGGCGCGAATCTCTCAAGGGCACTTACCACTTCTGTTATTTTCACGTCGAAATACGTTTTAGGATGCAAAAATACAAAAATATCACGTATTTTCGCCTTTCGTCCTCAAACAATTAAAGTTTTTTAAGAGCTACACTCTCTTTTAGCGCTTCTTCCAGCGCCTGTCGGTCTACGATATGCACTTTCAGGCTCTTCGATACCGGAAACTTATTAAACATCACGTCGAGGCTCCACACCAGCTTCACCTCCTTCACCCCTGGCGCCCGTTCCACATTTTGCTTATACCACGCTATGCTCTGCGCCACCTTTGGCAACACCTTCACTCCGCGTCTGCCGTCGTTGAAGTCCACCACCGCCACCACGTGCCATTTCTTCCTGTTCTGTGCCGTGTCTACCAGCGGTTCGTCCGATTTTCTGTGGCTAATCGTAATCTCGCGTCCATATTGCTCGTTGATTTCAGCCATCATCTGCCTAAACACCCTGCCATGTGCCGAGGTGTCCTTTATATTATTGTACGCGATATAATAATGTATCATCTCGTGGATGATGGTGTCCTCCAGTTCTCGTTCGCTCATATCGTAGCGAGTGTTTATTCTGAGGTGCATATCGCTAATCTTCTCGCCCATCAGCCAACTTCGCTTACGCCTAAAAACAAATTTGCCAAGGAATCCCTTGGCATTACTCATATATATCGGTATCTGCGGCAGCTTGCCCTGGAAAATCAGGGCATTAAACTCCGCAAACTTCTGTTCAGCTATCAGCTTTGTTGGTATCACGTTGTTATTATATTACTGAGCGCATTTGCAAAAGTTGAGTTATTTAGCCACATCCTTCTTCAGCGCCATATAGTCGTCGAAGCAATATTTGCGGCCTACCATCAGCGCCACCATCAGCGACAATACCGATGCCGCCATCGCAGCCACCGCCATCATCACCGTCACCACGCCTGCTGCCACCACGCCAGCGCCGCTCATCACCATAGCCCACGCCATGGCAGGCGCCACCGTCACCACCGTATACGCCATATATCTCGCATGCGGCACCATATTGGCTTCCAACGCTCTGCGCACAAAATAGTTCACAGCCTGCCTGTGTGTAGCACCATTGCCCACCAGATAGTCGTAGAGCTGACTATGGTTTGCCAACCCCACATAGTAGGCATGCAGCGCCTTGGCATTCGATGTCATCACGCCTGCCACCAGCATTCCTGCCACAGGCAACAGCATCTTTGCCGATAGCGGACTCTCTACGCCCACCACCAAATACAGCATGTATGCCGCCACCACCAGCGTAGCCACCGACATACCTGCCAGCATAGGCACCATCAGCCTCCTCATATTCAGCCTTGAACGACGCACAGCCAGCACAGCGCCAGCCACTATCATCATCACCGTCAGCACTATGTTCAGCCACAACTTGTCGTAGGCAATGGCAGCATACACCATTCCGCCTACCACACCCATGGTCAACACCATCCTGACCAGCGACGCCAGGACAACATCCATTATCCTGAGCCTATATTTAAACATCACGTAAAACGGCACAGCCAGCAACAAAAGCCCCAGCACGCACCCTAATATCGACACGTTTATCATATCCTAAAAGAAAAAAAACTTAGACCATTATCGTCCAACAGCCTTCAAGGATAAGGCTACAAGTCTACCACTCTGTCATAGTCCAGGAAGTCGCCCTTCTCTGTCACCACAACAGCCCAGCCCCTGTCGGCCATCATCCTCAGAGCCTTCGACACTCTCTCGTCGCGCTCCTCCACAGGCTCATCCACCACGAGCAGTCCTCCGCCCAAGGCAGCACACATCGCCACCATCGTGAGCTTCAGCACCACCTTATTGGCATCAGCCATACTGGTTTCCAAGAAGCCCTCGCCGATATTCAGCGCAGCCATCTCGTTCACCACATTTTGCTTTACACAAGCCTTACCCCTGGCAGCCGATATCTCTATCATCGCACTCACCAAGTCGCCCACCGTTTGCAATGGGAAATCTATATCCTGTGGCACATATCCTATGCCACGTCTGAAATATGGCGCCGAGCCCACAGTCACCTGTTCGCCGTCTATAGTCACATAGCCCTTCTTCACAGGCCATCTGCCAAGCACAACGTTCACCAAGGTAGTTTTTCCACTACCCTTTCCTCCCCTCACGGCGAGTATCTCTCCGGGCTTCACCACAAACGACAGCGGGTCGTCGGTAACGCACCACATTCCTACGTTTTTGAATTCCAGCATAATTATCTGTTACTGTTTTACTTCGATGGGCAACCATCTGCCACACCTATTATTATTTTATAATTGCAAATATACACCTTTATTTCCAATCCACCAACTTTCTGCCACCTTTTCTATAAATATCATTAAAAATATTTAGTATCTCCCCTCTTTCCTCTTCACTCTTCCCTCCAAGTCAGGTCGCCATGTCGGCATCATATCCCACGTAGAAGAACTTCAAGAACGCATCGCTGTCCAAATTCAGGTAAATCAAGAGTCTCGATTCGTGTCTACAACAAACGTGCCTATAACTACATAAAATCGGAACTAAGGAACAAGTTCCATTTCAAAACTGCGGAGGTCGATGGCAAGTGGGCAACGCTGAAGAAAGGGAGTGTGGTTGTTGACGTTTCCGTGGACGGCAATGCCTATGGTTTCACCTTTTACATCAAATAGACGTTGGTTAAAAGCTGGCGTGAACTGAGCTGGGACCGAGTTAGGACTAAGCTTGTGCTGGCAGAAATGCCTCTCCGCTTGGAATATAGGCTGGCAGATATCGCTTTCGGGAGGGAGATGATGCTTTATCGCTTTGACAAGAAGCTACGCCTACTATTGTTCAATGAAATTGAAAAGATAGAAATTGCTATCAGATGTGCGGTGATGCAAATAATAGCAGATATGACAGGTAATCCTTTCTGGCTTACATATTCTTCTTACTTCTTGGATAGTTCCAGGTTTAATGAAACGATTCGAGCAGCAAAAACAAGATTGTACCACAAGTAGGCGAAGGGGAATAATAGAAAGCAACATGGGGAAATGTCAATTGTTAGCAATGAGAAAGGTATATTTTAGTTGATACTTCCTCCTATTCTTTAGAATATCTATTTTAGCTCATAAAATCCCTAAAAAATGAAGCAGGCTTCAATCCCCAATGAAGCCTGCTTCATTCGCCAACAAAGCCTACTTCGTTTGGCATCGAAGCCTATTGCATTTTTAAGACAAGTGTGGTTTAACTGTGGTTTAACGATTTTAGTTGACCACTTTAAGCTTTATTTATACTACGAGTTGACGCACAGTATTAACGTAACAACTCATGACAATTGCTGAGTAATTACGGTACGGGAGTTGAGTTCAATATAAACAAAAAAGTGGAACTGTCCTCAAGGATAGCTCCACTTTTTTGTTTATACAGAGTCAGAAATGGAGAAGTCAGGGTATTCAAAAAGGCAAATATTCTGTATGCTATACAAAATATTTTGAATCTACAAAATCCTTATACCGCTTTAGTTCTATCCTTCAAAATCGCAGCCATATTCTCGAGAGCCCATCCTATCAGATCATTCATGATAGGAATCAGGGATTCTGCACGAGAGGTAAGCGAATACTCCACTCTTGGGGGAACCTCGGCATAAACCTTTCTGTTTACGTAGCCATCCGTCTCCAGGGTCTTCAAGGTGCTGGTGAGCATCTTTTGCGAAATATCGGGGATGAGTTTGCGGAGGGCGTTGAAGCGGAGCGGCTCCTCCTTGTGGACATTCAGCGTGTAAATAACGAGCAATGACCATTTGTCGCTAATGCGAGCCAGTACATTGCGAATCGGACAATCCTGGAAGACCATTTCCTTTATCATTCTTGCCATAATCTCTATTCTTACCTAATAATATACTTTTTCTTTTCTGTCGCAGTAACGACCTAATTATCTGCAATAGGCTACAAAAGTAACTAATATCCCCATAGAAACCAAACATCCAAAGTTAATCTAAGTTAACGTCTGATTTTTCTTCCTCCCATTCCATCGCAATAGTTACTTCCGGGTAACTATCCCACCCCAAAGTGCCTTCTTGCGGGAACAGATTTTTTGTAGTACCTTTGCACCGCAATCCAAAAGTATGAACATTTAAATATTTGAACAAGATGAAAGAAACAAAGACTATCGCAAAGGCTGCCAACTTTACAGCCGTAGATTTTGGCAAGATGAGTGAAATCAAGGACTACACCTTGCAGTTGGGTTCTGAGATTAAGATTCCCGGGAAGGTATTCGGAGGTCAGAGCGTGAACGCTACAGGTGGCGAGTTCTCATTCCAGAGCTTTGCTCCTGGCACAGAAACAGGCTTCCTTCATACTCACAAGAACCACGAGGAACTGTATTTCTTCCTAAGTGGCAAGGGCGAGTTTCAGGTTGATGGCGAGGTATTCCCTGTTCAGGAGGGAAGCGTGGTAAGAGTGGCTCCTGCCGGCAAGCGCTCTGTTCGCAACAATGGTACTGAGCCGCTGTTGATGCTCTGCGTGCAGTATCATGGCGCAACCTTTACTGCCGAGGATGCTGCCGATGGCGTTATCCTGGACGAAAAGGTTGAGTGGTAATGAAGCGTTACGACAGATAACGTGATCTGTTAGTTCATGAAAATCAATCGGTTAGGGAATCTCCTCGATGCTTTTAGGGAAAATCATACGATGGTTTATGTTTTTCCCTTTGCTTTATTCTGCTATTCTTTCTATCTTTGCACTACGTTAGAAGAAAGGCTGCACTCAAAAATTTGAAAGCAAGTTTTCATTGTGCTCATTTGCACTTTCTTTGCATCATCAAAAAGTTGATAGCGGCTACAAGTAGCTTCTTCAATTAAAATAAATACAGTAATAACCCTTTAAAAAGAAGATAGTTATGAAACGAATCATGATGACAATCGTAGCGGCATGGATGATGATAACATCTATGAATGCCCAGAGACTGACAAATATTCAGGCAGAAGCCCGTTTTATCACAGATAAGATGGTGGTGGAACTGGGATTGAGCAGCGCCCAGCGCAACAGCATCCTGAACATCAATCTCAATTATCTCAATGGCATCCGAAGCTATCGCGACATTGATGCCTACGGCTGGCATTACCGCAACAAGCAGCTCAAGCGCATGATGACCGCCAGACAATGGAAGAGATTCAAGAACTCATACTATTTCTATCGCCCTATCGGCTGGAATAATCATGTGTATGTTCACCATATTTACACCAAGTATCCAAAGCATAACTGGGGACACGACAAGCGCCGCCCTTGCCCTGAGTGCAACTACGGAAGACCGGGATGGCCAGGCGGAACTCATGTAACTTATGGACCAAGAAAGCCAGGCAAGCATCACAAACATCACAAGCATCACAAGCACGACAAGAAGTGGAAGCAAGACAAGAAGAAGTGGAAGCACGATAGAGATTGGGATGATGATGATGATGGCGATTGAGATAATGACTGGGATTTAGACAAATATTCGATGATAAAACAGAAGAAATCCAAGCTATAGTTCATTCTCCGGCTTGGGTTTCTTTTTACTCTTTTCCCTATTCCTTCACCTTCATCATTTCCGGATGCTCCATCCGCACCTGTTTCTTGAGCTTCTTCACCACTTCTGAATAGCTGTGGCGAATCAATCCCAGGATGAAATCATCTTCCAGCGAACCATAGAGATTCACCTGGTTCCAATACTTCTTGTTCCAATGCCAGGCACCTTCTATCTCGGAATGCTCCTCCCGGAGTTCGACGGCGTAATCGGCATTACACTTCATCGTAACCCATTCCGGACGTTCCAAATCTACACAAGCAAAAATTTTATCGAAGATGCGAAACGCCAAGGTTCGCTCATCAAATGGGAAAGCCTCAGTTGCGAAGGGGAGTGAGAGGCAATACTCTCGAATTGATTCTATGTTCATACTACTTTTCTGATTTTTAACTGAAGTTTCACACGTACGGAAGTTATAGAAGTAAAAAAAGTTATCACTCCATTCGGTCGTTAGAAGTTATAGCCAACAGCCTTTTTGGTTGTATACTGAGCCATAAAGCATTTGTCTTAACTCCTTCAACTTCTTAACTTCTTTAAATTCTTTAACTTCCCCATTTGCGAAAGAGTTTTTAATATTTATCAACATGCTGCCGCAAAGATAAACATTTTAGACAAGACTACTGCATACTGCTCACAAAAAACAGCATGCGGCTCGCTAAAATTCCGTCATATTCAAATCACTCTCTTATCTTATCAGGCTGAGAAGAGGAAGATAATGCTGTGGTAGAGCTGGGCGCCAATGACATAGATGAGCAGCAAACCGCCCATCTTGCCAACGCCCGAGACAAGAGCCTCGTAGACGGAGGCGACGCCCTTCATCCGGTCGCTCATCACACCGAAACTGACACTCATCACCATCAGGGAAAAACAACAGTAAGGCACGATACTGGCAGAGAAACTGCTGGGCAAGAGGCCCCCCATCACATTGAGCAGGATGGCGTGAGGAACCAGCACAAGCGCCAATATCAACAGCAAAAAGAAAATGCCCTCGAAGAGAGCCAAACGCATGGCGATGCGCTGGCGGTACTCGGAGGATCGGTAATGCAGAATGCCACTGTGCTGCAGGGCTCCAAGCATGAAAGAGAAAAGCAGAAGCCACACCAGCAAGGGCGACTCCACATTGCCCACAAAGCGACCGAAAAACCAACGGATACCCTCGGCGCTAAGCAGGGAGCGCGGAAAATTCTCAGGCATCGCAGCTGTAAGCAGCCACGACGTCAGAATAAGCACCACCTGCCCCACTCCGAGCAGCAGCGCCACCCATGCCATCAACTTATTAATCCTCATCTGCCTTCAGATTGTCTACGTCCAGAATGTGAAGTTCCAAAGCCCTCACCACTAATCGGGTGGCATTAATGCCAATACCCTTGTTGCCGTCGGGGAAGAGTTTCTGAACCAACTCGTTCTGACGCTTCTCTAAGCTCTTCACGCCGAAAGGCATTCCGCGCAGACCCGTAATCTGCTCCTTGGTGTAGCCCAGCGCCAAATGGCGCAGGAAACGCTCGTCGTACTCGTCAATCTCGTAGTTGACCAAAGCCTCCTGGCGCATTAGCTGGCTGTTGACACTTCGCTTGAAGCGGTCTACTATCTTCTGAAGGATAGGCTGGTTGAACACCATTTTCTTGCCGCTCATGCAACTCGCCACATCGCCACGCGTCAGCAGCTCGCCACTCTTCAGGATAATACCGTCGCAACCTGCATCGAGCACATCGACCCACAGCTTCTCGTTCAGAATCTCGCCTGTGAAAATAAGCACCTTCAGGGCAGGATAAGTCTCCTTAGTCTGACGGCAGATCTCCACACCAATGGTGGTGGAACCGCCCAGTCCAAGATCGAGCAGCACAAGGTCGGGCACCTGCTGCTTGATGAGGCGCCAGTAACTGGTTTCGCTTTCAGCCGTTCCTATAATCTCAGCTTCAGGGATTTCGTTTTTGAAGATTCCCTCTGTGCCTTTCAGCTCCAAGGGCACATCTTCGACAATGATTACTTTAAATGGTTCCATATTATTATTGTTTTACTTTTTTATCTTTTTTGAGAAGTTTTCAATGGGGACAGGATTCAACTTCTAGGAAATAACTCCTGAGCCATACTCTTGGGCAGCACGATTTCGATCATGAGCTTGCCTGCAGCACTCGACCTGGCTGAGATTCCGCAACCTCGCAGATTGGTCACTTCGCCTATTTCGCGAACAATCTGCCGGCAAAGCAGGTACTTCATGTCGTGAGTCAGAGGAGTGAAGAGCCGATGGTGCAGATGCTCATCGTAATCCACTTCCTGCATCTCTACCTGGCAGACAGCATAAGGTGAATCGGGCAAGTCCTCTACCCTGACTTTCACTTTTCCTGCTCCCGAGGTGAGAAGGTCGAAAAGATACTGGCGAAGGAACTTGTCGTTCTTCACATTCAGCTCCACCTGCTCCATCGCCTGGGCACTGAGCATGGTGTAGAGCGACTTATAATAGTCCACCAACTCATGAAGCGACTGCACATCGGAAGGATCGTTCTCCACGAGCTGACGGATGCGCGAAGGATAATACATCGTCTCATGCTTCAACGTGGAAAGACAGTTGTCGAGCACAGAGCACGACACGTGCAAACGCCCATTCTCATACTCCGCTTTATGCAACTCGTCTTCTGTCATCTCCATGTCGTAGGTCTCGGCTGCTGTACGCCGCATACTCTCCTGGAGCGCCTGCTCTATCTGGTCAACTACATCGCCCAACTGAGCATTCAGTCCATGAAGTCTCACTCCCCGCTTGTGCCACGTCTGCCTAATGCGTTGCAACTTCACCTCGTCGGTAGCGTCACTCAGCAGGATGCGGTTGATTTCATTCACCTTCTCCACGGCGAAACGGAAGGTCAGTACATGGCGATAATAGAGCAAATAGTAAGCCAAAGGCAACTGCAGCAGAAGGAGGATGAGCAGCACGATGGCCACCGTCTTCGAGTTCTCCGACAGCTGCATGGTGCGCACATAGGCTGGCAGCGTAGAGTCAGCTCCCATCTCGCGGTAGAGCTGGGTGTAGACCTTGTTGTTGCTGCGATAGAGGTCCCACTTGTGTAGGGCAAGAGCAGCCACGGCGCTCTCATTACGCAGGTCGAGAATAACATAATAATTAGTGGGCAGACTGTCCTGGTACCACAACAATTCGGCTGGGAGAACGTCGCTCGGACTGGCTGTCATCAGCACCTTGCCGCCAGGATGAAGCGACAGGTAATGGCGGTTGAGGTAACTGCGGGCAGAGTCTGCATACTGGAGGGTGCGCTCATACTCGCCGTTGATGTTGCTGAAATAAGCCGAATCGGCAAAGATGTCGGCACGCTGCAGATTGAGCGGGAGACGATGATTGGGTGCATTGCCGCGCTGATGGCGGAGCGTATTTTGGGCAATGACCTGCTGCGGCAGGCACGTCATCGCCATCAAGCCCACCAGACCTACGAGTCCTACGGAAAGCGACTTCAGCCGACCGCCTATTCCCCGGGGCAGGCGGAAGACAAAGCGGCTGCCCTTTCCCAACTCGCTCTCGGCAAAAATCGAACACACTGAGAAGATGCTGCTCACCTTCTTGTATTTCTCTATAATACCCTTGCAGTTGAGAAGTCCGAAACCATGACCACCTGTATAAGTGCGGTCGAAGACGTGCTCCAACTGCTTATCGTCCATGCCTACTCCCGTGTCTGTAATACAGATTTCCACATAAGCATCAGCTATCAAGGCGCTCACCATCACACGGCCACCTTGGGGGGTGAACTTGCGGGCATTGTCGGCCATGGTGTTAATCATGAAAAGCGTCAGCGTACGGTCGGCCTTCACCACTGCCTCGGTGGGCTCTACAACCAGTTCCACGCCCTTCATGTCGAAATTCATCTTGCCCTTCTGCACAATGTCGAACAGGGGCTGCAACGCAAAACTCGTAATTCGGAGATTAAGAGTTCCCTGCCGCATCTGGATCCACCGGGTAAGCACCTCGTTGTACTGGTTGATTTTGGCAGTCAGCTCTGAGATGTACTGGTACCTATCCTTCTTCACCGAGTCGGGTTCGACACGGTGTTTCAGGCAGTCCACCTCGTGAATCATGCGGTCGATGAAGGGCGTTATGCTGTTGACCAATGCCACCTTGGCACGTTGCTCCAAATGGCGTTTCTTGTTGTCCCTCACGTGGAAGAGCATCATTTGCAGTTCCTCCTCTATATCCTCCTTTCTGTCGTTCAACTCGCTGATGTGCTGAGCATTGCTGTCCTTCCATTGCTGTAAGGGTTCAAGCAGTTTGGTGATAGAGCCACGGTGTACATTCCTGCGGCGCATCCTGTCGAAGAGATAGAGCAGGAACACCACAAGAACGATCATTCCTATCACGGATGCTATCATCCAGTTGAGCAGCACAGCATTGTTGTCCAGCACGGCTGCACGGGCTTCCAACTGCTTGTCCTGTCGGGTTCGCTCCTGCAGGTCGAGATACATGTTGCGGTAAAAATCGCTGTGTGGCTTGTCGTCGATGGCAGAATAGACCAGACAGAGGCGCTCAGCAATGGAGGCCACCAAGTCGGGTGCAGCCTTGATGCGCTTATTGTCGTTGAGCGCATGGTTGAGACAGTCTTCTGCCGAACGGTAGTCGTCTATGGCCCAGTAGCATTCTGCCAGTGTTCGGTAAGCTCCGGCTGTCTGATAAACATCGCCGTAAGACGAGAACAGATTGAGCGCCATCTGGGCCAGGTTGCCTGCCAATAAACTGTCGGGCACCTGATCAATATTAAGATACTTAATGGAAGGTCTGTTGTTGCGAATCAGGTAACTGCGCAGACTGGGACTCTGCAGATGCTCGCTAAGGGCCTGCAAAGCATTAGCCTGCCAATAGGGATAAGGGGTTCCTGAACAGGCCAGCATAAAGCATCGCATCAGGTAGTCGAACTCGCCCTGTCCGATTTCCTCAGCAGTTCCGCTGACGATGGCTCCTCCAGCGCCAATATTGTATAAATAGTTGAGATACTGAGCCGTATCTGCCTCCAAGGCTTCAGCATCAATATCGTTTAGAGCCTGCAACATGGGTTCCTCCTGACCTACATAATAGAAATAGGTAGCGGCAACGATGTCTAACTCGGAATGGGCATAAAGGGCACGCTTACGTTCGCGCGGAGGCAGATTGTCGGCTTCCTCACCAATACGGCGGAGCAGGCGCATCGCTTTCTCACGATAAGCATAGAAGTCCTTATTGCGCGACTCGCGCTGGCAAAGGCGCATGTTCTGTACGTGGGCAACAAGGATCTCTATCTGGTTGTCGCTGCGCTGTTCCACCTCCAACAAATGTCGGCGAGCCTGCTCGTAATCCATCTTGGCTATGGCTACGAAAGCCAGGTTGTTGTGCGCCTCAGCGTAACCTGCAGGATAGTCATCGGCAAGCCTCAAAGCCCTATGTGCCAGAACCTTGGCAGAATCGAGATTACGGTAATGATAAGCATAAGAAAGAGAATTCAGCTCATCTACTTCGCCCTTATGCGACGGCGAACAAGCTGAAAAGAAAAACAGCGCTATCATCAGAAAGGTGATAGCGCTATTGTATAAACGATAATATGTGACTCTACGAATCTCCAATATTATACACGCATATTAAGCGCGAGCCTTTGCGATGTACCCCAAAGCCTCCTGGCACTTAGCTGTAATAGCAGCCCAGTCGCCAGCAGCTACGGTCTCCTTAGGGAAGAGCTTAGAACCCATACCTACACAGAGAACACCGGCCTTGATCCAGGGAGTAAGGTTCTCCTCGGTTGGCTCTACAGCACCTGTTACCATGATGTTGCTCCAGCGCAAAGGTGCCATCACGTTCTTAACGAATGAAGGACCACCTACGTTGCCTGCTGGGAATACCTTGGTTACGTCGCAACCTGCTGCCTGAGCATTGTTGATCTCGGTTACAGAACCACAACCTGGTGAATAAGGAACCAAGCGACGGTTGCAGACAGGAGCAATCTCTGGGTTGAAGTTAGGACCTACGATGAAGTTGGCACCCAACTGGAGGTACAAAGAAGCTGTACCTGCATCAACTACAGTACCAGCACCGAGAATCATCTCTGGGCACTCTTTGTCGGACCACTTCACCAACTCGCCGAAAATCTCGTGAGCGAAGTCACCACGGTTAGTAAACTCGAATACACGAACACCACCCTCGTAGCAAGCCTTGATGACGTTCTTACAAATCTCAATATCCTTGTTGAAGAATACAGGAACCATACCAGTCTCTTTCATGGCTGCCATGACCTGCATTTTGCTAAACTTTGCCATTATCTATATAATGTTTATTGTTTATTGTTTATTACTGAAGTTTCGCATGTATGGAAGTTATAGAAGTTAAAGAAGTTATCACTCCCTTCGGTCGTTAGAAGTTATAGCCAACAGCCTTTTTGGTTGAATATTTAGCTGTAAAGCATATGGCTTTAACTTCTCTAACTTCTTTAACTTCTCTAACTTCCCCCATTTGCGAAAGTTGAGTTTATTATTTAATGTTTAGTTGAACTTTAGCAAGTTCTGAAGTTATCGCTGTACACGGCCATTTGCGTTACCACCAGCCAGACTCTCTACCTCGTCAGCAGAAACCAGGTTGAAATCGCCAGGGATAGTATGCTTCAAAGCAGAAGCTGCAACAGCAAATTCGAGAGCCTCAGCCTGATTTGGCTTGGTCAGCAAACCGTGAATCAAACCACCTGAGAATGAGTCACCACCACCTACACGGTCGATGATTGGGTTGATGTCGTAGTGCTTGCTCTGATAGAACTCCTTGCCGTTGTAGATAAGAGCCTTCCAGCCGTTGCGGGTAGCAGAGAGTGACTCACGCAATGTAGAAACTACATACTTGAAACCGAACTCCTTCATCATGCCCTGGAAAATACCATAGTAACCCTCGGCGTCGGTCTTACCGCCCTCTACGTCAGCATCTGGTTTGAAGCCAAGACAAAGCTGAGCATCCTCCTCGTTACCGATGCAAACGTCAACATACTGCATCAAAGGACGCATGACAGAGATGGCCTTCTCAGAAGTCCAGAGCTTTTTGCGGAAGTTGAGGTCAACAGATACTGTCACACCATGACGCTTGGCAGCCTCGCAAGCCAACTTGGTCAACTCGGCAGCCTTATCGCTGATGGCAGGAGTTATGCCGCTCCAGTGGAACCACTGAGCACCATCCATGATTTTATCAAAATCGAAATCAGATGGATCAGCCTCGGCGATTGAACTGTGGGCACGGTCGTAGATAACCTTAGAAGGACGCATAGAAGCACCTGTCTCTGCATAGTAAAGACCAACACGCTCACCGCCACGGGCAATGAAGTCGGTATTTACGCCATAACGACGAAGAGCGTTCAGGGCGATCTGACCAATCTCGTGCTTTGGCAACTTAGATACGAAGTAAGCATCATGACCATAGTTGGCTACGCTGACAGCCACATTAGCCTCACCACCGCCAGGGATGATGCGGAATGACTCACTCTGAATGAAGCGATCGTTGCCTTCGGGTGACAAACGAAGCATAATCTCACCTAATGTTACAATTTTTGCCATTGTTGTTTGATAGTTTTTAATTTATTGTTTGTTATTACTTGAATTTATTTCGCCTATAAGGAATTTCTTGATTTATTTCTTCTATGATGAAGTTTCTTGGGGCAAAAATAAGCCTTTTTTCTTGAATAAAGAAATAAAAACGACTTTTTTTTTGTTTTTATAGCAAAAAACACGCTGTGCATTCGCACAATTCGATTTTTTATTGTAAATTTGCCCCAAAAATAACTTGTTGTGGTCGCACACAACACAATATACGAATAAGAAGAACTATCCACATTGTGGTTTCGCACAATCCTACTTAAATATATTAAGGTTCGCGCGTGCCGCTAACAAAACAAACAAGAAGAAAGAGAATGGCCGAAAAAATCAGAATCAAAGACATTGCTGAAAGAGCTGGCGTTTCTGTAGGTACCGTAGACCGAGTCTTACATGATCGCCCCAATGTTTCGGAACCAGCCCGCAAGAAGGTTGAACAGGCTCTCAAGGAGATGAACTACCAACCCAATATGTACGCCAGCGCACTGGCTTACAACAAGCAGTACACCTTCTACATGCTGCTGCCAAAGCACGAGTCGGAGGCTTACTGGGAGGAGATAGAAGAAGGGGCACGAAAATGCGAGGACACCAGGCGAGACTTCCACATCGACGTGGAAATCTGTTTCTTCGAACGCTCCAGCAATGAGTCGTTCCGTGAGAAAGCCAACGAGATCATACAGGCTAAGCCCGAAGGTGTCGTTGTCGTTCCATCTTCACTCGATGTCACACGAGAGTTCACCGACCAATTGCACGAGCTGAACATTCCCTTCATTCTTCTCGACTCCTACATGCCCGACCTCAAGCCCCTGTCGTTCTACGGACAGGACTCTTTCTGCAGCGGATATTTTGCAGCCAAGATGCTGATGATGATTGCCTGCAGGGAGACGGAAATCATGCTCATGCGACAGACGAAGGACGGACGCGTGATGAGTAAGCAGCAGGACAACCGAGAAGTGGGATTTCGGCACTACATGCACGACCACTACCCTAACGTGAAGGTTACCGACCTCGACCTGCCACTCAACGGAACTCGTGTCGAATACTATAAAATGCTGGAGAAGTTCTTCTCTTCCAACCCACAGGTACACCATTGCATCACCCTGACATCCAAGGCACACATCGTGGGCGACTTTCTGCTGAAAACCAACCGACGCAACATCCAAATCATGGGTTACGATATGGTAGAGAAGAACGCCCGCTGCCTGCGCGAGGGAAGCATATCTTTCCTCATCGCCCAGCATGCCTACATGCAAGGCTATGCGTGCATCGATACTCTCTTCCAGGCCATCGTGCTGAAAAAGAAAGTTACTCCAGTAAACTACATGCCCATCGAGCTTCTAATGAAGGAAAACGTGGACTTCTACCGCAGAACTCAACTCTAAGGATTCCCTCACATACGAAAGAGAAAAAACAATATAAAAACAACCTACAAAAAAATGAAACAATCAAGCTTTATCAAGATCAACCCTGCCGACTCGGTAGTGGTTTGTCTCCGCCCATTCAAGCAGGGCGAGATCATCGAGGTTGACGGCAAGACCATCACCTTGTTACAAGACACCCCAGCAGGACACAAAGTCCTCATCGACAATGCTGCTGAAGGAACCAATATCCTGAAATACGGCTACCCCATCGGTCATGCAAAGAAAGACCTGAAACAGGGAGAATGGGTCAACGAGAACAACCTCAAGACCAACCTTGCCGGAACTTTGGAATACACCTACAATCCTGTAGAGGAGATCCTGAACATCAAGAACGAGAACCGTACTTTCAAGGGCTATGTACGCAAGAATGGCGAGGTAGGTGTGCGCAATGAGATTTGGGTCGTTCCTACAGTAGGCTGTGTGAACGGTATTGCCGAAAAGCTCGTCGACCTGCTCAAGCAGGAAACCAAGTGCGAGGGCATCGACGCTATTCACGCATGGCACCACAACTTCGGCTGCTCTCAGCTTTCGGGCGACCACGAGAACACACGCAAAGTGCTTCGCGACATCTGTCTTCACCCTAACGCAGGCGCCGTACTCGTACTCTCCCTGGGTTGCGAGAACAACCAGCCAGACGAGTTCATGAAGATGCTGGGCGACTACGACAAAGACCGCATCAAGCTCTTGGTAACTCAGAAAGTGGAAGGCGACGAGCTCGAGGAAGGCATGAAACTGCTCCGCGAACTCTATGCTCAGGCCAAGGAAGACAAGCGACAGGAGGTTTCGGTCAGCAAACTGCGCGTAGGTTTGAAGTGCGGTGGATCAGATGGATTCAGCGGAATTACTGCCAACCCATTGGTAGGCGAGTTCTCCGACTGGCTCGTGGCACAGGGCGGAACTTCTATCCTCACCGAGGTGCCAGAGATGTTTGGCGCTGAGACCATCCTGATGAACCGTTGCGAGAACAAGGAACTCTTCGACAAGACAGTTCACCTCATCAACGACTTCAAGGAGTACTTCCTCTCTCATGGTGAGCCTGTAGGCGAGAATCCTTCTCCAGGCAACAAGGCGGGTGGTATTTCTACACTCGAGGACAAGGCTCTCGGTTGCACACAGAAGTGCGGTCGCGCTCCTGTCAGCGGTGTGCTCCAGTATGGTGACCGTTTGGAGACAACGGGTCTGAACCTTCTCTCTGCACCAGGCAACGACCTCGTAGCTTCCACAGCCCTTGCTTCTGCCGGCTGTCAGCTGGTTCTCTTCACCACTGGTCGCGGTACGCCATTCGGCACCTTCGTACCAACCATGAAGATTTCCACCAACAGCAACCTCTACCACAACAAGCCAAACTGGATTGACTTCAACGCAGGCGAGCTGGTGGAAGGTACTGAAATGAAGGACTTGGTACGCAAGTTCATCGACAAAATTATCGCAGTAGCCAATGGCGAAGAAGCTCGCAACGAGTACAACGGCTATCGCGAAATCTCAATCTTCAAGAACGGCGTAACGCTGTAAATAAAGTGAATAAACAGACTAAAAAATGAGCAATAAGAAAGGATTACTGGCTCTCTCGCCATTGTTTCTGTTGATACTGCTGATAGCTGTCTTTACCATCCATTCGGTAAGGAGCAACGGCTCGGGCGACAATCTGTCGCTTACGGTGGCTTTCATGATTTCCAGCATCTATGCTGTGGCAATATCAGGAGGACTGCCCATCAAGAAGCGCATCGACACCTACAGCCGTGGAGCCGGAGCCAGTAATCTGATGCTTATGCTCTGGATTTATGTGCTGGCAGGAGCATTTGCTGCATCTGCCAAGGCCATGGGAGCTGTCGATGCTACCGTCAACCTGGCTCTCAGCATCCTTCCTGCCAGCATGATTCTGCCAGGACTCTTCCTGGCGGCTTGTTTTATCTCTCTTTCCATCGGAACAAGTGTGGGCACAGTAGTAGCACTCGTTCCTATTGCAGCAGGACTGGCACTTTCGGTAGACGCCAACTTAGGGCTTACCGTAGCTGTCATTGTGGGTGGAGCCTACTTTGGAGACAACCTCTCCTTCATCTCCGACACCACTGTGGTGGCCACGCAGACGCAGGAATGCCGCATGAGCGACAAGTTCCGCATCAACTCACTCATTGTCGTTCCCGCTGCCATCATCATACTCATCGTCTACGCCATCATGGGAGCAGAAACCAAGGCTCCTACGCAGGTGGCAGAGGTAGAATACATCAAGGTGATTCCTTATCTCCTGGTTCTCGTCACAGCCATTGCCGGCATGAACGTGATGGCTGTTCTCACTATGGGAACTCTTCTTTGCGGAGCCATAGGCATCATTGAAAACCTCATGGGAATCCCGAACTCATACGATTTCTTCGGTTGGTTCTCGGCCATGGGAAACGGAGTCATCAGCATGGGCGAACTCGTCATCATTGCCATGATGGCTGGTGGAATACTCGAAACCATCAGGGAGAACGGAGGCATCAACTTTATCATCAGCAAGATAACTGCTCCCGTCAAAAACAAGCGGGGAGCCGAGCTCTCGATTGCTGCCTTAGTGTCGTTCGTCAACCTCTGTACGGCCAACAATACCATAGCGATTCTTACCGTGGGAAATATCTCCAAGAAGATAGGCGACAAGTTCGGAGTCGACAACCGAAAGGCCGCAAGCATCCTCGACACATTCTCGTGCTGCGTGCAGGGACTCATCCCGTACGGCGTACAGATGCTCCTGGCAGCAGGACTGGCGCACATCAGCCCCATCGACATTCTTCCCTATCTCTACTACCCCATGGCCATAGGCGTAGCGGCACTAATGGCCATTCTGTTCAGATACCCACGGCATTACAGCTGATAAAGAAAAGAGGTTAGCTTAACTCTTTGATAACTTATGAACTTGCAAAATTAAATGATCACCTACACCTCTAAAATATAGTAAAATAATGGACTTTTTACAGCGCAACCTTTTCGCCCAGTTACGTTCCGACAACTTCGGAGCCAAAGAAGAACTGGAGCCTATGACTGTCTTCAAAAAAAAGAAGATAGCCCAGATGATGAAGAATCTCAATGCCGTTCCTGCCGGAGCTGTATTGATGAACAATAGTTTCCTGAACAGACGACTCATCAAGATTCAAAAAGAGGAGCGCCACTCCATCGACACCTCCATTGAGACGCTCTATCTGTTGCGCTTACTGGTAAGCAACATCAACGGAATTCTCGCCAATGGAATCAGTATAAGAGGCATTATCCAGTTGGGACAATACCTCAGAACAAGAGGCGACAAGGTTGACTTCATCAAGTTAGAATCCTGGCTACGCAAACTCCACATCCAGCGCATGGCTCAACTGGAGGGCAGCGTGCTCATCACCTTCTTCGACTTCGAAAAAGACGAGATTCCCTTTGTACGCAGAGTGGAAAAAGGCGCCTACAAACTCACCCTACGCTCCCTCTATTACAACACGCAGGAGGCAAAAGACATCGAGTTCGAACAGACTGCCACTGGCTTTGTACGTACAACAGGAGGCACCATGCGCAAGAGCCTCAGACGAAGCATGCGCTACATGACTTATGCCCCCATTGAGACCATCAGCAACTTTACCCACAAGGTATTCCACTCGCTTTCTGAAATCGAAGAGTAAAATATATCTAAAAAATCACGCTCTTCGGTGGCAGATAGCATGTTTTTTAGTAACTTTGCAGTTATGAAGAAAATCATCATAACTATTATCACCACCCTACTCACCCTCAGCACCCACGCACAGCTCGTACAGTGTGAGGATACTTGCCAACATGTGCATGGCATCGACCTCAGCCACTATCAGGGAAATGTGTTCTGGGAAACCGTAGGAGACAACACCAAAATGGCGTATGTTTATCTCAAGGCTACAGAGGGAGGGACCAATGTAGACAGCAAATACAAACAGAATATAGACCTTGCCCACAGATACGGACTCAAGGTTGGTTCTTACCATTTCTACCGTGCTCGCATTCCACAGCAGACACAGCTCGAGAACTTCATGGCTCAATGCCGTCCAGGCGATCAGGACTTGCTGCCCATGATAGACGTCGAGACAAAGAGCGGAATGGACACAGAGGAATTCTGCGACTCCCTTTTCAAATTTCTGTTGCTTGTAGAGAAAGCCTACAAGCAGAAGCCGCTCATTTATACCGGAGCCAACTTCTACGATCATTACCTTCTGGGCAAGCTCGACAGCTATAAACTCATGATTGCGCAGTACACCAAGCGCACACCTGTTCTTAAGGACGGACGCGACTTCGAGATGTGGCAGTACACGGGTAAAGGCAGACTCAATGGAGTCAACGGATATGTGGACAAGAGCCGATTCATGGGCAACCACAGGCTCAGGGAAATCAGATTCCGGCACCGATAAACATTCACCTATCAATACAAGGACTCAACTTTCCAAGTATGCAAAATAAAAAAAGTAGTTAGAAAAGTTAAAACCAAATACATTTCAATACAGGATGTATAATGGTCTATGTTAAGTTCGGAGACAAATGCCTGGCATCCCCAGCAAAAAGACTGTTGTCTTAACTCCCGAAAAATCTCTTTTTAAGAATATACACTCAACTAAAAAACATAATAAAAATGGCGATTATAAAATGTCCAGAATGCGGACACCCCGTTAGCGACAAAGCACCCACATGTCCTACTTGTGGCGTAGAGATAGCTGGCAAGATTACCACTTGTACCAACTGCGGCACTGTATATTTCAGCAATCTGAATATGTGTCCCAACTGTCATTGTCCTAACCCAAGAAGCGTTGCCACTCCTTCTGTACCAACGACTCAGAAAGGAGCAACAACACCTCCAGTTCCTACAATTCAACCAGGCACAGTCATTCCTCCCATTCCGGAATCACCAGTTGCCCACGAGGACAAACAGGAGAAGAAGTCCAACCGCACCATCTTGATTTGCTCGTTCATCTTTGCACTCATCATTTGTGGCACACTCTTTTATTTCTATCACAACGCCAACCAGCAACAGGAAGAGGAAGCCTACGAATACGCCATGCAAAGCAACGATCCGGACGTTCTTCAGAGTTATCTCGACACCTACAAGGATGCCGACCAGGCTCATATCGACTCCATCATGTCGCACCTCAACGCCCTCAAGACCATAGACAACGACTGGACCAACGCCGTGGTGAGCGGTTCAAAAGAGGCAATAGAAGCCTACTTGCAGAAATACCCCAACTCGCCCCACAGACAGGAGGCATGGAACAAAATCGACTCCATCGACTGGCAGGTAGCCAAGAAAGCAGACACGGCTGAAGCCTATCAGATTTACCTCGACCAGCACACCGACGGATCACATATCGAAGAGGCAGAGAACGCCATGAAGAAAGCCTTGAGCCGCGACCTGCAACCCGAAGAGAGCCAAATGGTAAGCAGTCTGTTCCGCAAGTTCTTCCAGAGCATCAACTCGCGCAACGAGGACGGACTCACCTCTACCTGCGAAGATGTCCTATCTTCACTTTTAGGCAAGACTGCCGCCACCAAGAACGACGTGCTCACCTTTATGCACAAGTTGTATAAAGAAGACATCAACAATCTGAACTGGCGCCTTAACAACGATTATCAAATCAAGAAACGAGAGATTGGCGACGAGGAATACGAGTACCAGGTAGTGTTCACTGCCCGTGAGGATGTAAGCCGCACAGACGGCAGCACCCAGGAAGGCACATTCAAAATTACAGCCACCGTCTCACCCGACGGCAAAATCTCATCTTTCAACATGGCTAAGATTGACCTATAGTCATACTTTCTTCTGGGAGTAACAACGTGCATCTATAAGGAGTAAGGAAGCTTATTCTTATCGGATGACAATGGCGTTCTAACTGGTGTTAACACCAAATAAAGTTAACTTCATGACCAGATTAAGTTAACTTCATGACCAGATTAAGTTAACTTCATGAATAGATTAAGTTAACTTCATGAATAGATTAAGTTAACTTCATGACCAGATTAAGTTAACTTCTTGTGCTCGTTGAACTAAGTTCTTGCTCACGTTAAGATAGATGCGCCCTGAAGAACTAAGACACAATCAAAATCTTGTGCTTTAGCTCATCAGGGCGCAGTTTTTATTGAAGTAAAAAGAATGCAAAAGAAAGGGAAATGCAGGACAGAGAAAACTCTGCCTTCATTTCCCTGCAGTAAAGGATGAAGCGCTTACTTCACCTTAGCCCCCCAGTACTTCACGTACTTTATCTTTTTGCCCTGAGTGCCCGTGGGTTTGTTCCACTTGCCACCCAGGATGAGGATAGTTGTCTTCTTACCAGCAGGCACAGCGTTAACAGCATCCTGAAGGGTCATGAAGTTGCCACGGCCTTCTGCTGACACCACATAATCGTAGTGACGGACATGCTTTCCGAGAGCAGGAACAGCCTTACCAACAGCATCTGCCAAGGCTCCAGCTATGATGCGCGCGCCATAAACATTATAGTGGGTATTGTCCATACGACCCTTAGGAATACTGGGAACCTCGCCTGGCTTATACCACATATGCAGGCTGCGGCTCCCCTTAATACCGAGGGAAGTCTCTATGTCGTGCGTGATTTTTGTAGCATCAACAAAAGGAACATTCAACTCCTGAGCAACACAGCGTGGGGCTACGACATAGGCTCCGTGAGTGTCGATAAGGGTATCGCTGTTGATTTTCTCTTCTCCATCGAACACAGTCTTGCGAAGCTTCTCATCGTCGTCATTCTTCAGATTCTCAGCATACCAGCAACGACGAACCACAGAGTTGAACAATACAGGAATGCCGCCTTTCTGACGGGTTTCCTCAACGAAACGACGCAAGTTGGCATCGAATGTTGACCCCGGATCAGTATGACGGTCGGGCTTAGGCTTTTCGTCGTTATGACCAAACTGGATGAACACATAGTCGCCAGGCTTCAGTCTGTCGAGAACCTTCTGCCAACGTCCCTCATTGATGAAACTCTTGGAACTGCGACCATTCACAGCATGATTGTCAACCAATATCTTGTCATCGAAAAATCCCTGCAACACCATTCCCCAGCCTCGCTCGGGATTGTCCTTGAAGTTAGATTTCTCGGCTGCAGTAGAATCGCCAATAACAAAGATAGTTGTAATCTTTGTGCTCGACGTCATGACAAACAGCGTCATTGCAAGACATAATAAAAGTGATAGTTTTTTCTTCATATTTTTTTGTTTTGTTATTAGTTTTATTAGAGTAAAAAATCCATGACCTACTCACGCAGCCCATGGACATGAAATAGTTATGCCCTCACACCAGAGGGCTATGTAAAAAGTAATTTACTTATTGTTTTCAATGTAAAGGGCAATCGCCTCTCTCCTACTTCACGGTGGCAATCAGTTCCTCAGCTGTTACGAGGGTCTGATCGCCACTTTCCATGTTCTTGAGAGTCACTTTGCCTGCAGCCATTTCATTCTCACCCGCAAGTACAACAAACGGAATGTTCTTAGCATTAGCGTAGCTCATCTGTTTCTTCATCTTCGCCTTGTCGGGGAAGATTTCTGAACGGATTCCTGCCTGGCGAAGCTTGCCCACGATGGGCAGACAGTATGCAGTCTCGGTCTCACCAAAATTGATGAACAACACCTGAGTAGAATTGACAGCCTCCTTGGGATAGAGGTCGAGTGCATTCAGCACATCGTAGATACGGTCGGCACCAAAGCTGATACCTACACCACTGAGACCTGGGAGTCCGAAGATTCCTGTAAGGTTGTCGTAACGACCACCACCCGTGATGCTTCCCATAGGTGTGTCGAGCGCCTTCACCTCGAAGATAGCACCTGTATAATAGTTTAATCCTCGAGCCAAGGTAAGATCGAGCTCTATCGCGTTGTTCAAACCTACGGCCTTCAACGTATCAAGGATAAAGCGAGTCTCCTCTACGCCCTTCAGTCCTGTCTCTGAACCCGCGAGTACTTGCGAGATGACCTCCAGTTTTTCCTCGTTAGAGCCAGAAAGTGAGATGATGGGCTGCAACTTCTCGATGGCTTCCTCTGAGATTCCGTCATTACGCAATTCCTCGTTCACTTTCTCGAGTCCTATCTTGTCGAGCTTGTCTATGGCGACTGTGATGTCTACGATCTTCTCTGCCTCGCCTATCACCTCAGCAATGCCAGTAAGGATCTTGCGGTTGTTGATCTTGATGCACACACGTACACCGAACTTAGTGAATACGGTGTCAACAATCTGCATCAGTTCAACTTCGTTGAGCAAAGAGTCGGAACCAACAACGTCGGCATCGCACTGATAGAACTCACGATAACGACCCTTCTGTGGACGGTCTGCTCGCCATACAGGCTGAATCTGATAGCGCTTGAAAGGCAACTGCAACTCCTCGCGATGCTGAACCACATAGCGTGCGAAAGGAACTGTAAGGTCGTAGCGTAAACCCTTCTCACAGAGTTTGGCTGCCAACTTCAGTGAGTTGAGAGAATGAAGATCCTCGTCGCTCACCTTGTTCATATAGTCGCCAGAATTGAGAATCTTGAAGAGCAGCTTGTCCCCCTCTTCACCGTATTTACCCATCAGCGTCTGAAGTGTTTCCATCGCTGGGGTTTCTATTTGTTGAAATCCGTAAAGGGCATAGACTTCTTTAATGGTGTCGAAGATGTAGTTGCGCTTAGCCATCTCAACAGGTCCGAAGTCGCGTGTTCCCTTTGGAATACTTGGTTTCTGAGCCATTTAATTCTGTATGTTGTTTAAAGTTTATGTTTAATGCCTAACGCAATGATTTACTCAGAAAGTAAACCATCAACACTAAACATTAAACACTATCAAATTATTTACGTACGATGGTCTGAGCACGGTCAGGACCGATAGAGATGATGCCGATACGTGTCTCGAGGAAATCCTCTACGAAGGCTATATAGTCCTTGAACTCCTGTGGGAACTCGTCCTCAGATGTAAACTGGGTCATGTTAGTGTTCCAGCCCTTGAACTCCTTGTAAACAGGCTCCACATCATCAATTTCGTAAGGGAAATCGGTTGTCAGAGTGCCATCCTTCAACTTATAAGCCACACAAGCCTTGATAGTCTCGAAGCTGTCGAGTACGTCGCTCTTCATCATGATCAGTTCGGTAACACCATTCACCATGACAGAGTATTTCAGCTGTACCAAGTCGCACCAGCCACAACGGCGCTCACGACCTGTCACCGCACCATACTCATGCCCCAGGTCACGAATCTTGGCACCAGTCTCGTCAAAGAGCTCTGTTGGGAAAGGACCAGCACCCACACGTGTGCAGTAAGCCTTCATGATACCATATACATTACCTATCTTGTTAGGACCGATGCCCAATCCGATGCAAGCTCCTGCGCAAATAGTGTTGGAAGAAGTGACAAAAGGATAAGAACCGAAGTCTACATCAAGCATGGTTCCCTGAGCACCTTCGCAAAGAATATCCTTGCCAGAACGCAACACCTTGTTGATTTCCACCTCGCTGTCTACCATACGGAACTGCTTCAGATATTCGACGCCTTCCATCCAGGTCTTCTCTACTTCTGTGATATCGAAATCAGTATAACCGAGCGAAGCTATCTGCTTGAGGTGCCTTGTCTTATGAGCCTCATACTTAGCCTCGAAGTTATCCAGAATATCGCCAACACGCAGACCAGTACGGCTCACCTTGTCGGTATAAGTAGGACCAATGCCCTTGCCTGTAGTTCCCACCTTGTTCTTACCCTTAGAGGCTTCGATGGCAGCATCGAGCACACGATGAGTAGGCATGATGAGATGTGCTTTCTTAGAGATATAGAGACGGCTCTTCAGGTCGTGACCGCTCTTCTCAAGATCCTTGGCCTCCTGCATGAAAAGGTCGGGAGCCAATACCACACCATTACCAATGATGTTTACCTTGCCACCCTGAAAAATACCTGATGGGATGGAGCGAAGCACATACTTCTGGCCTTCAAACTCCAAGGTATGACCGGCATTAGGACCACCCTGGAAACGTGCAATGACATCATACTTAGGGGTCAATACGTCAACCACCTTTCCCTTACCTTCGTCGCCCCACTGCAATCCGAGCAGGACATCAACTTTACCTGTGTTCATTTTTATATATTGTTATTATTCAAGTTTCTTTACCATGTTCACAGTCCGGCAGCCTTGTCTTTCTGCTTGTTCTGGCAGGCAGCACAAAGTCCGTAGATATAGAGTGCAAACTCATCACACCTGAAATCGTGCAACTGCGTCTGTCCAATGGCCTGAGTCACTAAAGGTGCGTCAATATCGGTCACACCTCCGCAAACCGTACACACTTGGTGCACATGATTCTCGCGCCCTAAAGACGCTTCGTACTTAGTGCCTTGCGCCAATCCATGCCTTACGACAAGCTTCAACTCTACCAGGAGATGAATCGTATTGTAAAGCGTAGCACGGCTTACACGAAAGCCACTCTTTGATAAATACTCCCCCAATTCTTCCAGCGTGAAATGCTTGTCAATGCTGTACACAGCATCCAAAATAGCATAACGCTCAGGGGTTTTGCGGTGTTGACAGGCCTCAAGATAATCGTCCAAGACCTTCTTCACCCGAACCTTTACGTCGTCTGTCATAATACTCGTTAGTTACATAAAACGCACAAAGATACTTATTATTTACGACATAGAGGAAAATCTTATTTTAAAAAATCTAAATTACTCCAGTTAGGCTGCAAGGACATCCTGTTGCAACCACGAGATTCCGCTTCATTTCTTCAGTTCCTCCATCTTTCGGAGTTCCTCATAAATGCGCTGCACAGGCAGTCCCATCACATTGAAATAACTGCCCTTGAGACCCACACATCCCACATAACCTATCCATTCCTGGATGCCGTAGGCACCAGCCTTGTCGAAGGGTTTGTAATGATCTACATAATAGTTGATCTCCTGCTCGTCAAGTTTTTTGAAACTCACCTCGGTCACTACGGAGAACTGACGTTGCAGCTCACGTGTAGTGAGACAAACGCCCGTCACCACATGATGGGTCTTTCCACTCAACATACGCAACATGCTGTAAGCCTCCTCTGCATCGTGAGGCTTACCTAAGATAACACCCTTGCATTCCTGGTCGTTCAGAAAACCGTCAGATGGTGCTATCACCACCGTATCTGCAGTGAGAACCAACAAGTTATCATCACCTTCTTCAAGAAGTGATTGATAGGCATCAGCCTTCTTGCGAGCTATATACAGAGCCGTATCGTACGCATTCAGCGTATCTGGAAAACTCTCGTCTATACCCTGCATCACCCTTACCTCGAAAGGAAAGTCGAGTCCTGCTAAAAGTTCCTTACGGCGAGGCGAATTGCTCGCTAATATGATTTTATATTTCATTTATCTTATCTTCTTTAACCCGGAATTATGAACGCCCAAACATACTTATCAAACACCTTATCTCTCTACCATCCAAACGCCTTGGCATCGGCTAACCATTTGTTCTGTGCCCGCAACACCTGTTCTATAATGTCGCGTCCCACACCTTCGCCTCCTTTGCGCGATGACACATAGGCGGAAATGCCCTTAATGTCGGGACAGGCATCGGCAGGACAGCAAGGACATCCGCAAAGGCGCATGATTTCGTAATCAGGAATATCGTCACCCACATAGATAACTTCCTCATCCTGCAGACCATAACGGGTCAGGAAATCCTTATAGGTAGTAACCTTGACAGCACACCCCATGTAAATATCCTCCACTCCGAGTCCGGCATAACGCTTACGTACGGCCTCGGTGGTGCCGCCTGTTATGATGGCGATTCGGAGCCCCAATTTTTGAGCCAACTGGATGGAATAACCATCCTGTATGTTGACTGTACGCAGGGGTTCTCCCGCGGCAGAGAGGGTAATGGTCTGTCGTGAAAGTACGCCGTCGACATCAAATATCACGGTCTTTATCTTTGTCAAATCGTAATTGATCATAATCGTATTCTGTTTACTTCTCCTCACTCATTCTGTGAATGTTCATACTCATACGCTCATAGATGTCCTTGAGTAAGGGATTGTCGCGCAAGAGCGAAGACTGTGCACGAATAACATTCTGGTCGTACCTGACAGCAGGTCCTGTCTGAGCCTCCTGAGGCGTAAGCACATGCACCTTACGGGCTGTCTCATCGATAAGCGGAAGCATCACATCAAAAGGAATACCATGCTTCTTTAGAATATCATAACTAACTGCATAACAATGATTTACAAAGTTACAAGCGAAGACGGCAGAAAGATGCAGATACTTTCTATCCTCACTCGACAGCTGATAGATTTTAGTTGTCAACCCCTGAGCCAACTGCATCAGCACGTCGCGGGCATAGTCGTCATTGGCCTCTACGAAACAGGGAATATCATGGAAAGAAACCGTCTTCTCTTTCGAGAACGACTGCATAGGATAGAAAACACCATAATGAAGCACCATGCCGGCAAACACGTCCATGTTGACCGAACCTGCTGTATGAAGAAAGACCTTCGTACTCCTGCCCGAACAGAGCGCCTGCACAAGATCGGGCAACACACTGTCCTTCACTGAGATAATATACACATCAGCATCCTTGCGCACCTTTTCGATTTCGGTAACAGGAGCACCACCAGCAAGCGTTGCCAAGGCGCTGGCCGACTCCATCGTGCGACTATAAACCTGCAGGATATCGTGTCCTGCCTCCAAGAGAGCCTTGCCCAAATTAGTGGCTAACCGGCCTGCTCCAATCAATATTACTTTCATAATAGTGCAAAAATACTAAAAAGATTGGATATGAGAGGCATCATACTTGCTTTTTTAGAAATAATTTATTATTTTTGCCATGTGAACGAATGTTGTATTGATATTTATACAAAATCGAAAGACTTGCCAACTCTTCTCGAAGGCAACTACTTTCACAGCCGTGAGTTGTTTATTATCTACGAACAGACTCCCGGCTGTACTCCCTATATGGTTGTAGTTTCCAACAAAGAGGGACAGACTTTGGCGCAGCTTCTCGTGGCAGTTAACAGAAAGGGAAACTGGTTTCCTCCTTATATATATACACACGCGCACGCGCACGAGGAAGGAATCTATGCCAACGAAGCCAACAAGGAGGAGCTCTTCTGCAAAATGCTGCAGGCCATCACTCTGCGGCTTGACCGCCGACTGTGTCTGTACATTGAGTTCTCGGGCATCAGAAAGAAAATGTTTGGCTACCGCGCTTTCAGGCAGCAGGGCTACTTCCCCGTTGTCTGGCAGGAGGTTCACAACTCGCTCCACAGCAAGGCGCCCGAGGAAAGGCTCTCAGAGAAAATACAGCAGCGCATCAAAAAGCTGAAAGACAAGGGTATCATTACCCAGACAGCAACCAACAGGGAAGACATCCACTCGTTCCATCAACTGCTGAAACGATACTACCGTTTCAAGCCTCGCCGACATATTCCCAACGAGCAATATTTCCAAGAAATGGCAAAGAGCCACAATGCCAAGATTTTCCTTACCACCTATGGAGGGAAAAACATAGGCGGCTGCGCCTGTGTCTACTCCGAAGGCAATGCTTACCTGTGCTACTTAGCCGCCAAAAGAAAGACCTATTCCATGCTCCACCCTGACACCATGGTCGTATGGAACGCCATACAGTATGCCTACGAGCACGATTATAACCACATCTACTTTATGGATGTAGGACTTCCCTGGCACAGGAATCCTTTCCGTGAATTCATTCTCAGCTTTGGCGGAAAACCTGTCTCCAAGTACAGATGGTTCCGTTTCTACAGCCACACCATCAACAAAATCCTGTCATGGCTGTATAAGGACAAATAATTCGATATTATTTCTACAACTTCCAAACTTGCTAAAAAACGAACAAAGTTTTTAAAGACAAAAACGTAAAAAAACAGCAGAAAGAAAAGAACACGAAAAAAGGGCTCCGCTATGCGTGCCCCATTCCTCTGTTAAGCAATTCGAGTCCCCGCTCCGTGCAGATTCCCCGAACGATGACCATAAAGAAATTGTCGAAGATAGTCTGCATGGAATACATGCGGTAAAGCTGAAGGTGCATAATCTCATTCATGGTGATGTGCCCCACATTCGAGATAAAAGGATAGTCAATATCACTACGGAACAAGCCCTCCTTCACCCCACACTCATAGAAGCGCATTCTGTCCTCCACTTCATGTTCGTGCACAGACTTCATGTAAGCCACCACACGAGGCATGTGCTGTATCTCCTCATAAAACTTGACGCCCACCTGCTCACATAACTCCATCTGCACCCGATAGAAATAACAAATGATATCAATCACATTGTGATTATTCTCAGAAGCAAATTGATCAAGCATTCTTCTAAGTTCCTCATTCTGAGCTCTTATACCAGCCAACAGCAGTTCCTCCTTGTCGCCAAAAATCTCGTACACAGTACGCTTAGACACATGAAGCCCCCGAGAAATCTCATCCATTTTCACAGCTTTAATTCCCCTCTGACGAAACTCATTCATGGCGTATTCAATAATTTTGCTTTTCAGTTCACGCCTATAGTCATTTGTTATGTTCATTGCAGTATTCGTATGTTTTCTTTCTTGTTTCGACTTTTTTTCTTCGCAAAGTTACAAAAAAAATCAAAGAAACCTACCATTATTCATTAGTTTTTTATTACCTTTGCACAAAAAATATGAGATTGTGCACAAAAAGCATAATTTTTGTAAGAATATAAAACTTTAAACCGCTATATAATTATGGTAAAAATTTCTAAAGAGGCAGCTCTCGCCTATCACGAGAACAATCGACCTGGCAAAATCGAGGTAAAGCCAACCAAACCTTACCACACCCAAACCGACTTGAGTTTGGCTTACTCTCCTGGTGTAGCCTATCCATGTTTGGAAATCCAGCAAAACCCAGACTCAGTCTATAAGTACACAGACAAAGGCAACTTAGTGGCAGTTATCAGTAACGGAACAGCCGTACTGGGACTTGGCGACATTGGTGCCATGAGTGGCAAGCCAGTAATGGAAGGAAAGGGTCTGCTGTTTAAAATTTATGGTGGAATCGACGTGTTCGACATCGAGGTGGCAGAGAAAGACCCCGAGAAATTCTGCGAAGCTGTAGAGAAAATTGCTCCTACCTTCGGTGGAATCAATCTTGAGGACATCAAGGCTCCACAATGCTTCTATATAGAGGACAGACTCAAGCGCACCCTTGACATTCCTGTGATGCACGACGATCAGCATGGCACAGCCATCATCTCGGCTGCAGGTCTCAAGAATGCCCTTGAGGTAGCAGGCAAAAATATTGCTGACGTAAAGATCGTAGTCAACGGAGCCGGAGCTGCAGCCATCAGCTGTACCAAGCTCTATGTGGCTTTGGGTGCACAGGTAAAAAATATTGTGATGCTCGACTCCAAGGGCGTCATCACCAGCGACCGTGAGAACCTGACCGAGCAGAAGAAGCTCTTCGCTACCGACCGTCGTGATGTTCATACTCTCGAGGAAGCAGTGAAGGGTGCCGACGTATTCGTAGGACTCAGCAAGGGCAACGTCCTCTCTCAGGACATGATTCGCTCGATGGCGGACTCTCCTATCGTCTTCGCCCTCGCCAACCCTGTACCTGAAATCAGCTACGAGGATGCTATGGCAAGCCGTCCAGACGTATTGATGTCAACAGGCCGCAGCGATTATCCAAACCAGATCAACAACGTGATCGGATTCCCATACATCTTCCGTGGTGCGCTCGATGTTCACGCACGTGCCATCAACGAGGAGATGAAGATGGCTGCCGTACATGCCATCGCCGATCTGGCCAAGCAGCCTGTTCCAGATGTGGTGAACGATGTTTACCACGTCAACGATCTGACCTTCGGTCCTAAATACTTCATTCCAAAACCTGTAGACCCACGCCTTATCACAGAGGTGAGTGCAGCCGTAGCCAAGGCTGCTATGGAAAGCGGTGTAGCCCGCACACCTATCACCGACTGGGAAGGCTACAAGCAGCACCTGCGTGAGCTCTTAGGTCAGGAGACAAAACTCACCCGCAAGTTGCACGACACAGCCCGCCTGCATCCTCAGCGCGTGGTATTCGCCGAAGGCGGCAACCCCACCATGCTGAAAGCAGCCGTACAGGCCAAGGCCGAAGGTATTTGCCAGCCTATCTTGCTGGGCAACCCCGACCGTCTGAACCGTGTGGCTTCTCGTCTGAAGCTCGACTTGAGCGACATCGAGATTATCGATATGCGCGCAGACAATGAGCAGGGCCGTCGTGCCACATTTGCCAAGCACCTGGCAGAGAAGCGTGCCCGCGAGGGTTATACCTTCGAGGAGGCTTACGACAAGATGTATGAGCGCAACTACTTCGGTATGTCACTCGTAGAGCAAGGCGACGCTGATGCCTTCATCACCGCTCTTTACACCAAGTACTCCAACACGATCAAGGTGGCAAAGGAAGTCATCGGCATTCGTCCTGAGTTCAAGACTTTCGGCACCATGCACATTCTCAACACCCAGAAGGGAGTATTCTATATAGCTGATACATTGATCAACCGTCACCCCGACGAAGACGTGCTTACCGATATCGCCAAGTTGTCGGCTCACACCGTGAAGTTCTTCAATGAGGAACCTGTCATCGCCATGCTGAGCTACTCCAACTTCGGTACCGATGCTGCAGGTTCACCTGTCAAGGTTCACAAGGCTGTGGAAGAGATGCAGAAAGCTTACCCCGACCTTGCCATCGACGGCGAGATGCAGGTCAACTACGCACTCAACAAGAAATTGCGCGATGAAAAATATCCATTCTCTCGCCTCAAGGGCAAAGATGTCAACACATTGGTATTCCCTAACCTGAGCAGCGCCAACGCTTCTTACAAGCTCCTGCAGGCTCTCAACCCAGAAGCCGAGATCATTGGTCCTATCCAGATGGGTCTTAACAAGCCTATCCACTTCACCGACTCTGAGGGAAGCGTGCAAGACATCGTCAACATCACAGCCGTGGCTGTCATCGATGCCTACGTGGAGAAGATCAAGAACAACAAGCAGTAAGAGGCTTTTCAGGAGATTTTCTCTGGAGTTGAAGAAGTTAAGGAGTTAAGACAAATGCTTTAGTGGAATAGAAATAAAACACTAAACATTAAACATTTCCTCCAAAGTTGTTGGCTTTAACTTCTAACGATCGAAGGGAGTGGTAACTTCTCACAAAAGATAACTTCTCTTAACTTGCGTACACCTGCAAAAAGTTAAGGAAGTAAAAATTAAGTGCAAGAGTCGCGAACAACGGCTTTTGCACTTTTTTTATTTTCTTTTTCATAACACTTATCAACTTAAAACTCGCTAACTTAAAATTATCAAAAAGGAGTCTAATGTAAACGATTGCACAATTTTTCAAGTTAAATTCTGTTAACAAAACAAATTGTGCGCCCGCACAGCAAAAACATTAAAAAATAAACAAGAAAAAGTTTGGCTGTATCAAAAAAAGGCCGTACCTTTGCCATCGTTATCCTGAAAACAATCTTTTTACCTTAAAAGGAACTAATACCTATTGAAGATTTGGAGCGGTAGCCTGTGAAGGTCATCGCTTTTTTTTGTCTTTCGCAATTGTTTTTTAGCATCAGTTGTATTCTTTAATGCAGTTTTTCTCTATTTCGCAAAAAATATCGTATCTTTACATTCCGAACATTCAAATGCCCCATTGGGGAATCACAATATTTGAGAAAAGAAATCATCCATCGCATCAATCAATTAGGCAAGGAAGGCAAGCCCTTTCTCTTTGTCATCGACAATCAGGGCAACCAAGCTTTCATAGAGCCACCAAGCGTACCTTTCTCTTAGACCAAGGCGCCATCACCAAGAAAGACCTTACTCCCGATGACCTCATGAAGGCAGACCACAATAACTTCCGCAAAAAAGATGCCTCAACTCCCCAAAATTCTTGATGTACGAAAGTGCAGTGAAAAGATAATCACTATTTAGAATCCGTCTAATCCCCATTTGTTAGTATTAGACGGATTCTAAATAAAGAAATAGGAAAAGAAGAATACCAATTTTTGAGTATTGTAAACAAAACAAAATCATTGTACCTTTGCAAACGCAAAAACAAGAACAACCCAAACTCTTAGGGCAAGCCCCAACACCCCCAACCATGAGACGCAAGAAGAGAGAGTCTGAAACAAGATTCTATGCAAGAAGAAAGACTATAAAGATACAAAAAAAGTACAAAAACATTAAGAATGAAGAGAATTTATTTGATTATTTCAGGATGTATAGCCACCAGTATGCTGCAGGCACAGGAACTGAGCGGACAATATACTACAGAATGGCAATGGGACATGAACAAGAACACCAACTGGGTCAACCAGTTGCGCCTTGACCTGAGTGTTCCTTTAGGAAGCGACAGAAACACCATAAAGGCAGCCACGCTCCACCTCGCCAAGATCGGCGAAAGCGTCATTGGTGACTGGCAGGGATTCTCCAACATCGATGCCGACAACATGCTGGCATCCATTGCCGTCTTAGGCTTCATGCACCAGTGGAACTCGGGCCATCTGTTTATAGGTGTGAGGAATGTGAACGAAGACTTCTTCACATCCCCCATCACGGCGCTCTTTACCAACAGTTCCTGTGGCATTTTTCCCACGGTGGCTGCCAGCTATCCCATAGCCAACTATCCCTTTTCGGGACTCACCCTTTACTTCGACATCACCAAAAAGGGATGGACGTTCCGCAACAGCCTTTACAACGGCACAGGCTACAATGGCTGGACAGCCCACGACAACCCGTTCCTGATAAAACCCAAGACGGACGGCATCTTCAACATGTCGCAGATAGAGTACACCCATCGCAGCGGAGAGTATTATGCCGGCATAGCTGTCCACACCCGACAGCAGCCCTTCGTCACGGAAGACGAAACTGCCTCGACAAAGACTCAAACAAATGGAACTTCAGTAAATGGAACTACGACAGATGAGAATACGCCGAACAAAACCTCGACGGATGAGAATTCATTGGCACGAACCACCTTTGCCTGGTGGCTCTATGGAGAGCAGAAGTTGTGGACATCGGGCGAAAAGAACTTCTTGTGCATGGTGCAATATTCAGAGAATTCAAGCCGCAAGAACGCCTGCTACCGCTATGCAGAGATAGGCGGCGCCTATCTGGACGCGAAGAACGAGTGCGGCGTGTCGGGACAATACGCCCAATTCCAGCAAGGCGATGAATACTCGCTGGAACTCACCTGGAAACGACAACTCACCAAGGCCATAGCCGTGCAGCCTTCCTTCCAGTTCATCCACAACGACGACGGCAACTTCACCGCGCTCAGCGCCCGCCTCTATCTCATCTTCTGACGGGTTCCGTTCCTGCCTATCCACTTGGGCAACACCAGTGTGCCCATCACCAAGAAGGGATAATAAAAGACAGCCCTCCAGAGCATGGCGGCAAGGATGGCAACCGATGCTTCGGGCAGATAGTCGGAGTAATACAGGCGGAACATCAGCTCAGCCACACCACTTCCTCCCGGCGTAGGACTCAGGATGGAAATCATCCACATCACCCACTGTCGGCACCAGGCCAGGAGCATGTTTCCATGGCATTGAAAAGCCAGCAGGATAGCCACGACGATGGCAAATCGTGCCAACCAAGCCAATGAAGTATACCCCATCAGCAGCAGCCAGAATCGCCATCCTTCCTGTCGGGCTTCTTCCGAAGCCAGAGTCATGTCGACAGAGAATTTCTCCACCTTGGGCAGGAATCGGCGCAGCACAGAAATCTTGCAACAAGCCTTCAGCACCCATCCCAAACTCTGTGGACGATGCAGGAGCAGCACATACAGAATGACTGTCCATACGGCTACAATAAGCGTGCTCACGATGAAGACCATCTGCACGCCGCCCTTGATCCATTCGTTGACAACATCGGCCGATACGCCCACACCGTCAACCATACTGAAGAGCAGATGCGAGGGCACGAGGAAATACAGCAGACAGCAGCTCAAGGCCAGAAAAGCCTCGTCGGCCAGTAGGGCAGCAAACATGGTGAAGATGCTTCTTCCCATTGTCACGCCCTCGCGGTTCAGATACACGAAAGCCAGTCCGCTACCGCCTACAGCCGAGGGAGTGACAGCCGAGGTGAACTCGCAAAGCACGTTGACCCGAAAGCTCTGCATGAGCGACAGCCTGCGATGGCAGAGATGCTGAAACCGCAGACTGAGCATCAGGTTCTGCAAGGCGAAAAGTCCCACTGCCATTCCTACTCCGAGAAAGAATCCCGGAGACAAGTCGATACTGCTCAATGCATCCACATCGAACTCTCTGATCATCATTCCAGCGATAACCACCAGTCCTATGGATGCCGCCAACCACAAATGCCATTTCTTCATATCTATTCCTTCGTTATTTCACCGTCACTAAGGAGTTAAGAAAACCATTTTTTGTCAAGAATTAGAGAATTTGAGAATCTCTTGCCGATATGGAATTAATGAGATATTAGAGAATTGGCGACTAAAGCCACCATTTAGCTGCTGAAAGCTTGCTTGATATTCGAATCATAAGCAGCACTTTGTCGGTTGATTATCAATCGCAATGCTTCCTGCAATTGCTTTACCCTTCAGCCAGCGACCGTTGGTTCTCATTAAATCAAATGCGCAGATATGAATTCTCTAATTCTTGAAAAAAGACATTTGTCTTAACTCCTTAACAAAACATTGTCCTCAAAAGCTTTCGTCTTAACTCCTTAATTTCTGGAAAAACTCCTAAATTCCTAAGAAATCTCCTGAGATGAATCTCTTGAATGACTCCTCTATTCTATAATAACGCTTAAATGCCCCATCTATTTTGTTGTCGGTCAATTAAATGTTGATATCGGTCAGCCACTTCTTCTGCAATGCTCGCCCAGACGGCGCTCGTGGAATGGCAGCTGAATAGATAGACAGGCCTCGGAGAGAAAATGGACACGGGGATAACTGAAATCTTCCAATATTCCAGTTCTTCCAATATTCCAATTAGCATTTGATTTTTCCAAATCCCTTATTATAGACTCTATAACTATCTAATAATCAGATATATATATATAAATATATAAAGAAAAAAGAATGCTCGAAAAATTAATTGGAAGAACTGGAATTGGAAGATTTTAATCTAAAATCCTCTTTCCAACTTCACCTAAAAGGCTATCAATCAGCAGTTTACGCTTGTTGGGCGAGCCCTTCTGTTGTGGACAATATTCCAGAAGGCAATTGATTTCTAACCAAAAAATGACACAAAACGTGCAAAAATCAAAGTACGACATCAGTAAATCGACCGCACCAGCCACACTTCGGCTCGGAAAAGGTACAGAATGTGTTCAACTGTTGCTCTCGCAAGTGTCCAAAGATATGCACGAACCGATGGTTCCGATGCTGTTTCCGATACTCGGAGCGCAGATTAGCGAGGCAAAATTTCGTTATCCCGACCTCATTTGGAAGGAATTATTCGGTATGATGAAAAACCTCGTGGACGATTCATGCCGTAATAAAGGACAGTTTACGAATATTTGATTATGATCCAAAAAGACATCTTCAATCACTTCCCTAACTGGAGAAAAAAAATTCCCCAGTTGGAAAAATAAAAAAAAACTATTTGCTTCGTCATCTCCAAAATCAAACACTAACCTTTTTAACTTTCGCAAGTTCAGAAGTCATAGAAGTTAAAGAAGTTATCACTCCCTTCGGT
>OIXA01000267.1_pt1 | contig 76554 bp, 86 predicted proteins | sample 1587721 | NCBI WGS metagenome assembly OIXA01 (sample SAMEA3888900, study PRJEB22519) | human gut metagenome | biome: human gut; feature: human-associated habitat; material: faeces | place: Denmark | collected 2013 | reverse complement strand
ATGAGTTACATGGAGACTTACAAAGAGTGGTGCACAAACCCGTATTTTGATGAGAATACAAAGGCAGAACTTGCTGCAATAGGGGACGATGCGGCGGAGATTGAGGATCGTTTTTACCGTCAGTTAGAGTTTGGAACCGGCGGACTGCGCGGCGTGATCGGAGCGGGAACGAACCGCATGAACATTTATACCGTGCGTCAGGCGACACAGGGATTGGCGAACTACATTCTCTCCCAGAACGGACAGGAGAAGGGAGTGGCGATCGCCCACGATTCCAGAATCATGTCCACTGAATTTGCGGATGAGGCGGCGCTCTGCCTGAACGCAAACGGCATCAAGGCGTATGTGTTTGACAGCCTGCGTCCGACGCCGGAGCTTTCCTTTGCCGTGCGTGAACTCGGCTGTATTTCCGGAATTGTGATCACGGCGAGCCATAACCCGAGAGAATACAACGGCTACAAGGTATACTGGGAGGACGGTGCGCAGATCACACCGCCGCACGACAAGAATATCCTGGCGGAAGTGGCGAAGGTGACATCTTTCGACCAGGTGAAGACGATGAAGAAAGAAGATGCCGTTGCCGCAGGACTTTACAAGGTCATCGGAAAAGAGATCGACGATCGTTACATGGAGGAGCTGAAGAAGCAGTCGATCCATCCGGAAGTCATCAAGGAGATGGCGAAGGACATTAAGATTGTATACACACCGCTCCACGGAACCGGCAACCTTCCGGTGCGCCGCGTGTTAAAGGAGCTTGGATTTGAGCAGGTGTACGTGGTAAAAGAGCAGGAGCTGCCGGACGGCAATTTCCCGACGGTATCCTACCCGAATCCGGAGTCCCCGAAGGCATTTGAACTTGCGTTAAAGCTGGCAAAAGAAGTCGATGCGGACATCGTGCTCGCGACAGACCCGGATGCAGACCGTCTTGGCGTGTACTGCAAGGACACAAAGACCGGTGGGTATGTGACATTTACCGGAAATATGTCCGGTATGCTGATCGCAGAGTACATCTTAAGAGAGAAGACAGCGATGGGAACCATGCCGGAGAACCCGGCGCTCGTGGAGACGATTGTGACGACCGATATGGCAAAAGCGATCGCGGCAGCCTACAACGTGAAGTTGATCGAGGTGCTGACCGGATTTAAGTATATCGGAGAGCAGATCAAGTTCTTCGAGCAGCAGCATACCTATCACTATGTATTCGGACTGGAGGAGAGCTACGGCTGTCTGGCAGGAACCTACGCGAGAGACAAGGATGCGTGCGTGGCGGTCATGATGCTTTGCGAGGTGGCTTCCTGGTGCAAGAAGCACGGCAAGACCCTGTGGGATGCAATGCTGGATATGTATGAGAAGTACGGCTATTACAGAGAGGGATTGGAGACGAAGACCTTAAAGGGAATCGACGGTGCGGCACAGATCCAGTCGATGATGAGTGAGTACCGCACGAACCCACCGAAGGAGCTGGGCGGTCATCGGGTACTGGCGGTGCGCGATTACAAGGAGGACACCAGAAAGGATCTTGTGACTGGCGAGGTGACAAAGACCGGACTGCCGGCATCCAACGTACTTTATTATGAACTTTCCGACAATGCGTGGTGCTGTGTGCGCCCGTCCGGAACGGAGCCGAAGATCAAATACTACTTTGGCGTAAAGGGAACCTCCCTTGCGGATGCGGATGCAAAGCTTGCGGCATTGAAGGAAGATCTGTTGAAATAAGAAGCGGGAGATGGTATGGGAGCAATTCATTATTACGAAAAAGAACGGGTTTTTAAACTGGATACACCACATACCAGTTATCTGATCGGTATCGTGGATGAAGAAAAGTTTTTGGGACATATCTATTACGGCGCAAAGATCACGGACTATGACGTCCGTGCGCTGATGCGCACCGGGGAGGCACCGTTTGTTCCTTCACAGAACAACCGCGACCGGAGCTCTTTTCTGGATGCGTTTCCGATGGAGTATCCGGGGCACGGCGTCGGCGATTACAGGGAGAGTGCGATTTCCGTATCGGACAAAAACGGCAATACGGCGGTGCAGCCGCTTTACAGGGAGCATAAGATCTATGCGGGCAAACCGGGACTTCCGGGACTTCCGGCCACGTTCGGCAGCGAAGAAGAGTGTGAGACGCTTGAGATTGTGCTGGCGGATGAAGTGCTGGATCTTACGGTCACATTGTACTACACGGCATTTTATGACGTGGATGTCATTACGCGGAGCGTGCGCGTGACGAACCATGCCAAAGAACCGGTGTATCTTACGAAGGTATTTTCTACGGCGTTGGATCTTGACGCGGAGGATTACCGGATGCTGACGCTGCATGGTTCCTGGGCGAGAGAGCGACAGATCGAATACCGCCAGATCGGCTACGGAAAACAGTCTGTTGGCTCCTGCCGCGGTGAATCTTCCCATCAGGAGCACCCGTTCGTGGCGCTGGTGTCCGCAAACGCCGGACAGGAGCAGGGGCGCGTGTACGGATTCCATTTTGTGTATTCCGGCAATTTCCTGGCGCAGGTGGAGAAGAACCAGTTTGATTCCCTGCGCGTGGTGCTGGGAATTCATCCGCAGGATTTTAAGTGGGAATTAAAGCAGGATGAGACATTTACGGCACCGGAGGTTGTGATGACTTATTCGGATGCCGGGCTTGGCAGGATGACGAGAACGCTGCACGATCTCTACCGGAAGCATCTGATCCGCAGCCCGTATAAGGACAGGGAGCGCCCGGTGCTCATCAACAACTGGGAGGCAACCTACTTTGACTTTGACACGGAGAAGCTGCTTGCGATTGCGAGAGAGGCGAAGAAATCCGGAATCGAGATGCTGGTCATGGACGACGGATGGTTCGGCCACCGCAACGATGACAACACAAGTCTCGGCGACTGGCAGGTAAACGAGCAGAAGATTACGGGTGGATTAAAACGGCTGGTCGATCAGGTGAATGAGATCGGATTAAAGTTCGGCATCTGGTTTGAGCCGGAGATGATCTCGCCGGATTCGGAGCTGTACCGGACGCATCCGGACTGGGCGATTGCCCTTCCGGGGAGAATGCCGTGCCGGTCGAGAAATCAGTATGTGCTCGATCTCTCCAGAAAAGAAGTGCGGGATTATGCGTATGAGTGTGTGGCATCCATTTTGCGCAGCGCGAACATCGCTTATGTCAAGTGGGATATGAACCGGCAGCTGACCGATCTGGGAAGCGGTGTGCTTCCGGTGGAAAAGCAGGGAGAATTGCTGCATCGCTATGTACTGGGCGTCTATGAATTACAGGAGCGTCTGATCACCGAATTTCCGCAGCTGCTTCTCGAGAACTGCTCCGGCGGTGGGGCGAGATTTGACCCGGGAATGTTGTATTACAGTCCGCAGATCTGGTGCTCCGACGACACGGATGCCATAGAGCGCTTAAAGATTCAGGAGGGAACGGCGCTGCTGTATCCGCTCTCTGCGATCGGCGCGCATGTGTCCGACTGCCCGAACCACACGGTGGGACGCGTGACTCCGTTTGAGACCAGAGGAAATGTGGCGCTGGCGGGTACGTTCGGCTACGAGCTGGATGTGACAAAGCTTCCGGAGGAAGACCGGGCGAAAATTCCGGGGCAGGTGGCGCTGTACCACAAATATCATGCGCTGATACGAAGCGGCGACTATTACCGGATCGCTTCCTATTCGCAGAATGATTCGTTTGACTGTTATGAGGTGGTGGCAAAGGATCAGTCGGAGGCGCTGATCACCTTTGTTCAGGTGCTTGGCAGACCGAATGTGCACAGCAGACGGATCCGGATACCGGGACTTGATGAGAAGAAAAAATATCGTGTTGAGACAACGGGGGAAGTGTACTGCGGAGATACCCTCCTGCATGCGGGACTGAATGTTCCGGCGATGTGGGGAGATTTCCAGTCGGCACTGATACACTTATCCGAGGTGCCTGATGAACAGTAGTTGGAGGATGAAAAAATGGCAAAAGCGGTAAAGCTGGCAGATATTGCGGGACAGCTTGGCGTGAGTACGGTTACCGTATCGAAGGCGCTGTCCGGACAGAAAGGCGTCAGCGAGGAACTGCGGGAGAAGATAAAAACGCTTGCCGATGAGATGGGATACAAACAGCCGTCCGCCAGGCGGCGCGAACACGCGGTAAAAAGCTATAATATCGGTGTGCTGATTGCCGAGCACTGGCTGGATAAGTATGATTCCTTCTATCTGCAGATGTATCAGCAGGTGGCGACGCGCGCGGTGGCGAAGGAATGTTTTACGCTGATGGAAGTGGTCAGCGCACAGATGGAGACTGCCTGCGAGATGCCGAAGCTTGTGCAGGAGCAGAAGGCGGACGGTCTGATTATCATCGGACGCCTGACGGGAGAATATCTGAAGTTTTTGAATGAAAAAGCAAAAATTCCGCTTCTGTATATGGATTTCTGTGACGAGAAGACAGATACGGATGCGGTGATTTCGGACAGCTATTACGGTGCTTACCGCATGACGAATTATCTGTTCGACATGGGACACAGGGAGATTGCCTATGTGGGAACCCTGCTTGCAACGGGATCCATCACGGACCGCTATCTGGGGTATACGAAATCCCTGATGGAGCACGGCGTTGCGGTGAGGGGGGACTGGACGATCGCAGACCGCGACATCCATACGGGCAAGATTGATATGGACCGGCTGTTGCAGCTGCCAAAGGAGATGCCGACGGCTTTTGTGTGTAACTGTGATCTGACGGCGAGTTTTCTGATCCGCAGGCTGCATGAGCACGGATACCGTGTGCCGGAGGATATATCGGTTGTGGGATATGACAATTATCTTTTCCCGGGACTCTGTGATGTGGCGATCACCACTTATGAGGTGGATATGAAGGAGATGGCGAGACAGACGGTTCACACGCTGATCAAGAAAATGGCAGGCGAACCGTACCGCCAGGGAATCTGTATCGTCGAGGGACATATGGTCACAAAGGACAGCGTAAAAGCCAGAAAAAATATGGGTTAGTGCAGGGAAGACTGCCGGAATTGCAGAGGTGTGATTCCGGCATCTTTTTTGAACAGATTGATAAAATGTGTCGTGTTTTCAATCCCTACGGCGGCGCTGACCTCACGGATGGTGAGGGTTGTCGTGCGCAGCAGCGTGCGTGCGGCTTTCAGCCGGACCCGGTTCAGATACTGGATCGGCGGAATACCGATGCAGTCTGAAAAATCATGGCAGAGCCGGTAGCGGCTGACTCCGAGAGCACTCTCGAGCGCGGCGAGAGAGTGGGAATGTGCGTAATCGGTGTCGAAAATCTCTTTCATGCGTGCCACATGTGCGGGAAGAGAAGGCGTCGATGCGGTGCGGCGGGAAGCGGCGAGGGAGGACAGGACAAGCGAGAGCATGGCGGTCAGATGAAGCGAGGAAACCGGTTCATCGGAGAGCAGCTCGCGGGAGAGGTAAGGCAGAATACGCCATACGATGTCATCCACCTCGGTCCGGCTCATATGAAAAATGCTGCCGTCCGCACACAGAAACGGAAGATATTCCGAAAAATACTCTGTCGACAGATAAAAACAGTGGTAGCAAAAAGGGGTATGCGTCGTGGAAAACCGGTATGCGGTCTGATCCGGAAGAAGCATGAGATCCCCCGGCGCAAGCTGACAGGATTCCGGCTTCTGCGCAGCGTCGCCGGCATTCGTTAAGGTGCCGCTTCCGGATTCGACATAGAGAAAGAGGAGGTACGGAAGTGCATCCCGCGTCAGACGGACGGGGGACGCGTAGCTGATGCACCCCCCTGCAGGGACAAAACGGTTGTGCACAGCCGATGTGTCCTCACGGAAAATGAAAGCCGGACCGTCCGAAAGATCGGAAAAGCGGATGCCGTTTCCGGCTGCCCCGGAAAAATGATAAGCCTGATTCAGGCGTGCCTTGATCGTGATTGGTTCCATATGAATCGATCCTTTCTGCATAACTATCCTATATTATAGCGGAACTATTTGGCAATACAATAGGTTTCTTGATTATTAGGTTAAAAAAATAATAAAAATTAAGTAATTAAAATTAAAATAAGAGAAAAAAGAAAGGAAAAGAAGAGACTAAAAATATGAAAAATGACTAAAAAGTGGATGCAAAATTTGTATAACATGTGGAAAATGCAGAAAAACGCAAGAAAATCATATATTATGCAATAATATATGATGACTAAAAATAGAAAAAATATATAATTAAATTAAGCTACAAAACGAGCTATAAAAAAGGAGGATTTTTATTATGAAGTTGAAAAAAGTTCTGGCAGTCAGCCTGGTTGCAGCAATGACTTTGAGCATGGCAGCATGCGGCAGCAGTTCATCTGACAGCAGCGCATCATCAGATGATGCGACAACAGGAAGTGTGACGGCAACCGAGAGTGGGGACGGTGCACAGGCAGCAGACGGCGATCTGAATTACGCAGGCATCAAATTGGGCGAGGATTACACCGACATCACGACAACCATCCATGTATTCAACCAGAGAACCGATATGTCCGAGGACAGCTATCCGGGAAAGAACTGGGAAGCTTACATTGCTGATTTCAATGAGATGTACCCGAACATCACCGTAGAGGTTGAGACGGATACCAATTATTCCGATGATTCCCTGCTTCGCTTACAGAGCGGTGACTGGGGCGACATCATGATGATCCCGGCAGTTGACAAGGCAGACTTAAGTGAGTATTTCCTGCCGTACGGCACACTCGATGAGATGGAAGGACAGATTAAGTTCGCAAATACCTGGGATTACGACGGACTGGTATACGGTGTTCCTTCTACCGGTAATGCACAGGGTGTTGTATACAATAAGAGAGTCTTCACAGAGGCCGGCGTTGCAGAGACACCGAAGACACCGGATGAGTTCATCGCGGCACTGCAGGCGATCAAGGATTACGATTCTTCCATCATTCCGCTCTACACGAACTACGCAGACGGATGGCCGATGGAGCAGTGGGACGGACAGATCGCAGGTACGACAACCGGTGATTCTACTTACATGAACCAGAAGCTTCTTCACACAAAGGATCCGTTCCAGGATTACGGCGATGGCACACATCCATATGCACTGTACAAGGTGCTCTACGATGCAGTGGCAGACGGACTGACAGAGGATGACTTCACCACAACTTCCTGGGAAGATTCCAAGGGCATGATCAACAGAGGCGAGATCGCGACCATGGTACTTGGCTCCTGGGCATATTCCCAGATGGTAGACGCTGATTCTCACGGCGAGGACATCGGCTACATGCCATTCCCGATCACGATCGACGGCAAGCAGTATGCTTCCGCAGGCGCTGACTACAGCTTCGGTATCAATGCGGCATCGGATGCAGATCATCAGGCAGCAGCAATGGTATTCGTAAAATGGATGACAGAAGAGTCCGGTTTTGCATACAACGAGGGCGGTATCCCGATCGCTGCAGACGATAACGATTATCCGGATGCATACGCAGAGTTCGGTGATGTGACATTTGTATCCGACGAGTCCGCATTAGAGGGCGAGGAAGATTTACTCAATGCATTGAACGCTGATTCCGGATTGAACATCAATGCAGGCGGAAAAGAGAAGGTTCAGGAGATCATTGAGCATGCTTCTAACGGTGATATGTCCTACGATGACATCATGGCTGAGTGGAATGAGAAGTGGACACAGGCACAGGAAGACAATGGCGTGACGGCAGAATAAATAAGACATCATGCACAGACGGGACCGGAATGAGAGATCTGTTTCCGGTCCCGTTATTTTAAAAACAGGGTGAAAAAGATGGAGGTTGGATATGGCGGCGACATCAGTAAAGAAAGTAGAAAATAAAACAGCCAGGCGTGGATTCCTGAAGTGGGCAAAAAGCAGGAAGGGGCAGCAGACACTGATTATACTGGCATTTACCATAATTCCGCTTGTGCTGTTGGCAGCATTTACCTATGTGCCATTTGCTGAAATGGTGAAGTTCAGTTTTTACAAAATGAAATATTCCACGCCGGTAGATAAACGGGTATTTGTGGGTTGGAAGAATTATATCGAGGTATTCCGCAACAAGGATATTTTCGCATCCCTGTGGTTAAGCCTCTACTACATGGTAGGTTCGGTGGTACAGCTTGCGCTTGCGCTGTTCCTTGCAACGATTTTGAGCTTTAAGACAAGGGGAGGCAATCTCTTTAAGGGACTGATGTTTTTCCCGTATCTGATCAGCGGTATTGCGATCGGATTTATCTTTAAATATTTTTACACAAGAGGATTTGTATTCGATTCCATCCTCGGATGGTTTGGATTTGAACTGGATAGTCTTCCGTACTGGCTGCGCGATCAGAAGATCAACAACTGGTCACTGGTTGCAACTTCTGTCTGGAGATATTTCGGCAACAACATGGTGCTTTTTATCGGAGCGATTATGTCTGTAGATTCCGAGATGTACGAGGCGGCGGAGCTGGACGGTGCAAATAAATTTCAGCAGTTTGTACATATCATACTGCCGAGCATCAAGACGATTGTGACGCTGAATGTGATTTTATCCATCACAGGAGCACTGAGCGCATTCGAGCAGCCGTTCGTAATTACCGGAGGTTCCAACGGAACGGCAACGTATTTTATCAACATGAACAATATTGCACATACCAGCCAGAAGGTCGGACTCGCGTCGGCGATGGCGGTTGTGTTACTTCTTATCATTTTCGCATGTACGATCTTACAGAAACTGTTCTTTAAATATGTATACCGCAATGCGGATCAGGACGATGAAGTCATGACCAGGGAAGAGAGAAAGCGGTTGAAACAGTTTCACAAAGAACAGAGAGCGGCGAAAAAAGCAGCAAAGGGGGCGATGTAAATGAAAAAGCGCAGAAAACAGTATTCGGCAGGAGCCATTATCTGGATCATTTTTAAATATGTATCGCTTGTGTTTTTTTCCTTTGTCGCCGTGATTCCCATTATTTCCTGCGTCATCACTGCATTCAAGACGGAGGAAGAGTATAAGACGACGAATGTTATGACACTGCCGCAGAACTGGTTCAATTTTGACAACTTTGTGGAAGCGTTCCAGCGTGCGAACATGGGAAGGGCATTCGTGAATTCCGTGATCGTTATGGTCTGTGTCCTGATCGGAGCCATCATCATCGGTACACAGCTTGCGTATGTGTTAAACCGTTTCCAGTTCCCGGGCAACGGGCTGATCCGCAACCTGTTTTTATTCGCGGCACTGCTTCCGGGTGTTGCCATGCAGGTAACGGTCTACCAGATCATGCATGATCTTGGCTTTATCAATCATCTGTACGGCTACATCATCATGATGATGGGAACGGATGTCATCTCCATCTACATCTTTATCCAGTACATGGAAAATATTCCGGTGTCGCTGGATGAGTCGGCAATCATCGACGGAGCGTCCTACTGGAAGATCTACTGGAAGATCATGCTTCCGCTGCTAAAGCCGGCAATTGTGACCGCCTGCATCTTAAAGGGCGTGGGCGTGTACAACGAATACTATTCGGCAAACCTGTATCTGACCAAGGAAAACTTAAAGACGATGGCGATCTCCCTCTATACCTTTACCGGACCGCTTGGAAGCCAGTACAACCTGATCTGTGCAGGTGTTATCATTTCCCTGCTGCCGGCACTCATCGTGTTTATCGTATTCCAGAAGCAGATCTACAGCGGCATTACGGCAGGCGCAGTCAAGGGCTGATTACAGGAAAAGAGGAACAGCGATGGAAACATTAGAAAGCATGCGAGGAGAAGTTAAAACGGAACTTCTCACACATATCATTCCCTTCTGGCGTGCACTGCGTGACGACACTTACGGCGGCTATTACGGCTGGCTGTCTTATGATCTTGCACTGGATCAGAAAGCGGAAAAAGGATGCATTTTAAACAGCCGCATCACATGGTTTTTCTCCAATGCCTACACGGCATATCGAAAGGGACTTTTTACGGAGGAAGACTGTAGAAGCGCAGGCTATACCGGAGAGGCGCTCTTGGAGGAAGCAAAACACGGCTACGTCTTTTTGAAAGAGCACTGCATCGACCGGGAGTACGGCGGCATCTACTGGTCATTAAACTATGACGGGACACCGCTTGATACGACAAAGCACACCTACAACCAGGCGTTTTGCATCTATGCATTGTCCTCCTACTATGAGGCGTCGCACGACGAGGAAGCGCTTGCACTGGCGAAGCAGCTCTTTTCCCTGATCGAAGAGAAGTGTACGGATGAGGTCGGATACCTGGAGGCTTTTACCAGAGAGTTCCAGCCGGAATCCAACGAGAAGCTGTCGGAGAACGGCGTGCTTGCAGATAAGACGATGAACACCCTGCTTCATGTTTTTGAGGCGTACACGGAGCTGTACCGTGTGTCGCGGGATGAGACCGTGGGGGAGCGCCTCCGTTGGATCATGGATGTGTTTGCAGAGAAAGTATACAATCCGGCGAAGCGGAGACAGGAAGTGTTTTTCGATGCCGGGTATCACACAATCTTAGATCTGCATTCCTACGGGCATGACATTGAGACAGCGTGGCTTTTGGACCGCGGCGTCAAGGTGCTGGGCGATGAGGCGTATGAGGCGAAAATTGTTCCGATCACACAGGCGCTTGCGGCACATATTTATGAGACGGCGTTTGACGGACACTCCCTGGCAAATGAGTGTGACAGGGGCGTAGTCAATACACACCGTGTATGGTGGGTGCAGGCGGAGACAGTAGTCGGATTTTTAAATGCCTGTGAACAGATGCCGGATCATTCGGAGTACCGGGATGCGGCGTTGGCGGAGTGGCAGTTCATCAAAGAACACGTCATTGATCCTCGCAGGGGAAGCGAGTGGTACTGGGAAGTGTATGAGGACGGAAGCCCGATTTTAGACCGGCCGATCGTGGAGCCGTGGAAATGTCCGTATCACAACGGGCGCATGTGTATCGAGGTACTGGGACGCATCAAGGAAAATTGAGGAGAATTGGTTATGCTGCATGAGAGATATTATATAGAAAAAGAAAAGCAGGAAAAACTGCTTGCACGGAAAAACGAGAAATCGGATTTTTACAACGGCGTATTTGACCGTTACGAGTATCCGGTTCTCACAAGAGAGCATATTCCGCTGACCTGGCGGTACGATTTAAACCCGGACACCAATCCGTACTTTATGGAGCGTCTCGGCATCAACGCCGTGATGAACTCCGGAGCGATCGAGCTGAACGGGAAATATTATCTGGTGGCGCGCATCGAGGGGAATGACAGAAAGTCTTTCTTCGGCGTGGCGGAGAGCGACAACGGAATCGACGGTTTCCGTTTCTGGGATTACCCGATTCTTCTGCCGGATACCTGCCCTGAGGAGACGAATGTCTACGATATGCGCTTAACGAAGCATGAGGACGGTTATATCTACGGCGTGTTCTGCTCCGAGTCAAAGGATACGAGTGTGAGCGATCTATCGGCGGCAGTGGCGGCAGCCGGAATCGTCCGCACGAAGGATTTAAAGACCTGGGAGCGCCTGCCGAACCTCATCACGCTGCGTTCCCCACAGCAGAGAAACGTGGTGCTGCATCCGGAATTCGTCGACGGCAAATATGCGTTTTACACGAGACCGATGGATGATTTTATCGAGACGGGAAGCGGCGGAGGCATCGGATTCGGTCTCTGCGAGGACATCACACACGCTGTGATCGATGAGGAAAAAATGACGAGTCTGCGCAAGTATCATACGATCACGGAGGCGAAGAACGGAGCCGGTGCGACGCCGATCAAGACGGAAAAGGGATGGATTCATATCGCTCACGGTGTGCGCAACACGGCAGCGGGACTGCGTTATGTTATCTATGCGTTTGCAACGGACTTAAAAGATCCGTCGAAGGTGATTGCCGAGCCGTCCGGGCTTCTGATCGGACCGAGAGGAGAGGAGCGCGTCGGGGATGTCAGCAATGTGGTATTCACCAACGGAGCGGTCGTCAATGAGAAAAACGAGGTGTTTATTTACTACGCATCCTCGGATACACGGATGCATGTGGCGACCACGACGGTGGAGAAGCTGGTGGACTATGTATTCCATACGCCGTCCGATCCGGGAAGATCGGTGGAGTGTGTGGCACAGCGGTGCGGTCTCATCGAGAAGAATCTTGCATTTTTAAAAGCGAATGAATAAATACGGTCATCATAGAAAAATGAGCCGCGGCGGCGGCAGAAAGAGGTAGAAGTTATGAGCAAATATAAAATGATCAGCCCCAAAGTACCGAATGTGCCATGGCAGGAGCGCCCGGCGGAGTTAAACGGAGCACCGGTATGGAGATACAAGGAGAACCCGATCATCGGCAGAAATCCGGTGAAGGGCGTGGCGAGAATCTTCAACAGTGCGGTAATGCCGTACGGGGATGAGTTCATCGGCGTCTTCCGCGGAGAACAGACGAACGGAATTCCGTATATCTATCTGGGAAGAAGCAAGGATGCCATCCACTGGAATTTTGAGGAAAACAAGATTAACTTTGTGGACGAGAACGGTGAGTCCTTCATGCCGGTCTACGCTTATGATCCGAGACTTGTGAAGGTGGAGGATACCTATTATATTATCTGGTGTCAGGATTTCTACGGCGCAGCGATCGGTATGGCGAAGACGACGGATTTTAAGACATTTACCAGAATCGAGAATCCGTTCCTGCCGTTTAACCGGAATGCGGTGCTGTTCCCGCGCAAGATCGGCGGCAATTTCATGCTGCTCTCGAGACCGTCCGACAGCGGCCACACACCGTTCGGCGATATTTTTATCAGTGAGAGTCCGGATCTCACCTACTGGGGAAAACACCGTCATGTGATGGGCAAGGGTTCCGAGTGGTGGGAGTCCTTAAAGATCGGCGGCGGTGCAGCTCCGATCGAGACATCCGAGGGATGGCTTCTGTTCTACCACGGTGTGAGCGGCACCTGCAACGGATATGTGTACTCGATCGGCGGTGCGATCTTAGACATCGACAATCCTTCCATCGTGAAGTACCGCTGTGAGACGTTTCTTCTGACTCCTGAAGAGTGGTATGAGGAGCGCGGATTCGTGCCGAACGTATGCTTCCCGTGTGCAACAATCCATGATTCGGAGAGCGGAAAGATTGCAATCTATTACGGAGCGGCAGACAGCTATGTGGGACTGGCGTTCACGGAACTGGATGACATCATCGATTACATCAAGGAACACAGTGTGGTGACGACAACCGATACCGAGATCGGAAAAAGATAACAGAGAACTGGAAAATGCAGGGCTGCGGCAGCCGAGAAGGACGCATTGTGTGCGTAACACCTCGGGGCTTTCGCAGCCCTGCTGCGTATCCGGCGGGAAGCCGGAAGGCAGAGGGGGAAAAGAAATGACAGCAAAAAAAATGGTCAGGAATATCGAGCCGGACGATCCGATGTTACAGTACAGCGGAAGAATCGATGACGACGATCCGAAGGCGCCGGTGCTTATCTATGCGGCAAGCTGGGTGAAAATGATTTTTACAGGAACATCGGTGGAGGTCACGCTTGCCAACCATCATGCGTACTGGACGAATGAGATGGGCTATCTCTTAGACGGGGTGCAGGGGCGCATCCGCCTTTTGAATGACGGAAAAAAGAAAACCTATGAGATTGCGGGGCAGCTACCGGATGCGCGGCATGAACTGCTGCTGTTTAAGCGCATGGACGCCTGCCATACGGTGACGTTCTACGGATTTACCGTGGATGACGGCGCAGATCTCCTGCCGCCGGAGCCAAAGCCTGCCCGCCGGATGGAAGTGTTTGGTGACAGTGTCTCGTGCGGCGAGGTGTCGGAGGCGGTCGACTATGTCGGAAAAGAGGATCCGGTGCACGACGGACAGTATTCCAACAGCTGGTATTCCTATGCCTGGATGACGGCGCGAAAGCTTGGGGCAGAACTTCACGATACCTCACAGGGCGGCATTGCGCTGCTTGACGGGACGGGATGGTTCGGTGCGCCGGCGTACTACGGTGTGGAGTCCTGTTACGACAAGCTAGAGTATAATCCGGATCTTGGAGAGGTAAAGAAATGGAATTTTTCACGCTATACGCCGCAGGTGGTTGTGGTTGCCATCGGGCAGAATGACAATCATCCGGTGGACTATATGGCAGAGGATCCAGGGTGCAGTGCGGCAGAGCGCTGGCGGAAGCGCTACCGGGAATTCATTGAGACACTGATGAAGCACTATCCAAAGGCGCAGATCATTCTTGCGACAACCATCTTAAAACATCACCCGAACTGGGATGCGGCGATTGAGACGGTGTGTGGGCAGATTGCAAGTGAGCGCGTGCACCACTTTTTATACCGGAGAAACGGCTCCGGAACGCCCGGACACATCCGGATTCCGGAGGCGGAGGAGATGTCGGAGGAGCTGGCTTCCTATATCCGTTCGCTCGGAGATGAAATCTGGGATGTTTGAGAGACAATAAAGGGAAAAGAAAGAGAGAAGGAGCAGAAATATGAATATGCAGATTGATCTGGAAAAGGGAATTGCAAATGTGGGAGATGTGAGCAGAATGAAGGAGGTCATGGCGCGCGCAAAACGCGGGGGGCGTCTGGTAATCGGTTTTATCGGCGGTTCGATCACGCAGGGAAGCCTTTCCTCGACACCGCAGACGTGCTACGCCTATCGTGTGTATACATGGTGGAAAGAGACCTTTCCGCAGGCGGAGTTTGTCTACTGCAATGCTGGAATCGGCGGCACGACATCGGAGTTCGGCGCGGCGCGTGTGGGGACGGATCTTCTGGCGGAGAGACCGGACTTTGTGATTGTGGAATTTTCCGTCAATGATGAGAGCACGGAGCATTTTAAGGAGACCTATGAAGGACTGGTGCGGAAAATCCTTGGCGCCGCGTGGAATCCGGCGGTTCTTCTGGTACACAACGTGTTTTACCACAACGGAGCCAACGCGCAGGTGATGCACGCGGCAATCGGCAGACATTATGATCTGCCGTCGGTCAGCATGCAGAACTCTATTTACCCGGAGGTGGTGGCAGGGCGGATTGAAAACCGCGCGATCACACCGGATGATCTGCACCCGAACGATGAGGGACATGCGCTGGTGGCGTCGGTGATTACTTATTTTCTGGAGCAGGTACGAAGCGGAAAACTGACCGGCAGCAATGCCAGTTTTGCACCGGGGGCAAAGCTTCCGGTTCCGCTTACAAAAAATGCCTACGAGGATTCTGTCCGCATCCGCAATGCCGCGGCGCCGGATATGGCAGGATTGCAGCAGCCCACGCTGGATGGATTTACGCCCGATGAGACCGCGCAGAATGAAATCACGGACTGCTTCCGCTATGGCTGGACGGCGAAAAAGACGGGGGATGCCATCACCTTTTTGGTGGAGGGCAGCTGCATTGCCGTCCAGTACCGGAAGTCGGTAAAGCTTCCCGCGCCGGTTGCACTGGCGGTCGTGGATGACGATACGGAGCATGCGGTGCGTCTGGATGCAAATTTTGATGAGACCTGGGGAGATAAACTGGAGCTTGCGACACTTTTAGAGCACGGAAAAGAGGGGCGGCACATCGTCACGATCCGCCTCGCAGAGACGCATGAGGACGATGCGGTTCCGTTTTATCTGGTGTCCGTGATTGCGACGGGGAGAAGCGGAAAAGACTGACGGCAGGCACAGCCCGTTTTACAGAATATGCGTGCAAAAGCATTGCAAAATCAGAAAAAATGTTGGAAGATAGAGAGAGACACTGCGATTGCAGGAGCAGGAGGTTATAAGAATGTTTCGAGAGGATTTTGTGTGGGGTGTTGCGAGCAGCGCCTATCAGGTAGAGGGAACGGACGCGGCGGACGGCAGAGGCGCGTGCGTCTGGGATATGTTTGCGGCGGACGGCAGGGTGTTTGAACATCAGAATGCAGACACAAGCTGCGATCATATGCATCATTATAAAGAAGATATTGCGCTGATGAAGCATCTGGGGATCCGGGCGTACCGTTTTTCACTGAACTGGGCGCGGATTCTGCCGGAGGGAACCGGGCGCGTGAATGAGAAAGCGATCGCCATGTACCGTGATATGATTCTCACGATGAAGGAGAACGGCATCACACCGTATCTGACACTGTTTCACTGGGAATTCCCGCAGGCGCTTTATGAGCGGGGCGGCTGGCAGAATCCGGACGTAGTACAGTGGTTCGGAGAATATGCGAAGGTGGTTGCCGAGAATTTCAGTGATATCTGCGAATATTTTATTACGATCAACGAGCCGCAGTGCGTGGTCGGCCTCGGACATCTGAGCGGTGTCCATGCTCCGGGCGTGAAACTTCCCGTGGCGCAGACGTTTCTGGTGGCGCATCATCTTCTGATGGCGCACGGGCAGGCGGTCATCAACCTGCGCAGATATGCGGTCCGACCGGTCAAGATCGGTTTCGCTCCGACCGGCGGCGTGGCATATCCGTACACCGACCGGCCGGAGGACATTGAGGCGGCGAAAAAGGTGTATTTCGGATTTTACAATCCGATCGATAACTGGACCTGGAATGTATCGTGGTTTTCCGATCCGGTATTCCTTGGACATTACCCCGAGGAGGGGCTGAAAAAATTTGCGCCGTATCTTCCGGAGATCACACAGGAGGATATGGAGCTGATCTATCAGCCGCTTGATTTTATGGGACAGAATATATATAATGGGTACTACGTCCGCGCCGGCGCAGACGGCGAGCCGGAATTTGTAGACCGTGCGCCGGGGTTCCCGAAGACGGGATCGGACTGGCCGGTGACGCCGGAGGCGTTTTACTACGGCATTAAGTTTTTGACGGAGCGCTATCCGCTGCCGCTCTACATTACGGAGAACGGTATGTCCTGCCATGATATGGTGAGCAGTGACGGCAGGGTACATGACCCGAACCGCATTACCTTCCTGGATTCCTATATCGGGGCGATGCAGAAGGCATATGATGAGGGCGCCAATGTAGCTGGCTATTTCCTCTGGACCTTCCTGGATAATTTCGAGTGGGCGGACGGATACAAGCAGCGGTTTGGCATTGTTTATGTGGATTTTGCAAGCCAGAGGCGGATTGTGAAGGATTCCGCTTTCTGGTATCAGAAAATAATCGAGACGAATGGAAGGATGTTGACAATGAATCAGACAACAAAAGAAATCTTATTTTTAGATCCGGTGTGCACGCACAATATCTGGGGCGGTACCCGGCTTAGAACGGAGTTCGGCTATCCGGTGGAGGGTGACGACATCGGCGAGTGCTGGGGCATCTCCGCACATCCGAACGGCGACGGCAGCATCAGGAACGGTGTGTACGCCGGCATGAAGCTGTCAAAAGTGTGGGAGGAGCACCCGGAGGTATTTGGGAACCTCGCCTACGACCGCTTCCCGCTTCTGACAAAGATCATCGATGCGAAGGCGGATCTGAGTATTCAGGTACACCCGGATGACGCCTATGCAAAGGAACATGAAAACGGTTCTTTCGGCAAGACGGAGTGCTGGTACATTATGGATGCGCCCGAGAACGCCACGCTCGTGATCGGTCACAATGCGAAGACGAAAGAGGAGCTTGCCTCCATGATCCACGAGGGACGCTGGAGCGAATTTATCCGCGAGATTCCGGTGAAAAAGGGAGATTTTATCCAGATTGATCCGGGAACCGTCCACGCCATCAAGGGCGGGCTTCTGATCCTGGAGACACAGCAGAACAGCGATATTACCTACCGTGTGTACGATTATGACAGACTGCAGAACGGCAGGCCGAGAGAGCTTCACATTGAGAAGAGCATCGACGTGATCACCGTTCCGGCGAAATCCGTCGAGGACAGTGTAACGTCTGCACTCGGACTGCCGGAGAACCGGCTGAACGAGCTGTACGCCTGCGGATACTATCAGATTTACAAGCTGGATGTCAACGGAACATGCAGTTTTGCACAGAATCATCCGTTCCTGCTGATGTCTGTGCTGGAAGGTAGCGGTATCGTCAACGGCCAGCCGGTGAAAAAGGGAGATCACTTTATTTTACCGTGCGGATTCGGCGAGGTGGAGATGCAGGGAGAGATGAGTCTGGTGGTATCCACGGTGCCGGCGTAGGCTTAAGGGAAAAATAGCTCTTTCGGTTCCGGAAAAGATTTGCTATAATCAGACCATAGAAAAAGAGAACACCTGGAAAGAGGAAGCATATGAATCAGGAAGAGAGACGTCAGAGAAGACAGAAAGATACGAAAAGTGCGGTCATTGTGTGTGTGATAGTCGTGCTGATCCTGCTCGTGTTGGTCGCGGGAGGAGTATTTCTTGTGGGACGCCTGCTGCCAAAGGGAGGCGGACAGAATGAAGGTACCGACGGAACCGAGCTGCCGGGAGAGAATGTCGCGGCGACGGAGGAAGTAACGGAGCAGCCGCAGACGGAAGTACAGACCGATCCGGTGGAGGAGCAGGCGGCGCAGCTTGTGTCCCAGATGACGCTTGAGGATAAGATCGCGCAGATGTTTGTGATTACGCCGAATGCGCTGACCGGATATGCAAGCGGTGTGACGGCTGCGGGGGACACCACAAAGGAAGCTTACCAGAGCCGTCCGGTGGGGGGAATTGTGTATATGGCAGACAACCTCACCGACCCGGAGCAGACGACCACCATGCTCTCCAATATGCAGGAGATTGCAAGGGAGCGCACCGGACTTCCGGTATTTTTATGTGTGGACGAAGAGGGCGGCAGTGTCGCGCGCATCGCCGGCAATGATGCCTTCGGGGTGACGGACGTCGGCAATATGAGCGATATAGGAGCGAGCGGGGATGTGCAGAATGCATACAATGCGGGAAGCACGATCGGCAGCTATCTTGCGGCACTCGGATTCAATGTGGATTTCGCGCCGGTGGCGGATGTCCTTACCAACCCGGACAATCAGGTGCTCGGACAGCGCTCGTTCGGGTCGGACGCGCAGACGGTCGCGGGAATGGTGACGTCTGAACTGCAGGGACTTTCCGCGGCGGGAGTGTACGGTACGGTCAAGCATTTCCCGGGACACGGCGGCACTTCCGGAGATTCTCATGACGGGGCGGTGTCCACGGACAAGACCCTGGAGGAACTGATGGCGGAAGAACTCGTCCCGTTCCAGAGTGCGATTGACGGCGGCGTGAATTTTGTGATGGTCGGACATATCTCGGCTCCGAATGTGACTGGAGACAATGCGCCGGCTACGCTGTCGAAGGTGCTGATTACCGATGTGCTTCGCGGACAGATGGGATATAACGGAATTGTCATTACGGACGCCATGAATATGGAAGCGATCACCGGATTCTACAATTCGGACAAGGCGGCGGTTCTGGCAGTTACAGCCGGGGCAGACATGATTTTGATGCCGGCGGACTACAATACCGCCTATACAGGAATTCTGAATGCGGTGAATGACGGAACGATCACCGAGGAGCGGATCAATGAATCCGTGACGCGTATCGTGAAGGCAAAGCTTGCCATGGGGCAGCCGTAAAAGCTGTTTGTATTTTGCGGTAATTATGGTACAATGAAGGCAAGTGTTATACATTACCATACGAAAGCGGAGGGATTTGCGTGGAAGATACGAAGAAAAATGAGATGTGGGGGAAAGTGATGGCACCGCTTGCCGGCTTTCTTGCCATTGTGCTGGTGGCGTTTCTGATCATTTTAAAATTATTGGAAAGCGGAGTGATCGGAACAGTCATGGCGATGATTCTGATCTGCGTGATCGTGGCTGCCGTGTTCGGCGGAATCTTCATGGTGATCAAGTCGATTCTGGATCAGATCCGATCCGTGATTAACGGAAAGGTATCGGAGAATACAAAAGTTGCGGAAAAGGCGAAAAAGCTGGCAGACCGTGAAGACGGCATCGGGGAGATGGTGCGTTCCATCGAGACGTCCGTTTCATCGATTGAGCTGGTGCTTGGAGGAATCCGCAAGGCTGTGGATGAGCTCGAAGGGGTATCCGGTGATTTCCAGCAGATTTTCTCGGAAATGTCGGAGTCGATGGATCAGACGGCAGATGCTGTCGATACGATCACCGGCAATACGGTGTCCCAGGCGTCTGAGACGGCGGATATGAAGGAAAAGGTGGACGCGATCAGCGTGTCGATCGATCATATTTCTTCCAATATTGAGGATCTGACGAAGAGTGCGCAGGCCATGCGTGAATATAACCGTTCGGCGGAGCAGATTATGCAGGAGCTGATTGCCATCAGTGAGGAGAGCGGCGTTGCGATCGAGAATGTCAGAAAGCAGACAGATCTGACGAATCAGTCCGCGCAGCAGATCCGGACGGCGACTGAGATCATTGCGGGAATTTCAAGCCAGACCAACCTTCTGGCCCTTAATGCGAGCATCGAGGCTGCCAGAGCAGGGGAGCACGGCAAGGGATTCGCTGTGGTCGCGGAGGAGATCCGGACACTGGCGGATCAGTCCAGAGAGTCCACAGAGCAGATTAACCATGTCGTGAATGTCCTGCTGGATAATTCAAGCAACAGCGTTCAGATTACCGAGCAGGTATCGGAGGCATTTTCCAGACAGAATGAGAAGATTCATGACACGGAGGAGATCTTCAAATCATTGAACCGAGAAATCGAACAGGTCGGAGATGCTATCGGCGGAATCGGCACGGAGGTCGGCGATCTTGAGAATCACAAGAGCGTCATTGAGAACGGGGTCACTTCCCTTACGGCTTCGGCAGATGAGAATGCGAAGAGCGCAGAGGTCACCACAGATAATATGGGACGTCTCCGCGGCGTGGTGAAGGAGTGCGATGGCGTAAAAGCGCACATCGTCAGCGTATCGGACGAGCTGATTGGATACATCCGTAAGTTTTCGGACGGTTCGATTCTCGACAAGTTCGGTGCGGGTAAAAACAGATAAACATTTAGCAGGAACACAGGAAGTATTGTTACAGAGAGCCGTATTGCGGCTCTCTGTAAGTGGTTATAGGGGAGAAGGTACAGATGAATCATACAACGGACTGGGGCAGAAGATGGCGCAACACCGGCTATATTACATTCTTTTTGAGCGGTATCTGCGCAATATCGAGCGGGATTATTGTAAGTATTCTGCAGGGAAAATATGAATTTGACTATGGCATGACGGGTACGATGCTCGGACTGATGAGCATTGGAAATATGGCGGCGTCCTTTGCGGCGGGTATTCTGCCGCAGAAAATCGGAGTGAAGAATACAGTACTTCTTCTCTGCAGCGGTTATTTCCTGGGGTACTTTCTGATGGCGGTGACCGGAATGCCGGGCGTGTTGATGGCGGCATTTCTGTTGGTCGGATTTGCAAAGGGAGGAGCACTCAATAATTGCACGATCCTTGTAAAAGACAACAGCGCCGACCGTACCCGCAGCATGAACATACTACATGCCTGCTATGCGTGTGGTGCGCTGCTGTGTCCGTTTCTTGCGGCGTCGCTTCTTGGAATCAACGACACGCTGCCGATGGTGGGAGTGGCGGTGACGGGGCTGCTTTTGTGGATGATATTTTTGACGGCGGGACTTCCGGGCGCGGTCAAAGAGAAGAACGGCGAACGGGGAAAGATCTCGTTTGCATTTTTGAAGGATCCGAAATTCTGGCTGATTACCGGGCTTTTATTCTGCCAGAATGCGGCGGAGACGAGTGTGACGGGATGGCTTGTGACATACTATAAAGACATGGGAATTCTCTCGGGTTCCTTTGCGGCATACACGGTAACGGTGATGTGGGGGGCGACTCTGATCGCCAGACTTCTGATCGCGTTCGTTTTTCCGGTGCATCATATTTTCCGCACGCTTGTGTGGATGGGCGGCTGCTGCAGCGTGTTGTACTGCGGGCTTGTATACATGCAGCATCCGGCGGGAGCCATCGCCATGCTGTTCGCCTTTGCATTCGCCATGGCAGGGGTCAATCCGATCGCCGTGGCGGGAGCCGGCAGGGAGATGAATGCAACGAGTCTCGGTGTGATGCTGCCGGTGGCAGGGATTGGCGCGATCGTGATGCCGTGGCTGATCGGTGTGATTGCTGATCGTGTGGGGCTTGTGACCGGAATGTTCTGCAATCTGATTCCGTGCGTGGGCATTCTGGTTTTTTCCGTATTGATCCTGAAATATCAGGCAAAGAATTGAACTTGTTTTTCAAAATAAAGGTAGAATGCTAAATATTGTGCCATTTTTGCCAAAAACTATCTAAAGAAAAAAGTGCGGTTCTGTGTTACGATGCAGACAGATCAATGATGACGATATTTTTTATGGAGGGATGCGACACATGAGAGAAGTAATCAATTTTAATACGAAATGGGCATTTACCAAGGAAGCCACAGAAGTGCCGAAGGAGATGCCAGAGAAGTGGTACTGGGTAACACTTCCACATTCCTGGAATGAGATTGACGGACAGGACGGCGGCAACGATTATTACCGCGGAACCTGTTATTATGCAAAACAGTTAAAGAAGAGCGAACTGCCGGAGGCAGACTGCTATTATCTGGAGTTAAGAGGAGCAAACGCTTCCGCAGACGTCTATGTGAACGGCAAGGCAGTGGCACATCACGACGGAGGATATTCCACCTGGCGTGTAGACATCACAAAAGAGCTCACAGAAGAAGAGAACCTGATTGTGATCGCTGTGGAGAATGGCGTAAACGACAGAGTATATCCGCAGAATGCAGATTTCACATTCTACGGCGGACTTTACCGTGACGTCAATATCATTGCGGTAAATAAGTCCCATTTTGATCTGGACTACTACGGCGGACCTGGCATTAAGGTGACACCGGAGATCAAGGGCGCGGATGCCAGCGTGGAGGTAGAGGTATTCCTGACGAATGCAGCTGCAGACCAGAAGCTTGTATATACCGTAAAAGATGCAGAGGGCAAAGAGGTTGCAAAGACAGAGACCGCAGCCGGCGAGACAAAGGCTGTACTTTCCATTCCGGCAGTTCATCTGTGGAACGGAAAGAAAGATCCGTATCTGTACACCGCAGAGGTGGCGCTTGTATCCGGAGAGGAGACCGTTGATGCGGTAAGCACACGTTTCGGATGCCGTACCTTTGAGATTGATCCGGAGAGAGGATTTATCTTAAACGGAGAGGAATATCCGCTGCGCGGTGTATCCCGTCATCAGGACAGATGGGGAATCGGTAATGCGCTGCTTCCGGAGCATCACAGAGAGGATATTGACTTAATCTGCGAGCTCGGTGCGACAACGATCCGCCTGGCTCACTACCAGCACGATCAGTATTTTTACGATCTGTGCGATGAGAGAGGTCTTGTAATCTGGGCTGAGATTCCGTACATTTCCTCTCACATGCCGAACGGACGTGAGAATACCATTTCCCAGATGAAAGAGCTGGTTGTTCAGAATTACAATCACCCGAGTATCGTGGTTTGGGGGCTTTCCAACGAGATCACGATGGCAGGAAGCTCGGATGAGGATCTGCTTGAGAACCACAGAATCTTAAATGACATGGTTCATGAGATGGATCACACGAGACTGACCACGATCGCGGTGGTATCCATGTGTGATATTCACGATCCGTACATCCAGATTCCGGATGTGATCTCTTACAACCATTACTTCGGATGGTACGGCGGAGACGTATCCATGAACGGACCGTGGATGGACAACTTCCACAAAGAGTTCCCGAATATCCCGCTTGGAATGAGCGAGTACGGATGTGAGGCGCTGAACTGGCATACCTCTGATCCGAAGCAGGGCGATTACACCGAGGAGTATCAGGCATACTATCATGAGGAGATGATCAAGCAGCTCTTCACCAGAAAGTATATCTGGGCAACGCATGTATGGAACATGTTCGATTTCGGTGCAGATGCGAGAAACGAGGGCGGTGAGAACGGTCAGAACCACAAGGGACTGGTAACTTTCGACCGCAAGTACAAGAAAGATTCCTTCTATGCATACAAGGCATGGCTGTCTGATGAGCCGTTCGTACATCTGTGCGGAAAACGCTATGTAGACCGCGTGGAAGATACCACGAAGGTAACTGTATATTCCAATCTTCCGGAGGTAGAGCTGTTTGTCAACGGCAAGAGTGCAGGAAAGCTTCAGGCGGAGGATCATTTCTTCCACTTTGAGGTACCGAATGTCGGAGAATCCACCCTGGTGGCTGTTGCCGGAGAGTATAAGGATGAGAGCCACATCCGCAAGGTGGATACCTTCAACGAGGAGTACAGCCTGAAAGAGAGCGGCGCAATCCTCAACTGGTTCGACATCACAGAGCCGGAAGGATATTATTCACTGAATGACAGACTTTCTGATATCATGAAGTCCGAAGAGGGAAAAGCACTCTTCATGGGACTGATGTCAAAAGTTGCAGCGGGAATGAGTCAGGGTAATGAAAAAAATGACGGAAATCCTGCAGCAGGAGCAATGGCGAACCCGAAGATGCTGGAAATGCTGGGCGGATTTACGGTCATCCGTATGATCAACCTGATGGGTGCGGCAGGACCGAAGGTTGAGTGGAAGAAAGAAGATCTTCTCGGACTCAACGCACAGCTCAATAAGATTAAGAGAGTAGACTAAGATAGAAGCTTAAAAGACCGGGGCATGGAATGTGGTGGGCAGAGATTTAAAAAAATCTGTACCTGCACGGTTCCGGACTGCCAACCGGCGGCGGGAATCCTTTGAAGCAAAATGGGAGCATTTCTTCTATGCCGCGTTTGGTATCGGATTCCGTGTCTTTCCACGTTTTGACAATCCGCGAAAGATGTCCGACAACCGCAGACAATGGGCGGACTTTTTAGCAGCGCTAGCAACGCTTCTTCACAGACAATATAAAACCGCGCGAACCGAAACTCGTTGGCATCTGCTATTGAAAATAAGGCAGATGCCAATTCAAACATCGGCTTCGCGCGGTTATGTTTTATTCAGAAGCGCAGACAAGCGCTGCACAAAAGTCCTAAAATTGTCTGCGGATTGCGGACACTCTCCGCGGAGTGTTCAAAGCTTGGAAAAACACGGATCATCGGAGATACCAAACGCGGTATAGATTAGAAATACCCCATTTTGCGTTTCGGATTCCCGCCGCCGGTTGGCAGTCCGGAACAGGCAGATACAGTATATTTGCAAAATCCATGCCTGCCACATTCCATGCCCGGTCTTTTAGCGTCTCCACTCGCGGGGCGTCATGTCTGTGATGCGGCGGAAGAGCCGTGTGAAATAGTGGACGTCGGGGATGCCGCAGGCTGCCGCAACATCCTGCACCGGCAGGAGGGTACTGCGCAGCAGCTTCTTGGCGTATTCGATGCGGTTGGCGTTGACGTAGTCCGTCAGCGTCATGCCGACTTCCTTTTTGAACAGCGTGGACAGGTAGCTTGTATTCAAAAACAGCTCGTTGGCAAAACGTTTCAGGCTTAAGTCCCCGGTCAGTGAGGCGTCTATGGTGACGAGAATCTGGCGGATCGGATCGGAATACGAACTCATGCTTCGCTGTTCCACGAGCTGACAGTAACTTTGAACCATGTAGGATATGAGATCGTTGATTTCTTCCACGGATTGGATGCTCTCGATCATGCGCGCAAAGTTGCCGGAGACGGCGTCGATATAAAACGGGTGGACGCCCGTTTCGTACGCTTTTCTCCGCAACAGCGTGTTGAGGGTCAGAATCAGGTTCTTGCGGTTGCGGAGTGCGTCCTCCGTGCGGGGGACAAAGCGCAGGTTCCCGAGAGCCTCCATGAAGGAGAGGGCACGGGCGCTGTTGCCGTGAGAGATGGCGTCGAGCAGCTCATCCTCGATATGGTAGCGCTCTTCAAGAAGGTGCATGCTTAAGACCGGGTCCTCCGGTACGACAAACTGGTGCTTTTCCAAAAAGGATTCTCTGGTCTCGAGATCTTTCAAATGCAGGGTCTGTACGGATACATCCGCGTCGGCATCCAGCGTCTGATAGACGTGGCGCAGCAGGGCTGTCATGGAGGCTTTGTCCGCGATCAGCGGCAGTGCGTGATAATATTCCTGCAGCTGTGGAAAAAGTTCTGTCGGAATATCCAGCCGGTTCATAAGTGACAGAATCTGGGAGCGCTCAAATTCTCTCCAGAGAAAAGGCCCGACGAACAGGAAGGCACTTTTATCCGGCAGACGGAAAAAAGAATAATTACACTCGTAATAATCTACAATAAAATAGATGGTGTTCTGCACAAATGGAAATGGCGCCTGTTTTTGCGCATCGGCTTCCTGCATCAGGATACTGTTGCGCAGTCCGAGATCCAGATCCGCCAGTTCTAACTGTTTGCGGTCGGTCAGTCTGCACTGGATATGCAGGTCAGAAAAATATGCGGTAAGAAAAGATAAAATCGGCTGCTCCATCAAGAACCTCCTGTCCGGGTCAGTGTCTGTTGTTTTGATTTTGGCACAATATTTTCTGTTATGCAAGGAAAAACAAAAAAATGACAAGGATTATTCATCCCTTTAAAGCATCGGCTTGCAGACCGGAGCAATTTATGATAATTCTATAACAACGTGTTCACGGTGAACACATTTTAGAAAATAGTGCAGAATGCTTGAAAGAGAGGATACCCATGAAAATCACAGCTTATGAAGTGAGACCGGATGAAAAAGATTACCTGCTTGCCGCAGCACAGCAGGAGCAGATAGAGATCACACTGGTGCAGGGGCCGATGACACAGGACAACATCGATCGTGCTGAGGGAGCGGACGGCATTACGATTCTTGGAGATACAAAGATGGACGCCGCATTGATTGAGGAGACTGCAAAGCGGCGTATCCGCGTCGTTGCGACACGTACCATCGGGTATGACCATATTGACCTGAATGCGGCGAAGAGCAATGGCGTTCACGTCTGCAACGGCTACTACGATCCGGACGGCGTTGCCGAGTATACGGTCATGCTGATTTTAATGTCGCTTCGCAATTATAAGCAGGCACTGTTCCGCGGGAATGCCAACGATTATTCGCTTGGCGGGCTGATCGGAAGGGAGCTTCGTAATCTTACCGTCGGTATCATCGGAACGGGAAAAATCGGACAGAAGGTGGCACAGAATCTGCAGGGATTCGGCTGCAGGATTCTGGCATACAGCAGACGTCAGAATGCCGATCCGGCGCTTGGAATCGAATACTGTTCTCTGGAGGAACTGTACGCGAAGAGTGATATTATCTCACTGCACACGCCACTGTCCAATCAGACACGTTATATGATTGATAAAAAGGCGATCGACCAGATGAAGGACGGCGTCATTCTGATCAACTGCGCGAGAGGAGAGTTGATGCGCGTGGATGACATCATCGAGGGAATCGAGACGCGGAAGATCGGTGCGCTGGGACTGGATGTGATCGAGCATGAGGAGGGAATCTACCATATGGACCGCCGGTCGGATATTCTTGCAAACCGGAATATGGCGTATCTGAGACAGTTCCCGAATGTGACGATGACGCAGCACATTGCGTTTTATACAGAGGAAGCGGTAAAAAGCATGGCGGAGAGCGGTATTGTCAATGTGGTGAAATGCCTGAAAAAACAGGATAATCCTAACCTGATCTGCTAAGTTCATATACAAAAAGAGTCTGCCACAAGAAAACTTGTGACAGACTCTTTTTAAATCCATTGTTTGCAATATCTTAATCTAACAAATAAAACAAGTCTATTTTAAGAAAAAGGTACATGAAACTAGTGATTTAACGCGGTAAGCTTACCGCCTGCAGTAATTATTTTACTACAGTTACGTTGGTTGCCTGCGGTCCCTTGGATCCTTCTACAACGTCGAACTCTACGGAAGCGCCCTCTTCAAGAGACTTGAAACCTTCCATGTTAAGTCCTGAGTAATGTACGAATACATCGTTGCCTGACTCGTCAGAAATGAATCCGTAACCCTTCTGGTTGTTGAACCATTTTACTGTACCTTTCATCAAAAAGTACCTCCAAAAATAATACTAACTGTAACTTACAGCTATTAGTACAATATCATAAGAATTTATAAAAGTAAAGTAATAAATTAAAGTTCTTCAAAACTAATTTCATGCGCAGTGAGAAAGCGCTTTACAAGGGAATCCCACTCCTGATCGAGGCTCTTGTCCACGGAGAAAATCCGGTACGAAATGCCCGTGGTAAGGAGCAGTTTTTTCTGCTGGAATTTCAGATTGATAAACATTCCCGTAATGTCCTCCGGGGTAAAAGAACTGTGGGTCGAAAGCAGTGTCCGTTCCAGATTCTTCGGGGAGAGCAGAAAGACAAATTTAAAATAAGAAGGAGTGCGTTTGCCCTTGATCAGGTCAAAACATTGCGGACGTACCTGTTCAAACGGGAGAAAAGAAAGTCCCGTCAGTCCGAGCGCATCGGCTTCATCTGATGAATAAAAATCGGGCTGGATCGTGCCGTCTAAGCTCCAGGTGACGCTGCCCAAGATGACGGCTTCCTTTAGAAGAAAGTGCCCGAACGTGTCCGTACACAGCAGTTTATTCATAAAATCTTTAATTTCCGGTAGGGAAAGTGCAATCATAGTCTTCTCCGTGTCATATAGTATTGGGGCGCATTGCCTTTGTGTAGTATAACACAGATTGGGGACAAATAGAAAGCCGATTGGGAAGGTTTGCTTCACAATATGATTTCTGGTATGATAGGAAGCTGAGAGAACAGCCCCGAAGGGGTCACAGATAAAGAAGAAAAGAGGACATAGACATGAAAGAGACAGAACTTTTATTTGATTTGCTGAAAAAAGGTGTGTCGCCGGTACAGGCAGTCCGCGCCTGCAAAGAGCGCCTGGAGAGCGCGGGATTTCTGGAACTGCCCTATGATGAGCCGTGGAAGCTGCAGAAAAACGGAAGATATTATGTAAATCATCATGACACCACACTGTTCGCGTTTACGGTGGGAGAAGGCTGGCAGGAGACAAAGACGCCGCAGATTCGGATGGCGGCAGCACATACGGATTTTCCGTGCCTGCGCATCAAGCCGTCGGCGGATGTGACGGCATGCGGTTACGCGCAGGTGAATGTGGAAGTATACGGGGGCGCGATCTTAAATACCTGGCTGGATCGTCCGCTCGGTATTGCCGGCCGTGTGGCAGTGCGCACACAGGACGCGTTTGCCCCGAAGATTGTGGAGTTTGTATCGGAAAAAAATCTTCTGACCATTCCGAATCTGGCGATCCACATGAACCGCGAGGTCAACAAGGGTGTGGAGCTGAACCGCCAGACGGATATGCTGCCGGTCTTTGCGCTGCTGCCGGAGGAGGAGAAAAAAGCGGATTATTTCCTTACGTTTCTGGCAGACGAGCTGTCTGTGGAAAAGACTGACATTCTGGATTTTGAACTGACCGTATACTGTAAGGAAAATCCGGAATTCATCGGTCTCAACGATGATTTTATCTCAAGTCCGCGCCTGGATAACCTGACTTCCTGCGCGGCGCTCATCTCCGGTCTGATGGATGCCAGGCGGATGGAGGGAATCAACCTGATCGCACTGTTTGACCACGAGGAGATCGGAAGCCATACGAAGCAGGGCGCCGGTTCGATTCTGCTGCATGACATGCTGCGCCGCATCTTAAAAGAGCTGGGACGGGAACAGACGGCGGAGCAGGATCTCTACCGCAGCATGCTGCTGTCCGTGGATGTGGCACACGGCATCCATCCGAACCAGGCAGGGAAAATGGATCTTACCAACAAGCCGGTGCTCGGCAGAGGATTCTGTATCAAGGAGGCGAGTTCGCAGTCCTATGCGACAGACTGCGAGGCGATTGCCATCATCCAGCAGATCTGTGAGAAAGAGAAGATCGCGTACCAGAAGTTTGTGAACCGCTCGGATATGCCGGGGGGAAGTACGCTTGGATCGATCGCTTCTGCGCTTCTTCCGGTGAAGACCGTGGATATCGGAATCCCGCTTCTTGCCATGCATTCCGCGCGGGAGCTGATGGGCAGCGCTGACCAGCGGGCGTTAAAGGATCTTGTGACCGCATATTTTACACTCGCTTCGTGAGAAAGAATGCTTCGTAAGATATAATTTAGATAAAGTTTAGAAATTACCTCTATACAAAAAATGGTTTTTGTGTTAATGTAACATAGTATTGAATACTACATGCGATAGAAACGAAAAATATATTAACGGTTTATTGATAACATTAAACACATACCATAGAACAGGTGGAGGGATTGCCATGTATAAGATTGTTGTGGACAGCTGCGGGGAATTACCGGAGGAACTGAAGAAGGACGGACATTTTGAGACGGTGTCCTTAGAACTTGAGGTGGACGGTTACCGCATTAAGGATGATGAGACATTTAACCAGCTTGATTTTCTGCGCCGGGTGAAGAAGAGCATCACGGGACCGAAGTCCTCCTGCCCGTCACCGGAGCAGTATATGCAGGCGTATGAGGGAGAGGCAGAGCATGTATATGTGGTGACGCTTTCCGGGAAGCTGAGCGGTTCCTACAACAGTGCAGAGCTTGGCAGGAACCTCTACGAGGAGGAACATCCGGGAGAGAACAAGCAGATTTATGTATTTAACTCCAGGTCTGCATCGATCGGGGAGACGATTATCGGTCTTAAGGTGCAGGAGTTCGAGGAGGCAGGTTTTCCGTTTGAGGAGGTCGTTGCCAGAACGGAGGAGTATATCAGTTCCATGAATACTTATTTTGTCTTAGAGACGTTAGAGACTCTGCGCAAGAACGGAAGACTGACCAATCTGAAAGCGCTGATTGCCAATACGCTCAATATCAAGCCGGTGATGGGTTCCACAAAGGAGGGCATGATCTGCCAGCTCGGTCAGGCGCGCGGAATGAACAAGGCACTTGAGAAAATGGTGCAGGATATGATCGGGCGCACGAAGGACTGCGAACAGCGTGTGCTTGCCATCGCGCACTGCAACTGCCCGGAGCGCGCCGCAGCGGTAAAAGCCCGCATAGAAAAGCTTGCAAATTTCAAGAAAATCATTATCATAAATACTGCCGGTGTCAGCAGTATGTATGCAAATGATGGCGGCGTAATCATGGCAGTGTAAGACACGCGGGTGTGTCGCTGCTGCCCGGAGAGGAACGCGGGACACAGATGACATATGAAGAAGTAGTAGATCAGATCAATCAGATCAGAAGATTCGGGAATCTTGCCGGAGTGGAGGTTGCCGGGCGCATGTTAAAGGCGCTGGGCAGTCCGCAGGCGGGGATTCCGTTGATACACATAGCAGGGACGAACGGAAAAGGTTCTGTCTCTGCTTTTCTCTGCGCAATTTTAAGGGAGGCGGGACTTCGCGTCGGGATGTTTACCTCCCCGCACCTTGTGGACTTTCGGGAACGCATCCAGATAAACGGGGAAATGATCTCTAAGGAGGATACGCAGAGGATCGGCGTGCAGCTTCTTGCGATGGATTTTGGCGTGCAGCCGACGATGTTTGACGTTACACTTGCCATGGCAATCCTCTATTTTAAGGAACAACGATGCGATGTCATGATCTTAGAGACCGGACTTGGCGGGAGGCTGGACGCAACCAATGCCGTAGGTGTGCCTGATGTAACCGTGATCACAAAGATCGGCTATGACCACATGGCGGTGCTTGGAAATACGCTTGCTGAGATTGCTGCGGAAAAGACGGGCATCATCAAAAAAGGCACCTCGCTTGTGCTTGAGAGCCAGGAGGCAGAAGTCATGACGGTGTTTGAGGCGAAGGTCAGGGAGGAAGGAATTACAGATTTCCGGCTGATCGACCCTTTGGAGATAAAAGAGCAGACTTACCGCGACGGCAGACAGTATTTTTCGTTTGGTGCCTACCGTGATCTGTCCATGCGCATGCTTGGCGTTCATCAGTATGAGAATGCTGTCGCGGCGCTTCTCGGGGCGGAGGCATTTTTCAGGAGACATACAGAGTGGATCTGCGGCGGGACAAAAGAGCGGGAAGAGGGCGTAAGGCGCGCAGTCTGTCAGGGGATCGCTAAGACCGTATGGAAGGGCAGGATGGAAATCCTCTCAAAAAAACCGTTCCTGTTGGTGGACGGCGCACACAACAGCAACGGCGTGGAAGCGTTAAGAGAGAGCCTCGTGGCGCTTTTCCCGGGAGAAAAGTTTCATTTTATCATGGGCGTGATGGCGGATAAGGATTATGAGACAATGATCGGGGAATTGCTGCCGCTTGCCATTGATTTTACGACCTGCACGGTGGAGTGCGAGCGGGCGCTGCAGGCGGACGCCCTGGCGGATTGCATCCGGCGGAAAGGAATTGCAGCTGCATCAGCTGATGATTTTGCGTCCTGTTTTCAGAGAGGGCGGCTCGATGAAACACATCGCACGGTTGCGTTTGGTTCGCTCTATTTCATCGGTGAGATCGAGGCGCTGTTTGAGGCAAAATAGTTACGAAAAGATTACAGAATAGAGCGTTTATGACAAAAATGATACAATTTCACAAACTTTCAGTAATAGTTCACCATTTTGTAATATTTCGCCTATAATGAGGTATAGTAAATAGGGATACAGTAGATAGAAGTCAGATAGAAAGAGTCTGTGGAATGTTATTTAGCAGTTTTGAGTTTTTATTTCGGTTTTTGCCGGTTTTTTTAGTGATATATTATCTTACACCGAAAAAGTTACGCAATGTCACATTGCTGGGGGGAAGTATTGTCTTTTATACAATTGGCGAGGCGGGTTATATTACGATTCTCCTTGCGTGCGTTCTGGTCAATTACACGCTGACCCGTTTGATGTACCGGAAGAATACGGACGGGCGGGGAATCAGACAGAAACGCTTATTGCTTCTTGCGCTCGGGTATGATCTGGGCGTGCTGTTTTTCTTCAAGTACAGTGGTCTGGCATCCGGACTTCCGCTTGGAATCAGTTTTTACACGTTTCAGATTATGGCGTACGTGATTGATGTGTACCGCGGAAGAATTCCGGCAGAACAGTCGCTGCTTCGGCTGGGAACGTATCTGACCATGTTTCCGCAGCTGATATCGGGACCGATCACAAATTATGCGGATGTGCGTGTAGCATTGGGAAGAGAGCGCACGATCAAGGCACGTCAGCTGGAAGAGGGAATGAAGCTCTTGATTATCGGACTTGCAGCAAAAGTCGTGATTGCGGACCGGATCGGCACACTCTGGAACAGCATCCGGATGATCGGGTTCGACAGCATCTCAACAAAGCTTGCATGGATGGGAGCGTTCGCTTACTCACTGCAGCTGTATTTTGATTTCGCGGGATATTCGATGATGGCGAGAGGAATCGGAAAGATGCTGGGATTTGAGCTCCCGGTGAACTTCCGCTATCCCTACATTTCAAAATCAGTCACGGAATTCTGGCGCAGATGGCATATTACGCTCGGCAGATGGTTTAGGGAATATGTATACATTCCGCTGGGAGGCAACCGGAAGGGAAAGGCGCGCACCTTTTTCAATCTGTTTGTGGTGTGGAGCCTTACCGCGTTGTGGCACGGGGCGAATTATAACTTCCTGATCTGGGGCGGGATTCTGCTTTGCTGCCTGTTGGTAGAAAAGCTCTTTCTGCTGCGCCTGCTGGATAAAAGCAGGGTGATCGGTCATCTTTATGTATTGTTTGTTGTTCCGCTCAGCTGGGTGGCGTTTGCGGTCACCGATCTGTCAGAGCTTGGCGTTTATATGACGCGGCTGTTCCCGTTTGCGGGGCATGCGGCAGGGGTCATCAATCATCTGGATTATTTAAAATATCTGAATGACTATGCACCGCTGTTTCTTCTGGGCGTGCTCTTTGCAACGCCGCTTCCGGAGACCTGCTATCGGCTGATCGAGCGCAAATGGATCGGCAGGGTGATACTGCTCGGCATTTTTGGGCTTTGCATGTACTATCTGGCGGTGTCGGCAAACAATCCGTTTTTGTACTTTAATTTTTAAATGTGTGGTGGATGGATTTGAGAAAGCTTTTGAAATGTCCGGTAACGGTCGCACTGCTTATCTTGTGGGCGGCGCTGTCGGTTGTCGGCTATCTGGGGAAAGATACAATATATAAGAATTATACGGTTGATATACGAACGACACCATACTTCGTCCTGGTGTTTGACGGACTGCATGACGGAATTTTTCCGTGGAGTCATGTGGGTGCGCCGGGCGGCATAGGAGAGAACGGAAAGCTGCCGTCCCTCCTGCTGCCGGGGGAGAGTGTCTCTGACACTGAGCTTGCCGGCGGGACGGAGGCGGTCGGAGAGACAGAGACGGAAGAGGCACCGCGCACCCGGGAATTCTGTATGGTGGATGACGACTGGTTCGACGACGCGGTCTTTATCGGGGATTCGAGAACCGTGGGGCTGCGCGATTACGGCGGGCTGGACAATGCGACCTTTTACGCATCCACAGGGCTTGGAATCTACGATATGTGGACGGAAAAGTTCTGTGATGTGGACGGGGAGAAGACCACGCTTGAGGATGCGCTTTCCAGACGGCAGTTTGGCAAAATCTACTTCCAGATCGGCATCAATGAGATGGGAAGAGGAACCCTGGACGGTTTTATGGAGCAGTACGTGCAGTCGGTTCAGAAATTTAGAGAACTTCAGCCGGATGCGATCATCTATGTGCAGGGAATCATGCGGGTTGCAAAGGCCAAGTCCGACTCGGACAAAATTTTTAACAATCAGGGAATCAATGAACGCAATATGAGAATTGCGGAACTTGCGGATAATCAGACTATTTTTTACATTGATGTGAATGATGTCGTATGTGATGCAGACGGAAACTTAAGAGCGGATCTCACGTTTGACAATCTGCATCTGTACGGCTCGAAATACGGAATCTGGGTGGATTTTCTCAAGACGAAGGGAATTGCACCGTGAAATGGTTCTTCTGAAATGAAATGAGACCCTCGTCTCTTAGATGACACAGCTCGTTCGACATGGCGCTCCGGTCTACGGAGAGATAGTCGGCGAGCTGTTGTCTGTTAAAGGGAATATCAAAAGACAGACTTCCGGATCTGCGTGCTTCACTCGACAGATAGGAGAGAAGCTTTTCGCGGGTGGTCCGTTTGGTCATGTGCTCTAATTTCTGCCCGAGCTGGAAATTGCGCTCGGCGAGAACGGAGAGCAGATTTCTTGTGAGCTGGTTGTGAAATTCACATGCGCGGGAGCAGAGCGTCATCATTTTTGCGACGTTTAAGTAGAGTACAGTGGAGTTCTGCTCGGCGTAGAGGCTGACTTCCAGTGCACAGTTTGTGCGGATGGCATAAGATTCTCCGAAGATGTCTCCGGGGCGGCAGCGGGTCATCAGATTTGTGTTGCCCCAGAAATCCTCCTTCATGACATCCACACATCCTTCTACCACAAGACCGAGAGAATCCAGATGGTCGCCGTAGTGAAAGAGAAAGCTGCCCTTTGGATAGGAGAGGGTCTTTGCCGACAGACAGTCGAGCATGGCATGGATTTCTTCGGGTGCAATATCATAAAAAACGGGAGAGGCCTGCAAGAGGGCATCGTATCCTTGGAAAGTTTGCATTATTTTTCGTCCTTTCGACTTTTTGTTGTAAAAACAACAGAAATGTTGACGCTATTGTAGTATCCTGTGGAAGAAAAGTCAAGAGAGAATTTCCGGCATGCGTGCCGGAGTTAGAATGGAGGATATGATGTTACGAAGAGTCATTGAGATTGAGGAAGAAAAGTGCAACGGCTGCGGAGCATGTGCAAACGCCTGCCACGAGGGAGCCATCAGTATTGTAAACGGCAAGGCCAAGCTGATGCGGGACGATTACTGCGACGGACTTGGCGACTGTCTGCCGACCTGTCCGATGGATGCGATTCATTTTGTGGAGCGTGAGGCGGCGGCTTATGATGCTGCGGCAGTTGAGGAGAATAAGAGAAAGAAAGCAGCGCAGCAGGCGATAGCGTCACAGCCGCTTTCGTGCGGATGTCCGGGAACCCAGGCGAAGACGATCCGCCATGAGCAGCAGGCAGTCTGTCCGACCGCCGCAGAGGATAGTGCGGCAGAACTTACGTCGGAGCTGACACAGTGGCCGGTGCAGATCAAGCTGGTTCCGGTGCGCGCCCCGTATTTTGACGGAGCAAAGCTTCTGGTGGCTGCAGACTGTACAGCGTATGCGTATGCGAATTTCCACAAAAAATATATCCGCAATCACATCACGCTGATCGGATGTCCGAAGTTAGACGATGTGGATTATTCGGAGAAGCTGACCCAGATCATTGCGCAGAACGATATTAAGAGCATTACCGTGGTCCGCATGGAAGTGCCGTGCTGCGGAGGAATCGAGCAGGCGGTGAAAAATGCACTCGCGGCAAGCGGTAAGATGATTCCGTGGCAGGTAGACATTATCTCTACGGACGGAAGAATTCTCGAGTAATACTTTCCCCTTTTGCGGGACATACTATGATGCAGAAGTATGTTACGCGAAAGGGGATTTTTTATGGCACTTACTATGAAAATTACAGAGGTACACGCGCGGGAGATCCTGGATTCCCGCGGCAATCCGACCGTGGAGGTGGAGGTGACCGCCGAGACGGAGACAACGGGGAGAAAGACTACAGCGCGGGAGTCGGTTCCGTCGGGAGCGAGCACCGGAAGATTTGAGGCAGTGGAGCTTCGGGACGGCGACAGGGAGTATTTCGGACTGGGCACGAAGAAGGTGGTGGATCACGTCAACACAAAGATCCGGGAAGCGCTTCTTGGAATGAATGTTTTGGATCAGGCACTTATCGACCGCAGAATGGTCGAGCTGGACGGGACAGACAACAAAGGAAATCTTGGGGCGAATGCGATCTTAGGCGTGTCGCTCGCCTGCGCGAAGACGGCGGCAGCGGCACTCGATATGCCGCTTTACCGCTATATTGGCGGAGGCAACGCCAAGCGGCTGCCGGTTCCCATGATGAATGTCATAAACGGCGGAGTCCATGCGAAGAATTCACTGGATTTTCAGGAATTTATGATCCTGCCCATTAGCGCCAAAAGCTATCGGGAAGCGCTGCGCATGGGCGCGGAGGTATATCATTTCCTGCGCCAGATTTTAAACGAGGAGGGATATGCGACCGCGGTCGGCGATGAAGGCGGCTTTGCGCCGGATCTTGCGGATGCCGGTGAGGTGTTCCGGTATCTGGGAAAAGCGGTGGAAAAGGCGGGCTATACGGTCGGAAAAGATGTGGTCTACGCAATGGATGCCGCAGCGAGTGAATTATATAATGAAGAGACGGGAATGTACCATTTCCCGGGGGAGAATGGAATCTGCAGGGATGCAAAGGAGATGATCGCGCTCTACGAAGATCTGGCAAAGCGTTTTCCACTGGTGTCGATCGAGGACGGTCTGCAGGAAGACGACTGGGAGGGCTGGCAGAGTCTGACCGGACGTCTGGGAGATGGCATGCAGCTTGTCGGCGATGATCTGTTTGTCACAAATCCCAAGCGGATCAAGTGCGGCATCAAATTAAATGCGGGAAATGCGGTGCTGATAAAGGTGAATCAGATCGGCACGCTGACGGAAGCGCTGGATGCCATCGAGATGGCGCAGTGTGCCGGTTATCACACGGTGATCTCCCACCGTTCCGGGGAGACGGAGGATGCGTTTATCGCGGATCTTGCGGTCGCGGTGAATGCGGGGCAGATCAAAACCGGTGCGCCGTGCAGGGCGGAGCGCACCGCAAAGTATAACCGGCTTCTGCGGATTGAGGAGGAGCTTGGCGAGACGGCGCAGTTTTCTCCGGCGGAGCCTTTCGGGAGAGCGTAAAAAACAGTTGAAAACGCGGGGGGAGTATGCTATAATAGTTAAAGTTGTGAGTTGATTACCGTAGGAGGGAATTATTTTGGCAATTTTAAAGACGATTTTAACCGTTGTTTTCATACTGATTTGTTTGGCGTTGACAGTCATTATCTTATTACAGGAAGGAAAGTCCGCAGGACTCGGAGCGATCGCCGGAGCGGCAGATACGTACTGGGGAAGGAATAAGGGACGTTCCATGGAAGGCAGACTGGTGACGGGAACCAAGATTCTGGTTGCGCTGTTCATCATCATTGCCGCTGTATTGAATCTGGGAATCTTTTAGAAATGAGGCTGTCGCATCTGCGGCAGCTTTTTTGCTGCGGAGAGGAAGGATATGAGAGAAGAACTTTTACAGGAACGAAAAAAAGCAATTTACGGACTGATCTGCGATGAACTTTATGTGCCGATGAAGGCGAAGGAGATCGCGGCAGTATTAAATGTGCCAAAGAGTGACAGAAGAGACCTCGCGGAAGTGCTGGATGCGCTTGTGGCGGAGGGAAAAGTGGAAGTGTCATCGAAAGGCAAGTACATGAAGTCGGAAGGAAAATTCCTGACAGGCGTTTTTGCCGCGCATCCGAGAGGATTTGGCTTTGTGACGGTCGAGGGGGAGAATGAGGATATTTTTATTCCAGAATCCCAGGTAAACGGTGCTTTTCACGGCGATACCGTGCAGGTGGCGTTGACACGCGCCGAGGGGCACGGACGGCGCAGAGAGGGGCAGATCACAAAGATTTTGACCCGCGGGGTCAGCCGGATCGTCTGTACCTATGAAAAAAGCAAGACATTCGGGTTCGCAGTGCCGGATAATCCGAGATTCGGACAGGATATTTTTATCCCGCAGGAGCGCTCTAAAGGTGCGGTGAGCGGACATAAGGTCGTGGTGGAACTGACGGATTTCGGCGGCAATGGAAAAAAGCCGGAGGGAAAGGTCGTAGAGATTCTGGGACATGTGAACGACCCGGGGACGGATATTCTCTCGATCGTGCGAGGTTACGATCTGCCGACCGAGTTCTCGGAGAAGATCATGAATCAGGTGGAGCGCGTGGCAGGTGAGGTCAGCACGGCCGATATGGCAGGCCGCATGGATCTGCGGGACTGGCAGACGGTGACGATCGACGGAGAGGATGCCAAGGATTTGGACGATGCCATCACCCTGACGACGGAGGGGGATGTCTACCGCCTGGGCGTTCATATTGCGGATGTCACGAATTATGTGCAGGAGCGCAGCGCCCTTGACGTGGAGGCTCTAAAGCGCGGCACATCGGTCTATCTGGTCGACCGTGTGATTCCGATGCTTCCGCATGCGCTTTCCAACGGCATCTGTTCGCTGAACGCCGGGGAGAACCGGCTGGCATTAAGCTGTATCATGACCGTGGATGCGAAGGGAAATGTGATCGATCACGTGATTGCGGAGACCGTCATTAAGGTCGACCGCCGCATGAGTTACACCAGTGTCAAAAAGATCCTGGAGGATCACGATGAGGCGGAGATCCGCGAGTATGAGGAGCTTGTGCCCATGTTTGAGAGGATGCGGGATCTGGCGGCGATCCTCCGCAAAAAACGGATGAAGCGCGGATCGATTGATTTTGATTTCCCGGAGACGAAGATCATTCTGGACGCGCAGGGACGCCCTGTGGAGATCAAGCCGTACGAGCGCAATGTTGCGACCAAGATTATCGAAGATTTTATGCTGCTTGCCAACGAGACGGTGGCACAGGATTACTTCTGGCAGGAACTGCCGTTTGTGTACCGTACTCACGAGAACCCGGATACGGAGAAGATCCACAAGCTGGCAACGTTTATCAATAATTTTGGCTATTCGATTCATATCGGGCAGGATGAAGTACACCCGAAGGAACTCCAGAAGCTGCTGCTTCGGATTGACGGGACGCCGGAGGAGGCGTTAATCAGCCGGCTGACACTCCGCTCGATGAAGCAGGCAAAGTACAGCACCGTAAACACCGGGCATTTCGGACTGGCAACTTCCTATTACTGCCATTTCACCTCGCCGATCCGCCGTTATCCGGATCTGCAGATTCATCGGATCATCAAGGACAATCTGCGCGGAAGAATGAATGCGAAGCGCATCGAGCATTATGAGAAGATTCTGCCGGAGGTGGCAAAGCATTCCAGCGAGATGGAGCGCCGGGCGGATGAGGCAGAGCGCGAATGTGACAAGTTAAAGAAAGTACAGTACATGTCCGGACATCTGGGGGAAGAGTTCTGGGGTGTCATTTCGGGCGTGACCGAGTGGGGCTTCTATGTCGAACTGCCGAATACCGTGGAGGGACTTGTGCATGTGACGACGCTGACAGACGACTATTTCCACTACAGCGAGAGCACCTATGAGCTGATCGGGGAGACCACCGCAAAGCGCTACAAGCTTGGTCAGAAGGTAAAGATTGTCGTGGCAGCGACAGATCCATTTATGCGAACGATCGACTTTCGTGTCGTTACCGGAACAGAAGACGAAGAAAATGAAAAATTAAACCAGAAGTTTATTGCAGAATAAAAATTTGTGGGGTATACTGTAACAGCAGTGCAGATGAAAAGCGGCAGTGCAGACAGTAAGCGAAGGAGGATAGTCGGGATGGCAAAGACCGAGAAGAAGTTAATCGCGAATAACAAAAAAGCCTACCATGACTATTTCCTGGAGGAGCGGTTTGAGGCGGGCATTGAACTGCACGGGACGGAAGTGAAGTCCATGCGCATGGGCAAGTGCTCGATCAAGGAGGCGTTTGTGCGCATCGAGAACGGTGAAGTCATCGTTTACGGCATGCACGTCAGCCCTTATGAGAAGGGCAACATTTTCAACAAAGATCCGCTCCGCCCCAAGAAGCTTCTGATGCACAAGTCAGAGATCCGGAAGCTGACGGGAAAGCTTGCAGAGCAGGGCTACACGCTGGTTCCGGTGGAGGTATATCTGAAGGGAAGCCTCGTGAAGGTGGAGATTGCACTTGCCAAAGGTAAGAAGCTCTACGACAAGCGGCAGGACATTGCGAAGAAAGACATGCGCCGCGAGGCAGAGCGTGATTTCAAGGTAAAGAATCTGTATTAGATTTTTTATAAATAACAGGGGCCAGTAAAGGTTTCGACGGGGAATATGAAGCTGGAGAAGCGAGCCGCACGGGATGCGTCAAATTCCACAATTAAATTTAAACGCTGAAGATAATTTAGCATACGCTGCCTAATGGCAGCAGTCTGACCTAGAGCACTCACACTTTAGGACCCAGGCTTCGACGATGTGAGAAACGACACAGGCAAAGCTTTGAGCCTGCGGGCGTACCATGAAGCTACCAAAACCGTAAGGGTGTCTGTTCCCGGACGGCAGAGGGAATGTCAAAGGACAGACTAAGCTCGTAGAAGGACAGGGGATTATTCTTCGGACACGGGTTCGATTCCCGTCTGGTCCATCTTAAAAAGCGCCATGCATGGCGCTTTTTCTATTTCCGTGTCATATTTCGTGTCATACTCCCATATAAAATTTACTGCTGGTTGATGTTTTTGAAGTAATCATTTGTCATTTGCGTATACTTTTTCTGATATTCGGACATTGTTCCGCGGTACACCTGTTTGAGTATTTTATCACTCTTCCAACCACCGCGCTCCATAATATATTGATCCGGCACACCGATTGCATGCATGATGCTGGCAGAGTAATGCCGTAGATCATGAAAACGGAACGGGGATATATTTAGTAGTTTTAATGCTCGTTCCATACGCCTTGTTATAGCATCTGGAGAGTATGTCACGAGCCGTCCAGATTCCGGGAAAGAAGCCACTACGAAGTCTGGAAGGGTAATGTACCTGTCGGAAGAGGTTGTTTTGGTGGTTTTCTGCTGATATTCGCCGTCTTGTCCCTTTACAAGAGCTTTGTGAACGTGAATGACGTTTCCTTCTACATCATCTGCGGTGAGTCCGCAGATTTCAGAGCGTCGTAATGTGCCGAATGCGGCAAGGTATAAAGCAATGAGCATTTCTTTATCGTGTGCCGTAAAATAATCCATCAGTGCCTTAATATCGGCGTCAGACGGCAGGGCGTAGACTGGCTGAACAGCCTGCGGAAGCTTTGTAGACAAATTGATATTGCATCCGGATGCACGCAAGGCAGCTGTAAGAAAGCCATGCGCATTTCGCACAGTTTTGGGCGCGTGGTTTTTGGAAAGTCCGTTTATAAATTGTGTTACTAATTTCTGATTGATTTTTGTAATCTTAATATCTTCTATCGGTAAAAAATATGAATACATTTGCTTGTAGCCCCGTATAGTGGCTGGAGAGAGCACGTTTTCTTTTGATGACACGTAATTGTCCAGACATTGTTGCAATGTAATGTTAGCGGCGGAATCGTGCATTCCGGTTTCTTTTTCAGCTGCCCATTCTGCAGCCATCAATTCACATTTCCTTTTTCCCTTCGCCGATGGATCATCACATGTAAAAGATCTGTAGTGTTTTTTTCCGTCAGTATCTGTGTAATCGAATACACGAATGCGCCATGATCCAGAAGGTAATTTTTTTGCAGTTGCCATAGTATCATCCTTTCTTCTAACCCCCTCGAAATCGAGGAGTTTTTGGGTATAAAAATAACAGCCAGCGTGGAACGTGTGTTCCGCTTGCACTTGGCTGCTCCGAATGATACAATATGCTTGTCTAGGGCGATTGTTCATCCAGAGCAATTGCATTGCCGCTCCACTTAATGGTGGGGCGGTTTTTAATTTAGGCTTTCCAGGAATTTCCACAATTTTGACAAATGCAGACAGTTTCATTTTTGAAGGTAGTTTTTTCACTTCCCTTTGATTTTTTCCAAACAAGGTTGGACATACCTAAGGTACACATGGCTGTGAGACCTCTTGCGGCATTATTTACATGACCGCCAAGTCCGTTTCCGTGTTTTTTTGTTTTGCCTGTTGCCTGGATCAACTGCACGTTCACATTTTCGCTACCACATTTTGGACATTTCATAATATCACTCCTTTGTATTATTTATAATAATTTATTTTACCACATATATAATATGATGTATAGAAAATTCGGAGCACGCATCCGCTCTTATTATTGATTGGTGTTAGGTTCGCAGAATCGGTTTTTTATTGGAAGTAGATCGCTCTAACTTGATTTCCTTTTATAGATTATATCTCCATCGGATCGAATATCATACAGATCGAGTCCGGTTTTATAATTTTTAAAAGAAATTTTTGATCTATATTTCCCGGCACCGTCTTGGAAGAAATAAGCTTTTTTAATAATTCCATTTTCGTCATAAATTATACGACCAATTTCTTCACTGTTGAATACAGGTGTGCTGTATTTGTCGAATTCCTTTGAAAAAGAGCGTTGAACGTATTCAATGCAGTAAATAAAATGAAACTCATTTTTATCCTGATCAAATTCTATGCGCGATAACGGAAAGCTTGAATTTGTATCAGACGAGATAAATTTGACATTATTTAGGTTTATTAGATATTTATCAGGTATATCATGTTGTTTTATAAGTTTATTTAATGGTAATACCAGATCTATATATTGCCGTTGTAATGATTGCGGAATAGAAAAAAATATTATTTCCAAAACACTTCGCACCTTGGAATGATCTTTATTTTGTAAAACGGTCGTTTGGACATATTTTGTAGCATTGTTGCATGCCGCTACAATCGGAATGTTACTGCCACGGAATATATTGTCACATGAAATATATAATTTCTCTTCTGTAATAAACTTTCGTGCTACATAGCCGCCAGGAGCCTTTTTATCTTCTTGAGGATCTATCAATGGAAGATTTTCGTATTTGCTCTTATCGGCTTTGGGCTTAAAAAAATTTAACAACCCCATAACGTTACCTTCTTTCCAACATATGTCTGTGAATAAAGTAGGAAGCTACAGTATAGGACACAATTCGCTCGATATTTCAAGCCGATGTGCCTTTGATTCTATATCATTCACGTCATTCTTGTTAAAGTCGTCTCCCAGTATATGGTTCAAGGCGTGGAGAAAAGATTCCCGCTGCTGAGCAGAATCAAGAGATGATTCTATAAATATTGTATAACTCCCGTCTTCATTTTCTACTACGGCTTCCTTGGTTCGCGTATCTGGAAACTGTATCAAGCGTACCTGGTAATCAATCGTCAATATTTCCTCGTTCCTTTCTTTTAAGTGCAAGTAGCATACTATGTACCGCCTGCAAGTCTTCTGGTTCAGCGTCACGTGCAGTATCAAATAGCATACGTAACTCTTTGTTTTCAAAAATTTCCTGCGCCATTTTGGCTGTCTCGTCGTTTAAGTAATATTTTTCCCCACCTTCTTTTTCTTCGCCGGTCATTAGGTATTCAAGAGATACATTAAAATAGTCAGCAATTTTTTGCATTTTGTCTTGCTTTGGTGTGCTGATCCCATTTTTCCATGAACTGAATACGGATTGAGCAATTCCAGTATCTTTCGATACCTTGTAGGTAGATACTCCATGTTTTTGTAATAATTCCTCAAAAATACTATACATTTTTTGTCCACCTTTCACAAAAAACGTATTACTTCAAAAAACATTAGCAAAGCGTATTGACTAGTAATGAAACATGGTGTATAGTAAACACATGCTTCAAAAAACATAAGCATATTTGCAAAATGGTTCTGAAATATGTACGTTCATAATTTATAATTACTTCTGATTGGTAATTGAAGTATATCATAAATGTGAAGTATATGCAACCGCAATATTAAGAAGGGAGTGATATTACTTGTATAGCAAATATGAAGAACTGCTGAAAAAAAGCGGCGAAACTTCATATCAGGTGTCAAAGGCAACAGGCGTAGGGCAGAATACACTGTCGAACTGGAAAACTGGAAGGAGTCAGCCCAAGATTGGTAAATTGCAGAAAATAGCAGACCATTTCGGTGTTCCGGTAACCTACTTCTTGGAAGATACCACATCATCTGTCCAATTATCTGGACAGCAAATAAGAAGGGAGTGAGAAGAATGGAAAAGGTAGATGCACTTATTGAAGCACTGGCGGAGCATATCAGTGAAAAAATTTCATCTGGCGATGCTTACAGCGAAAGTGAAGCTGCAGAAGAGACAAAGGCTCTCGCAGAGCTGATTTCCGCAAGAGCCAATGTGCTTTAGTTACTGATTATCAGTATTTCCTTCAATAGTATCAATGATTGTATTGAAGAAAGGGGATGAAAAAGAGTGAGTGAAGCAGAGCAACTTGAGAAACTGTGCCAGCCGGTAGTGGACTGGTTGAAAAAGAATCATGATCCGCATACTGAGGTGCGCATATCCGCGGAGCATATTGATCTGGTGGAGAGCGTGATCGGGATTCCGGTAGGAAGGGAGTGAGAAGCGTGGGGAAAAGTAATTTATGTGAGGATAAGACTGCTAAGCGCATGAATCACGTCAAACGTATGTTGTATGGATCCCTGTCCCAAAAGTACAGCAATAAAGAGATTGCGGACAAGCTTGGAATGGGCGTAGGTACCATCACAAAGTATTTTAGCCGTGACGGCACGCCAAAGAACATGACGCTGGAAACGTTGTACGAATTGGCGGATATGGCGGGTGTGGTCATATCATTTACTTTTAAGGATATTCCGGATTGAAAGGAGTGAGAACGTTGAAAAGGATAGGTAAGATCATTACGGCGGTCGGAGTGGTCACGGCCCTGCTTGCAGGATGCTGTCTGGATTCGCAGGATGTATACGGCTACCTTGCGGGAGCGTTGTGTATCATCGGTGGCTTCCTGGGCGGCGCGGGCTATGCGATCTGCATGCTGGCGGAGCGGCGGCGCACCGAGGTTGTGATCGAGATGGACAAGCCGGATATTGTGTGGATTGAGATTGAGGAGGTGGGAAGGTGACGGAGCAGGAAAAACAGGAGATTGTCTCCGAGGTTGAAAAGCAGATTTTAGAAAAGATGAAAGGAACGGTCATTCGCGAAGATACACAGTCGGTTTTAAAGAAGCCACGTTCAAAATGGTTTACGAGCGCATCTTGCAATACGGAATCTATTATGTACAAGCTTTTTGGCACGTATGTTTATTGGAGCGTTTGGGATATGATCCGCAAGCTCACATGTTATATATGCGGAACCAGTTATGTGAGAAATCTTTCGGGAAATGAGATGGCGGATGAAGTGGCGGAAAAACTGTGTCAGTTTGTATACGACCTAAGAACGGAGTATCTGGAACATGAGGCAAAAAAATAGCACCCTGACTGTTTTGGCGAACGCAGGTGCTATTTACCGTAGGAATACATAAGTATTTCTGCGTTTATTGTAACACTAGAATTGAGGTTATGTCAATGTATGGAAAATATCAATGTAGGTGCTGCGGTTGCATGATGGACCCGGGCGAAGGTCGGAACGGCATGTGTGATGACTGCGTTACCGGGGAGACGAAACGGCAGGAGCGCGAAGAGAAGATGGAGCGAATGATCCGGGCAACGGATTGGACGCAGATGGAAGTGGAGGATTTTTTGAATGAAAGCAAGGTTATGTAACAAGGACATGTGCAATCTCGTGGATGTGTTGCGGGAATTGCCGGAAGCGCTGGAAGGGGTCGGCGTTGCGGGAATTGCCACTATTACCGTTACGGACGACGGGAGCATTAGCGGGGTGCTGGCTGTTTCGCCAGAGACAGCAGTGAGACTTAAGATCAGTGACAATGGCGACAAAGGAGAGTGGGAGTATATCGATGATTGAGATCGCGCCGGATGCGCCGGACTGGGACGAATACGAAGCGGAGCAGGCACGGGCACAGCGGCATAGAAAGAAACTGGCAGCAATATACGACCGCGAGGAGCGGTTTAGAGAAGAAAAGGAGATAGAAGATGCAGGAAATTAACTTATTAGTAGAGCAGAAAGACGGAAGTATCGAGACAAACTTTGAAGAGATCAAGGTAGCCCTTGCGGCAGGACTGGAGGAGTACAAGGGGATGGTGTTTACCGCAGAATCCCAGCCGGAAGCAAAAAGGACGGTGGCAAGCCTGCGTAAGCTGAAAAAGGCCATGAACGACAGGCGAATTGAGATCAAGAAAACTTTTATGGCGCCGTATACCAATTTTGAAGCGCAGGTCAAGGAACTGGACAAGCTGATCGATGAACCGATCGACTTTATCAGCGGGCAGATCGAGGAGTTTGAGCGTAGGCGCGTGGAAGCAAAGAAAGCGATGATTTGTGAAATCTATACCGGGATTATGGCGGAGCATGGAACCGTGATGGAGTATCTGCCGCTGGATCGCATCTATGACAGCAGATGGGAGAATTCCACGACCGCGCAGAAAGCTATCACAGAAGCCATCACAGCACATGTGGAGCACGTAGAGAAAGATCTGGACACTATCCGGGCGATGGAATCGGAGTTTGAGGATAAGGGTTTGGCGAAGTACAGGGCAACGTTGGAACTGTCAGATGCCATTACAGCCATGAACCAGTACCAGAAGCAGAAGGAAGAAATTCTGCGGAGACAGGCAGAGGAAGAGCAGAGAAAGGCAGAGGAGGAGGCACGCAGGGCGGCAGAGGAAGAGCAGAGAAAAGCTGCTTTGGTGCATGAAGAACCGGTTGTACCGGAAGTTGTGCCGGATGTTGCTCTGGAGGAAGAAAAAGCTGTGCGGTCTGCAACGGTGCCTGAGGGAACCGTACGGTATGAAGTGGTTGCTGATCCGTTCCAGATTGCACAGCTTGAAGCTGCTATGCGTGAGTACGGTATTAAATTTCGGAGGGTATAGAGATGAATGGTAAAAACATTAAAAAGCACTTGAACAATAAGTTACGTGACTGGATTTCCAATATTGATGATGAAAACATCAAAAAAATTATAAAAGACAATGTGATTGTGACTGGTGGTGCGATTGTTTCGCTTCTGACCGGTGAAAAACTTCACGACTATGATGTTTATTTCAGAACAAAAGAAGCGTGCTTGGCTGTGGCGACATACTATGTCGGAAAATGGAATGAAATGCATCCGGACAAACCGGTTTCAGTAAGGTGCGATGATAAAACGGGAAAAATTGACTGCTTTGTTTCATCTAAGGGCATTGCGGATGAAGATGAAGTAAAGACGAGTGACATTTCCTATAATTTTGCATCCACGGAAGAGGAGATTGAGGAAGCTTTGGAGCAGGAGCAGGAGACGGAGAACGAAAAGTACAGACCTCGATTTATCACGAGCAACGCAATCACTTTGACAGACAAGGTGCAGCTTGTAATTCGATTCTATGGCGAGGTGGAGGAAATTCATAAGAACTATGATTTTGCACACTGCACATGTGCATGGAGCTCCTGGGACAACGAATTATTTCTTCCAGAAAAAGCACTTGAATGCATTATCAACAAGGAGCTGTACTATATCGGATCAAAATATCCGTTATGTTCGATTGTTCGGACCCGGAAATACCTTGAGCGCGGTTATCACATCAATGCTGGACAGTATGTAAAGATGTGTTTCCAGTTGAATGAATTAGATCTGAAGGACGTAAAGGTTCTCGAGGACCAGCTGACGGGTGTTGACACAACATATTTTAAGATGATGGTTGATGCCATTCAGAAGCATATGGAAGAAACCGGCGAGGAAAGGGTTGATGCAACCTACGCAATGAATCTTATAAATAAACTGTTTTAGGAGGGCGGCATGGCGGAAGCAGCAAGAAAAATGAATATATATGAAGCGATCTCTCGGTGCATGGAAGAGATCGGGGCGGTCGGTAAAGATGCAGTGAATAAACAGCAGGGCTTTAAGTACCGCGGAATTGATGCGGTCATGAATGCAATCAATCCGGCGCTGGTAAAGAATCATATTTTTATTGTTCCGGAAGTATTGGAACAGCAGAGACAGGAGCGAACCACAAATAAGGGTGCGGTTCTGATCTATTCCATCTGCCGGATAAAATATACGTTCTATGCAGAGGACGGCTCGTCTATTGAAGCAATCACAGTTGGCGAGGGCATGGACAGTGGAGACAAAGCAACCAACAAGGCAATGGCGATTGCATTTAAATATGCATGCTTTCAGGTATTTTGCATTCCGACCGAGGAGATGAAAGACCCGGACGGCGAGACACCGGAACCAGTTGCACCAGCACCGCAGTTTACACCGGCGACAGCAGAGCAGTTACATAAAATCAATAAATTTGTGGATGCCTATGCTGAAATGTGTGAGAACGCAAAGGCAGTAGATATCATGAACCGACTTAAGGAAATATACAATTTTTCCGGTACATCTGATATTTCTACGGAGCTGGCAAACAAGCTGATCGAACAGGTAGAGACCTGGTATAAGAAAAAGAAAGAAGCTGATGCCTGATGGAGACGACCGGGAAGCTGACTGGAGCCAGCCGGACATTTGATGGACGAGGCATCATCCTCACGTTTGAGGTTGACGCTTCGGCAGCCAGTCAGATCGAAAATTTACAGAATCAGGACAAGCTAAAAATAAAAGCTGTCAGATATACGCAGAAACGGAGCCTTGATGCAAATGCTTACTTTCATGTGTTGGTTGGAAAAATTGCTGACGTACTCACGATTTCAAAGGCAAAAGCTAAAAATGTTCTGATCTGTAAATATGGACAGCCCGAATATCTTCCAGATGGAAATATTTTCTACTATCAGTCAAACGCACCAGAAGAATATATGTGGGAACAGGAAACGATCCATGCAATGCCGGTTCGGTATGACGGAAAACTGACTGTATATAAAATCTATCGCGGGAGTCATACCTATGACACGAAAGAAATGTCGGTTCTGATTGACGGAACGGTAGCGGATGCAAAGGAACTTGGAATAGATACCATTACGCCAGCAGAACTACAGGAAATGAAAGAGCGGTGGGGAATATGAAGCGATTATGGAGCGTATTCACGGATGATATGGAACATTGCTATTTTACCGGCGCGGCGCCGGTTGAGCGTCATCATATTTTCCCAGGCAATCCGAACCGGAAGAATAGTGAGAAGTATGGATTTGTCATACCGCTTCGCCCGGATCTGCATCCGAATGGAACGCAGGCGGGGAAGAATGCCGCTGAAATGGATCTGAAGCTTAAGCAGATGGCACAGGAATATTTTGAAAGCCATTACGGGAGCAGAGAAGAGTTCCGGCGGATATTCGGTCGGAGCTGGTTATAGGGTTGAAACACCCGCCTGCGGGCGAAAGAAACCGATCATGCGGAGACTTATTATATCACGAACTGTCGAAGCCATGATGATACCTCCGGGGTCGTCCCGGAGGGGAAAGGGGAAGTAATTGGAAGAATTAAAGGTTACAGAATATAGAGACATGAGGGTGCTGACAACGCAGCAGATTGCAGAAGCGTATGGAACGGATGCGCAGGTAATTACAAATAATTTTAATCGAAACAAAGACAGGTATGTTGAGGGAAAGCATTTCATTTGTTTGACAGGCGAAGAATTGAAAGCGTTCAAAACGGAACATCAAAATGATTTGTCGTCAAGCAGGATTAACCAGTTATACCTTTGGACAAAAAAAGGTGCTTTTCTCCATGCAAAATCTTTAAATACGGATACCGCATGGGAAGTATATGATCGGTTGGTTGATTCTTATTTTGACCACAGTAATCTGCTTGATGGGATGTCGCCAGAACTGAAAGCTGCACTGATCGTGGATAAACGTGTGACAAAGGTAGAACATCGCATCGACCACATCGAGAACGATATGCCGCTGTTCGGCGCAGAATCGGATGAATTGTCGGCACATATCAGACGCAGAGGTGCGGAACTTCTCGGCGGCAAGAAAACGGAAGCATATCTGGACAATGCGATCCGGCAGAGAGTGTATCGGGATATTTACAACCAGCTCCGCCGGGAATTTGGAATCTACGATGATGATGGAAAGATGAAGAGTTACAAGGCATTGAAGAGAAAGGATCTCGCAGATGCGCATGAATTTGTTGACTGCTATACGCTTCCGGCGTACCTGGCGGAGCAGATCAATGATTGCAACGCACAGATGCGGATGGGTGGTGCGGATGGAGTATAAGTTCACGATTAAATTAAAACCGATCACGAAAAAGAACAGTCAGCAGATTGTTAAGGGCAAAACAGGACGTCCGAGAATCGTTCCGTCATCGGCATATAAAAAATATGAAAAGCAGTGTGAAAAATTCATGCCGGACATAGAAACCATTGATTGTAAGGTGAACGTGAAAGCGGTGTATTACATGCCGAACAACCGCAGGGTTGATCTTACGAATCTTCATGAAGCCTTGCATGATATTCTGGTGCATTACGGAGTGCTGTCGGATGATAATTGCAAAATTATCGTTTCTACAGATGGAAGTTATGTAGATGTTGATAAGTGGGAGCCGAGGACAGAGGTCACAATAACAGAGTTAGAAGAGGGGTGATCGCTTGAATTACATAGCCGAAATAAAAGCATTCTACGATCGGCTCGAACTAAATCCGCTGCCCTCACCCGCCATCGCCTTATGGCATGCGCTTATGTCCATAGCGAATAAAACGGGTTGGCAGCAAGAGTTTACGGTAGCCGTATCAGTCCTGATGCTGAAATCGGGGCTGAATGCACAGGCGATCAAAAGAGCGAGAAACCGCTTGGAACAGGATGGGTATATTACATGGCGTTCCCGAGGGGGAAACCAAGCTGCGGTTTATCATCTGAATAGTCTTGTGGTACAAAACGAGGTTAAAAATGTACCACAGTGTGAACCACAAAGTGTACCACAAACCGAACCACAGAGCGTACCACAGTGTGAACCACAAAGTGTACCTATTACTAAACATAAACTAAACGAAACCAAAACACCCCCTATATCCCCCGTGGAGCGGTTCGCGGAATTTGCTGCAGCCTACCCGAAAAAGTGTACTGGCTATCTGGCAGAATCGGAATACTGCAATGCGGTGATGGCTGGCGTACCGGAGGATGATCTGATACGGGCGGCGCGGAATTATGCGGATGCTTGCCGGCGGGACAGAACGGCGGAGCGGTATATCAAGAAAGCGGAAAACTGGCTTCGCGAGAACGTATTTATGCAATATCTAAAAGGAGCGGGCAATGGAGCAGATGGAACAAACGCTGGAGAAAATACTACAGCGCATGAAAAATCGATCAATGAGCGGCTCGGAGAACTTGGAGACACCGGAGAGTTCGAGGGATTCTGACGTGTGCCCGTTGTGCAATGGCACCGAGTGGATCTTGACCGAAAAGGACGGTATCACAACGGCGGTGGAATGTAAGTGCCGGGAGCGGGCGGCGATGTCAAGGCGGTTGCGGTTTGCAGACATACCGGAAGCATTCCGGGGGATGGATTTGAAAACCTTCCGCACGGATGTGTACCGACAGCCAGACAGCAAAAAGACGGTTACGGATGCCTGCCGGATCATAAAGGCTTACCTGGAAGATTTCGGAACTCAGAGGGAGCAGGGAATGGGGCTATTTATCTGGTCCCGCACAAAGGGCAGCGGGAAGACCCGGATTGCTGCCGGGATTGCAAATGAGTTGATGAAAAGCTATGCAGTCAAGTTCGCGGTATCGCTGACCATCCTGCAGGAGATCAAGAATACATGGCGGCGGGATGCCGAATACAGTGAGAGCCGGTTACTGGATGCGCTTAACACGGTGGATGTGCTGATTATCGATGATTTCGGCGTGGAATCCCCGGCGGCGTGGATAAACGACAAGATGTACCAGATCATCAACGAGCGGTACATCAACAAGAAAGTGACAATCTTCACAAGCAACGAATCATTGGACAGCCTGCGGTACGATGACCGGATCACCAACCGGATCAAGGAGCGGACATATCAGATTGCATTCCCGGAGGAATCGGTTCGGGATCATATTGCAGAGCGGAATCAGGAAGAGATGATTGAAAAAGTTATGAGAGGACAAGGCAATGGAGAGAAGAAAAAGAACGAGCATGTATGACCCGTACCGAGAGGATATTGTGGCAGCGCTCGAAGCAGGCAAGACGATCAGAGTTGTGGAAAAGTGAGATAAAAAAGTGAAGGAAGGTGTAAATAAGTGAGTAATGCATTGGTAAGAAAGAGAAAGCGTATGCAGCCGTTGGGGTATACCAAAGATGAACTGCTTCGGATGCAGCGCTACGCAAAGACACAAAGCAATACCAATGATCTGATCGAAGAATCTTTTTTGAATATTCGGTTGATTTCATTTCAGATTCTTCATGACAAGTTTGGATTTGGATATAAGAGACTGATGAAAGTTGAAAAGATCATAACGGAATATTTGAACACAACGGCGGCAGGCAGATTATCGACAGAGCAGTTGCAGTTTTACATGAGAGAAAAGTGTGGAATTGATGCGAAAGCAGAAGCAAACAGGGTTCCTTTTAGAGAAAGCTTTTCCATGGTCGAAAGGAAAGTTGCCCCGGGTTCCATGCAGACCGCCGGAAAATTTCTGGCAGCATCGATCTGTAATTACTATGCGCTTCTTGGTGTATGCCTTAAGACGGGATTTAATTTCTCAAAAAGGCAGGTGGCGGAGACGCTGGAATGGATCAGATATTACATCAACAGCCTTGCAACAGGGTATGAAACGATGACAGGTATCGCAAGTGTAATGGAACAGGAGTGTAAATACTGTGATCCGAGGTTTATAGGAAAGACATATGAGGTGTGAATATGCATAGAGACAGCAAGGAGTGCCGCAGGCGCGCTATGGAGCTCAGCGAGAAGAAGACGCACCCGAGCAAGCATGTGAGCGGCGACGCGCTTAAGAGATTCAGAGAGGTGCCGTATCAGTTGCGGTGCAGAAAGGAGCAGGGAAAATGAATGTCGATAAATGATGCCATAGAAATATTGGAAAAAGCTATAGAAGCCCAAAAAGATAATAGAGATATGCTCCAAGCTTTAACAAAAGCTGTGAAAGCATTGCAGATATGCAGGGACACAAAAATGAAACAGCAGCCAAGAAAAGTGGCAACCAGGTATGCGCGGAAAGAATTCTACTGCCCTGCATGTAAAAAACATATACGTGACATCTACAGAAATAAAGGCAGGTATTCATTTTGCGATGTATGTGGTCAAAAAATTGATTGGAGATAAAGACACGGAAGGGAGAAAAAAAGATGCCGAAGTGTAAGAACTGCAATAACTTATATAATCTGTCAAATAAAGATGATGTAATTGTCGGTAAGTGGTGTCCGAAGATTAACGACAGCCCACATTTAGACATGGAGCGCAACTGTGAGCATTATAAAGCCATGACCAATGCAGACCGGATCCGAAGCATGACGGACGAGGAATTACTTGATTTTATCTGCTCAAGAGAGACCTATGACGAGGGAAGTGCGAAAACCATTGAAGGCGGTGTTGCAATGTGCTCTGTGACAGAGGTGGAACAGTGGTTGAGAAAAGAGGTGGAGGAATGACAGAGAATATAGCAATTTACTGTTTAAAAGCGGCAAGTGAATTAAATCCGGAAATGTGTGAGGAATGCCCTTTGTATGGTCAAACAGGCGCAGACCATTGTTGTGAAGACGCTCTTCAGGTGGCAATCAAGGCATTGGAAGAATTACAGCAGTACCGCACAATCGGCACCGTGGAAGAATGCCGAGCGGCGATGGAGAAGCAGACAGCGAAGAAACCGAAAAAGACTGAATCGGAAGGATATAGATACACAGATACATACAGATGCCCGAACTGTGGTGGAAACTTTTCCGGAACTGGAATAGCGGATTATTGTTATCATTGTGGTCAGAAATTAGATTGGGAGGGCGAAGAATGAGTGCGATATGGTTCGTGGTTTTGTTTTTAGCTTGGGGAAATGGAGTTGAAATTGATGATGCGTCATATTTGATGCTTGCAATTTTTTATGTCGGAGATTGTATTTTAACGCGGACAGGAGGAAGAAATGGGAAGACTGATTGATGCGGATGATGTAAAGAAGATGATTTCTGATACATTTGAGAAGGAAAAAGATGTTATAAATAGCTTTTGGAAAATGGGTACGTTGATGGATAAGGTCGACGAAATTCAGACCGCCTACGATGTGGATGCGGTTGTGGAGCAGTTGGAAGAAAGAAGCGAAGAATATAATTCTGGTGTACGGTTGCATGGAAAGCCGGAAGAAATGCTTACGGATGAAGCAATCGAGATTGTGAAAGGCGGTGGAGTAGATGGCTAAGTGGAATGCGGGCGTAGGTTTACAATTAACGATTGACTATGATGACATTGAAGCTGATACAGAAGCGGAAGCCATTTAGATTGCGAAAGAGAGGGCGTTAGAAGATATTGAATGGAATAACAGTGATTGCGATGTAGACAACACAATTGTGTATAGTTGCTACGAGGAGGAGTCAGAGGATGAATAGAGTGTTGCCAAATTTATTTAACACGGAAATGGTTCGGGCGATTCTGGAGAGAAGAAAAGGTGCAACGAGAAGAAGTGTAAAAGGCTATATTCCTGATGATGCCGTATGGGGATATACCGCTTTTACACCTAAAGGGTACATATCGTGTAGAGGTACATTTGCAGATGGGTATGGAGAAAAATTTTTTAAGTTGCCTTGCGAGCCGGGCGATATTCTTTATGTCCGGGAAACATGGGAACATTTTGAATGTTGTTGTTGCGAGGGAGACGAACATGGAAATTGTTACCGAGAACCACAACAGAGCGCCTTGAATAAAAGCTGTGGCTGTTATATGTACCGGGCAACAGATGAAATATATGGAGATGCAAGGTGGCACCCAAACATCCACATGCCGAAAGAAGCGGCGCGTATCTGGCTTAAGGTTACGAATGTGAGAGTGGAGCGGTTGCAGGAGATTACCATTGACGGTATTCGTAATGAAGGAATTTCTTCTATGGCAGTTCATGCCGGAGATATGGAAATTGCATTGAAAGAGTGGAAAAACCTTTGGAACAGCACCATCAAAAAAACCGACCTTGACAGCTACGGCTGGGAAGCGAATCCTTATGTATTCGTGATAGAATTTATTAGAATTGATAAGCCGGAGGAAATATGAGCAAACGACCAGAAATTACGAAAGAACTTTCTTTAGCGCTTGAAAGATATATAAATCCCAAAAACGACACAAGAATTTATATGGCTAAAGAAGTCACGTTTGATTATGCCACAGGACACGCAATCAGAGTGGATTACATGAGATTTAAGCCTGTGAACAATACAGTCTCTGGGATTGAGAAAGGGGACTTTTACTGTTACGAGATAAAATCTTCTGTTGAGGATTTTCATTCGGGACATGGTTTGAATTTCATCGGTGACTACAATTATCTTGTAATGCCGGAGGAAGTATATGCGGCTGTATCAAAAGAAATCCCATATTTTGTTGGCGTGATTGTGCCAACAGAAAGCACTTGGCGGAATAACTGGAGAGAACTGACCGTAATCAAGAAAGCAAAGCGCAGAAGTAGAGAAAAAGCATTATCGGAAATGCTTTTTATGATGTTTCGTTCCGCGGCGAGAGACAGATATAAATTATCTTAGTTGGAGGTAAAAAAAAATTATGGCTAAAGCAGTATTGGTTATGGATATGCCGGAACAGGTATGCCAGAAATGCACATTGTGCTATGAGACGGAGGATGACGAATACCTGTGCTGTGCGGTAGGAAAACTTTTGCCAGACGGAGAAAAGCCGGATTGGTGCCCGCTTGTGGAACTGCCGGAGAGATCAGATCATCCAGAGCATTGTGACAATGGAAGGTTCGATGCAGGCTGGAACGCTTGTTTAGATGCCATAGAGGGAGGTGTACATGGGAAAGAGCAGAGCAAGTAAGCTGAACGGCTACCGGAGTGCGGTAAGCCGGCAGAGAAACGATGTGTATAAGTTCAAGACCAGAGGTAAGAAAAAATAAATCAGAAAGGAGTGCGAGCTTCCCGGGAAGATGCGCATCGGCTCCTTGAGAAAAATGATTGGATTTGAGTATAAAGGGCAGGTTGCCTATATCACAAGGGTGGATGATTTCCGTGATTACATGGAACCAGAAGTCTACGAAGCTGTTCGGAAAGCCTTTGAGAATGGGTTTGATGGCGGACTGCGACAGGAATATGAGGAGTTACAGGCTGAATATGATGAACTGCAAACAGCGTATGACATTCTTGAAGATGAGGTGGGAGACATTGATGCCGTCCAAGCTGAACGGGAAGAATGCGAAGAGGAGCGGGATGCGCTACAGGAAAAAGTAGACACACTAACGCATCATATTGAAGAGCTTATAAACCAGTATTATCAGCGTTACATAAAGACGGAAGAGATTATTCCGAAATTAGAAAAATTGATATGAAAGGAGCCGGGACCTATCCGGATAAAAGGCGCGCCGGGTTCCTAAAAAGAAAATGAAAACAAAATGTGAAATTTACAGAGATTCTATGCAGAATTACAAAAAGTACGCGATACCGTCGGCACAGCTTATTATTGCCGATGTGCCTTACAACGTAGGGAAGAATTTCTACGGCAGCAATCCGATGTGGTACAACGGTGGAGACAATAAAAACGGAGAGAGTAAGCTTGTGGGTAAAGCGGCGTTCAATTCAGATTTTAACTTCAACCTGTATGAATATTTCCATTTCTGCAGCAAGATGCTTAAGAAAGAACCGAAGAAAGCCGGAACTAGAGGGCGAAGTTCTGACGCGCCGTGCATGATCGTGTTCTGCGCCTTTGAGCAGATGCAGACATTGATTGCGGCGGCAAAGAAGCATGGATTTGAGCATTACATACCGCTTGTATTTGTAAAAAATTACAGCCCGCAGGTTCTTAAAGCAAATATGCGTGTTGTAGGAGCTACAGAGTATGCTCTGGTACTGTATCGGGACAAGTTGCCAAAGTTCAGAAATGGGGCAAAATTTGATGAAGATGGGAAAACCATCAGAGGTACGGGGCATATGATCTTCAACCGGTTTACCTGGGAAAAGGACGGAAAGGACATTCCGAAGATACATCCAGCGCAGAAACCGGTTGTGGTACTGAAAAAACTGATTGAGATTTTTACGGACCCGGGCGACGTGGTTATTGATCCGTGTTGCGGAAGCGGTAGTACATTGCGCGCGGCAGCTGAGATAGGGAGAAATGCTTTCGGATTTGAAATTGATCGCAATTTTTATCAGAGAGCCAAGGGAGAAATGCTTGTCTTTGAAAAAGATGAACAGATGGGATTTGAAGACTTTCCGGAGGTGATGCCATGATGGATTTCGGTTATTACAACATGGATTGTATGGATGGTATGAAGGAATTCCCAGATAAGTATTTCGATATTGCCGTTGTAGATCCTCCATATGGAATAAATATTAACTGCAACATAGGAAGACGAAAAGGAGACAAGAAGTCTGCTTATCCAAAAGCATATTGGGATAGCGAAATACCGGATGAAAAGTACTTTGACGAACTGTTCAGAGTAAGTAAGAAGCAAATTATTTGGGGGGGTAACTACTTTTATCTTCCACCAACAAAATGTTTTCTTGTCTGGAGAAAACCACAAATATCAGAAAATGTAAGTTTTTCAATGTGCGAGTATGCTTGGACTAATCTTGACGGAACTGCTAAAGAATGGGTAGGAATGTCAAATGAAAAAGATAGATTGCACGCTACACAGAAGCCAAAAGCATTATACGATTGGATATTTAGCAGATATGCAGAGCGCGGTATGAAATTTCTTGATACACACGTAGGAAGTGCAAGCAGCCTTATGGCTGCGCATGATGCCGGATTGCAATACGTGGGATTTGAAAAGGACAAATATTATTATGATTTGTCAAAGAAACGCTTGAAACAGCATGAAGCGCAAACGAATTTATTTGACTTTATGTAGAGTAGCAGGCCGGACAGCTCCGGTTTACATGAGGTCAAACAGCTATAGCTCCGCCAGCAGTAATGCGGCGGGGCGGAAAGAGAGGGAAATCATGAAAATTACGGTGAAAAATGGTGAAGAAATTTTAATAAGCCGAGAGGATGCCGTGAGTATTGCTGACAAGGGCGGCGCGTATGAAGTGATTTATGCAGATGAAACAGGACAGCTAGTTTATAAGGGCGAAGGGATAAAAATTACATTAGAGTGAAGGTGGAAGGATAGAATTTGCTGAATATTTAATTGAATATCGAAGAACAAAATAGTATAATTTATTTTTAGAAGGGGGAATCATAAATGTTGTATAGATATAACGGTTTGCGTGGGTGTGATAGTAAGTGTGATATAGAGATTAAGGGAAATATTGTTATCGCCAAGGAACTTGAGGACAATCACGGAACAAGCATTACAAATTGGGCAGAAAATCTAGCGAATGAAATTTCTGAAAAATTTGGAATAGATAAAGCAGAAATGATATGGGTAGAATGCTACGAAGAGCTAGGGGAATATGCCATAGTTAAATTTGAATTAGAAGATGGTGAGTTGTGCCATCCTACATGGGAGCATTGTTCAAAAGGTGTAATTGACGGAATGCTGGCAAAATGCTAGACTGTAGTGATCCATAAAAACAGAGCCATAGAGCCGAATATATGAGACTATGATAAGTTTCGTGTATTCGGCTCTTTTTTTATTTTGCAGAGAGAGGTGAGAAGTTGGCAGCAAAGAAAAATCCATTGACGGATAAAGCACAGGAATTGTATAAGAGCGGCATGAAGCTGGTAGACATTGCTGACCAGCTGAATTGCTCCGCGGCTACGATCCGTACATGGAAGAATCGCTATCGGTGGGATGATAACGAAAGTGAAACGTTTCAAAAAAAGAGTGAAACGAAACGCAACGTTTCAAAGAAGAAAGCTAGAAGTGAAACAGCCTTAGATGATGGCACGAGGGAGACCTTGCAGAACGATGACCTCACGCCGGAACAGCAGATGTTTTGCATATACTATGGCCGCACATTTAATGCGGCGCAGAGTTACCAGAAAGCATATGGATGCAAGTATGAAAGCGCGATGGTGCGAGGAAGTGAATTGTTAAGGAATGTTAAGGTGCGGCAGGAAATCGAACGACTGAAAGAAATCAAACGTCAGCAGATCATAGCCACGGAGGAAGATTTTGTGGAGATTCAGATGCGAATAGCCTTTGCGGACATTGGCGATTATCTGTCGTTCGGCAGGGAAAAGGTAGATGTTATGGGCGCCTTTGGACCAGTAAAGGATTCTGAGACGGGGGAGACACTGAAAAAAGAAGTCAATTCTGTCAAGCTGAATGAATCGTACAAAGTAGACACCCAAATTATACAAGAAGTAAAGCAGGGGAAAGACGGTGTGTCTCTTAAACTGGCAGATAAGCAAAAGGCGTATGACTGGCTGACAAAATATTTCCTCATGCACCCAGATGATAAATACAAGGCTGAATTTGATAAAAAGCGCGCAGAGGTCAAGGATGACTCGGCAGAGCAGATCCTTGAAAATATGCAAACCATTACGGATATTCTGCGGCACCCGGTCGCAAACCGGAGTATAGATGATTTTGAGGAGGTGCAGGATCATGAATAAACCGGCACCACTCAGTCAGAGACAGTATGAATATTTCCTGCGGTGTTTTGATAGCTGGCTCAACGTGGCGGAGGGCGGTAAACGAGGGGGAAAGAACGTACTTGCAACACTGATCTTCTGTTCGCTTCTGGAAACACATAAGAACAAAATTCATCTGGTGGCTGGTGTATCGAATGCCACTGCAAAGCTGAATATCCTGGACTGCGATGGATACGGACTGCTGAATTACTTTGAGGGAAGATGCCGCGAGGGAAAGTATAAGGATCGTGACTGCGTGTATGTGCAGACTAAAACGGGAGAAAAGGTTGTGCTTGTGTCTGGCGGCGGTAAGGACGGAGACGAGAAGCTGATAAAGGGTAATACCTACGGCATGGCGTATGTGACCGAAGCAAACGAATGTCATCCAAAGTTCCTGAAAGAAGTATTTGACCGTACACTTTCCAGTTCCGACCGTAAGATATTTCACGACCTCAACCCGAAAGAGGAAGAACACTGGTATTACACGGAGATCCTTAAATTCCACGAGGAACGGCAGGAAAAGAATCCTGATTATGGATATAACTACGGACATTTCACTTTGGCGGATAACATGAGCATGACAGACGAGCAGATCCGGAAAGTGTTAAGCACCTATCAGAAAGGTACAGTGTGGTACAGGCGAGATATTAAAGGCGAACGCGCTGTTGCAGAGGGAATTATCTTCCGTAAGTTCGCGGAGGACAACGAGCCATATCTGTATGATGAGGATACGGATCCCTTGTTTGCCAGGGACATAAAAGGGAAATTGATACACAGACCATCCAAAATCACAATGGGCGTTGACTTTGGTGGAAACGGATCAATGACAACCTTTGTGCTGAAGCTTTACTTCCACGGATATCATGATCTGAGGACAGCGGAGGAAGCAAACCTGGAACTGTCACCGTACATTGACGCAGAGGCGATATGCAGTAAGTTCATAAAGTTTTATAAATACTGCATGGAAAAATATGGTTTTATTGACTGGGTATTCCCGGACAGTGCCAGCACCACGATGATAAACAGTCTGCGGAGTGCTGCGAGAAAAGAAGGACTGCCATACCGACATATTAAAGGATGTCGGAAAAATGAAGTATCAGACAGACCAAGGACATACGATATGCTGATGAATACTGGCAGATGGAAGGTGAACCGGAAGTGCTCAAAGCTTCGGAGCGCAATCGGGAAGTTGAAATGGGATCCGGATCACCCAGACAGACCGGAGGATAAGAATATCGGAAACTGTAACGACTGGTGGGACGCGGAAAATTATACAATTTTGGATTTTATTGAATGTGTTGACCTGGATAGATAGGAGTGTGGATTATGGAAAATTTTGTGGAAACATATTTAAAGGGAAAGGGCTACAATGTGAACAGCAAAGCGCAGGCAGTGATTAAGGAATGTGATAACTGGTACGCAAATCGTGTGATTGAAGATTTCCACGAGCGTACCACGGTGCACGGTACTCCGTATCAGCTGAACCGGATGGGATTTGCAAAAAGATGCTGCGCGGACGATGCAAATTTATGCGAAATAGCAGAGGTAAACGGAGGGAACAACAAAGAGCAACATGAGTATCTGGTGGATATTCTGGCACAGAATCGCTTTCTCCCTATGTTCCGTAAGCAGATTGAGAGTGTATCAGCCAAAGGAACGGCGGCTTGCTATGTGCGGCTGGACAATGCGGATATTATGTCCGACAATACGGTGCGCGGTGGAAACATCCGGCTGAATTATGTGTCTGCGGAAAATTTTATCCCACTCACAGTTGAAAATGATGAGGTGACGGAAGCCGCGGTTGCGGGAACGGGACTGGTTGGCGGAAAAGTGAGGACGACAGTTGTTGACTTTGTGAAGGACGAGCATGGCAACTATGTTTCGGAAACGAATGTTTTTGATGAATATGGCACGCTACTTCCTGATGTGACCACGGTGGTGCAGCTTGGCAGTGTAAAGCCGTTCGCTGTCCTGCGGAATGCCGAGGTCAACAATATCGATCACATGATGGGATATGGATATCCGAAGGTCTACGGGGCAATCGGAATCCTTAAAGCTGTGGATCTGTGCTTTAATGTGCTGTTCGGGGATTTGGACAAGGCAGACAAGCTGGTACTGGTCAACGAACTGTTGTGCAAATTTGACGAGGCCGGGAATCCCATCACTCCTAATGAGCAGGTTAAGAAAACGTTTGTTCTGCTGGGAGGTGAAAAACTTCCAGACCAGAAAGAACTGGTACAGGAGATCAATCCGGAAATCAGAGTGGATTCCATCACAAAGTCCTTTGAGCTGTGTCTGTCTCTGCTTTCGTCCATGTTCGGTTATGGGACGAAGAAATATAGCTTTGAAAATGGGCAGATCAAGACCGCAACGGAGTACGCCGGGGAGCGGCAGGATGCCATGCAGGAGTTAAACAAACAGCGCACCGAAGCGGAGAACTATGTCAGGGATATTTGCAAGGCAGTGCTGTGGTTCTCCAATACGTTCCAGGGAACAGGCTGGAATCTGGATGAGGAGATCACTGTGGATTTTGATGATTCATATGTGACAGACCGCCAGAGCGAACTTGAGAGCAAGCGTGCGGATGCATTGTCTTTCAGGGAGATCCCGATGCTGACCATCTGGTATCTGATGGACCGCTATCAGCTTTCAGAGAAAGAAGCTACGAAATATTACCAGGAGGGACAGGCAGATCCGGACACAGATGATGAAACGGAGGATTAAGGCATGGCATTGACAGACGAACAGCTGGAATTGCTCGGGAACAGGCTTGTACCACTATATCAAGAACTGGAGCAGGATGTGATCGCGGATATTGCACGCCGGGTGAAAAAGACCGGGCGGTATACAGAGACAGCCGAGCTGATGGCAAGGGCATTGATGGAACAGGGGTATTCTCCGGCGAGAATTCAGCGTGAGGTTATGAAAGTCCTGCGTGCTGACAAAGAGTATCAGATGGCAGTGGCAGAGCATACCAAAGAGTATAAACAGTATGTGGCAAGCGAGATCTCCAGAGTGGTGGCGGAAGCTAAGGAGCGAGGGAATGACATTGTGGCGGATGCCGGAAATATGGCCTTTAATGCGGATCTGTCTATGTGGGAGCAGGCGGGGAAAAGCCTGTCCCAGCCATCTGGGTTCCATCAGCTTGTAGATGCTATGGCGGTGCAAACGAACGGCGAGCTCAAGAATCTAACGAAATCTCTTGGTTTTAAGAATGTTGGATTTACGGCGCTTGAAAATGTATATCAGCATCAGCTTGACCTTGGGCTGATTAAGTTGACCAGTGGGGCGTATAGCTGGCAGCGAGTAGTGGATGACTGTGTGCGGGAACTGGCACAGAGCGGACTGCGGACGATCGACTATAAGAGTGGCAGGAGCATGCAGCTTGATACTGCGGTCAGGAATTGTATCCGCACAGCATCCGGTCAGCTTGCCGGGAAAGTAACCATGCTGAATATGGACTCGACGGGAGAAAGCCTTGTGGAAGTGTCGCAACACTGGGGTGCGCGGTCGGACGGGTCCTGCGGTCACAGCGATCATGCTTACTGGCAGGGCAAAGTATACACTACAGATCGGAGCGGTCACAGGGCGGAATCAAGGCGGCTTGGGTATCCTATCCGCAATCTGGAGGATGCTACCGGATATCCGTCTGATCCGCTTGGACTGTGTGGGTATAACTGCCGTCACAGCTTCTATGTATTTTTCGAGGGGATATCAGAACCGAACCAATGGAATCCGGAGCCTGCGCCTGTCACGGTAAATGGCAGAGATTATGACTATTACCACGCAACACAACGGCAGCGGCAGATGGAACGTCAGATCAGAGCAACCAAGAGGGAGATTGAAGCACAGAGAGCGCTTGGCGGAGACATAAAGGAGCTGCAAAGCAAGCTTCGGAAGCAGACGGCGGACTATAAGCGATTTAGTTTGGATGTGGATATCAGACCGAAAATGGAACGGCTCAGAGTGCAGGCGGGAAGTAGCGATTTAAAACATAACAGTGGAAAAAAACATGCCGATAATGTTATAATGCATCCAGACGGAACATATAATAAAGGTGCAATACAGATGATTGAAAGCATTGAGCGAAAAAATACCGGAAAGGGAAATGCAAATGCCATTACGCATTTCGGAACTGGACTTAATAAGCGTCAAAATTACTTGCTGGAACAGCTGCCCGAGTATGATAGCCAGTGTGTTGTGGGTAAGAAAAGCGTGAGTTTATCAGATCTATCAGCACTTACTGCGCAAACTGGTGTTGAATTTGCAATGTTTACAAAAGGTGCAGAAAGGCTTATAATTAGAGGAGATGAGAGAAGTGTAAATGTGTCAAAGTCCTATGCGCTAGAATTAAAGCTGCAGGGGTACCGCTGGAGTGGACATACGCATCCGGGAATAGATGATTTCTGCCTTATGCCATCAAGCGGAGATAAAGAAATTCTGAATGTATTTGACCAAGATTACACGGCAATTTATAATTCAACAGGAAAATGGTATGTATTAGAAAAGGAGGTGTACTGATGCGTCCGAAACATAGCAAAATTGATATTGATAATGCAAAAAAGATTGCGAGAGAATATTGCATTCAACATGGTTTGAATACTGGATCGCTTGAAAAACAGCATGTGTATGTAATCAATGGAAAGGCAATATTTGCACAGCCGTCGCAGCGCAGAGCAAGTGGATTAAGGGCGGATCTGGATACACAGCCTAAACCAACGCTTGTTGTTGAAAAGACACCGAAAGGATATGTTGTGCATACAACGGAACATACAAAACATGTTTTTGAGGTAGTACGTCAAAACTAACCATTGCAACGAACGAACGTGTGTGCTATACTATACGGTGGGGTGAGAAAGTGAAGCACACCTATTCGTGGCAGAGTTGCCCGATATGTGGTAATCCCAAAGCTTACAGAGTGCGGGATGACACAAAAGCAGAGCGTTTCCCGGTGTACTGTAAGCGGTGCAAGCAGGAAAGCTTAATAACAATAGCGCCTAAGAGCCGAATAATGAGTTTCTAAGAAGTTAGAGATTCGTTGTCCGGCTCTTTTTTGCGTTTACAATCCTTATCGCAGAAAATGCGATTCACAAATCATTTTAGGAGGACGCATGAAGAACATTTTTGAAATCATGAAGGAATATGGCTTGGAAGTTCCGGCTGACAAACAGAAAGACTTTGAAAAAGCCGTTCTGGAAAACTATAAGACTGTGACTGACTACAACAACCAGACTGAAAAGCTGGCTGCCGCCAATGAGAAAATCAAGGCGAGTGATGCGGCGACTGAAGAACTGAAGAAAAAGTTGGAAGACTTTGGAGATGCGGATGTGTCTGCATTGAAGCAGCAGATCACAGATCTGGAGGAGGAAAAGAAAAAGATCGAGACGGATTACCAGGGAAAACTGGCGGATCGTGATTTTTCCGATTCTCTTAGGGAAGGTATTACGGCGGCGAAAGGCAGAAATGTGAAAGCGATCACGGCATTGCTGGACGTGGACACGCTGAAAAAGTCAAAAAACCAGAAAGAGGATATCGCGGCGGCACTGAAAGAATTGTCAGAAGCCGCGGACAGCAAGATGCTTTTTGGTGAGGCAGAGCCGCAGGTGCAGAAGCAGGGGAACATTATCGGAGCCGTATCTGGTGGCGGGGTAGATGCCGCGGACGCAAGAATGCGTGCGGTTATGGGACTTCCGCCAACACCGAACACAGAGCAGAAATAAGGAGGAAAGACAATGCCGAACACTATTGCTTTAGCAAAAAATTACATTAACAACCTCGATGAGGTGTATCGTCTGGCATCGGTAACATCGGATCTGACGTCTGATCCAACAATGTCGAAGGCTGGCGCGAACGCAAACGAGATCGTTTATCCGCAGATCAGCGTGAGCGGACTTGGAGATTACGACCGAAATAGTGGATACACCACTGGCGCGGTAGATCTTAAGTGGAAAACAGCAACATTCAATTATGACCGTGGTACAAGGATTTCTGTAGACGTCATGGACAACGAGGAATCCCGTAACCTTGCATTTGGTATGGCGGGAGCTACACTGATGCGTGAAAAAGCAGCACCGGAAGCGGATGCGTTTGCTTTTGCAACACTGGCAGCGCTCGACGGTATTTCCAAGGCAACTGGTACGATTGCAGATGCATCCCAGTTTCTGGATGCACTGCTGACAGCGTGGAGCAAAATGGACGAGGATGAGGTGCCGCAGGAACAGCGTGTTTTATATGCAACAGCAACCCTGCTTAACAGCGTGATGGCTTTGGATACCACAAAGTCACGTGAAATTCTTGGAAAGTTCGCGGTGAAGAAAGCAGTTCCGCAGGCGAGATTCTACACTGCAATCGAAATGCTTGACGGTAAGAGTCCGGGCGAGGAACTGGGACACTACAAAAAGGCGACATCTGCGGCAGATATCAACTTCATGATTATCCATAAGCCTGCAGTCATCAAGTTCGATAAGCATATTGCAAGCAATATTATTCCGGCGGAAGCGAACCCGGATGCAGATGCGGACATTATCAAGTACCGCAAGTATGGTCTGGTAGAAGCCTACGCAAACAAGCGCGCCGGTATCTACCTCAACAGCAAGGCATAGGAGGTGAGCGGCATGAAATTGGTAGGAGTAGGAGCGGAGATGCCTGCTGATAAAAAGGCAGACACAAAGTTGAAAAAGGAACTGAAAGAGCTTAAGGCGGAGAACGAAGCTTTAAAGGCAGAGAATGAGCAGCTTAAGGCGGAGAACGAAGCCTTTAAGACAGAGAAATAGGAAAGGTGGGAGTTGTAATTGGATCATTATATTGATTGGGAGTATTACAGCTCCCATTTTCCGAAGCTGACAGAGGAAGAATTCGATGCGGCACTCGCCGGAGCAGAAGCAAAGGTGGATGTTTTAACACATTTCCGCGCACAGACAGCCACGGGCTACAAGCTTGAGCAGGTGAAAGCGGCGGTTGCGAACTTAATCAATGCTATGGCGGATCAAAACAGCGTGGGCGCCGGATCTGGCGTGGCGTCGGTCAGCAATGATGGGTATTCCGAAAGTTACTCGAACGTGACAAAGGAGCAGGCAGACGCGGAACTCCGCAGCGTATGTTTCCAGTGGCTTTCCGGTACCGGGCTGATGGGGTGTTTATGATGGGGATATTTACGGATACCGTCACGGTTTACAACCATCTGCCGGATGACCGGTATCAGCGAACAGTGGTTAAAGGTGTGATGGTAACCGGAAAGACGGTAAAAACCGTGACTGCGGATGGAAAAGTGAAACTCGCGGCGACGGTAAATATCACGATCCCGGGATCGGCGGTGTGTGAGAGAAAATACCTTCCGAAGCATGAATTCCGAAAACTGCCTGATACAGAGGGTTACTGGACGCTGGATGATGCCGGAAACCTGGACGCAATTGTGCGGGGCGAGGTTGCTGCCGAGATTACGGATGAGTACCGGATCAAGCATCTCCGAGCAGATTATGACTGTGTGACAGTTGCAGAGGTGTCCGACAACCGGAACAAGCCCCGTCTGAAACATATAAAGGTGGTGTGTAAGTAATGGGAGAGCCATTTACCTTTACGCTGAAATCGATGCATATGGACAAAGCGGAAATCATTGAAAAAAGAGGGCTTGAACACGGCGGAAGGGTTCAACAGTATATAGATGCAGAGGTGTTGAAAAAATGTCAACCGTATGTTCCGATGGATACCGGGGAATTGATCCGAAGCGGTATACGCAATACACAGATCGGGAGCGGCGAGGTAATTTATGATACACCTTATGCAAGGCGTTGGTATTACCGTGATGCTCAGTTCCAGGGAGCACCAAAACGTGGCACCTACTGGTTTGAACGCATGAAGCAGGACGGCGGGAAAGATGCTATTCTGCGCGGTGTAAAGCGTATGACAGGAGCAAAATAGTATGACAGTAAGTAAAGCAATTACGGAGTGGCTTAAGGGCTACGATATGTGCGTTGTCAGAGTTGACACGGATCAGGTTGGCGAGGGTACGGATAGTCTTGGTATATTTAAGTCTCCGACCAGAGAGCGAACCGATTTTCTCGGATCGTCTTACCAGATCACAGAGTGGTATCAGCTGCTTGTGACAAGAGATGGACAGGAAAACCGCGACCGCGAAGATTATGACGAGTGGCTTGAGAATTTTGCGTACTGGGTTGATGACTGTCAGTATGCCAAGAAGCTACCGCAACTGGACAACCATCGCACTTGCGATGACATCGAACTGACTGGCGCGCCATACATGTTTGAGACAAGAGCGGACAACACAGTGATATATCAGATATCGCTCAAAATAACGTATACAAGGGAAAGAGAGGTAGAAGACGAATGGTAAGAAAACATTTGATCGGGCTGTTTCTGAATGGCGGAACATCCGAGAAGCCGGACTGGGTGCGGGTCAAGAAAGCGACACAGCTTACGCTGGCCATGAACCCGGAGACGGAAGATTATGATTACATCGCGGACGAGGTGCCGACAACGGAGTTAAAGCGGTACAAGCCAAGCATTGACGAGGATCTCACGATGTACAAGGGTGAGAAAGATTATGAGATGATCTGGCCGTATTTCTACGAGATGCGCACCGGATCAGATGCGCACGTGGAATGTATGGTGGTGTTCATGCAGGAACCGGCGGAAGGTGGCGGCTATTTGGCATGGAAGACGGATGCCGTGCTTTCCGTGCAGGATCTCAACGCCGTAGACAGCAAGCTGGACTTCCAGGTACTGTTCGGCGGAGAAGTGGCAAAGGGAACCGCAACAAAATCCGGCGATGCTATTTCTTTCGCTGAGAAAACTGCTGAAACGCAGGCAGCGGAATCAACGGCAAAATCAGGAAAAACAGCTTAAGGAGGTAGATTATGCAGTATGCAGTAAAACACAATGGAGCAACATACATTCTCCCGGTCTTTACCCGTGGGATGAAGAAAAAGATCGATGAAGTGAATGAGAAGATCGCGAACCCGGAAAGTCCGGTGGATGATCGCGTAGATGCCCTGTATGGATTTGTGGCGGATGTGCTTGGAGAGGAAAATGTTGTAAAGGCGCTTGGAACCACCGATCCGGACGAAATGGACCTGAACGAGCTGAACATTTTGTACATCCGCATCACGCGCGAGTATGATCGCCCTGTAAGAGAAGCGAACAAACCGGAGCTTGATGCTGATACCAGAAAGGCACTGGCGGAAATCGGATCTCTGGCGAAGAATGCAGAATCCATCCAGCGCGTCATGGCGATGAAGAAATGATTGATCTGATAACGAAAGGCTTACCGGATACCGTGACCATCGGCGGTGAGCCTTTTTTGATCGAGACAGATTTCCGGCCGTGGATGCGGTTTTGCGACGAGTTTGAAATGTGGGACCAGAAGCAGAGCCTTAACGTGAGTTATTTGTTTGCCGACGAGATCCCACACATCAGCACGGCAGAGGATATGCAGGCAATCATCGGCTTTGCGTATCCGCCTGCTACTGTGCCGAAGAGCGGCGGCGGAGATGGAAGCAGGGTATTAGATTACCGGATCGATGCGGATTATATTTACAGTGCATTTTTGCAACAGTACGGCATCGATCTGACAGAAACAGGGATGCACTGGCATAAGTTCCGGGCTTTGCTTAATGGACTTAGCAGTGCGACAAAGTTACATGAGATTATCGGATATCGCTGTTATAACGGTGACGACAAGGAGTATAAGAGATTGCGCGAAATGTGGGCGCTTCCGGTTAAAATGTCGGCGGCGGACGTGCAAACCGTGCAGGATTTTGAAGCGTATTTTGAGTAGGGCATGAGAGCCAGAGACACGATCCAGAGCCACCCGTGACAGGTGGTGAGGATTATGTCAGATGGCAAGCTGCTATTTGAAACATCGTTAGATACAAAAGGATTTACAACAGGGCTTGATACGGTCAAAAAGACGGCTACGAGTGCTTTTAGCGTGTCCACGAAAGCGGTTACTGCTATAACCGGCGCAATGGCGGCTGGACTGACTGCGGCAACGACACAGTCGGTAAAGGCATATGCTGACTATGAGCAGCTTGTGGGCGGCGTGGAGACCCTGTTCAAGGAATCTGAAAGCACGGTGCTAGAATATGCCAATATAGCATATAAGACAGCGGGGCTTTCCGCTAATGCTTATATGGACACCGTCACGAGCTTTTCGGCGTCGCTTTTACAGAGTCTTGATGGAGATACGGCGGCTGCAGCCACAAAAGCAGATAGAGCAATCACGGATATGGCGGATAATGCCAATAAAATGGGCACAAATATGCGTGATATCCAGAATGCATATCAGGGCTTTGCAAAGCAGAACTACACCATGCTTGACAACCTCAAGCTTGGGTATGGCGGCACCAAGGAAGAGATGGAGCGCCTGATTGCGACAGCCAATGAGATCAATGCACAGCAGGGGATTGCGACCAGCTACAGTATTGATAGTTTTGCTGATATTGTGGATGCGATCCATGTTGTACAGGAAAATCTTGATATAACCGGAACGACCGCAAAGGAAGCGTCCACTACAATCCAGGGCAGTATAGCATCGCTCGGGGCGGCATGGGAAAACTTTCTGACGGGTATGGCAGATCCAGATCAGGACTTCGATACTTTGCTGAACAATCTGATTGATTCGGCGCTGACCGCCGCAGACAATCTTATACCGCGCATTGTAGAGACAACGCCCCGGTTGGTAGATGGTCTGTCCCAGATTGCAACAAATTTATCCGGATATCTGCCGGGGATATTGCAAGAACTGTTACCGTCTATTCTCGATGGGACGCAGGCGCTGCTTGATTCGGTGTCCGCGGCGCTTCCGGATCTGATCGGCATGGCGGTTGATATTGCTCCGCAGATGATTGATTTCGCGGTGCAGCTGATTGGAGCACTTGCGCAGGGGATTATTGATAATCTGCCGCAGATATTAAAAGCAATCGGAGAAATGTGCAATAGCATTATTGAGGGGTTTGGTAGCTTAGGCACTACTTTGCTGCCGCAAATAATCGATATCGGTGCAGAGCTTCTTGAAAATTTAATAAAGGGATTTTCAGAGAAACTACCAGATGCGCTTGCAAAGTTTCTTGATTTTGTACAAGGACTTGGAGATACGTTAACAGAAAGAGCACCAGATATTATAAACTGGGGCTTTGACATGCTTAGTAAGCTTGTGGATGGAATAACTAAAGCATTACCAGTCCTTATACAGAAAATTCCACAGATAATTATTACAATATCTGGAGTCCTAATAAAAAATTTCCCTCTGATAGTACAAAGGGGAGCAGAACTAATTTGGCAGTTAATAACGGGTATTTTATCGAGTATACCAGATTTAATTGCAGCATTACCACAGATATTTGAAGCGGTTTCTACAACATTGTCTGCTTTCGATTGGATAGACATTGGTCAAAAGGTCATCTCTTTCATTACAGATGGAATAGCGCAGGCATGGAAAATAGTAGAGACTTTCTTTTCCGAAGTGGTGCCGGAACTTATTGGAAAAATAGTTGCGTGGTTCGAAGAACTGCCAAGTAGATTAACGGAATGTGGGAATAATGCACTTGCGGTTGTATCCGAAGCAGTGACTAACATAGTTGATAGGGTTGTTCAGTGGGTGTCGGAACTTCCGGAAACGATCATGTATTGGCTCGGGTTTATTCTCACCTCTCTCATTTTGTGGGGACAGGATCTGATAAACTGGGCGACAACTGCAATACCGGAATTTGCCGAAACGATTGTGACATTTTTTTCTGGTCTCCCGGAAAAGATCGCGGCGTTTTTTGGAAAGATTCTTGCAGATCTTGCGGTATGGGCAAGTAATATGGTTGCGAAAGCGGTTGAGACCGGAACAAATTTCCGTGATTCAATCGTGACATTTTTCAGCCAGTTGCCAGAACGGATAGCGACATTACTTGGAAAAGTGATTGGTCGGATTTTATCGTTCGCCGCCAAAATGCGGGAAAGGGCATCAGATGCAGGAAAGGGGTTCTTTGACAACATTGTAGCAGCTCTGAAAGATCTGCCATCAAGGATGAGTGAAATCGGTAAGCATATCGTTGATGGTATCTGGACAGGCATTAGTGGTGGATGGGATTGGTTGACGGGGCAGGTTAAAAACCTAGCAAACAGCTTGTTCCAAGGTGCGAAAGATGCACTTGAAATTCACTCACCATCGAAAAAGTTTAAGTGGCTCGGTGAGATGTGTGTAGAGGGCATGGATGCACCACTGGCTGATTACAACCCGTATGAGACGCTGAAAGATTCGATGGATGCTGGCGTGATCCGACCGGAGCTGTTTGCCGGAGCAGCCGTTACACAACCGGGGGATGCGGTACGAAATACGGCGGGGGCGTTGACCGGCGGAGCGGCGTCATCAACTGTAAGTGGAGAAACCATCGACTATGAGCAGATGGGCGCAGTGTTCAGGCAGTCCGTAGACGGTATGACGGTTTCGATGGACGGCAGACCGGTAGGAAAGGTTATCGCGCCTTATGTGAATGATGAAATCGGGAAAATTAACGGGAGGAGGACGTGATTGATGCGAAAGTTTGGACTGACAATCGATGGAAAGCACACGACAGAATATGGCCTTAAGATGCTGTCCATGTACATCCCCCAACCGGCGGTCAAGACAAATTTGATTTCCGTACCGGGAGCGTCCGGCAGCATTGATCTGTCGGAAGTGACTGGCCAGAGGTGTTACGAGAATCGTAGCGGCTTGAAATTTGAATTTGTGCTGATGGAACCCAGCTATGACCGGTGGGCGAAAGCAATGACGGAAATTGCCATGCAGATCCACGGCCGGAAAGTAAAAGTAATCCCGGATAACGATCTCGGATTTTATTATATGTGCCGTCTGGGAGTCGATGGGAAAAAAAGCAATAATATTGCGGCATCGATCACATTGAGCGGCACGGCAGAGCCTTTCAAGTATGACTTGACGGCGAGTGATGATGACTGGTTGTGGGATCCGTTCAATTTTGAGACCGGAATAATCCGTGAATTGGCAGGAATAACGGTCAGCAATGGTAAAAGCGTCACGATAACCGGCGGTGGAATGCCGACGGTGCCGGAGTTTGTAGTGACCGAGAGCGCAAGCCTTGCGGTTACCTATAATGGAAAAAGCCATAACATGCTGCTTCCCGGCACGTATCGTTTTCCTGCAATAAAGATTGGGGCGGATGACGTAACATTACAGTTTACCGGCAGCGGCAAGCTGTCTATCAGATATCGAGGTGCTTACTTATGATATATGAAGTTTTACTTGATGGAAAAACATTATATTATCCGGGAGACCTACAGTGTGCAGTAACTAAAGCAAAGCTGGAACAGGCGCTGAATGACTCCGGTACATTCGAGTGTGACGTTCCAGCGTCGAATCCGCGTTACAACGCCATTGAGAATCGGCGCAGCATGGTGCAGATCCTTAAGGATGGAAGAGAGGTCTTTTGTGGAGAGGTGCGCGAGTCGGAAGAGAGCCTTGATATGGTAAAGCAGATCTATGCTGTCGGGGAGTTGGCTTTTTTGTACGATTCCATCCAGCCACAGGGGCGGTACCAGGATCAGACTCCACTACAGTTTTTTACCACGCTTATCAATAACCACAACGCGCAGGTGGAGGAAAAGAAACGGTTTGAGGTCGGTGTGGTAACGGTGAAAGATCCGAACGATAGCATATATCGCTACACGAATTACGAAGATACGCTTACCTGCCTGCGTGATAAGTTATGCGACCGGCTGGGCGGTTATCTGCGGGTGCGTAAGGCGGACGGCAAGCGGTATCTGGATCTGGTTACTTTGCAGGATTATGGCACGACCTGCGAACAGCCGATTGAGTTTGGAGAGAATCTGCTGGATTACGCCTGCAATGCCTCCGGCGCAGATATCGTAACAGCCGTGATACCGCTAGGGACGCGGCTCGATAAAAGCCCGGTTGAAGGGTTGGACGCGTACCTTGACATCAAGGATGTGAATAACGGCGTAGATTATGTGTATCTGCCGGCGGCAGTGGAGAAGTTCGGCTGGATCAAAAAAGTCGTGCACTGGGATGATGTAACTGTGCCATCCAACCTTAAGAAAAAAGCGGAGGACTGGCTCAAAGAAAACCAGTATGAATTATTAACACTTGAGGTTAATGCACTGGATCTCTCAATGATGAATAGCGATATAGATTCGCTCGACCTTGGTGATTCGGTCAATGCGCTTGCGGAGCCTTACGGCATGGATGCATGGTTCCCGGTGCAGAAGATGACAACCTATCTGCAGGAGCCGGAGAAAAACAAACTCACTTTAAGCAACACTCTAAAAAAGTCGTATACCCAGCAGATGGCAAGCCTTACAAACGAACTCGATGAAAAGATCCCGCAGCAGAGTGCTTTACTCCAGCAGGCAAAAGATAATGCATCACAACTGATACAGACCGCCACCAATGGATATATTGTGCTTAACATGGATGACAAGGGAAATCCCAAGGAATTGCTTATCATGGACACCAAAGATATTGACACTGCACAGAAAGTGTGGCGGTGGAATATCAATGGATTGGGATACTCGCACACAGGTTATAACGGAGAGTATGGATTGGCCTTGACAATGGATGGCAGTATTGTGGCTGATTTTGTAACAGCGGGCACGATGTACGCTGACCGGATCAAGGGCGGCACGCTGACGCTTGGCGGCCATAGCAATGACAACGGCGTCATGCAGGTGCGGGACGCGCAGGGTAATGTACATACCATGATTGATGTGAGCGGGCTTGCTACAAACAACATCAAGGTGACTGGCGGCACGCTCAATATAAACGATAATTTTATCGTAGACGCAGAAGGTCATATGTATGCTGTTGATGGTACTTTTAAGGGCACAATCGAGAGCAACAGCATTAAGATGACTGGTGGTTATATCGACATGGAGACGAGCGCCGATGTCAATATTAAACTGCATCGGGATGCAGTGTGCACCAGCGTCGGAAAGGATGGCGTAAATGCCACGGATGGAACAAGGAGGGCACTCTTCCAATATTCGGAAATTTCCGTCACTGGCAACAATGGTGTCGCTAAGATGACAGATGAGGGTAAAGGAGTTTCATCGTATGGCTGGGAAAGTTACTCTGACCGGCGGTTAAAGCATGGCATAGAATCACTTGACCGGGAAAAAAGTGCTGCGCTTATACAATCTCTGCGTCCGTGTCGGTTTGTTTACAACTATGACACCGCGGGACATTACCGGCACGGTCTGATTGCGCAGGAGGTATTGACTGCGGTCGGGGACGAGGATTGGGCGATTTGCTCTGAGTATCCGGATCGGGACGGGAAAACATACTATGCGCTCGACAAAACAGAGTTGATCGCGGATCTGATAGCAGCTGTGCAGCACTTAAATGACAGAGTTGACGCGCTAGATGCGCAGAAAGGAGTCTAAATGTCGAAAATACAGGGATACTTACAGAACATCATGCAGGCGGTGTATGGAAAGGATGTACGTCAGTCCATCCACGATGCAATCGAGATGATTGACAGTGTAGCGGATACCGCCAAGGATAGTGCCACGGCAAGCGCCAAGATGGCAGAGACGATGGCGGAAAATGCAGGGAAATATGCTGACGAAGCGCAGACGTGCGTGGTTGCGGCAGCAGCATCCGAAGCCAATGCCAAGGCGTCAGAGACAGCCGTGAAAGCCAGCGAGAATGCCGCAAAAACATCAGCGGATAATGCAGCGGCGTCAGAGACAGTAGTTGCGGAGTCAAAGGACGCGGCAGCGGCATCCGAAGCCAACGCCAAGGCATCGGAGGAAGCAGCAGGCAGATCAGCTGATACCGCAGCAGAAAAAGCAGCGGCTGCCGACCAGTCAGCTGATACCGCGGTAGAAAAAGCAGAGATTGCTACGGAGAAAGCGGCGGAGATTGTCGGAAAAGCGGAAGCTGTGGCGGCGAGTGCAACCAAGGCGGAGAGTTACGCCGTCGGAGGTACCGGCAGCCGGGAGGGAGAGGATACAGATAACGCAGCGTATTACTACCGGCAGGCGAAAAGCATCTCTGAATCTTTTGCCGGTGCTCTGCGCCCGATGGGTACCGTTGCGTTTGTCAGCTTACCCGCATTAACCGCGGCGGCTGCCGGGGATATGTACAATATTTCAGACGAATTTACGACCACAGATGATTTTAAAGAGGGATCTGGAAATGTAATTCCTGCCGGTGCAAATATCTACAAGACATCAGACGGCAAGTGGGATGTGCTGGCGGGTACTCCGGTGACGGGGGTCAAGGGTGCAAAGGAGACAGCCTACCGCCGTGGGAATGTCAACCTTACGGCGGCGGATGTTGGGGCGGTAGCCGAGGATGGGGATGCATCGGATGTGACGGTGACATTTTCGACAGCTGATGAGCGTACCAATATAGCCACTGGCGAGAAGTTGTCTGCGCTTTTTAGTAAGATTGCAAAGTGGCTGTCTGATCTTAAGCCAGTGGCTTTTTCAGGTAGCTATGATGATTTAAGCAATAAACCCACAATACCGACGGATACATGGCGACCGGTGCAGGATAATCTTACATCTACAAGCAGTACAGATTGTTT